>Ga0207696_1001432_pt1 | contig 12968 bp, 10 predicted proteins | sample KBSS54metaG_FD_184403 | JGI IMG/M metagenome (GOLD analysis project Ga0207696, IMG submission 184403) | Switchgrass rhizosphere microbial communities from Kellogg Biological Station, Michigan, USA - KBS S5-4 metaG (SPAdes) (version 2) | ecosystem: Host-associated > Plants > Roots > Rhizosphere >...
GTCGTGGCGTTGATGGCCAAGGAACAGAAAACCCCGGCCCTGCGCTTCCAGTTGCTGATGTGGCCGGTGACCAACGCCGGGTTCGATAACGGCTCGTACCAGCAATTCGCCGAGGGCCACTTCCTGACCAAGGGCATGATGCAGTGGTTCTGGGACAACTACACCACCAACCCGGCCGAGCGTGCGCAGATCCATGCCTCGCCGCTCAACGCCAGCGCCGAACAGCTCAAGGGCCTGCCCGCCGCGCTGGTGCAGACCGCCGAGTTCGACGTGCTGCGTGACGAAGGCGAAGGCTACGCCCGCCACCTCGACGTGGCGGGTGTACCGGTGACCTCGGTGCGCTACAACGGGATGATTCACGACTTCGGCCTGCTCAACCCGCTGAACGGAATTCCTGAAGTGAAAGCCGCCGTGCGCCAGGCCGCGGCAGAACTCAAGACCCACCTGAACTGAGTGCAACCCCTCGCCACACCTTCGGGTGTGGCGTTTTCTTTTGTGCCCGCCGGAGTTCACCTCATGAGCCTTTTTTCTGCCCACCTGCTGTCCTGGAGCGCCCTGCTGCTGGTGCTCGATACCCTGCTCTGGCACCTCGCGCCGTTCAAGCATCGCGCGCAACGGGTCGCTGTGCGACTGGTGCTGTTTCTGGCCTTCAACGCACTGGCCATCAACGCCGGTGTCAGCCCGTTGCAGGCGCCGTTGTTTGCCGAAGACCCGGTGGCGCAACTCGGGGCGACGGCGCTGGGGATTCTCTGGTGGCTGTACGCCGCGCGGGTGCTGACCGAAGTTATCGGCCTGATCCTGATGCGCCGCATCGGCCACAGCGGCCGGCTGTTGCAGGACGTGATCGGGGCGCTGGTGTTTCTCGCGGCCATCGTCGCGGCGGCCGGTTATGTGCTGGATCTGCCGGTCAAAGGCTTGCTGGCGACCTCCGGCGTGGTGGCGATCGTCATCGGTCTCGCGCTGCAAAGCACCTTGGCCGACGTGTTTTCCGGCATCGTGCTGAACACCACCAAGCCGTATCAGGTGGATGATCTGGTGGTCATCGACGGCGTCGAAGGCAAGGTGCTCGACATCAACTGGCGCGCCACGCACCTGCTGACCAGCACCGGCACTCTGGCCGTGGTGCCGAACTCGGTGGCGGCCAAGGCCAAGATCGTCAACCTCAGCCGCCCGAACAACCTGCACGGCGTGTCGATCAGCATCAAGGTGCCGAACCACATCCGCCCGCGCCGGGTGCTCGACGCCCTCGACCGCACGCTGCAAGGCAGCAGCAGCCTGTTGCTGTCGCCTGCACCGAAAGCGGTGCTCAAGGAGGCAGGCGACGAAATGTCGGAATACGTGGCCAGCGGTTTCATCGCCGAACTGGGCAAGAAAAGCGACGTGCGCAATCAACTGTTCGACCTCGCCCACCGCCACCTCGAAGCCGCCGGTATCTCGCGGCATCCGGACGGTGTGATCGAACCTTCGACCCGCGCTCGCGCCTTGCTTGATGAAGTGAAAATCTTCCGCTCGCTGAGCCATGAGGAACGCGATCGCCTCGCCGAATCGATGGTCGCGCAGCAATACAGCGCCGGGCAGGTGGTGCTCGATCTGGAAGAAGTCCCGGACAGCCTGTTCGTGATCGCCACCGGCGTGGTCAGCGCCAGCGTGCCGGACGGCAACGGCTTCACCGAGGCCGGGCGCATGGGGCCGAGTGAGGTCATGGGTGAACAGAGCATCCTCGCGGACACGCCTTCTCAGGCGACGTTCACAGCACTCACCTCTTCGATCATTTATCGCCTCGACAAGAACCTGACTCGCGCTTGTATGGAGCAGCGCAGTGAAGTGGGTCGGGCGTTGAACAAGTTGCAGGCGGTGCGTCAGCAGAACAGTCGGTTGGCGTTGATGGCCAAGCCTGTGCCGGTTCGCAAGGGTGGTTTTCTGGGGTGGTTGCAAAAGCGCTGAGCCCTTTGTGACAGGCAAAAAAATGCCCGCTCTTCAGCGGGCATTTTTTCAACCAATCACTGGGCAGTGAACTTGGTGTAGCTGTTGATCAGGTTGCGATAGTTAGGCAGACGCTGCGACAGCAGATTCGCCAACCCTTCCATATCGTTGCGCCAGTCACCCTGCAGCTCACAAGCCACAGCAAACCAGTTCAGCAAGTGCGCGCCGGCAGCCGACATACGCGCCCACGCCGCTTGTTGCACGGTGGTGTTGAAAGTGCCGGAAGCGTCAGTCACCACGAACACTTCAAAACCTTCAGCGATGGCCGACAGGGTCGGGAACGCCACACACACGTCAGTCACCACACCGGCGATGATCAGTTGCTTGCGGCCGGTGGCCTTGATGGCCTTGACGAAGTCTTCGTTGTCCCAGGCGTTGATCTGGCCTGGACGGGCAATGAACGGTGCGTCCGGAAATTGCTCTTTCAGCTCAGGCACGATCGGGCCGTTCGGGCCGGAATCGAAGCTGGTGGTGAGGATAGTTGGCAGGTTGAAGAACTTGGCGATGTCGCCCAGCGCCAGCACGTTGTTCTTGAATTCGTTCGGCGAGAAATCCTGTACCAGCGAGATCAGACCGGTCTGGTGGTCGACCAACAGTACAACGGCATCGTCTTTGTTCAGGCGGCTGTAAGGAACGTTGCTCATGTGAAACTCCTCGATGGATGGTTGTTGCGGGGAGCGCCGCTCACACAGAGCGGCGCTTTTTCAAAAGCATCAGAACGCGAAGCAGGAGCAACCGAACGCGCCCCAGAAACCGGCGAAATCGCTGACCGGCGCATTCGACATCCGCGCTTTTTCATGGCTGTGGGTATGCACTGCGCACGGGCCGCTGCACTGGTGAACCTGGGCCTGCAAGGGCGAATTCGGGCGCCAGTGGCCCGGGACTTTCACCACTGGCGACCAGTCCGGCAGCACCGGCACGCTGGCCGGCCCGAGTTTTTCGAAGTCACCGGCGGCGTAAACGATCTTGCCGCCGACCACGGTCAGCACCGACTCGATCCACTTGATCGCTTCTTCCTCGACATGGAAGAAGTCCGCGCTCAGCGCTGCCAGATCCGCCAATTGCCCGACTTTGATCTGGCCCTTCTTGCCCTGCTCGGACGAGAACCAGGCGCTGCCGTGGGTGAACAGTTCCAGCGCGGTGGTACGCGGCAAACCTTCTTCGTACAGCGCCAGACCGCCGACGGTGCGACCGCTGACCATCCAGTACAGCGAGGTCCACGGGTTGTAGCTCGACACCCGCGTGGCATCGGTGCCCGCGCCGACCGGCACGCCTTCGGCGAGCATGCGCTTGATCGGTGGCGTGGCTTCGGCGGCCTGCTTGCCGTAGCGGTCGACGAAGTATTCACCCTGGAACGCCATGCGATCCTGAATCGCGATGCCGCCGCCCAGCGCTTTCACCCGCTCGATGTTCTGCGGGGTGATGGTTTCGGCGTGGTCGAAGAACCACGGCAAGCCGTTGAACGGGATGTCGCGGTTGACCTTCTCGAACACATCCAGCATGCGGCTGATCGATTCGTTATAGGTGGCGTGCAGACGGAACGGCCAGCGCTGCTCGACCAGGTGGCGCACCACCGGCTCCAGCTCCTGTTCCATGGTCTGCGGCAGGTCCGGGCGCGGTTCGAGGAAGTCTTCGAAGTCCGCCGCCGAGAACACCAGCATTTCGCCGGCGCCGTTGTGACGCAGGAAGTCATCGCCCTGATGCAACTTGACGCTGCCGGTCCAGTTCTGGAAATCGGTCAGCTCTTCTTTGGGCTTCTGGGTGAACAGGTTGTAGGCGATGCGCACGGTCAACTGGTCGTCTTTGGCCAGTTGTTCGATCACCTGATAATCGTCCGGGTAGTTCTGGAAACCGCCGCCGGCATCGATGGCGCTGGTCAGGCCGAGGCGGTTGAGTTCGCGCATGAACTGACGGGTCGAGTTGACCTGATATTCCAGCGGCAGCTTCGGCCCCTTGGCCAGCGTCGAGTACAGGATCATCGCGTTCGGTCGCGCCACCAGCATGCCCGTCGGGTTGCCGTTGGCATCACGCACGATCTCGCCACCCGGCGGGTTCGGCGTGTCGCGGGTGTAGCCGGCCACGCGCAGCGCGGCGCGGTTGAGCAACGCGCGGTCATACAGGTGCAGGATGAACACCGGGGTGTCCGGCGCCGCCTGGTTGATTTCTTCGAGGGTCGGCATGCGCTTTTCGGCGAACTGGAATTCGTTCCAGCCACCGACCACGCGTACCCATTGCGGGGTCGGCGTGCGGTCGGCCTGATCCTTGAGCATGCGCAGCGCATCGGCCAGCGACGGCACGCCTTCCCAGCGCAGTTCGAGGTTGTAGTTCAAGCCACCACGGATCAGGTGCAAGTGCGAGTCGTTGAGCCCGGGAATCACGCAGCGGCCCTTGAGGTCGACCAATTGAGTGCCGGCGCCCTTGAGCGCCATCGCCTCGGCATCGTTACCGACGGCGACGAAGCGCCCGTCCTTGATTGCCACGGCGCTGGCGAGGGGTTTTTCGCGGTCTACCGTATGAAATTGGCCATTGAACAGAATCAGATCGGCGTTCATCGCAGTTCCTTCGAGATAAGTGAAACGGAGCCCGGACCCGCCGCTTCAGCGCGGCGGATTGGCATTGGATTCGAGGTGTTTGTGTGACTGACCGGCTTCCAGCCACGGCGCGAACAGACGGGTCACGGGCGGCATGAACACGTAAACCACCGACACCACGATGGTCAGGGTGATCAGGAACGTGGCGACCACGTAGTTGGAGAGAAAGGCGTTGAGTTGCAGCAACGGCCCCCAGATCAGCGGCACCAGCAAGGTGTGCGGCAGGATCACCAGCAGCGTCACCACCGCCTGCTTCCAGCGCGGTGGCGGCGAACCGGCCTCGGCCGTCGGGGTGAACCAGAATTCGTTGGCTGCGTTGACTTCGGTCTGGTCGCCGTCGGCGAGCATCGGCGCCGCTTCATCGATCAGCTTCTGACGCTGCGGCGAATCGAGCCAGCGCTGCATCGCGTCGGTCGAGCAATAACGCAGCACGCAGGTGAACAGCGCGAGCCCGCCCTGCTGGCTGCGCATCACGTCCACACCCAGATGCCCTTCTTCGCGCCCCGCCACGCTGACGATATTGCGCAGCCAGGCTTCGTACGGCGCTTCAAAACCGGCCTTGACCCGGTGCTTGACGATCAGCGTCACGGTTTCTTCGGGTCCCGGTTTTTTCAGGGTCTGGGCATCAGGCATAACGGAGTACTCCGGGCAAACGAACATTGAGCGCCAGCCGTCCCGGCCCGGCGATCAAAACAGTGGTGAAGAGGATCAACAGCAACCAGCCGAACTGCCCTTCGGCCACACTCCATTGCGGATGCACAAGCAGCAGCGCCACCAGCAGCACAAACAGAATAGGCAAGCACGCCAGACGCGCCAGCACTCCGGCGACGATCAGTAGCGGGCAGAGGACTTCGGCGAAGATCGCCAGAATCAAAGTGAGGTGGGCCCCGAGGTGAAACGGGTCTTCGATCAGTTGCAGCTGCGCGGTGAAGTCCAGCAGCTTGGGCAAGCCGTGGACAAACAGCAGAAACAACCCGCCGGTCACTCGCAGGAACAGCAGGCCGAGGTTTTGCGCCTGGTCATTGCGCTGAGAAAGTTGCATGGCCCTACCCTTGATCGATCATTGCCGCAAATAGTGCAACGAACGGGTAGGGCAAAATTGAACAGGTGTGCTCTTTTGTCCTCAGGTCAACGGGTGTCTTTGATTGTGTATTCCCGCGCGTTGAAATCGATGCGCGCTACCGAACCCGGCACTTGATCCATGTACACGGCGAACAACACAGACAAGGTGCTGCCGGGTCCGAGCGCAAGCATGTAGTCGGAGCGGATGAGCGTGCTGTAGCGGCCTGCCGTCACCCATGCCCGATGTACCGCATTGCGCGAGTCTGTCCAGATGGAGAGGTTGTGCTCGGTGCCGCTGGCATTAAAACCGGTCAGCTTCAATTCAAGCCGTTGCCCGGTGGCAATACCCAGCCAGGTGAGAAATTGCACAGTCGCGCCGGCAACGACATCTTTCAGGTCGAGTTCAGTGCCTTTCGCTTCGGCGATCACAGGCGGAATCCGCAACGCCTCAGGTATGGGCAAAACCTTCAGCGGCCAGGGTGTCGAAGTAACCGGTGCCGACGTACCTCGTACATGTGTGAACGAGATAGCTGCAGTTTTATTCATGCTGTAAGCCACCAGTGCGACCGGCAACGGCATTTCCATGAGCATCGCACTTACGGGGACCAAAGCCGTAGTGCGAGAACCGGCAGACGGCGTATCGGGTTCGGCAGCCCAAGTGGCACTGACGAAGTCGGCGTCGTCGGGAACATTCAAAACGGCGGTCAGGCTCACCTCAGCATCCGCCGGGTTCAAGGTGACGTTGTCCGGGGCCTCCTTGATCCTCAGTTCTTGGCTGAAAACAACCTTTATCGTCCAGGTGTTGGACGCTCCGCCGTCAACATATTCGGCCCTGAAGACGTGTTCGCCGTCAGTCAATGCCGTGACTGAAAACTGCCAGGTGCCGGCGTTAACCAAAACCGAGTCCAGGCGTGTTTGCCCATCAAACAGCACAACCTCGGCACCGTCAGTGCCAACACCATCGACGGTGACACGGCTGGACGGAGTTTCCCCGCCGTCGGCAATCAGCCCCTGCGGCCCCGTCACAGAAATTATCCTCGGCGCCCTCACAGGTGCAGTCCGTACGATGTAGTTTCGATGGGCAAATGCCTGGGCATCGGATTGATCCGGACTGTTTTGCAGCCCGGCCCAAAAACTCAACGTCAGCACGCTGCCATTTTTCAGACCTTGCAGCGGTGCAGCAGGGACCTTTTGTTCGTAATATCCGAGACTGAATCCATTACCGACGACGTTCTCCGGCGCTTGCCAATACCAGGCCTCCCAGACATCGCCGTCGGGCTTCACACCTGTGAGCAGGAGCCAGAAGAACTGCTCGCGCCTGCTCAGCAGCCATGACCGGATACGCAATGTAACCTCAGTCAGTTCGCTCACATCCAGGTCACGGCCCTCACCTTCGTCGCTTGCCTCTTTAATCACCGGCAGGGGCAGATCAAGTTGGTTGATGAGCGGTATGTAAAGCGGCAAAGGTTGTGATTCCACAGACGGTTCAGTGCCACGGTAAAGCGTGTAAAAGGCGATGACAGTCAGCCCGAGATTGAATGCCACCAGAATATTGTCAATGTGGGTCGTGAAAGGGCGTTTAAATCCGCCGATAGGTATGCGCGGTGACGTATAGGAACCGTTACCTGAAGTTCCAGCCACCGTGATCGTAATAAAGTCTTCTGGCAACCAAGAGAAGTCGATTGTTACCGTCAGGTTGTACCGGGCGGCCGCTGGCACCAGGAAACCCTTCGAACTTTCTTTAACTGCCAGTGGCGGCAGAGCGTCACGGGTGAGCGCAGGAATCGGCGTGTCCATATTCACTTCCCAAGATAGCTGGCCGTTTCGGCATTGGCCCATCAAACACGGGAAGGCGAGCACGCACCACTGTCAGAACTAACAGGTAGCGGGTTGATTCGGACGAACGGCGCTTACACCGCCGGAATATCCAGCGACACCGACATGAACTGACTGATCCGCGAACGCAGCCATTTCTCCGCCGGATCGTTGTCATGCACCCCGCTCCAGGCCATCGACAGTTGCGCCGCATCAATCGGAAACGGCGGATCCTCAGCTCGCAACGCACAGCCATCGACCAACGCACACGCCGCGTAATCCGGCACAGTCGCGATCATCTCGGTGCCCGCCAGCAGCGCGCGCAAACCACTGAATTGCGGCACGCCAAGCACCACCCGGCGGCTGCGACCGACCTTGGCCAGGTCCACGTCGATGTTGCCGCTCAGATCCCCCGAGAACGACACCATCGCATGAGGCCGCTCACAGTACTCGTCGAGGGTCAGCGGACCCGGGCGGCTGTCACCGCGCAGGACCTTGCAGGGAATGTCGCGCAGTTTCTTGCGTTTGGCGTTGGCCGGCAGATCGGTGGTGTAACTCACGCCGACGGAGATCTCCCCGGAGGCCAGCAACGTCGGCATCAGCAGGTAGTTGGCGCGGCGCACCACGACCACGATCCCCGGCGCCTCTTCCTGCAACTGGCGCAATAGCGGCGGGAACAGGCCGAACTCGGCGTCATCCGACAGGCCGATGCGGAACACGTCGCAACTGGTCGCCGGATCGAATTCCTTGGCCCGGCTGACCGCACCGGAAATCACGTCCATCGCCGGTTGCAGTTCCCGCAGAATCGCCAGCGCCCGCGCCGTCGGTTCCATGCCGCGACCGTTGCGCAGCAACAGCGGGTCGTCGAACAGATCGCGCAAGCGGCCCAGCGCCGCGCTCACCGCCGGTTGGCCCATGAACAGTTTTTCGGCGACGCGGGTCAGGTTCTTTTCGAACATCAGTGCTTCGAAAATCACCAGCAGGTTCATGTCGACGCGGCGCAGATCGTTTCGGTTCATTGGGAACGTTTTCCTTGTTTGAGCCTGACGTGAAAGGAGGGCACTTTACTCGATGAGCGGCACTTTGGCCGCGCGTTTGTAGGGGCCGTATTCGACCGGCACCCACTGGAAGTGTTTGTCGACCGCGGTGATGTGGCCGATGCCCGGGAACGGCAAGTGCGCGGCCGTGACCCAGGTCTTGCTGGCTGCCGCTGCACTGAACACCGCGTTACGACTCTTGATCGCTTGCTGGCTGTTGACGTCGAAGCTGATCGCTACCTCAGGATGATCGAACTGCACCGCGAGGTTGTGCACCAGATCCCCCATGAACACGATGCTCTGATTCTGTGAAGTAAAACGGTAAGTGGTACTGCCCGGCGTGTGCCCGGCTTCCAGCGTGGCTTCGACCAAGCCCGGCAACGGCGACTGGCCCACCGCGAATGTCTTGAAGCGCCCGGCGGAGACGTATGGCGCGGTAGAGTCCTGAGCGATCTTGAAGAACTCCCGCGCGCCGGCTGGTGCCTTGGCGAGGGCCTTCGGGTCGAGCCAGTAATCGGCTTCTGCCTTGGCGGCGTAAACCGTCGCATTGGCGAAGATCGGTTGTTGCTGGCCGTCGACCAGTCCACAGACGTGATCCAGGTGCAGGTGAGTCAGCAGAATCGCATCGACCTGTTCCGGCTTGTAGCCCGCCGCCCGCATGTTCGCCGAGAGCTGGCCGGCAGTGGCGCCGATGCACTGGCCCGCGCCGGTATCCACCAGAATCAATTGTTTGCCGGTGTTGACCAGGAACGCATTGAACGCGGTCTGCACACCCGGCGTTTCAATCGAGCGGCGGGCCAGCAAGGCGCGAATCTGGCTCTGGCTCATGCCCTGCAGCAGCTTCGGCGACAAATCGTTGTAGCCGTCGAACAGCGCCGTCACTTCGTAATCGCCCAACGCCAGTCGAAAATAGCCTGGCGCCTGCGTGCCGACCTGCGGCGCCTGCGCCATGGCGGTGGACATCACACCGACCAACGCCACGCCGATTGCGCCGTTGAACAAACCTTTCATATTCATCCCCTCGAACGAGCCCGATTCTGCGGCCCTTATGGCCCGCTCCCCATCGTCGCCATCCTGCCCGGTTCCCGTCATGGGGACTTGCAGCGGTGTGCTGAGTTGGAGCTGACAGTGGAATTAACAACGTTTAACTCGTCAGCCTTCGCCCCTCGCCAAACAATGAATCCCTCTGCGCAGCGTTGTTTTATTGACCTGAGGGAAAGCGCTGACCGTGCGTTCCCCACCGACACGGACCTTGGCCATGGCTCACTTACAGCAAACCGTCGCCCGCGCCCCTGCCAGCGAACCCCGCAAGACCAACACCGGCGGCCTCAGCCCGCAACGTGAGCGGCTAGTGAAACAGCTGATCCTCGAACGCCTCGGCGACAGCCTTGAAGTCACCGAACTGGCCAGCGCCTGCTCACTCTCACGCAGCCATTTTTCCCGGGCGTTCAAATGCAGCACCGGGTACTCGCCGCAAGACTGGATCCGCACCCAGCGCATCGCCCGGGCCAAGATGCTGATCCAGCAGACCAACCACAGCCTCACGCAGATCAGCCTGGAATGCGGCTTCTGCGATCAGGCGCACTTCTGCCACATCTTCACCCGCAGCGAAGGGATCAATCCGTTTGCGTGGCGTTGTCAGGTCATGAAAAACCGCTGAGGCGGTTTCAGCCTCGAGCCATCCGCTGAGCCAGTCGCGCCACCCGCTCGCCCAGGTGCGCGGCGGTTTGTTGGTCCTCCAAAGGCGGTGCCTGCTCGGGCGGTTGTTCGACACTGGATTGGGACATCGCACCGAGGGAGCTGCCGAGGCGATTCAACTGGCCGTCGAACACACCTTCGCACGCACGCGCCGGCAACAGATCAAGCCCGACCCAGATCATCGAATGCTGAGCGGCGAACACCGCCATTTGCAGCAACGTATTGAGTTTGTCGCCGCACAGGCTACCGGAATTGGTGAAGCCCGCCGCAAGTTTGTCGCGCCACGGCCGGGCGAGGTAGAACGAGGCCGTGGCCTCCATGAATTGCTTGAACGCCGCCGAGGCGCTGCCCATGTAGGTCGGCGCGCCGAAGATAATGGCGTCGGCGCGGTGCAGGTCATCCCAGTGGGCTTCCACGTCTTCGACCGCCAGCAACAGGCAGGTGCTGCCCACGTGGCGCTCCACACCTTGGGCCACTGCCTGCGCAATGACGCGGGTGTGCCCGTAGCCACTGTGATAGACCACCACTACCTTGCTCATCGCAGCGTCCTCCGGACGTATGCATTCCATTGCCCCGGAGTTTTGGCTCTGACGCGGGCGCGGACGAGTTAATCGTTGTTAATTTTTCCCGGCTGTCGGGTGAGCCGGCACAGGTTCCGGCCTTTAAATACAGTGGTGACGGCACTGGATGCCGAGCGATGCCGGGGCGCGTGCATTGCGCGCACGTTGCACTGGCGACAAATCCTGAGGAATATGCCCGGATACTGCGGATTAGACGGCTTGCGTGACCCTCAAGTCGCTCCCCGCCCTGCCCGTCACGGATTCTTCACCGAGGCGGACCAGGATCATAAAAAACGTCGAAGGAGTGAGCGGTTGAGTCTTTCCCCGAATCAGGCCATCGGTTTCGGCCCCTATCGGATCCACCCCGGCCAGCGGCTGGTGCTTGAAGGCGACCAGCCTTTGCGCCTGGGCCGCCGCGCCATGGACATTCTGCTGATCCTGCTGGCCCACGCCGGCGAGGTCGTGAGCAAGCAGCAGCTGATCGCCGGAGTCTGGCCGGACAGCGTGGTGGAAGACATCAATCTGCGGGTACACATGGCCGCGCTGCGCAAGGCCCTCGGCGACGGTCAGGCCGGGCAACGCTACATCGTCACGGTGGCGCAGCGCGGCTACAGTTTCGTCGCGCCGGTCGTGCTGCAATCGATTGAGCAACGCCCCACCGCCGCCAACCTCGGCCGGCATAACTTGCCATTGCGCCGTACGCGGATGATCGGGCGCCAGTCGGTGGTCGACAGCCTGATGACACAACTGCCGCGCCAGCGCTGCATCACTCTGGTCGGCCCCGGCGGCATCGGCAAGACCACCGTGGCCCTGCGCGTCGCCGAACAGCTGATCGGCCGTTATCGCGACGGGATTCGCCTGCTGGATCTGGCACCGCTCAACGATCCCGGCTCGATCTGCTCGCACCTCGCCGCCCTGCTGGACCTTTCGCTGCATGCCAGTGAACCGATGGCCTGCCTGATCAACAGCCTGCGCGAGCGGCAGATGCTGCTGGTGATCGACAACTGCGAGCACTTGATCGACGCCGTCGCGCTGCTCAGCGAAAGCATTCTGCGTGGCGCGCCGCAAGTGCACATTCTGGCCACCAGCCGCGAAAGCCTGCGCGCCGAGGGCGAGTATGTGCAGCGTCTGGAATCTCTTGATTGTCCGCCACCGATTGCAGTGCTCGACCGCGATCAGGCGATGGGATTCTCTGCGCTGCAACTGTTCGTCGAACGGGCGATGGCGGCCCACGAACACTTTGAGCCGGGCAACGCTGATCTGCCGTTGATCATCGACATCTGTCGACGGCTGGACGGCATCCCGCTGGCACTGGAACTGGCCGCCGCGCAGGTCGCGGGCCTCGGGCTGGACGGTTTGCTGAGTCAGCTTCAGGGGCGTTTGCCGGCGGGCAATCAGACTCGCCTCGGTCGGCATGAAACCTTGCGCGCTACGCTGGACTGGAGTTTCAATCTGCTCAACGCCTGCGAACAGACCGGCCTGCGCCGACTGGGCGTGTTTCGTGGCGCATTCACGCTGGAATCTGCGGCGGCGGTTATCGTCGGTCAGCACATCGAGTCGAACGAAGTGTTTGCCTCGATCACGCAACTGGTCGCCAAGTCGCTGCTCAACGTCGAGGTTGGCGATGAAGAAGTGTTTTATCGCCTGCTCGACACGACTCGTCGCTATGCATTGGAAAAACTCGACCAGGCCGCCGAGCTCGGCGAAACCCGCGAGCGTCATGCCGAACGCAGCCTGGCGCTGATGCATCAGGCTCAGGCCGATTGGGAGAACACGGCGACCGAAGTCTGGATCGAGCGTTACGCCCGTGGTCTTGAAGACCTGCGCGCGGCGCTGGACTGGACGCTGAACGACGAAGGCTCGCGCGCGCTCGGCGTGCGCCTGACGGCGACGTCGGCGCCGTTGTGGCAGGAGCTGTCCTTGCTGAAAGAGTACGGCGTGCATGTGCGCCGGGCACTCGCGTTGCTGGCGTCATCCGACGAGCCCTGCCCGCGACTGGAAATCGCCTTGAAACTGGCGCTCGGCAGCGCCTGCTATCACACCTGGGGCGGCACCCCGGAAACCATCGAAGCCTTTGCCAGTGCCCGTCTCTTGGCGCAAAGGCACGACGACAAGGCCGGGCAATTGCGCGCCGTGTCGGGGCACATGGCGGTCAATCTCAGTTGCGGGCATTACCAGATGGCGCTGGAGCAGAGCGAGCAATTCGAAAGCCTCGGCGTGCA
>Ga0207696_1001433_pt1 | contig 12962 bp, 16 predicted proteins | sample KBSS54metaG_FD_184403 | JGI IMG/M metagenome (GOLD analysis project Ga0207696, IMG submission 184403) | Switchgrass rhizosphere microbial communities from Kellogg Biological Station, Michigan, USA - KBS S5-4 metaG (SPAdes) (version 2) | ecosystem: Host-associated > Plants > Roots > Rhizosphere >...
AAGGGAAATGCAAAAGCATTAGGTGCAAATGTAACGTTCTATCATGGTGATTTATTATCACCGTTTTATGAAACGGGGCAAAAATTAGATGTTGTTGTTTCAAATCCCCCATATATTCCAGAAGAAGACTGGAGAGGTCTTTCTCCGGTTGTGAAAGAGCATGAACCGAAGCGTGCGCTTGTTGGCGGGGAAGATGGGCTTGATTTTTATCGCCGTTTTATGGAAGAGTTGCCAAACGTCTTGCAAAGAAAAGCAATTGTTGCTTTTGAAGTAGGCATAGGGCAAGGTGAAGATGTTAAAAGGTTATTGCAGCAGACATTTCCGCATGCCCATGTAGAAGTTGTATTTGATATTAACGGAAAAGATCGTATGGTATTTGCGGGAATGGAGTAAGGATAGAACCTTACTCCATTTTTCTATATAAATCCATTTTACCTTTTCAACATATAAGTCGCGACTATGAAAAATAAAAGGTGACCTGCCGTTTTCTCCTTCTGTTTTCACGTAGCATGGGGCGAAAAAAGACCCTGACCGCATCTATGCATGGCTAGATGCTCTCTTCCATCCAAAAAGAAAGGTTTTAAATCGTTTTTTTCAATTTGTATTTACATACACTCGAAAGTTTTTCTATAGATTTAGAATTTAATAGTTTAGAAAGAGGTAAGAGTGTCTACACTGTTTACAGAAGGGACGGTGTAGGAGATGAAAAAACAAGCGATTGCCTATTTTCTTTTATTATTAATTGGTGCACAGTTACTTGTGCAGTTTGGATATATGAAAGTTGATGCGAAGGGAAAAACTGTTATTCCGAAAGAAGCTGTTCGATTACGTATTTTAGCAAATAGCGATTCGAAGGAAGATCAGGCGCTAAAACGTAAAGTGCGCGATGAAGTAAAAACGCAAATTGATGGTTGGGTAGCAGATTTGAAATCGTTTGAAGACGCACGTCGCGTTATTCAGAGTCACATCCCAGAAATTGAAAAAACGGTTGCTAGTACGTTAAAACGCGAAGGAAGTAAAGAATCATTTCAAGTTACATTTGGCAAAAACATTAAATTTCCTACAAAAGTATATGGGAATTTTACTTATCCAGCAGGGGAATATGAAGCAGTACTCATTTCAATTGGAAAAGGTGAAGGGGCAAATTGGTGGTGCGTGTTATTCCCACCAATGTGTTTTCTAGATTTCTCTAGTGGATCGGCTGTAAAAAAAGAAGAGCATGTTGTAAAAGCAGAATCAATGGATGGGGAAGAACAGCCAGTAAAAATACAGGAAGAAAAAGAAGAGGTATCGGAAAAACAAAATCAAGATGTTCTGTTGAAACAAAAAAAGGGACAAGAAACATCGAAAAAAGAGGTTGTTTCAAAAGTACAAACTACTGTGAAAGAAACAAATGAAAAGATTGCACAAGAAAAAAGCGTAAAACAGGAAGAAAAACAACTTGTGGAAAAAATAGAAAAACCTCTGGAGAAGAAACAAAAACAAACAATTGAAACAGTAGAAACAGAAGAGCAAGAGGAAAAACCGAAAGTGAAATTATTTATTGTAGAAGCATTCACATCGTTATTTTCTAAATAAGTACTATTTTGGAATCCTTTCTCATATATAGAAATGAGGGGGGATTTGTTGTGAAAAAGACTTATTTTGCTACAAGCGCTGATGTTGAGAGATTACATTCTTTTTTCGGACAAGCTAATAAAAAAGATGATAAAATAAATGAGTTATACGAGCAATTTATGATATTGGAAGATGACGGAGAGATACAAGCTGTAATTGGTTATGAACAAAAAGGAGAAAATGCACTCATTCGTTCTTGTTTGTTCACACCCATTGTGGATAACAAGACTTTCTTATATTTTTTTGAAATGTTTTTGCAGTATATGAAAGAGAAAAGTATCGGGCAAGTATATTTACTCACAAATCATCCACAATCTGTGACGATCTTTCAGTTTTTCAACTTTATAACTGTGGAAAAACATAAAGTTCCAGAGGGTATTCAGCAGTTAGAACATTTTTGTGAAAATATAAAACAGCAGAATGTAATAATACTAAATTGTCAGCTATTCACAAAGTTATCCACTGATTAATCAGGTTTATCCACATTTTGTGGATAAACCTTGTTTGTCTTTTGGATAAATCTCATAGTAAACTAAATATAACAAGTATTTCATGGGAAAAAAGGACGTGGGAAAAAATGCATACAAATATGTGGACTGTGGATAATGTTGTGGAAATAAAAAAAGATTATCCACAATTACAAAAAGCGGCAAAATTACTAAGGGAAAATGAAGCGATTGCTTTTCCGACAGAGACGGTATACGGGCTAGGAGCAAATGCGATGAATGATGAAGCAATTGCGAAAATTTTTGAAGCGAAAGGCAGACCGAGTGATAATCCGCTGATTGTCCATATTGGTTCTAAATCGCAGTTAAAAGGAATTGTTAGAGAAATACCAGAGGTTGCAGAAGTCTTAATGAAGCACTTTTGGCCGGGACCATTAACAATTATTTTACCGAAAAAAGAGGGGATTTCTGAAAAGGTTACGGCTGGTTTAGATACAGTTGGAGTTAGAATGCCGGATCATCCAGTGGCGCTAGCTCTTATTGAAGAGGCGAATGTACCTGTTGCAGCACCCAGTGCCAATCGTTCTGGGCGTCCGAGTCCAACACTAGCATCTCACGTATATGAAGATTTAAATGGAAAGATTGCTGGTATTGTTGATGGTGGTGCGACTGGCGTTGGGGTTGAATCAACGGTAATTGATTGTACAAGTGAAGTACCGACGATTTTACGTCCAGGTGGGATTACGAAGGAACAGCTGGAAGAAGTGATCGGAACTGTTTCGTTAGATCCTGCGCTAAAAGATGAGAAAGAAAAACCGAAGGCACCAGGGATGAAATATACACATTATGCACCGAAAGCACCACTTAGTATTGTTGAAGGGTCTCGTGATTTTATTCAACAGCTTGTAGATCAGAAGAAAGACGAAGGGTATACGGTAGGTGTATTAACGACAGAAGAATATCAACATGAATATAAAGCGGATGTTGTATTGTCTTGCGGAGTGCGAAGTGATTTAGCAAGCGTTGCAACTAAATTATACGATGTACTGAGAACATTTGATGCCAGCAAAGTAGATGTGATTTTTAGCGAATCATTTCCGAATGAAGGAATTGGAAATGCGATCATGAACCGTTTAACGAAAGCGGCAGGGCATCATATTATTATTGAAGAGTAGGCGAGTTGAAAAATTAAAGCCTATTTTTTAGGGTGGAAGAGAGGATCCGCTCATGCATAGAAGCGGTCAGTGACTTTTTTGGCCCCATGCCGAGTGAAACCAGAAGGAGAGAACGAGTGTGGGTTACCTTTTGTTTTCATGGCCCTAATGTGAGTGTTGGATAATGAAAATGGGAGTAGGCGGTGAAGGTTTTAGTTTGTGTAAATACAAATTGAAAAACGAGGTATTCCATTTTTTAAGTTGGAAGAGAGGATCCGTTCATGCATAGAAGCGGTCAGTGATTTTTTTGGCCCCATGCCGAGTGAAACCAGAAGGAGAAAACGAGTGTGGGTTACCTTTTGTTTTCATGGCCCTAATGTGAATGTTGGATAATTGAAATGGATGTATCCTGTAAAAGCCCGATTAGTGGGGCTAATAATCAGTCGGGGATGAAGAAAACCCCCACTGATTAAAGTTTCATTTTATATAGAAAAATTTCGTAGATTCTATTTCTCCTCGGATGAGCATATTGTGAAGTAGCAAGTCCGAGGAGGGACATGGATGACGGTTGAACAACTAGTACCTTTGATTATAATGGCATTTGCCTTAGGGATGGATGCATTTTCTGTAAGCCTCGGCATGGGTATGGTAACGCTCAGAATGCGACAAATCATTTATATCGGTATGACAATAGGACTATTTCATATTGTTATGCCGTTTCTCGGTATGATACTAGGTCGTTTTTTATCAGAGAAATTTGGGCATATTGCGACTGTTGCTGGGGCTATTCTGTTAATTGGATTAGGATTTTATATTGTGTACTCTTCCATCTTAGAAAGCGAAGAAACTAGGTCTGCTCCGGTAGGAATTAGCTTATTGGTATTTGCATTTAGTGTAAGTATAGATAGCTTTTCAGTTGGGCTCAGCCTCGGGATTTACGGAGCACAAATGGTTGTAACAATATTGCTGTTTGGATTAGTCAGTATGATATTAGCGTGGGGTGGTTTACTTATTGGAAGACATGCAAAGCATATGCTCGGTACATATGGTGAAGTACTCGGTGGTATCATTCTTGTCGGGTTTGGACTCAGCCTGCTCTTTTCGATATAATCTTGTTATCATGTAAGGAAATGGAAGGCTGGAGAAATGATATATTCGGTTTTTAATGTTTTTTCTAAGATGGTTACGCCGGCTTATTGTTTGGAGAATTATTTTACAAATAGCGGTACTTGACTGGCTGAAGTTAATTCGAGAATGGTAACGGAAGACTCTTTCCTGTACAACCTTACTGTTTCTATCATTGCTTGTCGTACTAAAAACAACTCTAACTCTTATACATAGAAGGGATGGTACAAGTGACAAGAGTAAAACAAATTTTTGGTATTATTATTAGCTTTTTCGTATTTTGGTTTAGTATGCTCGGTGTACAAATGTTTGCTGAGTTTTTAGATATAAGTTCTTTAAAATTTATTGAGGGAAAAACAGAGGCGGCTCGTATGTTTTATTCACCGTATCCATTTTTTATCGTTTTTCTTATTACATTGCTCTCTTTATATTTCTTTGTTGTGAAACTTGGAAAGACGAAGAAGGAAAAGGCGCCTACGCTAGAAGAAAAGCGTGAGGAAATATAAAAAATCCCCCGCTTATAATGGCGGGGGATTTTTTGTTGTGGAATGAACGAGCCGCTTTCGCTTTTGAATATATCCAGCTCCAGCGGCAAGAATGGTCGGTGGCTTCGCATCTTCCTGCAAGGCAAAGAGCGCCTCTACGTCAGAAGCTCCATCCTCCTCCCATTCTGAACGAGCCGCTTCCGCTTTTAGTTGTATCTAGCTCTGCCTCCTAGGCCCTAGAGTCTAAGAACCTTCCCCACAAGAAGGTAAAAAGCACCTTCTGTGGGAAGCACCTTAGCCACCGGGCCTGAACAGTCGGCTCCGCTTTTAAATAGGCCTTACAAGCTCAAATTGTTCGCCTAATTTCGCGTAGTTGTGCCCTGCTAATCGGCTTACTGGTTTTAGTTCTTCTGCATGAATTCGTCCGTTTTCATATAAATGTTCTGCGACGTGGAACCGGACAACGCGGCCGATTAGTAGGTCACATGCTGGAGAGTCTTCTGTTCCACCTAGTGGAATGGCACGTTCTAATATGCACTCCATTCGAATATTCGCTTCTTTTACGCCTGGTACGGAGATGACATCACTTTCGATCGGGGTTAGTTTCGCTAATTCAATTTCACTTTGATTTGGAGGAAGGTTTGCGGCAGTTTCATTGATGGCCTCCACATAGGATTCATCGGAAATATGTACAACAAATTCACCTTTTTCAATGGCGTTTCGAGAAGTATCTTTTCTTTCTCCTCCTTTACGTTGTACGGAAACAGAAATGAGCGGCGGATTAGCAGCAACGATATTAAAATAGCTATATGGAGCCCCGTTTAAAACACCATCTTTTGTTACAGAAGTTACAAATGCTACAGGGCGCGGAATGATACTCCCTGTTAATAATTTGTAATTATCTTTTTCTGTTTGTTCATTTGGATTGATTGAAAGCATATTTGTAATCTCCCTTCCTCTATATGAATACTTCCTTGTTTGTTTACAAGATAATGGAGAGAAACTCCTGCTAAAAAAATATTTTTTTGACGCTTTTTGTAAATGAGAAAAAAGAATAGGAGTAGATTCCAGCTTGGAATCTACTCCTATCACTAATAAATATATAAATACATTTTGATTTTTCAACATATAAGTCGCGGCTATGAAGAATAAAAGATGATCTGCACTCATTTTCTCGCTTTGTTTTCACCTGGCATGGGGCAGGAAAAAGATCTGACCGCTGCTATGCATGGCCGGATGCTCTCTCCCACCTAAAAAAGTTTTTTTCAATTTGCACTTATATATCTTGGAATTGAGATAACTGATTAAAGTAAAACGTAAGCGCCAGGTCCAGTTAATGCAACACCAACTGCAATAGCGATTAAGATCATGTTATATTCAAACCCGTTTTGTGTTACCCAGTAGCCATTTTTTCCGTGTACAGTAAAGATTGCAACTAGCATTGTACCAACGATAAATAATGAGCCAACCCAAGTGAAGATACCTGCAGCGAATAAGAAACCACCTAATAGCTCAGTTGCGCCAGCCATAAATGCCATGAATACGCCAGGGCGTAAGCCGATTGATTCCATCCAGCCGCCTGTTCCTTTCAGGCCGTGACCACCAAACCAGCCAAATAATTTTTGAGTACCGTGACCCATGAATGTAATTCCGATAATAAGACGAATAAGAAGAAGACCGATGTTCATCATTTATAAAACCCCCAAAAAGTTATTTACTTACCTTATGTAAGTTATAATAAATGAGTTACTTACTTTAGTCAAGTAACTTTCTTGTGAAATTTGAAGAAAATTTTACAAATCAATAATAAAAAATAAATATGTAGTAAAGACCTTTAGACGAGTGGGAGAAAAAAAGAGAAAATACAAGTAAGAAGTTAATTCTCATTATTGTTATTCAGACAATCTGAATTGACTGGAATTTTGCAAAGCGATACAATAAGGGTCTATTGGTAATAACGTAATTCTTTTCGAAAGCGTTTTTACAATATAATATTTGAAGTATGAAGTCTTACATGTAGATTAGTTATTACTAGGGATTGCCCTATACATTTTCACCCTAATTATGAGGAGGATATCCTATGTTTAAAAAATTATTTGGCCTTGGCTCAAAAACAAATGCAGAAACAATCTTAGCTCCATTAACTGGAGAAGTGAAAAATATTGAAGAAGTACCAGATCCAGTATTCGCTGGTCGTATGATGGGTAACGGTGTTGCAATCGTTCCAACTGAAGGTGTAGTTGTATCACCAGTAGACGGTGAAATCGTACAATTATTCCATACAAAACACGCTGTTGGAATTAAAGCGAAAAACGGTACAGAAATTTTAATCCACATTGGTTTAGAAACTGTAAAAATGGGAGGCGAAGGTTTCGAAGCTCACGTATCTGAAGGACAAGCTGTGAAAGCTGGCGATAAATTAATTTCTTTCGATTTAGAATTAATTCGCGAAAAAGCAAAAAGTACAATTACTCCAATTGTTATTACAAATACAGATGCAGCTGAATCTATTAATACAACTGTAGGTGTTTCAGCTACAAAAGGTTCAACAGAAGTAATGAAAGTTACAATGAAATAATGATTTTTTGTAAGGAATCCATTTTATATGAAATGGATTCCTTATTTTATTTAGTCGTAAGTTTTTTTCGTGGGATGTTTTAGTGATGTATGATGTTATATTGAAGGTACTTGGGACTAGGGTTTTACATATATGTGGATAAGGCGTATTTCTCTTAGAAAAAATAAAAGGGAAATGCGCCTTTTGTATGTTCACATTTCTTTTGTTCCATTGTAATGTACGTTATGATGAATGTAAGACATTCACCATAAGGAGTGGATTTGGATGAAGCGAGTGTTGTTTGTTTGCACTGGAAATACATGTCGTAGCCCAATGGCAGAAGCGTTGCTTCGTCACTATGGAGAAGGGAAATTTGAGGCGAAGTCTGCGGGTGTTTTTGCCAGTTTTGGAAGTGATGCATCTTTACATGCAAAAGATGCATTAGCAGAAAAGGGGATTAAAGTAGAGCATGCTTCGCAGCAAATAACGGATGGATTACTTGAGTGGGCTGATATGGTACTCACGATGACGGAAAGCCATAAACAACTTGTGGTTGGATATCACCCGAGTGCTAGGGAGAAAGTGCATACATTCTATGAATTTGTAGAGGGTACAAGTAAAGATATTTCAGACCCGTTTGGCGGTTCTCTTTCCATTTATCAATCAACATTAGTAGAGATGGAAAAACTTGTACAAACTTTATTGGAAAAATATTCAGAGGGTTAATGTTTCGTGTATAATACGATATTGGAGATGATCTTGCTTGGAATGAGCAAGTGAGTATCAAACTTTTGCAATCATTCATCAGTGGGGATAAGTAATCCTACTTGATAGAAGTTTCACTAAAATTTTGGAGGGGTCAAAATGAAAGTAGTAGTAGCATCTGATCACGGTGGAATGAATATCCGCAAAGAAATCGTAAGTTTATTAGAAGAATTGAATATTGAATATGTTGATTTAGGATGTGAATGTGAAGCAGGTTCTGTTGATTATCCTGATTTTGCATTTCCAGCGGCAGAAATGGTTGCAAATGGTGAAGTAGACCGTGGTATTTTAATTTGTGGAACAGGCATTGGTATGTCAATTGCAGCAAATAAAGTACACGGTATTCGCTGTGCGTTAGTACATGATACATTTAGTGCAAGAGCAACAAGAGAACATAATGATACGAATATGTTAGCGATGGGTGAGCGTGTAATTGGTGCTGGTTTAGCGCGTGATATCGCAAAAATTTGGCTAACAACTGATTATGAAGGCGGACGTCACGAAAATCGCGTAGGGAAAATTAAAACATACGAAGCGAAGTAATCTTCTATTAGGACATACTATAATTTGTTGAACCAATCTGTGAAAGGAAGAGGCGTCATGACGGAAATAGTAAAAATGAAAGAGCAGCTACAAATATCGCTTTCTGATTTTCAAGAGCAAGCTTCTTTACAAAGCGGGCAAATTTTTGTAGTGGGCTGTAGCACGAGCGAGGTGCTCGGAGAGAGAATTGGGACATCAGGAACGATGGAAGTGGCGGAAGCGATTTTTTTTGAGCTAAAACAATTTCAAGAGCAAACTGGTATAGAGTTGGCATTCCAATGTTGTGAGCATTTAAATCGTGCTTTAGTAGTAGAGAGAGAAGTAGCAATGAAGTATCAATTTGAAATTGTAACTGTTACGCCTGTTAGATCAGCCGGTGGTGCATTAGCAACATATGCCTATCACAATCTAAAGGATCCTGTAGTCGTGGAATTTATAAAAGCAGATGCGGGCATGGATATCGGTGATACATTTATTGGTATGCATCTAAAACATGTTGCGGTTCCAATTCGTACACGTGTAAAAGAGATTGGAAGTGCACACGTAACGATGGCTAAAACACGTGCGAAACTTATTGGTGGGGCACGTGCTGTATATGCGGCAGTAGAAGAAACAGTTACTTGTAGCTAAAAATAAAGAAGAAACAGAAATACTGTATCCTTTATATAACATGTAAAGAGGTATGTAGTCTGACTTCGCAAAGGATAAAAGAAAAGACCGAACGCGGTCTTTTTTTCTTTTATGATATAGAAAGTCATGTTAGAATGTAGTTGAAAACATGAAGGTTCTAAAGAATTACAACTTGAATTTTCGTTTTTTCTCAATAAATAAGAAAAAACTATCGGGAATCAGTGTAATTCGTTCAGAAAAGGGGGATTTTGGTGGATCATTTAAAACGTCAAGATGAAAAGGTATTTGCTGCAATTGAAGCAGAACTAGGAAGACAACGTTCAAAAATTGAATTAATTGCTTCAGAAAACTTCGTAAGTGAAGCTGTAATGGAAGCACAAGGTTCTGTTTTAACAAACAAGTATGCAGAAGGATATCCTGGTAAACGTTACTATGGCGGTTGTGAGCATGTAGACGTAGCAGAGGATATTGCACGTGATCGCGCAAAAGAAATCTTTGGCGCAGAGCATGTGAACGTTCAACCACACTCTGGTGCACAAGCGAACATGGCTGTATACTTCACGATTTTAGAGCAAGGCGATACAGTACTTGGTATGAATTTATCCCACGGTGGTCACTTAACACACGGAAGCCCTGTTAACTTCAGTGGGGTACAATATAATTTCGTAGAATATGGCGTTGATGCTGAATCACACCGCATCAATTATGATGATGTGTTAGCAAAAGCAAAAGAACATAAGCCAAAATTAATCGTTGCAGGTGCAAGTGCGTACCCTCGTGTTATCGATTTCAAGAGATTCCGTGAAATCGCAGACGAAGTTGGTGCATACTTAATGGTGGATATGGCACATATCGCAGGTTTAGTTGCAGCAGGTTTACATCCAAACCCAGTACCACATGCACATTTCGTTACAACAACAACACATAAAACATTACGTGGCCCACGTGGCGGTATGATTTTATGTGAAGAAAAATTTGCAAAGCAAATTGATAAATCAATCTTCCCTGGTATTCAAGGTGGACCACTAATGCACGTAATTGCTGCAAAAGCTGTTGCATTTGGTGAGGCACTTCAAGAAGACTTTAAAACATATGCACAAAATATCATTAATAATGCACAGCGCTTAGCAGAAGGTCTTCAAAAAGAAGGACTTACACTTGTTTCTGGTGGAACAGACAACCATCTTATCTTAATCGATGTTCGTAACCTAGATATTACAGGTAAAGTTGCAGAGCATGTATTAGATGAAGTTGGTATTACTGTAAACAAGAACACAATCCCATTTGAAACAGCAAGCCCATTTGTAACAAGCGGCGTACGTATTGGTACAGCGGCGGTAACATCTCGTGGCTTCGGATTAGAAGAAATGGATGAAATTGCAGCAATTATTGCTCATACGTTAAAAAATCATGAGGATGAAGTTGCATTAGAAGAAGCACGTAAGCGTGTAGAAGCATTAACAGATAAGTTCCCAATGTATACAGATCTATAATAAATTAGATGAAGACTGCTGAAGCATATATTGTTTCAGCAGTCTTTTTATTTCTAAAAGTATTTTTTAATATATAGTTTTTTAGAATATTGTTTATTTAATATTTTAAAGGAAGAATTATTTCTATTGAAGAAGGAAACACTGAAAATATTGGTTCTTGGTCTGTTATTCATATAATGGATGATGATGGACAGTCTTATCAAATTATTATGTTGAAATCAGCCGGAGAAAATGTTTCTGGTGGAACAATAAATGTACAATTCTTTGTTGGTTCTCACGTAGAAAAGTTATAATTTTATATTTTAAAAACTAGAGAGAAAGCAGCCTAAGTAAAAAATGGCTGCTTTTTTTATAAAAAATAATAACAGTGGTTTATAAGGGCACATATCACTTCTTAAGTATGTATACAAATCATGAATAAATTTTGGATATATAATGAAGGATATGACTTCCATAATTGGTAAAGGTATTAGGTGGGTTCATAATGAAATTGAAACTTTTCCAAATTTGCCCTTGAATATTAGTAGCGTTTTCTTTACAATCGTAAATAGTGTAAAACGGCGTGTACGCACGCATGAATATCATCTGAAGGAGAGATTCACATGGGAAAACTGTATGTATTTGATCACCCGTTAATTCAACATAAGATTACATATATTCGCGATAAAAATACAGGCACAAAAGAATTTCGTGAATTAGTGGATGAAGTAGCAAGCTTAATGGCATTTGAAATTACACGCGATCTTCCACTTGAAGAAATCGAAATTGAAACACCTGTAAGCAAAGCGAAAACAAAAGTGATCGCTGGTAAAAAGCTTGGTCTAATTCCGATTTTACGTGCAGGTTTAGGGATGGTAGATGGAATTCTAAAATTAATTCCAGCAGCAAAAGTAGGACACGTTGGTTTATATCGTGACCCGAAAACATTGCAACCGGTAGAATACTATGTGAAACTTCCAACGGATGTAGAAGAACGTGACTTTATCGTACTTGATCCGATGCTAGCAACAGGTGGTTCGGCAGCTGAAGCAATTAACTCTCTGAAAAAACGCGGTGCGAAGCAAATTAAATTAATGTGTATCGTAGCTGCACCAGAAGGAGTAAAAGTAGTACAAGAAGAACATCCTGATGTTGATATTTATGTAGCGGCATTAGATGAGAAATTAAATGACCATGGTTATGTTGTTCCAGGTCTTGGCGATGCTGGTGACCGTTTATTTGGAACGAAGTAAGACAACAGACGAGAGGGAATTCCCCACTCGTCTTTTTTGTGTAAATATTGAGGGTAGGGGAGGAGTGTGGTATTTTTTGTATATGCAACATAACTTGCATATTTTTCACATATAATATAGAAGTCAAACGTCTAATAAGTCCTATATTATAGAAGAAAAACGTTATATCGTAAAAATATAATCGTGACAAACTTGTGAACTTTTTCTTCTATTATAAGGAGAAAACTTGAAGGAATCAGATATCTTTGACCAGTATTTAGAAGGGGAACGTTTTCATTTTTGGCAAGAAATTACTAATACTCAAATTTTTTGATTTTTTACGATTTCTCGTTGACAGTGCTAATACCCTATTGTATGCTAACTACGGGGATGGATGGTAGGGCTTTCAGTGACAAATTTGCATCTATTCCGTGACGAAAAAGTAAACTTTTTATTTTGTATAGAATTTATGCAAGAAAATGAGTTATTATTAACACATCGTGAATGAGGGTTACATATTGGAGGGATGAATCCTTGCAAAAAAACGATCGCAACCCGGTAAAAGCTTATGCTTTAATGTCAGGTATTCTTGCTCAGTTAGTTGGTTCCATTCTTGTTGGAATTTTTGGTGGGCAATGGATTGATAGTAAGGTTGGAACGTTTCCGTTGTTTCTTATTATAGGCTTATTGCTAGGATTAGGAACAGGGATTTACGCAATGATTCGACTCATTCGACATTACTATTCGGGAGAGCAATGATGATAGACGTACATGGACTTGTCCACAGACAAAAGAAATATATGTACTACTTGCTTGCGCTTCTAGTGCTAGGATGGGGATTTACCTCTTACAAGGATGTATTTCTTGGACTGATTATCGGAACGATTTTCAGTTTTCTTAGTTTGCGCATCATTGCACGTAGAACAGACAAGCTAT
>Ga0207696_1001435_pt1 | contig 12952 bp, 14 predicted proteins | sample KBSS54metaG_FD_184403 | JGI IMG/M metagenome (GOLD analysis project Ga0207696, IMG submission 184403) | Switchgrass rhizosphere microbial communities from Kellogg Biological Station, Michigan, USA - KBS S5-4 metaG (SPAdes) (version 2) | ecosystem: Host-associated > Plants > Roots > Rhizosphere >...
AGCTTTACGAGAAAGTCTTCGGCAGCGATTTCCACGATCCCAACAACGCGGATTTCAAACCCGACCCCAAGTTCATGGTCCGCAAGAGCGTGCTCTCGGGCGTGGGAGAGCAGCGCCGCGCCCTGCTGGCGAAAGTGGGCGCGGCCGATCGCGCGCGCCTCGACCAATATTTCACTTCGGTCAGGGAAATGGAGGACAAGCTCGCCCTCCAGCTGCAAAAGCCACCGCCAGCACAAGCCTGCCTGCGCCCCGATGCGCCCGTGCCGGTCAGGGGAGACATCACCGACATCGATGTGCGCAAGGCCAATCACAAGCTGATGACGCGGCTTTTGGGCATGGCGCTGGCCTGCAACCAGACACGCGTGTTCAACATGAATTTCGACACCGCCGCCGCTGAATTGCGCCGTGCGGGCGATACGACGGGATATCACCAGAGCACGCACGAGGAACTGGTCGACCGCACTCTCGGCTACCAGCCCACCGTCGACAAGTTTGCCCTTGGCAGCATGGAAGCCTGGGCCGATTTCGTGCAGACCCTTTCCGAAATACCGGAAGGCGCGGGCACCTTGCTCGATAACATGCTGGTCTTGGCCCATTCGGAAGTGTCACTCGCCAAAAACCATGACGTTTCGGGAATACCGGTCATGCTGGCCGGACGGGCAGGAGGTCGCGTCAAGCCAGGTCTCCACGTCAAGGGATCGGGCGAGCCGGTATCGCGGATCGGGCTGACTGCCCAACAGGTCATGGGCGTTCCGGTCGACACCTGGGGCGCCGGCGCAATGCGCAGCAATCGTGCGGTCGACGAGATACTTGTATGATTTGCCAATGGAGGCTTGGAATGAGATTCAAACAGCAAATGGCCGCAGCCGCAATGGCCTGCGCGATCGGAGGCGGCGCACTGGCCTATGCCGCGACACCGGCAATCGTCTCCGCGATCAAGGCACGCCAGGCAAACTTCAAGGAAATCGGTGGCGACTTCAAGGCGGTGAACGACGAAATCAAGTCGGGGGCACCCAATTTCGGTGCGGTCCGCAGCGCCGCTCACGATCTCAGCCAACGCGCCAGTGGCCAAGCCAAGTACTTCGTGCGCGGCAGTGGCCCAGAATCAGGCGTGAAAACGCGCGCCCTCCCCGCGATCTGGACCGACAGCGCCGGCTTTGCCAAGCTCAATGGCGATTTCGTCCGGGCCTCGGCCAGCCTGGAAGCAGCCGCCCAGAGAGGCGACGTGGCCGGACTGGCGGCAGCGCGAACGGCGCTGGGGACCACCTGCAAGGCCTGCCACGACAAGTATAGGGCGCAGGAAGACTGATCCCCACATCGCCCGCGCAGCCAGGAATGGCTGCGCACCGGGCCACCGGCCAGGCTCGAACGCGGCGACCGTGAAGCGCAGCCAAGCAATGCGCGCCAACCTCCGCCTTGCGCCACCCCAACCGCGAGATATCCACAAAAAGCCGCAAAGGTTCGCAAAAGCCATTGCTTTCCCCAGCGGGCAAAGCTAATCGCCCGCCAGCCCACAGGGCATCGCCGCTTTAGCTCAGTTGGTAGAGCATCGCATTCGTAATGCGGGGGTCACAGGTTCGAGTCCTGTAAGCGGCACCATGGGTTTCTTCCCAAAACGTCTCAACGCATTGATTTGGCTAGATTTTCGGTCGATTTTGTCTTCCGGATGTTCTCGCTTTGTCCCAGGATTTCTCACCACTTTTCACGCCAAGTGGGGGCATTTCTGGGGGAAACGGGAGCCTAGCAAAAGGCGTTGCCCCCAAATGTCGCTTAAAGCTCTGCAAATAAACGGGTTTTCGGCTTCAAACTCCCCTTACCGCAAGCCCGACGAAAAAGGCCTCTATCTCGAGGTCCGACCCTCCGGCGCAAAGATCTGGTATTTCAAATATCGCCTTCACGGCGTCGAAAAGCGCCTGTCGCTCGGGCAATGGCCGGACGTCGGGCTGAAAGAGGCTCGCGCACTGCGTGACAAGGCTCGCGATTTGATTCGCGATGGCGGCGATCCAGCCGTCGAGCGTCGCAAGAAGAAGATCGAGGCCCGCCTCCACGCCAGCAACACGTTCCGCGCCGTGGCCGAGGATTTCATCAGCGTGCGGCTGGAACGCAGCGGCAAGGCGCCCGCAACCATCACCAAGGCGCACTGGTTCCTTTCACACCTCGCGCACACTGTCGGGCACCTACCTATCGCCGACATCACGCCACCGGACTTGCTGAACGTCCTGCGCAAGGTGGAAAGCGAAGGCAAGCGCGAGACGGCCCGCCGCACCCGCGCCTTCGCCAGTCGCGTGTTCCGCCATGGCGCCGTTCTGGGGCTATGCAAGAACGATCCGGCCGCCCTTCTCGACGACGCCCTCGCCGCTCCCCTCGTCAAGCACCGTGCTGCCGTCCTTGAGCCGCGCAAGCTCGGCGTGCTGCTGCGTGCCATCGATGAGTTTACCGGCACCGAAGTGGTCAAACTGGCCATGCAGATTCTGCCGCATGTCTTCCTGCGGCCGGGGGAATTGCGCTTTGGCAAATGGGATGAGATCGATTGGGAGGGCGCCGTCTGGCGCGTACCAGCCGAGCGCACCAAATTGCGTCGACCCCACTCTGTCCCGCTCTCGCGTCAGTCGCTGGAATTACTGCGTACCCTGCAGGAGCGTACCGGACAACTGCCCTACATGTTCCCCGGCCAGCGCAAATTTACTATGCCGATCTGCGAGAACGCAATCAACCTGGCGTTCCGCCGCATGGGCTTCGATCAGGACACCGTCACGGCCCACGGCTGGCGAGCTACGGCTAGCACGCTGCTCAACGAGAGCGGGTTGTGGCATTTCGACGCGATTGAGCGGGCCTTGGCTCACGGGCATTCCAACGCCGTGCGCGGCACTTACGCCAGAGGGCAGCACTGGGACGAGCGCGTGAAGATGGCGCAGTGGTGGAGCGATTACCTGGACGGCCTGAAGCTATCCGCAGCGTAAGCGCGGCCGCGCAGCCGATCAAAGGCTGCCCGGCTTACTGGAAGAAATCGACCAGCTTAAGTCGTTCCGATTTAGAAGTGGGCATGTCGGCTCACGCCGGAACCGGTCATCTGTACGTTCAACGGCAGCCTGGCGGCTACGCGCCCCAATACCGCCGCTCAACTAAGCGGTCGATCCCGAAACCGACCGCCATTCACTTTGTGACTGGCGTAGTGTGGGTACCATCCGCACAGGTCGGCATCAGATGGAAATTCTGTCTGCGATTGCAATGCCAAATCGATATTCTTGGAAAAATTTATTCATATCACCAAACCAGTATTCTCTATGATTGACGTCAAGAGGATCAAGAACACGAATATCCATAATCATCGAGCGGTCCGTATAGATTATCGAATGCTCCAAATATTCCACGCGGGGTTTGTACCGAATCCCAGTGACAAGCACGGTATGGCCGGCTGATTTTCCACCAAACCCCACCATCACCGCTTCCCTGCTCATCATCGCGGCAACCAGGTCTCCGGTGCTCTTAAGTGGCCAGACATGACCGCCAAGCTTTGCATTGTGTGTGCGCTGCCAGGTCCAGATTTCGTACAGGTTGATCGGGTTGCCGTTGCTGTCGAGCATGCCCTGACTCTGCGTCTGGATCGGAGGTGGTTGAGCGGTTTGCGATAAGAGTTTTTGGCCACGGAATACGCTCGGCAGGAGCGCATGACCGATCAATCCGCCGACAACATCTCTCGACCCGATCCAATAGTCGGACGCGCCCTGATCATGGATAATGCCGTTGGCAAAGTCCTGGCGGAAGACTTTGTGGCGGACCAAGGCCGAGGTGTCGCTGGGCAAGGTCCAGTCAAAAGCAGCGGTTTGTTTATCGAGAACCGCGGAACGAATGGCGGCGAGGATTTCGCCATAGGTTGCGGTCTTTGGCCCGGAGCTCATCGCTGGGCAAATCCCGTTCCGGTGATTCACGAAGTCAGCGTATTGCCCCTTCATTTGCAGATAGCGGAAGGCCGTCTCGAGCGACGCTGCGTAACACGTGTACTTGTCGCGCTGCGGTATATAGAACCGGGCTACAGCGTCGTTGACCGTGGTGAACGTGCCGTAGGCCTCGCTTGTCGTATCGCCGCGGGCAAGGATTGCCTGATAGAGGCTATCCCGTCGTTGGCGGCCATAGCTGTTGAGGCGGTCCTGAATTCGCGAGTCCGAAGCATTGAAGAACGATTGCGGCAATGTGCCGGCGGTCACTTGGGTGATGTCTTCGCGGGCGACATCCTCCGCAAACTTCTCACTGAGCGCATTGTATAAGGTTTCGTCCAGGATGATGTCGTCGTCGGCGTGAAACGAGGCGGGAATATCCCCGTTCACCATGGCGTAGCGGACATCGATTAGACCGGCGCATTGCCCATGGATGCCCCCGATATCGTAAGTTCGAGCCTCCGCCTTGTTGCCGTCCCACTTGATCGGCTTGTCGGCCTGCTTGGGCGCTGCCGGTGATGCTGCCGCAAGAGCCATGGTCAACATTGCAAGGTTGGTTTTGCGCATCAGGCTTCCGTCAGATGTTCCAGATCGACACTGCGAACGAGACACCATCGAGGTACCCGCCCTTCGGAACGTCAATCCAATAGGGCTGCTGGTCGGGGGCTGCCGGATCGATCACGCGCAGACGATCGATCGCCTTGGTCTCATCGTTTTGATGCAGCCCATCAATAATGACGACTTGCCCCGTCGGCTCCCACAGTGCTGCGAGTATTGAAACCCGCGATGCGTGAAAGCGGGCAAACATGCTAGGTCGTCGCCTCTTTCTTGGATTCGCGCCAAGTCTTATAGGGCCAGGAAAAAATGGCGCCGAGACAAAAGCTCGCGAGCGACAGCATTGCGATGAGGATGGTCAAAGTTGCGAACCAGCCGGGTGCGGCCTCCTGCATCATCAGCTCGACAAATTGGTCGCACGTAGTTCCATCGAATTGCCCCCGGTCTGGCATGAACACTCGCACGTGGTCTGGGACGAAGAGCGGACGCACGGTGATGTAATGTTCGGTGCCGGCCAGCGGACACCCCCGCCCGGGCTCATAATCAAGGGTAAATTTCTGCGCGAAGAAGATCGTCGCGGTGATCGTCACGAGCAGCGTGGCGAAAAGCGGCAGGAGCAATTTTGAAGAGCGCCTGTGGCGGCCAAGCATATAAAAGATGCCGACCACCACGCCGATCGGCGGTATCGGATCGAACATGAAATGATATCCGGTCGGAATCGGCAGCAGCCCGACCGGCAGCAGTTTGAACGGATCGGGCCAGGTCCAGCCGGTCACGAACACGATACTTTGAACGTCGATAGCGTGTCGGTTGACCGTACGCTTATCGGCACGAAACGTTGCGTTGCGCCGCAGCGATAGGAGAGGAAGTAGCGACCGGCGCGGTAGAGATATTCGCCCTGATTGGGTCGTCCAGACGGCGCGTCCTGCAAAAGACCCGCGAGGCCGGCATCGTCGGCCGGCACCGCACCCGGCAGTCGCGGATATACTTTTACGAGGTCGATGTAACGGATGATCCGCACGTCCAAGACGGAGGGGCTTGCCACCTGAATTTGTCCGAACGCGCCAACCGCAGTGCCATACTGCGTGGCGCACCCCGCCAGGGTCAACAAAAAAAGCCCAGCTAGTAGACTTCTCTGCTTGCTATGAAGCATGCCCGCTTCCGATTTTCTTGGCCATTGTAGCAGCGTAACAGATAATGCGTCCGTCGTCAGAATATTTTGCTCAGCTTGCGGCTTAAATCAGCGGACGGCGGGCCTTGTGTGTGGGGGGCGTATTCCCTGCTGCTGCCTTTCAGAACAGCCGCCCTTTCGACGCGGGCTCGGGTACGGCAGCAAAGTCCCAAACTCCGCCTCGGCTTTTGAATGTGGAAGGGTGTGGCCTGAGCTATCTGTCGATCGTGAAGGCTAAAAGGTTCCCGCGCAACCTATTGAATTTTTCCATCTTGGTCGCAACCGCAGTCGCGTGGCAGTTCAGCTCGCCACGTCTGATTCGGGCGGTGTGGAAGAAACGATCCTGCTTGATTTATCTTGATGGATCGCAATACTCGGCCATCTCCCCCACCAACCAATCGCGGAAGGATATCAACGCTGCTGTCGGTTCCCGACTACGTAGACGTGTGAGCCAGTAGGAGCCAGTAGAAACAGCCAGCGCAAACGGCTGGATTAGCCATCCACCCTGCAATTCTGCCTCGAACATTTCCAGCGGTAGAATGGCGACCCCGAACCCGCGCATCGCGGCCTGTGCCATGAGGGCCGAGGAGTCGAACACCGGGCCGGACAGGCGCTCGTCAGGCAGACCTGCGGCGGCAAGCCAGGTTAGCCAGTCCTGACCGCGATAGGAGCGCAGGAGCGTCGTATCCCTGAGATCGGCCGGTGCGTGGAGATGCTCGGCGACCGCCGGCGAACAGAGCGGTGACAGGGACGCCTGCATCAGATGCGTCGCTTCAAGGCCCCGCCACGCACCGTCCCCGAAGCAGATCGCGCAGTCGAGGCTTTCTCCTGCGACATCGACCCGGTTGTTGTTGGTCAGCAGGCGCAAGTCGACAAACGGATGCAGTTGCCTGAAGCGCTCCATGCGCGGCAGCAGCCAGCCCAGCGCAAAGGTGCCGACGACACTGACGGTCAACACCTCCTGGCGCACCCCGCGATCGAAGCGATCGATCAACCCTGTCACTTGCTCGAAAGCCGAATTCAGCGTGGGGAAGAGCGCCAATCCCTCATCCGTGACGGCAAGCCCGCGCGACGTGCGGCGAAACAGCTTGACGCCCAATCGGTCCTCCAGAGCCTTCACCTGGTGACTGACTGCACTTTGCGTCACGCCGAGTTCGTTGGCCGCGCTGGTGAACGACAAGTGCCGCGCGGCACTTTCGAACGCGCGCAGGCCGTTGAGGGACACCGGCCAGGCACCGCCATGAGAAATTCTCTTGTCCGACACGATTTATGATCCTTTGCCAGTCGAGCATCCTGCAAATATCCTTTCCTTTATCGCGGACCGGCGGTGTGTCGTCATGAGATTTTATGCGCCATCGCGCGCCTGCCGAGCCGCTGTCGTTCGGGGTGTTGAGGGAGACGGGCATGAGCCGATTGAACATCGTACGGCTTTTGGCGTTGGCAAGTGCTGCCTGCGCTTGCGCAAGTTCGGCTACCGCGCAGCAAGGCAAGCAGACTTCGCCCCCCGATGGCGCCATCGACAAGGTCGAAAGCTGGCAGGCTCCGGCAGGATCGCAGCAAATCAACATCTGGCCGGGCGCCGTTCCTGACGGAACGTTCCGGCCCCAGCCCGCCGAAACCGTCAGGACATACCACGACGCTACGGCAAATGGCGGCAAGTCACAGGTCGTCATGAACATCGCGATTCCAACGATGACCATCATGTCGCCCAAGGAGCCGAGGACGAAGACGGCGGTCATTGTCTTTCCGGGTGGTGGGTTCCAGAAAGTCTTCGTCGGCATGGAAGGCACGGAACTATGCGATTGGCTGACGGCCAAGGGCGTTACCTGCATCGTCTCGAAATACCGTGCGCCCGGTGGAAACGACTTCTACGATGCGGAGCAAAACCGCCAGATCACGCCGAAAATTGCCCGTGCGTTGCAGGACGCCCAGCGCACGATCCGCCTGGTGCGCTCAAAAGCCGCGGAACTGGGTATCGATCCCCACCGCATCGGTGTTCTCGGCATGTCTGCGGGCGGCTATCTGGTCGCGCAAACCAGCAACATCCTTGCGCCGACCTACCGCCCGGTCGATCCCATCGACGGGATCAGCAGCCGACCGGACTTCGCTATCGCGCTCTATCCAGGGCATATTTGCAGAGATCACGGAGCGTTTGATCCAAAGCTACCCGTGTCCAAAGCTGCGCCCCCACAGTTCATCGTCCAGGCCTGGGACGACGAGATCGATCCCGTCTGTAACAGCCTGATGTATGCGTCCGCGCTCGACAAGGCCGGTGTCCCCACCGAATTGCACCTGTTCGCGCGAGGCGGACATGCTTTTGCTCTCCGCCATCCGAATGACCCGGTCGGTAAGTGGCCGGAACTGGTCGAGCTGTGGCTCAGGCAAATCAACATGCTTTAGCTCTGGCTCCACGACCAGCGCCTTCGCGGCACGGCGCTAGCACCCTGCCCGCCTCGCCATGGACAAAGGCTTTCGACCATGAACTTTACAAGACGATCCATTGCCTTGGGCATGCCGGCGCTGCTGTGCTGGCCCGCTCTCGCCCGGTGCGCCAGCGCCGATCCAATTGCCGAGTATGAACGCACGACCGGAGGGCGGATCGGCGTCCATGCCTTGAACGTCACGACCGGCCAGACACTTACATGGCGTGCGGACGAGCGCTTTATCATGTGCAGTTCCTACAAGGCGTCGCTTGCGGCGTATGTGCTGGCTCGGGTCGACCGCGGCGAAGAGAAGTTGGACGCGCTCGTGCCCTATACCGCGCAGGATACGCTCGGGTTGTGGGGGCCCATCGCAAAGGAAAACCTCGCCAAGGGCGCGATGACAGTCGCGGCGATGTGCAAGGCCGCTGTGGAAATCAGTGATGGGGTGTGTGCCAACATGCTGATGGCGCGGTCGGGTGGCCCCGCTGCGCTGACAGCGTTCCTGCGCTCCATTGGCGATACAACGACGCGGGTCGACCATTTCGAGCCAGCGCTCGACCGTGTGCCGTCAGGCGGGCCTGATGACTCGACAACGCCGGCGGCGATGGCCAGCACGCTCCAGAAGGTGGTCTTGGGCGATGTGCTGGCAGCCCGATCGAAGGCGTTGCTCACGCGCTGGCTGATCGGCAACCAAACGAACCCCCGATTGCGCGGCGGGCTGCCCCAAAGCTGGCGGATCGGCAACAAGACTGGGCACAGTGGCCGGGATATGGCTGGCGACATTGCCGTCGCTTGGCCCCATCCTGGCATGCCGGTCGTCATCGCGGTTTATACCCGTGGAGGAAGCCCCACCGAGGCGCAGTTCGACAAGGCCTTTGCCGGCATCGGCAGACTTGTCGCATCCACACTGGTCTGAAATAGCGCGGCCACTCGGTAAGGCCGCGCTCAGACAGAATACCTGCGCGTGTCTCGCTAGCGAAGTCCGCAACAGGACGCGCTCCTATCGGACCTCGTCGACCTCGTAGAACATGGGGTTGCGCATCCATTCACGGATGGCGGATTCACGCCAGCCGGTGCAGCGCGTGGCGATGCGGACCTGCTTGGGAAACGTGCCCGCCTGGATCTTGCGATAGAGGGTGGCGCGGGTCAGGCCGGTGCGATCGAGCACGGCATTGAGGCGCAGGATGCGGTCCGGGGGCTGTTCGGTCATGGCTTGGTCTTCCTGTGCTGTGGTTGGTTCTTTTGCTCCTTCGCTGTGAGATTTGCTGGTCTGCGGTCGGCGTCAAGAGTGCCGAAAACGGTGCAAATACGCTGATTTTACGCCATTTGACCCTATGGTGTCCGATCTTACCCCAGCGTACGAAAAAGAAATTTTGAGGCTCGAGCAGATTGTGTCTCAGGCCGTCTCGGCCTGACCGCGCTCTCCTTGCGCTGCGCTCCAGCCGAGCCGGCGCTGCCGTCTCGTCGGCAGTGCCGGTGCGATCGCTGACGCATGGCCCGGCCCTGCTGGCCGGTCCTGTCGGTCCGCCTGTGGCTCCCCGCCGATTGTCGCCGCGCATCTTGTGCGCGGCGGCGTCTGCCTCAGCTCCTGGGTGACGGGGGGGCGTCACGGCCCTGTAGCCCCGCCGCGACGGGGTGCAACCCGGCCCGCTGCGCGGCTCCGGGTGCTCCACTGCGTTGCGCTCCTATCGGATGCACCCCGCCGCTGCTGGCGGGGCTGTCGGTCCGCTCCTGCCGCCCCCCGCCACCCCGGCGCCGGGTCATGGCGGTTTTAGGAGCTTGAAGACCATGAGCACCGTGAACACGAGCGAACGCCAGTCCCTCTATGCCGAGGTGACATCCCGCATCATTGCCGAACTCGAAGCTGGGCGCCTGCCCTGGGTGCAGCCGTGGGACGCCAGCCGCTGTCCCTGCACGCTGCCCCACAATGCCGGTTCGGGCCGGATCTATTCGGGGATCAATATTCTGATTCTCTGGGCCGCTGCCATCGAGCAGGGCTTTTCCTCGCAGCGCTGGCTGACCTATCGCCAGGCCGAGGCAGTAGGGGGCCATGTCCGGCGCGGCGAGAAGGGTACGGTGGTCTGCTATGCCGATCGCTTCACCCCGCGCGAGGAAGCCGCCAAGGCCAGGGACGAAGACCGCGAAGCGCGCACCGTGGCATTCCTCAAGCGCTTTACCGTGTTCAACCTCGACCAGTGCGAGGACCTGCCCGAGAACATGGTGCAGCCGGTGGCACCGATTGCGCCCGAGCTGGCGATTGCCGGTGCCGATCGCGTGATCCAGGGCAGCGGGGTGACCTTCCGCATCGGCGGCGGGGAAGCCTTCTATTCGCCCACCCATGACGTGGTGCAGGTGCCGCCCCAAGCTGCCTTCCTTGAGCCGATCAACTGGTTCCGCACGGCGCTCCACGAACTGGGTCATGCCACCGGCCACAAGAACCGGCTGGACCGCGATCAGACTGGCGAGTTTGGCTCTGCGTCCTACGCGAAAGAGGAACTTGTCGCGGAAATGGCCAGTGCCTTTGCCTGTGCCGCGTTGGGCATTGTGCCGACCGTGCGGCATGCCAACTATATTGGCGCCTGGCTCGAGGTGCTGTGCGCCGATGAGAAGGCGATCTTCCGCGCGGCCAGTGCGGCCAGCAAGGCGGCCGACTTCCTCCTGGCCTGTGGGGAGGACCGGCCATGAGCCGGCCCCTTCCGCCCGAATGGGGCACGCCCGTCCTGCCGACCTTGTCGCCGCGCGCGTTCTGGCGTCGGGGGCAGCGCGGCCTGCGCCGTATGACCAAGCGCCAGCGGGATATCTTCCGGGCCGTGCGCTTCGAGGGCGCCAGCTATGCCGAGCTGGCCCAGCGCCATGGCATCAGTGTCGAGACCGTGCAGGCCGAGCTGGCCAAGGCCCTCTCCACGCTGACCCGTGCGGTCTATGGGCACTGGTGGCAGCGCCGGTGGCCGTGGTGAAAAATTCAGGCCGCCCGATGACTTGCCATCGGGCGGCCATCGCGACAGGGTGCCAGTGTCATGCGCAGCGATCTCGACCATCTTCCCGCCAACAAGCAGCGCGAACTGGAACGCGTGGTGCAGATCGTCTTCGAGGAATTCGAGGACGCGCTGGCCCTGGCTTCGCACGAGTGGAAGAAGAAGGGCCGCATTCTCAAGGTCATTCTCTACGGCAGCTATGCGCGCGGCGGCTGGGTCGATGAGCCCCACACCGCCAAGGGCTACCAGTCGGACTATGACCTGCTGATCATCGTCAACGACAAGCGCCTGACCGACCGGATCAAGTACTGGGCCAAGGTCGATGACCGGCTGATGCGCGAATATGGCATTGCCGGCACGATCAAGACCCCGGTCAATTTCATCGTTCACACCCTGCAGGAGGTGAACGACGGGCTGGCCCATGGGCGCTATTTCTTCATGGACGTGGCCCGCGATGGCATCGCGCTCTACCAGAGCGATGACACCGAATTGCACCAGCCCAAGCCCAAGACGCCGCATGCGGCGTTGGCCATGGCGAAGGAGTATTTTGAGGAGTGGTTTCCTAGCGCGCTTGTTTACCTAAAGACGGCGCGCGATCTGGTCACGCAGGGGCGGACCAAGGAACCAGCTTTCCTCCTTCACCAATCGACAGAGAGACTATATCACTGCGCCTTGCTGGTCGTGACGTTCTACACCCCGCACGTTCACAATCTGGCGTTCCTCCGCACTCAGGCTGAACGGTTGGACGTTCGGCTCGTCCACGTCTGGCCCACCGACAACCGCAAGCAGCGGGCGATGTTCGAGAAACTGAAGGAAGCCTACGTCAAGGCGCGCTATTCCAAGCACTACCGGATCACCGAAGAGGAACTGGCCTGGCTGGGCGAGCAGGTCGAGGAACTCGGCCGCGTGGTTCACGCTATCTGTTCGGAACGCATCGCCCAGCTGGAGGCGACGGCACGGCAGGCGGGCTAGCGGCCGGGATTTGAAATCGGCGGTCTTGTTCCGGGCGCATCTAAACGAGCGGGGTGAACGATGGAGCGGGCCCTTGTCGCGTCACTCGAAGCGGTGGCGGAGGTCATGCAGAGCACCCAGGATTCCTGGTGGATTATCGCGAGTGCGGCGGTCGCGTTGCATGGCGCCGATCCCGGGCCTGTAGGGGACGTCGATGTCCTTCTCAGTCTTCGCGATGCACGGCGGATAATACCCACGTTGGGACTTGCCCTGTATCAGGGCTCTCATCATGCCGAATTCCGCTCGACCATTTTTGCAACCTGGCGCCAGGCGCCACTTCCGGTCGAATTCATGGCCGGCTTCCATCACTGTCAGGGTGGTCGCTGGCGCGCTATCGTTCCGACAACGCGCCAGCGGATCGCGTTGGACGGCAAGACCTTGTTCGTTCCCGATCGCGCCGAGCTAGGGAATATCTTGCAGTCGTTCGGCTGCCCCAAGGACCTCGCACGGGCAGCTCGTCTCGCTGCGCTTTCTGCGTGAGGCCTGCCGTCCGCAGTTGCACCGGCAGTCACAAGACGTGTCGCGTAACCTGTGACTGCCAGTACAGCAAAAGCTATAGCAGATTGTGCGCGTCTGTGAATTGGTTTCCTCCGAAATGGTGATACCGGGAAGAGACTTGCCGAGCTGTCTATGAGAGCAATCCATTTACCGCCCAATCGAATGACGATGTCTCCATACGCCCGTCTTGTCTGTTAATCAGAATTGGTTCGACGCTCTTTTATAAGCCAGCCAAAGGTTACGGTACGGGGTGGTGATTTGAGCAAGCAGGGTCCTGCCTGATCTCCGGCTGACATTCAGCAAGCCGTCCGGGCGTCTGCACTGCTATCTGCCGCCACCGTGCCGTGCGTTATAGGATGTACCGACGCGTAGTGGCTACTTGCT
>Ga0207696_1001438_pt1 | contig 12933 bp, 8 predicted proteins | sample KBSS54metaG_FD_184403 | JGI IMG/M metagenome (GOLD analysis project Ga0207696, IMG submission 184403) | Switchgrass rhizosphere microbial communities from Kellogg Biological Station, Michigan, USA - KBS S5-4 metaG (SPAdes) (version 2) | ecosystem: Host-associated > Plants > Roots > Rhizosphere >...
CGACTTCAACGTACATCTACCAACACATGTTGGTACAGATGATGGTATTTCCGGTTCGATAATGCTTGTACCAACAGGGAGGGGATAAGCATGGCTCTAACAGATATCAAAGTCAGAACAGCTAAGCCAACGGACAAGCAATATAAGCTTACCGATGGCAACGGTATGCATCTTCTCGTCCATCCAAATGGTTCAAGATACTGGCGTCTTCAGTACCGCTTTGACGGAAAGCAAAAAATGCTGGCTTTAGGGGTTTACCCTGACGTATCTCTTGCTGATGGCAGAGCTCGTCGCGATGAAGCTCGTAAGCTTTTGGCAAACAGCATCGATCCGGGAGACAAAAAGAAAAATGATAAGGTTGAGCTGGAAGAAGCGCGTACTTTTGAGGAGCTTGCTGTTGAGTGGCACGCCACAAATAAAAAGTGGTCGGAAGAGCACAGTCGTCGAGTGCTGAAAAGCCTGGAGGACAACCTGTTTCCAGCCATTGGCAAACGTAATATAGCCGAGCTAAAAACTCGGGACCTGTTAGCTCCTATTAAAGCTGTAGAACAGTCGGGGCGACTTGAAGTGGCTTCCCGGCTACAACAGCGAACAACTGCAATTATGCGTTATGCCGTTCAGAGCGGTTTGCTTGACTATAATCCCGCGCAGGAGATGGTGGGTGCCGTTGCTTCAAGTAACAGACAGCATCGAGCAGCTCTTGAACTGAAACGTATCCCCGAGCTTCTTCAACGAATTGACAGCTATACCGGTAGGGCTTTAACTCGCCTTGCCGTTGAGCTAACCCTCCTCGTCTTTATTCGTTCCAGTGAACTGCGTTTTGCCCGTTGGACAGAGATCGATTTTGAAACATCTATGTGGACGATTCCAGCCCAGCGCGAAGCTATCGAAGGAGTAAAGCACTCTCAACGTGGCTCAAAAATGCGCACGCCCCATCTGGTGCCGCTTTCCCGACAGGCATTACATATCCTGGAGCAGATAAAGACGTTCAGTGGTAATCATGAACTGATCTTTATTGGCGATCATAATCCTCGCAAACCGATGAGTGAGAACACGGTAAACAAATCTCTGCGAGTGATGGGATATGACACTCAGGTTGAAGTCTGTGGTCACGGTTTCAGGACAATGGCGTGTAGTTCTTTGATTGAGTCGGGATTGTGGTCGAGAGATGCAGTGGAACGGCAGATGAGCCATATGGAGCGTAACTCAGTACGTGCGGCTTATATTCATAAGGCTGAACATCTGGATGAGCGCAGGCTGATGCTGCAATGGTGGGCTGATTATCTGGATGCTAATTGGGAGAAGGGGGGAGTCCGTTCGATTTTGCTAAATTGATAATGTGCTGAAATGATAATGTATCTCAAAGGGCATAGCTGCCTAGCCTTACTATTTATCAGCCAAGATATCTGATGATAATTAGAAGGTCAGGTTAGAGATTCAGTGTCATTCCTTCAAGATACAATCTAAAAGAATGAAACATGCCCAGCCCTTCGATTTCGACGTAATGTTCGAGCGATGTGGTGGATGCCTTAACCTTCCTATGCTAGCTACAAAACCATCATTGATTCAATGGATTGCAAAAATTACGCCTTCCCTGTCTGCTGATATATGATTTCTTGCTAACCTACTGGGGGAACTGGCTCGATAGATGGCTGTTGGATGTGCTCTATAGCAGCGATAACCATAGTAGCTAGAATCTGGGTGGAATCTAGAAAACCTAGGATGAAGTGATGGTTCATCTGGTGATGGGGGGCGATTTTTCTGGTTCTACCATACGTTATGGCTGGGCCTCATGATGTGGGCCATAGTGAGGGTTGGTTTGGCAGGTGAGGTTAAAGTGTTACAGGACAGTGGAGGTAAGGTTTGGGGATGATTGTGAGGTGATTAGCCAGATTTACTTTCATATACCCGCGCAAATGAAATGTCGCTTTATTGAGAAAAACACATTCCATATTTTTTAGACTCGACATCTTCCGAGCACCTGTGGCACTTGGTTCTCTAATGAATTTTTTGCATAAACAGCAATCATTTTAGGTCAACTTACAATCAACCTATTAACTAACTTTGTGATATGTATGAGTTTACAGCGTTGAACATCGGCTGAGTGTTGTTCATAATCCCTACAAAAGGTCTGGGGATGGCCATCGACCTCAGGGCGGTAGCGTGACCAAAGTTTATATCCATACCAGCCAATTTTATTTAAAATATCAACTTATCCGAGTTGATTTATTGAGTTCAAATAAGGTATCAAATTGATAGTTATAGATTTTTTTTGTGGCTGTGGCGGAGCCAGTGAAGGGCTACGTCAGGCTGGCTTTGATATCGAGCTTGGATTAGACATTGACCCGCAAGCAGCAGAAACATTTAAAGCAAACTTTCCTAGTGCAAAATTCATCCAAGATGATATTAGGAAAATCGAACCTGAAGATATTTCCGACATCATTGACATTCATGTTAAACGTCCTTTGCTACTTAGTGCATGTGCGCCATGTCAGCCATTTTCACAACAGAATAAAAATAAAATCAGTGACGACTCAAGAAGAAATCTACTAAATGAGACTCATCGTTTTATTAGAAAACTTCTTCCTGAATATATTATGCTTGAAAATGTTCCTGGAATGCAAAAAATTGATGAAGAAAAAGAAGGCCCATTCCCGGAGTTTATTGAACTGCTTAAAGAGTTAGAATACAGCTATATATCTTTTATAGCTAATGCTCAGGATTATGGGATCCCCCAAAGAAGAAAAAGACTGGTGCTTTTAGCCAGTAGAGTAGGTAAAGTTACTCTACCAGATATAACTCATGGTAAAAATAAAATCCCATTCAAGACTGTACGGGATTATATCCAAGACTTCACAAAATTACTTTCAGGAGAAACCGATCCCAAAGATCCTTTACATAGGGCAGGAACTTTAACTCCTCTTAACTTAAAAAGAATTATGCACACTCCAGAGGGTGGTGATAGAAGAAATTGGCCAGAAGAGTTAGTTAATAAATGCCATAAAAATTATGATGGTCATACCGACACTTATGGAAGAATGAGTTGGGATAAGCCCGCACCTACACTTACGACGAAATGTAATAGTTACTCTAATGGCCGTTTTGGACATCCGGATCCCTCCCAACATAGAGCAATCAGCATAAGAGAAGCATCAAGATTACAAACATTTCCTCTAAGTTATATATTTAAAGGTTCGCTGAACTCAATGGCAAAGCAAATCGGCAACGCTGTACCTTGCGAACTTGCTAGACTATTTGGACAACATCTCATAGAAAATTGTACTAATAAGGATTCATAGATATATGGCTAAAATAAAAACAAAAGCCCGAGCTTTGGATATGCTTGGCAGGCAACAAATTGCTGGTATACCTACTGCCTTAAGTGAGTTATTTAAAAATGCTCACGATGCTTATGCTGATAATGTTGAAGTAGATTTTTTCAGGAAAGAAAACCTTCTTATCTTGAGAGATGATGGTTTAGGCATGACTGCTGATGAATTTGAAGAGAGATGGTTGACGATTGGAACCTCCAGCAAATTAATTGACGATGATGCAATTAATAAACCAGTAGTGGATAATAATAAAGCCTTCCGTCCTATTATGGGAGAGAAAGGGATAGGTCGTTTATCCATCGCAGCAATTGGACCACAGGTATTGGTTCTTACCAGGGCCAAAAGAGACAATGTACTTAAGCCTTTAGTTGCTGCGTTTGTTAATTGGAGTCTATTTGCAATACCATCACTTGATCTTGATGATATAGATATACCGATTCGAACTATTGATAATGGTAAATTTCTTAGTAAAAAAATACTTGATGAGATGCTTGAACAAGCCAGGAATAATTTAGACTCTTTATCACACAAAATATCGAAATCAAAAGTATCACAAATAAATACGCAATTATCATTTTTTGATTTCGATCCTTCTTTATGGGAAAGGAAATTAAGTGGATTAAAGCTATCTGACAATGGCCATGGAACACATTTCATAATAAAACCTACCGATGAAATATTAATAGATGATATTTCCATGAGCGATAGTAATAAGACAACAGAACAGTCCTCTCGCTTAGAAAAAGCTTTGTTAGGCTTCACGAATACAATGTATAGCGATTCAAATCCTCCTATCATAGCTCGTTTTAGAGATTATTTGGAAGATGGTGAGTGCATTGATAGAATTAGCGAATCAATTTTTTTTACACCGCAAGAGTTCAATATTGCAGATCACCACATTGAAGGCTGGTTTAATGAATTTGGTCAATTTAGTGGTACAGTCTCTGTTTATGGCGAAGAGCCAATTCACCATGTTGTGACTTGGAAAAATAATAATCAATTAACCCAATGTGGCCCCTTTAAAATAAAATTAGCTTATATCCATGGTCGACTCCGTGATTCGCGGTTACCTATGGAGCTGTGGGCCCCTCTGAAGGAGAAAACTGATAGATATGGTGGTTTATATATTTATAGAGATGGACTAAGAATTTTGCCTTACGGAGATTCAGATACAGATTTTCTGAAAATTGAAAAGCGAAGAACTTTATCTGCTTCTGAATATTTTTTCTCATACCGACGCTTGTTCGGAGCAATAGAATTAACAAAAGAAAACAATGCTTCGTTAGTCGAAAAGGCTGGGCGAGAAGGATTCATTGAAAATAAGCCATATAAACAGTTTAAAGAGATGCTTGAAAATTTCTTTATCGAAATAGCAAGAGATTTCTTTAGAGATGATGGAGACATGTCTGAATTATTTGTTGAGGCAAAGCAACGAAGAAACGAAGAGCATGATCTGTTATCTAAAAGATCTAAGCAAACTAAAGCTAAAAAAGATAGATTAAAAAAAGAACTGTATGATTTTTTTAATAAGTTAGATAATGATTACTGGAACATTGAAATAAATAAACTAATAAATAATAACCAAGAGTATTTTTCAAGCACAGAAATAACTGATACCAATATAGATTTTGTATACAATAAAATTAAAGAACAAAACGATGCAGTCATAAAAAATCTGCGTAATTCTTTAGAGATAAGAAAACCTTCTGGAGTTGGATTAACAAGAGAGTTATCTAATCTGTGGGATAGATATCAGATAGAAAGACAAAAAATATTATTATCATTAAATGAATTAAAAGACAATGTCGATAGAAAACTTATAGAATTAGATAATAAAAATAATGATTTCCTCAAGTTACGGAAGAGACTGGAGGATTCTTTGACTTTACAACAAGGTTACTACGAAAAAGAACTAACTAAACTATATAATGATGCAAAAAATGCTCTGAAAGACGTGCAATCTAAAGCAAATAAGCTAATTTCTGATAATAAGAAAAAACATAAAAGTGAGCTGAAAAATATTTCTTATGAATTCCAATCAACTAATCTCAGTGGCAAAGATACTTCATATATATTTGATGTAAAGAGAAATTTAGAAAGTAAAATTGAGAATACTTCAAACGAAGTCATTGATGAAATAAAAAAACTGACCGATCAAATTGCTATAATTAGTGATAGTACTACTCCAGAAAATTTATCATCAGCCCAAGTAACCGAAGCAATCGAGACTGAACTTGAACATTTACGTGACCAACAAGCAAATAACGCAGAGCTAATACTACTTGGCATGGCTCTTTCCGTTGTACATCATGAGTTTAATGGTAACATTAGGGCAATTAGAAGCGCACTGAGGGAATTGAAAGCATGGGCAGACAGAAATCCTAAACTTGATATTATATACCAGAAAGTTAGAACTAGTTTTGATCACTTGGATGGTTATTTAAAAACCTTTACGCCATTAACAAGACGTTTAAATCGCTCTAAAACAAATATAACTGGAACTGCTATTTTAGAGTTTATCAGAGATGTATTCGATGATCGTCTTGAGAAAGAAGGAATTGAACTATTTACTACCTCAAAGTTTGTTAGTCAAGAAGTCGTAACTTACACATCAACTATTTATCCTGTCTTTATAAATCTAATTGATAATGCAATATATTGGCTTGGGAAAACAACTGGAGAAAAAAGACTTGTTCTTGATGCTACTGACACAGGTTTTGTCATTGGTGATACTGGCCCCGGAGTTTCAACTAGAGATCGAGATGTAATATTTGATATGGGTTTTACACGAAAAACAGGAGGTCGTGGAATGGGATTATTCATTTCGAAAGAATGTTTATCCCGAGATGGGTTTAGTATAAAATTGGATGATTATAAACCTGAGCAGGGTGCCTTCTTTATTATTGAACCATCTGAAGAAACAAGTGAATAACGGATATAAATAAATGATAAGCTCTACTGATTTTCATAAACTTTCTGAAGACTGCGTTCGCCGGTTTTTACATTCTGTAGTTGCTGTAGATGACAATATGTCTTTTGGAGCAGGAAGCGATACTTTCCCTACAGACGAAGATATTGATGCTTTAATTGATCCCGACGAGGATCCAATGCTAGCAAAGCCCTTAGCATTTCAAGAGGTAGAATCAACTAAATCAAAGGCAAAAATAAAAAACCATCCTTTTGATTACCAGGCTTTAGCAGAAGCTTTCGCCAAAGATGGAATTGCTTGTTGTGGATTATTAGCTAAGAACTTTAATGTTGAAGAAAGAGATATCATTACAGCATCGTCCCGTAAAGCAGATATAACAATACTTGACTGGGATATGCAAAGCGATAGTGGGCAATTTGCTATTGAAATAATAAAATCAATTATCACATCAGATATAAATTCTGGAGGACGGTTACGTCTTCTTTCTATTTATACCGGCGAACATGTTGCTGCGGTGATAACTAAGTTGAACAATGAGCTAAAGAAAATATATAGTAGCACCATAAAAAATGATGATAGTATTTTTATTGAAGATAACTATGCTCTCGAACAATGGTGTATAGTTGTTATTAGTAAAGACGTTTATGAAAAAGATCTTCCAAATGTATTAATAAGAAACTTTACTAAACTTACAGCTGGATTGTTATCTAATGCTGCACTTTCTTGTATTTCTGAAATAAGAGAAAAAACTCACGGAATATTAACAAAGTATAATAACAAATTAGACACTGCATATGTTTCCCATATTTTAAATTTAATGAATTCCAGAGAGTCAAGACCATATGCCTATGAGAACGCTCATGATTATGCGGTAGATTTAATTTCCGAAGAAATAAGATCAACATTACAAATAAGTGAGAACTTAAAAAAATCCTTAAGCAAGGATTCCTTATCTCACTGGCCTATTTTTCACTATACAATAAATGGTTGCAAGAATTTTCTATTAACTGGGAAAAAACAAAAAAACTTATCAGTTGAACATCTAAGTAATATTCTCTCTGCGGATTCTTTAGAAGAAATTCAAAGTGCTATTGATCAAGCATCTCTAGGAAAAAAAGAATACTTAAGCCAGGATGGTGAAGAAGATAAAAAATTAATGCAATTGTGCTCCCTTGAAATCACTCGTAGGAATTTAAGATACCATTCTTATATAGATAATGTATCCTTAAAACAAGGGACTTTGCTTTTAGATGCATATAATTTTGTTTATCTCTGCATACAACCATTATGTGATAGCGTCAGATTACATGAAAAAGCCGATTTTTTATTTCTCAAGGGAACACTAGATGATAGCAATTATAATTTGTTAATCGAAGATGAACATGGTGGTTTCTATAAAATTAAAATGCCGGCAAAAGCCTCTAATGTTATTTCACTCTCTTTTGGAGTAGAAAATGGAAAAGGCGTCATCATAGGGAAAAAGAATAATCTAATTAATACCGACTATATCTCATTCGTTCCATTACTCGTTGAAAAAATATCCACTCCTAAAGTATTAAAATGGATTGGGGAAATAAAAACAACGTATGCGCAAAAAATAACAACTGATATTGTTGGTAATCTTTCAAGAATAGGTTTAGATCAACATGAGTGGTTACGAGCAAAATCAAAAGATATATAAATGATAAAATATGCCGCCATTTATAGGAACTGGCGGCATATTTTTTTAGTTAGCTAATCATCGCGGTTAATAACTTGATAAATTTATTAGTTTTTATATTTTAAGCAAATTATTTATTGGTGAAAAATAAAAATATTACAACAGAGTATGTTTTCTTCTTTTCTTAATTACAATGATATATTGCTATCTTGGTTGTTTTTTATCTTTTTTACCAAAATAACGGCATCTTAATATATCGTCATAATGTAATGCACGTTCTAACTCTAATACTGAAAAATTCATTTGTTCTATTCTACGCTTACTGCAAATAGCATCAAGTTTATCGTATAGTGTTGCATCAATTGGCGCTGATGTCATCACACCAAACCCTTGAGCATTATAATGCTCTAACATATCCCCTACATCAACCAATCTTGTTGCTGACAATGACTTTGAATTCGTTATAAGTTTGCACTGAAAAATCCATTTACGAGGCATCTCTCCAGCAATTCTTGGAATATCATACACTTCAATATCCCTCCCTCCATCTCGAGAGCGAGATTTTCCATATTTTCTTATTGTGTCAGAATTAAACCTTGGATGAGTATAAATTACATCATAACAAAGTTGCTCAAACAGCTCATCCGAAAGGGAGTCCCATTTACAAGTGATATTATCAGGAAGAGTTATATTGTTAGCGAAGGACAATGATATTGTTTTAAATTTATCGTAGATTTTTTTTATTGCATCTATTGAAAGTATTTTTGTGTCATATAAAAGATGCCAACATTTACCATCATACGCAGCAATCATTGTTCCATTTGGGTCTATCATGCATTTATTGATACTCTGAGATGAAGTATAGGCATGTTCAAGAGCAAACATTTTTTTATCAGATATATGTCTGTCAGACCAATCGTATTCCTCTGATTCTTCATCCCCTTCAACATCGGCAAAAATTACAAAGCTACTACAAATCATTGAGTTAATGTATTGCTTCATCGGAAAATATGCAATTAGACCTTCCGCCATTACGTAAGAGGTATCATTTGTTATCAATATTTCTGCTGGTAATAGAGTTTCAGTTCGATATTTTTGACCAGTAATCTCAAAAAAGTGATTAAGATTCAAATCGCCAGGAAATAGCCATCCTTCCTTTGAAATATAGCAATTGTTATTTAGTTTATTGCTGAAGGAACTTCTCCAATATCCGAATTCTCTCTCTGGATATTTTTTTAACTCGTCCTGATATAAATCAGGGGACTCAGATGACATTTCATCGTAAGCCCCCCATATTAAATTCGCATAATAATCATCAGCTATTTCTGGGAGCCTAATAGGATAACTTTCCAATTCTAGTTCAAAATCCAAAACCTTATCGCGCACAGATTGGTAGAATGCTGAATTACCATCATCGCCCCTAAAATATAAGGTGACACATTCTTCTAGGGCGATCTTAATATTAACATTTGGTTCGTGAATAGTTAAACATAATTGGGTCTTATGTGTACCTAAAGGGTAATAATAAACCACATTTGCAATCTTGGCTTCTGACGCTAATCTCTCACCAACCCATATCGCTTCTAAATAGTCATCACAAATATCTACGTAGGAATTTGTAAATCCAATACTATCCAATGGAATGTATATTTTTAAAACATCAAACGCCCTGATATCTAGATCAAAAATATCTTCAACTTCCATTGTGCCAAGATCTAGTTCTAACATATTCTAATTGCCTTAACCAATATTAAAGACTCTTGAAGAAGAATTATCATGTTTAAAGTTAACCTGCAACCATATACTATGGATTATGATGCTTGCTGGTGAGTATCACCTTTCTGTTCGTCTAATAGGGTAGCCCCAGTTTTTTAAATATTGAAGGTAAAGTAACTGAGCCGGGAGAACTCTTGGGGGGACAGCCTGTTGGTAATCTCCCCGAAAAACCGGTGTGTTTATAAGTAGAATTTTCTCGTAATCTGAACCGGGGAGATCTCTATGAAAAAATCACGTTTTACTGACAGCCAGATTATGTCCATCTTAAAGCAAGCCGAGGCCGGAACACCGGTGACCGAACTGTGCCGCGAGCATGGCATGAGCAATGCCAGTTTCTATAGGGGCTTCCGCCCCTTCAATTACGTTCTTACTTTTCTCATTAAACTTGCACGGTCAGAAACTTTCCCGTCCTCCCCAAAATACCTCTCCGGCCAAATCTCACTCGGATGCACTCCAAGCGCCTCGGCTATCAAAAATTCCCCTTTCGGCCAGGGGCGCGTTAAAGCGTTCGCTAGGGTAGATGAACTCAATCCTGCAGCCCGCGATTGCGCTGCCAGCGACGTACCTTTCTTACGTAAACCCGTGATAATGTCTGCGTTGTGCCAACCGTTTGTCATGATTCCCTCCTGACTCTTTCCTGTAAATGGAACTGCTACAAAAGATGCTACGTTATTCGTAGTATCGTGTCTAAAGGAAAACTACGAATATCGTAGTTATGCGAACTACACCAAATTACCGTGAAATCTTCTGCAAAAGGCTCAAAGCTTCACGGCTTGCGTGTGGGTTATCACAGCGTAATCTGGGGATTTTGGCGGGTATTGATGAGTTTGCTGCGAGTGCTCGAATCAATCGCTATGAGCTGGGAATTCATGAGGTTGATATACAAACGGCACAATATTTGGCTCGTGTATTAAATGTTCCTGTTGCCTATTTCTATACGGAAGATGAGCAACTGGCAGAGATGATTTTGCTATTTAGCCGTTCATCTTCGCAATTACAGGAAGACGTTTTGGCACTGCTCCGCTAAACATCGGCGTCTGATGGCAATCTATTACAAGACTACGTTACTCGTAGTATCTGCTATGCTCTAAAGCTACGACTATCGTAGCCATGAAAACTTCTATTAATTACCCCGATATCTTCTGCCAGCGCCTAAAAGCTGCACGTATTTCTAAAGGTCTCTCACAAAAGAGTCTCGGTATTCTTGCTGGGATCGATGAGTTTGTGGCGAGCACGCGCATCAATCGTTATGAAAAGGGTGTTCACCAGGCCAACATCGAGATTGCGCAACAGCTTGCTACGGCTTTAGATGTCCCACTGGCTTATTTCTATATGGTCGATGATGACTTAGCTGAGTTAACACTCAGTTGGGTAAAATTAACGGAAGACGAGAAAACGCAGGTTTTGGCATTGGTAAAAGCAAAGTCATCTTTGATGCCTGGCGAAGCTAAATCCCCGCAACCACCGAGCCGGGCTCCCTAACTAAATCCCCGGCTTCACAATATCCTTCGTCACCATACTCCTGGCACTTGGCACGGCCTCATAAACAATTAGCAGCGCATCCCATTTCTCTTCTCAGCACAAACAAATTATTGCGATCGTCCTCTCATCGTGGACAATGCTTAACCAAATATTGCGTTTACATCACTGAAATCAAAAGTTTTATTTAAGTCACGGGATGGGCAATGGACAAGAATACTCAGGGATTCACATCATACTGGCGTAACTCCTTAGCAGACGCTGAGTCTGGCAAAGGGACGTTTGAGCGTAGAGATGCAGATAAATTCACCCAGTGGATGGATATACCCACGGGACGGCTGGATGATACGATCGTTCATGCGTTCTTTGAGGGGGAAGATGACGAGGTTAAAACAGTTGAAGTGCTGCTACGCCCACAAGCATGGATCCGCCTGATAAAGCATGGCAAAGAGCGTGCGGCAGGTGCACCTGGTATCATCACTCCGCTGGTCACTTCTGCTCTACTGAACCGCGAAGGTTTTTTGTTCCCCACGGCTCCCGCCACCATCCCTCGTGACCTGCTCGAACCGCTCCCCAAAGGCACTTTTTCAATTGGTGAGATCGCGCAATACGACAGATACAAAACCACGCATAATTCGATCACTTTTGGTGAGGACGACGAACAAGAGCGCTGCGAGGAAAATGACGAGCAGCGGGCGAAGCGTTATGAAAAGCATCATTCGCAGTGGCAACAGTACCTGGATGATATAAATAAGCTGCTGGAAAACGTGGTCGGAAAATGGAGCGCCACCCATGAACAGTACGAACCGGCTGGGTACGGCTATGTTGTGAAAGCGAACCAGCCCGGCGGGGCCAGCATCCATATCCTTCCTTTATATGATCATCTGTTGTTGTGCAAAAAAGAGGTTCCGTTACTGGCGCGCTTTGCCTCGCCGGAAATGCCTCCCGTAGAACCTCTTCTTGCCGCCAATGCAAAGTTCAGCGAACGTCTGGGGCATTCCGGGGATGAGTTCCCGCTGGCAACGGCGCAGCGCGATGCCTTGAGCCATTATCTCAACCAGCAGCCGGGCGATATCCTCGCTGTGAATGGCCCACCGGGAACCGGGAAAACCACACTGGTTCTCTCTATTATTGCCACTGAATGGGCAAGAGCCGCTCTTAACAAAACCGAGCCGCCAGTAGTCATTGCAACTTCAACCAACAATCAGGCTGTGACTAACATCATCGAAGCGTTCGGCAAAGACTTTGCCACTGGCTCCGGAGCAATGGCCGGGCGCTGGTTGCCTGAGCTGAAAAGCTATGGCGCTTACTTCCCGTCTTCGGGCCGTAAGGCCGACGCTGCGAAAAAATACCAGACGGATGATTTTTTTAACCGCGTTGAATCCCTTGAATATGTTGAAGATGCGCAGGCCTTCTACCTGGAGAAGGCAAGGGTTGCGTTCCCATCGATGGAATGTCGTTCGCCCGAATGCGTCGTAGATCTCCTGCATGAACGTATAACCGAGCAGTTCGCACAGCTTAAGCAAATCGAGCCGGCATGGAACAGTCTGAACCGCATTCGCCAGGAACGGATCGCTATTAGCGAAGATCTCAACCAGTATATTCAGGGCAAAACCACGTTATTGCTCGCCTGCACTGATGAAATCGCGCTTTTAACCCAAGGCAAAAAGCAGTGGCAGCAATATCGTGCCGGTGAGTCGATGGTGTATGCGTTCTTTTCCTGGATCCCCGCTATCCGCACTAAACGCCGCTATCAC
>Ga0207696_1001442_pt1 | contig 12904 bp, 13 predicted proteins | sample KBSS54metaG_FD_184403 | JGI IMG/M metagenome (GOLD analysis project Ga0207696, IMG submission 184403) | Switchgrass rhizosphere microbial communities from Kellogg Biological Station, Michigan, USA - KBS S5-4 metaG (SPAdes) (version 2) | ecosystem: Host-associated > Plants > Roots > Rhizosphere >...
CCGCTCTGTCGACTTCTATTGAGCGTCTGTCTTCTGGCTTACGTATTAACAGCGCGAAGGATGATGCTGCAGGCCAGGCAATTGCAAACCGTTTCACGTCCAACATTAAAGGCCTGACTCAGGCAGCGCGTAACGCCAACGACGGTATCTCTCTGGCGCAGACCACTGAAGGCGCATTGTCAGAAATCAACAACAACTTACAGCGTGTACGTGAACTGACTGTTCAGGCAACTACCGGTACTAACTCTGATTCTGACCTGTCTTCAATCCAGGATGAAATTAAATCCCGTCTGTCTGAAATTGACCGCGTATCCGGTCAGACTCAGTTTAACGGCGTGAATGTACTGGCTAAAAACAGCTCTATGTCCATCCAGGTTGGCGCGAACGATGGCCAGACTATCAATATCGACCTGCAGCAGATTGACTCTTCTACTTTAGGTCTGAATGGCTTCTCTGTAAGCAAAAGCTCTCTGAAAGTTGGTGCCGCACTGACTGAAATAACAGGTGCTGCCGGTGTAGCTCCGAAAGGTGTGAAACTGGATACAGCTGCTGCGAGCTTGACTGCTGCACTTGGTAAAACTGTTGATGCTTCTAGTCTGAGCTTCCATAACATTCAAACTGGCGCTGGTGCTGCTACAGATCAGTTTGTTGTTCAGTCAGGTAGTGATTTCTATTCAGCTTCAATCGACCATACTGATGGTACAGTGACGTTGAATAAAGCCGATGTTGAATACAAAGATACTGATAATGGTTTGACGACTGCTGCGACTCAGGCCAATCAGCTGATTAAAGTAGCTGCGGATTCTAATGGTGACGCCGCTGGTTATGTCACATTCCAGGGCAAAAACTACGCAACGACAGCTGCTGGAGCCTTGGGTGATGATAATACTGTTACAGGTGCAACCAACAAAGTAACCGTTGAACTGTCAACTGCAACTCCTACAGCTCAGTTCAAAGGTGCTTCTTCAGCAAACCCACTGGCTCTGCTGGACAAAGCTATCGCTCAAGTTGATACCTTCCGTTCTTCCCTAGGTGCGGTACAAAACCGTCTGGATTCTGCGGTAACTAATCTGAACAACACCACTACTAACCTGTCTGAAGCGCAGTCCCGTATTCAGGACGCCGACTATGCGACCGAAGTGTCAAATATGTCTAAAGCGCAGATCATCCAGCAGGCGGGTAACTCCGTGTTGTCCAAATCTAACCAGGTTCCACAGCAAGTACTGTCTCTGCTGCAGGGCTAATCGCCTGATACCTGACCAAACCCTGCCTCGGCAGGGTTTTTTCGTATTAATTGTTATCCATAACCGCAAATAACCCCTCATTTTACCCACTATTCTTGCGATTAAAAACCCTCCAGAAACGGATAATCATGCCGATAACTCAACTAACGCAGGGCTGTTTATCGTGAATTCACTGTATACCTCTGAAGGTGTAATGGATAAACACTCGCTGTGGCAGCGTTATGTACCATTGGTGCGTCACGAAGCATTGCGCCTGCAGGTACGCCTGCCCGCGAGTGTGGAGCTTGACGACCTGCTACAGGCGGGCGGCATCGGGTTGTTGAATGCAGTGGACCGTTATGATGCCCTGCAAGGAACGGCATTTACTACCTACGCGGTGCAGCGCATCCGTGGGGCGATGCTTGATGAGTTGCGCAGCCGTGACTGGGTGCCACGCAGCGTCAGGCGTAACGCTCGCGGTGTTGCGCAGGCAATGGGTCAACTGGAGCAAGAGCTGGGCCGTAATGCCACTGAAACTGAAGTGGCAGACCGGTTGGATATCCCGCTCAACGAATACCGTCAGATGTTGCTCGACACCAACAACAGTCAACTTTTCTCTTATGACGAGTGGCGTGAAGAGCATGGCGATAGTATCGAACTGATTACTGAAGAGCATCAGCAGGCGAATCCACTACAACAACTGTTGGAAGGGAATCTACGCCAACGCGTAATGGACGCCATCGAGGCGCTTCCGGATCGTGAAAAGATGGTGCTGACCCTTTACTACCAGGAAGAGCTGAATCTTAAAGAGATTGGCGCGGTACTGGACGTTGGGGAGTCGCGCGTCAGTCAGTTGCACAGCCAGGCGATTAAACGCTTACGCACCAAGCTCGGTAAGTTGTAGGCCGTACATTATAATACGTCCGGGATAACATCATGACGGTGCAGAACTTAAAAAAGCGTCCTTTAAGCCGCTATTTAAAAGACTTTAAACACACACAGACCCATTGTGCTCATTGTGCGAAATTGCTCGACAGAATTACGCTCACCCATCGTGGCGAGATCGTCAGTAAAACGGCTATCGCGCAGCTTGATACGTTAATTGATGAACACAGCTGGCAGATTGAACGCCCGTCCTGGGCGGCGTTGTGCCGTTTTTGCGGCGATTTATACTGCAAAGAGCAGGATCACTATTTCGATATTATCGGCTTTAAAGAATACCTGTTCGAACAAACCGAGATGAGCCATGGCACCATCCGTGAATACGTGGTGCGCTTGCGCCGTCTGGGTAACTATTTATCTTCACAAAACGTTCCACGGCCTTCTTCGCCTGCCGCTTACCTCGACGACTCATTTGATGCGTGGTTGCCGCCAACCAGTACCAACAATTACCGTATTGCTCTGCGCAAGTACGGGCAATTTCAAACCCTCAATCAAAATATCACTGCCCATTACCAGGAAAATAAATCAACTTCTGATATATATTAAAATGGCATAAGTTGTAGCACAGTGGTTTTGATTGATTATATTAAGTCGCTACAATACAACAATAATATCGACATTCGGGGTAACTATGAAATTAGCAATGGTGGGGCGTCAGGCGCTGATGGGCGTGCTGGCTGTGGCATTGGTTGCAGGTGCGAGTGTTAAAACCTTCGCCGCCGAAAATTTACTGGCAAAAGTCAAAGAGCGCGGCACGCTGCTGGTTGGGCTTGAAGGGACTTATCCTCCATTCAGCTTTCAGGGTGATGACGGCAAACTGACCGGTTTTGAAGTGGAATTTGCTGAGCAGTTGGCACAGCATTTGGGCGTAAAAGCCTCACTGAAGCCGACCAAATGGGATGGCATGCTGGCGTCGCTGGACTCTAAACGCATCGACGTGGTGATTAACCAGGTGACCATTTCTGATGAACGTAAGAAGAAATACGATTTCTCTACGCCATACACCATTTCGGGTATTCAGGCGTTGGTGAAAAAGGGTAACGAAGGCAGCATTACTGGGCCGGATTCCCTGAAAGGCAAAAAAGTGGGTGTGGGTCTGGGGACTAACTACGAAGAGTGGTTGCGCGCCAATGTGCAGGGCGTTGACATCCGTACTTATGATGATGACCCAACGAAATATCAGGATCTGCGCGTAGGCCGTATTGATGCGATTCTGGTCGACCGCCTGGCCGCGTTGGACCTGGTGAAGAAAACCAAAGATACCCTGGCGGTAGCGGGCGATGCATTCTCACGTCAGGAAGCTGGTGTTGCAGTGCGTAAAGGCAACGAAGACCTGGTCGAAGCGATTAATAAAGGTATTGCTGAGATGCAGAAAGATGGCTCACTGGCCAGGCTTTCCGAAAAATGGTTTGGCGCTGACGTCACCAAATAATTAATTTGGGATGCCCAGGGCGGATTAGCGTAAGCGACATCCGCCTTTTTTATTTGTATTTGCCAGCATTTTGTCAGGCTGGTGCATAATGAATAAATCTGGATTTTATTCAAAGTGTAATGGAGTTGCTCATGTCTCTGCACAATCTGACGCGATTTGCGCGTCTGGAATTTATCGGCGCTCCGACGCCACTCGAATATTTGCCACGTTTTTCCGATTACCTTGGCCGCGAAATCTATATTAAACGTGACGACGCCACGCCGATGGCGATGGGTGGAAATAAGCTGCGTAAACTTGAATTCCTGGCGGCAGATGCGTTGCGTGAAGGTGCCGACGTGCTGGTTACCGCTGGGGCGATTCAGTCAAACCACGTGCGCCAGACCGCGGCAGTTGCGGCAAAACTCGGCCTGAAGTGCGTCGCACTGCTGGAAAACCCAATTGGTACCCAGGCGGAAAACTATCTCACTAACGGCAACCGTTTGATGCTCGACTTGTTTGATGTCGAAATAGAAATGTGTGATGCGCTACATTCGCCGGATAGCCAACTGGAAGAAATTGCCCTACGTCTCGAAGCGCAAGGCTTTCGCCCGTATGTGATTCCTGTTGGCGGCTCGAATGCGCTGGGCGCTTTGGGCTATGTGGAAAGTGCGCTGGAAATCGCGCAGCAGTGCGAAGGTGCAGTCAATGTTTCATCGGTGGTGGTCGCTTCAGGAAGTGCCGGGACGCATGCCGGGCTGGCGGTTGGCCTTGAGCAAGTCATGCCTGATGTTGATTTAATCGGTGTTACCGTTTCGCGTTCTGTTGCCCAGCAGTTGCCAAAAGTGGAAGCGTTGCGGCAGGCGGTCGCGCAATCGCTAAGTGTCAGCGCGTCAAACCCAATACATTTATGGGATGATTATTTCACTCCGGGCTATGGCCATCCTAATGAAGAAGGGCTTGAAGCCATTAAAATTTTGGCGCGCCTCGAAGGGATCTTGCTGGATCCGGTTTATACCGGCAAAGCGATGGCCGGGTTAATTGATGGAGTGGCCCAGAAGCGTTTCAAAGACGAAGGCCCGATAATCTTTATTCATACCGGTGGTGCGCCTGCGTTATTTGCTTACCATCCGCATGTTTAATGAGATTTTGAAGGGCGACACCCATTTGGGTGTATTACAAGAATAAAAAGACAGACAGGGTGTAATTCAAGTATGCATGAAAGTATTCAACTGGTGCTGGATTCGGCACCGTTTCTGCTTAAAGGTGCCGTCTTTACGCTGCAACTCAGTATTGGCGGCATGTTCTTTGGGCTGATACTCGGTTTTATGTTGGCGTTGATGCGTTTGTCACCGTTTTGGCCGTTCTCCTGGCTATCGCGTTTTTACGTGTCGATTTTTCGCGGTACGCCGTTAATCGCGCAACTGTTTATGATCTATTACGGCCTGCCGCAGTTTGGTATTGAGCTGGATCCTATTCCTGCGGCGATGATCGGCTTGTCGCTGAATACCGCGGCTTATGCTTCCGAAACCTTGCGTGCGGCGATTTCGTCTATCGAAAAAGGGCAGTGGGAAGCCGCAGCGAGTATCGGTATGACGCCGTGGCAAACCTTACGTCGGGCGATTTTACCGCAGGCGGCTCGTGTCGCATTGCCGCCGCTGAGCAACAGTTTTATCAGTCTGGTGAAAGACACGTCCCTTGCGGCCACTATTCAGGTTCCGGAATTGTTTCGCCAGGCGCAGCTTATTACCTCGCGTACCCTCGAGGTATTTACCATGTATCTCGCGGCGTCATTGATTTACTGGGTAATGGCAACGGTGCTTTCTTCGTTGCAGAACTACTTTGAAAATCAGTTAAATCGCCAGGACAGGGATCCCAAATGAGCGCAATCGACGTAAAACAACTGGTCAAAAAATTCCACGGGCAGACCGTGCTGCATGGTATCGATCTGGAAGTGAAAGCGGGCGAAGTGGTGGCGATTATCGGGCCAAGTGGCTCCGGTAAAACCACCTTGCTGCGCTGCATAAATTTGCTGGAACAACCCGAGTCCGGCACCATCAAGGTCGGAGAGATTTCCATTGATGCGGCGCAATCATTGAGTAAGCAGAAAAATCGAGTGCGCGAACTGCGCCAGCATGTTGGGTTCGTGTTTCAAAGCTTCAATCTTTTCCCGCATCGGACGGTGATTGAAAATATCATCGAAGGGCCCGTGATTGTAAAAGGCGAACCGAAAGAAGAAGCTATTGCGCGGGCGCGTGAGTTGCTGGCGAAAGTTGGCCTAAGCGGTAAAGAAACCAGCTATCCGCGTCGTCTTTCCGGCGGCCAGCAGCAGCGTGTAGCCATTGCGCGCGCACTGGCGATGCGCCCGGAAGTGATTCTGTTTGATGAACCGACATCAGCGCTTGACCCTGAGCTGGTGGGTGAAGTGTTGAGCACTATTCGCCAGCTTGCGCAAGAAAAACGCACCATGGTGATCGTGACGCATGAAATGAGCTTTGCGCGTGATGTTGCAGACCGTGCCATATTTATGGATCAAGGCCGTATTGTTGAGCAAGGGCCTGCACGTGAATTGTTTGCTAATCCTCAACAACCACGCACTCAGCAATTTCTGGAAAAATTCCTCACCCAGTAATTCGTATGGCCCCACTTTTGGGGCCGTTATTAAAATATTTATAATATTGATAAATGTGATAGCGTTTGGCATTACATTTGGAAATGATATTAGTGTCAGGAGAAATGCCAGACATAATGGATGATCGCAACTTTTTTAGCTGGCGGCAGGATGCGCTGAATATCTTCCAGTCTGTTACGCAGGCTGACGAAATAACTAAAATCCTACATCAGCAAACGGAGTCGCTGGAATTTGACTATTACTCTCTGTGTATTCGTCACCCAGTGCCATTTACTCGTCCCAAAACGTCATTAAGGTCGACTTATCCTCAGCCGTGGCTCGATCATTATCATGCTGCAAATTATTTTGCGATTGACCCAGTTTTGCGTCCTGAAAATTTCATGCGTGGGCATCTGCGCTGGAATGACGAGCTTTTTAGTGGTACTCAGGATTTCTGGGATGCGGCACGGGATCACGGCTTACGGCGTGGTATAAGCCAGTGCGTGATGGCGCCTAATCGTGCATTGGGGTTTTATTCAGTCTCGCGTACAGCGGGGAAAGGCAAAATTATGCCTGACGATGAATTGCAACTACGTCTGCAATATTTAGCCGAACTGAGTTTAATGACTTTAACGCGGCTTAATGATTCATCCATGGCCGCCATGCCATTAAAGCTTAGCAAACGTGAGCGAGAAATATTGCAATGGACGGGCGAGGGGAAAACGTCATCAGAGATCGCCATTATTTTATCGATATCAGAAAATACTGTGAATTTTCACCAGAAAAATATGCAGAAGAAATTTAATGCGCCAAATAAAACGCAAATTGCCTGTTATGCAGCAGCGATTGGGATAATTTGAAGGACGAGTTTTAACGAGGGAAGTCAACGAAGCGGCTGGAGAAACTGAATTCATCCAGCCGTCGCGATTCGATTACTGACGGTAAGCCTGTTTAATTTGCTTAACAGTATTACCAAAAACGTCTGCTTGTGCCGGGTCTTCCATTTGAGCGATTTGCTTTTCCATTTTAATGATAACTTTGCCTGCATCGGCCTGACCCATGGCTTTCAGCATCTGAGTCAGCATAGCTTTCAAGCAGGTGACTTCAATAGCCAGTTCACTACTGTTGTCTGCGGTGGAAAAATCAGGAGTGCTCATTTGTGTTCCTCGGTCTTGGTTGGTACACCGTTGTTTCGTGTAACGGTTTCTTAAGGCGGCGGAGTATAACACAGTCGTAAACCATTTTATTAGTGGTTACGTGAAGGCCGTAACATGCTTACGGTGCAAAGTGTGTATTTGTTTTAATTTTGTTTATTTTTGGTTAAAAAAATACTTCCACGATCTTTATTTAATCCTTTTAATGGGCGTGAATTATAGTTTTTTTAAATATGAAAAGCGTTTTTACTATTTATAACTATGAAATGAGTCTGTTTTCTGTCCAGTATCCACTTACATTTAAATTTCCAGCACGGCATGAGATTCCGAAAATCTGTTTTTATAATTTAAAGTTACCTGAAAACCCGTTAATATGGCTCAGTAATTTTAGCAGCGTAATCCCTATTCTGGAGAGGTCCCCTTGATCAACGTACTTCTTGTTGATGACCACGAACTGGTGCGCGCAGGGATACGACGCATTCTTGAAGATATCAAAGGGATCAAGATATCAGGTGAGGCAAATTGCGGCGAGGATGCCGTAAAATGGTGCCGTAGTCATCCGGTTGATGTTGTCCTGATGGACATGAATATGCCGGGAATTGGTGGCCTGGAAGCCACGCGTAAAATCGCGCGATATTCAAACGATATCAAAGTGATTATGTTGACAATACACACCGAGAATCCACTACCTGCAAAAGTGATGCAGGCGGGTGCCGCTGGATATTTAAGTAAAGGTGCAGCGCCACAAGATGTGGTTAATGCGATTCGTTCGGTCAATGCCGGGCAGCGCTACATTGCGTCAGATATCGCCCAACAAATGGCATTAAGCCAGATTGAACCGGAGAAAACAGACACGCCATTTGCGAGTTTGTCTGAGCGTGAATTACAGATTATGTTGATGATAACCAAAGGCCAAAAGGTCAATGAGATCTCAGAGCAGCTTAATCTTAGCCCTAAAACGGTTAACAGTTACCGTTACCGCATGTTTAGTAAACTGAATATCAGTGGCGATGTTGAACTGACACACCTGGCCATTCGTCATGGTTTATTTAGTGCGGAGACATTAATAAGTAGTGAGTGAAATCTTTGACCCGCGAGCGTTTCTTAAAACCGTAACCAGTAAACCTGGTGTCTATCGTATGTATGACGCCAGTGATACGGTCATTTACGTCGGTAAAGCCAAGGACCTGAAGAAACGCCTGTCGAGCTACTTCAGGAGCAATCTTGCCAGCCGTAAAACAGAAGCGCTGGTGGCCTTAATTCAGCATATTGACGTGACGGTGACTCACACCGAAACAGAAGCGTTGTTGCTGGAACACAATTACATCAAGCTGTATCAGCCGCGTTACAATGTGCTGTTGCGTGATGACAAATCCTATCCCTATATTTTCCTTAGTGGCGATACTCACCCGCGGCTTGCGATGCATCGTGGAGCGAAACACGCCAAAGGGGAATATTTCGGGCCATTCCCTAATGGCTATGCTGTCCGCGAAACACTGGCGCTATTGCAGAAAATCTTCCCGATTCGCCAGTGCGAAAACAATGTTTATCGCAATCGCTCGCGCCCATGCTTGCAATACCAAATCGGGCGCTGCCTGGGGCCTTGTGTGGCGGGCTTAGTCAGTGAAGAAGAGTATGCCCAGCAGGTGGAATATGTCCGTTTGTTCCTGTCCGGTAAAGACGATCAAGTTCTGAATCAGCTGATCGCTAAAATGGAAGAGGCAAGCAAAAACCTGGCGTTTGAAGAGGCCGCGAGAATACGCGACCAAATTCAGGCGGTACGTCGCGTGACTGAAAAACAGTTTGTTTCCAATACTGGCGATGACCTGGATGTGATTGGCGTGTCGTTCGATGCCGGCATGGCATGTGTGCATGTGCTCTTTATCCGCCAGGGTAAAGTTTTAGGTAGCCGAAGTTATTTCCCTAAAGTGCCAAACGGCACAGAACTCGCTGAAGTCGTCGAAACTTTTGTTGGTCAGTTCTATTTGCAAGGCAGCCAGATGCGTACCTTGCCTTCTGAAATCCTGCTTGATTTCAATTTGCCGGATAAAACCTTGCTGTCAGATTCTTTGACGGAACTGGCGGGGCGGCGTATTAATGTGCAGACCAAACCACGCGGCGACCGCGCGCGGTATCTCAAACTGGCCCGTACTAATGCGGCCACGGCGCTTGTGACGCGTCTGGCGCAGCAATCCACCATTCATCAACGCTTAGCAGCCTTAGCCAGCGTACTGGAGTTGCCCGCAATCAAACGCATGGAGTGCTTCGACATCAGCCACACTATGGGCGAGCAGACCGTGGCTTCCTGTGTGGTTTTTGATGCCAACGGTCCATTGCGCGCTGAATATCGACGCTACAACATTGAAGGCATTACACCAGGCGATGATTATGCGGCGATGAACCAGGTGTTGCGCCGTCGCTATGGTAAGGCGATTGATGAGAGCAAAGTGCCTGATGTCATTCTGATTGATGGTGGCAAAGGGCAGTTGGGGCAGGCAAAAACCGTGTTTGCAGAACTCGATGTTCCGTGGGATAAAAACCATCCGCTGTTACTGGGCGTGGCAAAAGGCGCCGATCGCAAAGCGGGGCTTGAAACCTTGTTCTTTGAACCGGAAGGGGAAGGGTTTTCACTGCCGCCAGATTCACCCGCGCTGCATGTCATCCAGCACATTCGTGATGAATCACACGATCACGCTATTTCCGGGCATCGCAAAAAACGTGCAAAAGTAAAAAATACCAGTGCGCTGGAGACCATCGAAGGCGTTGGCCCAAAACGTCGCCAGATGTTGTTGAAATATATGGGTGGATTGCAACCATTAAAGAACGCATCCGTAGAAGAAATCGCAAAAGTGCCGGGTATCTCGCAAGCGTTGGCAGAAAAGATCTTCTACTCGTTGAAACATTAAGGCCTCTGTAGCAACATAGAGACAATTTCCACTTACGACAGACAGTTAACCAGCACTATGCAATTTAATATCCCAACATTGCTTACTCTGTTTCGTATCATCCTTATCCCATTCTTTGTGCTGGCTTTTTATCTGCCGTTTAGCTGGGCGCCATTCCTGTGTGCGTTTATCTTCTGGTTTGCCGCAATCACTGACTGGTTTGATGGTTTTCTGGCGCGTCGCTGGAACCAAAGCACACGTTTTGGTGCCTTCCTTGACCCGGTAGCCGATAAAGTCATGGTGGTCGTCGCTCTGGTGCTGGTGGCTGAACATTACCATGCCTGGTGGGTGACGCTGCCTGCGGCAACCATGATTGCTCGTGAAATCATTATTTCTGCTTTGCGCGAATGGATGGCTGAAATCGGCAAACGCAGCAGTGTTGCCGTTTCCTGGATTGGTAAATCCAAGACCATGGCGCAAATGCTGGCGCTGATTGGTATGCTATGGCGTCCAAACATGTGGATCGAATACGCGGGGATTGGTCTGTTCTTTATCGCAGCAGTGTTAACATTCTGGTCAATGTTCCAGTACCTGAAAGCGGCAAGTAAAGACTTGCTCGATAACTCTGGCGTTTAATCTTTTCCAGCAACCAGTCTCACATTTCAAATTAACGAGAGTTATCTATCCTGACGGTAACTCTCGTACTCCGCTCTACGGTAACTCTCGTACTCCGCTCTACGGTAACCTTTGGTGCCTTCTCCCGGTCCTGCATGATTCACGCTCAACACTACCGACTATAATCTCGCTTAGGTCAGAATAAACAAGGAGCAGGTGTTCTTATGCGGTTTGATATTATCGACTTACGGCTGTTTCTGAACGTTTATAAAGCGGGAAGCATCACCGGTGGTGCTGTGCTGTCGAACCTGACGTTGCAGTCGGCAAGCGAGCGTATCCGTGGTATGGAGGGGGAGTTGGGTGTCGAGCTGTTTAGCCGCTCCAGAAAAGGGGTCAAGCTATCTGACGCTGGGTTTTCGTTGGTCAACCATGCCAATATTGTGTTGCAACAAGTTGAGCACATGCGCAGTGAATTACATCAATACGGCAAAGGGTTACGCGGGCATATCAACCTGCTGTGCAATTCATCGGCGCAGAACGAATTTTTACCCCAGTTGCTGGGTTCTTATTTAAGCCTTAAACCCAATATTTCTGTTTCTGTTAAAGAAATGCTCAGCTATGACATAGTCGCCGCTATTAAAAATCAAATGGCCAATTTAGGCATTGTTGCTGACTCAACAGAGCTGAACGGCCTGGTATCATTACCGTTCCGTGATGATGAATTAGTGGTGTTTGTGCCCGCCAAAAGCGATTGGCATGATAGCGAGAGTATTGCTTTCCGGGATATTGTCACTGCTGAATTTACGGGATTATCTGAGGGGAGTGCGCTTCAGGATCACATTGAAGGGCATGCCAAAAAGCTGGGATATCGTATTAGCTATCGCGTTCGTATGGCAACATTCGATGCCGTGATGCAAATTGTCGACAGTGGCGTCGGCATTGCTATTATCCCGAGGCGTGCCGCCGAGCGATTTAATTCCATGAATGGCAGCAAAATTATCCGTTTAACCGATAGCTGGGCTGACCGCAAACTCATCATTTGTGCCCGGGATTTTACTGAACTGCCTGGATACGCGAAAGAATTCGTTGATTTCCTGACACAACGTCAGAATGATTCATAACTGTTATTTTATCGTCATATAAATTCCAAGTGCGATAAGCCCGATAAAAAAACAGCGGCGGAAGGTGAGTTCACTGATCACTTTACGCAAGTACTGGCCTGCATACATTCCTGCGATTGCAGGAATCAACGCAACGGCAGACAGATAATAATCAACGTGAGCCAGTTTACTGTCCAATGACAGATGAATGGCTAAGGCAATCGTTGATGCTGTGAAGGCTAATCCGAGAGCCTGGATAAGATCATTTTTATTTAACTGGAGCGATTGTAAATAGGGTACTGCCGGAATCACAAAAACACCGGTTGCTGCGGTAATGGTACCGGTAATATAGCCTGCTACAGGTGATAGCCATTTTTCTGATTGAACTGATGATGGCAACCTTTTAGCGATAAGCCCCCAAAGACCGTACATTATAAGCACAATACCCAATGCCGTTTCTGTCCACGATGATGCAGACGTTAATCCAGGTAAGAGGCTAAATAATGTACCAATGAAAATGCCTGCTATAAATCCCCATAATCTTTTAATTAAATCGATGAATGTTGGCCCGGTAAATAACTGCCATATATTTGTAACCAGAGAGGGTAAAATTAGCAAGCCCGCAGCGCTGGCGGGCGTCATGACGACAGTTAATAATCCCATTGCTATAGTGGGTAAACCCAAACCAATAACACCTTTTACAATGCCAGCCAGCAGGAATACACAAATGATAGTAATCAATTTAATCCCTCGGTTATAACAAACTTGATAACAAAATATTAAATTGAGCGGTAATTTCTGTATATGAGTATTTAGCTGAGGATGTATCAGGGAAAAACTTATTTAACAAGAAGATGCAGATCTGAGGGAACGGAAGGATTTAGCGCGGATCTATAAAGCAAAAGCCCGCTTAGTTTCCTAAGCGGGCTTCTTAAATTTGGCTCCTCTGACTGGACTCGAACCAGT
>Ga0207696_1001445_pt1 | contig 12894 bp, 14 predicted proteins | sample KBSS54metaG_FD_184403 | JGI IMG/M metagenome (GOLD analysis project Ga0207696, IMG submission 184403) | Switchgrass rhizosphere microbial communities from Kellogg Biological Station, Michigan, USA - KBS S5-4 metaG (SPAdes) (version 2) | ecosystem: Host-associated > Plants > Roots > Rhizosphere >...
ACGGAGGAGGACGAGGCTTTGCTCGCTACCGTGCGTGAGCGGCTCGCTGCTCCCCAGCGAGTGAAGGTGTCTCTGGATGACCTATAGCCTTGAATTCGATGCACGCGCGCTCAAGGAATGGCAGAAACTGGGGGACACTGTGCGTGTCCAGTTCAAGAAGAAGCTCGCTGCCGTTTTGCTGGATCCCCGGATAGAGGCCAATCGGCTTGCTGGTCTGCCCGATTGCTACAAGATCAAGCTGCGCAGCAGCGGTTATCGCTTGGTTTACCAGGTTGTGGATGATGACGTTGTGGTGTTTGTAGTGGCTGTGGATAAGCGTGAGCGTGGGGAGGCATATCGCAAGGCTGCTGATCGATTGTGAAGCCAAGGACGGGGAAACAAAAAAGGCCCACCTTTCGGTGAGCCTCTTTGATACTGCGTATGGTGCGGCACCAGGAGTCGAATGGTCACGCAAGTAATTAATTAGTATGGAAATTATGTTCGTTTACTATTCAGGCTATCTCTAAAAGTATCCCAGTTGCTCTTCGGATTTCTTCAGCCGCGTTGCTGACTGGGTAGCCATGTTTGGGGTTGTGGTCGGTATCGGCTAGGGACGGTTGCTCATGAATGAAAGCTAACGCCCTAGCCAATAGCCAGGAATCAGGATCTGTAGCGGATCTGGACGCTGCGGTTGCCCAAGGGAGATTGCAACATGTCGTCTACTCGCTGATTGCAAAAATCCTCCACAAAATCCTTGATAGCAAAGGCTGTTTCAAGCGCTCGCTTGTCCTCTGGCACATGAGCAGCAAGTGCTCGTGGCATGACGACGATACACTTTGCCATCGCGCGGGAGATCGCGACGTTGGTGCGCTCTAACTGCATTAAGAACGTTTCTTCTCCGCTAATGACGTCAACATCTGCGACGCCGAAGGTCACTATGATGGTATGACGCTCCCCCCCTTGGAACCGTTCAACGGTGTCGACCGCATCCGAAATATGGTCCGCCTCAGTGGGCCATATCTCAGTTAATGCCTGTACCACCAAAGCCCGCTGCGCGCGGTGGGGGGTCACGATGCCCACGCACTCAGACCAGAACTCTAGAGCGCTCGGTGTGAAGTGGGATTGGGGATGCAGGCCCCAATTGTCGAGCGCACCGCTTACTGAGTGTCTCAGGCCACGAACCAAGTTAGCCACAATTTGTGCCTCGTACCTGTTTCCTTGCGATGAGATATCATCATCGTGCAAAACGGTGGCGACTCTTGTATCAGCGTGCAGTACGCGGTCGAATACCTGTGCCCATGGAAAGCCAGGCCAGTAGTCAGGGCGTAAGGCGGGTGGCTGTATCATATGAAGACGGCAGTTGCCGTAGGCGGCTGTAAGACTCTGCGGATAGCCGATGGTGCGAGCAAAGTCTACGATGTGGTCGGCAGAACGATAGTTGGTATCCAACACGCATTTTTGCACGCGAACCGCAAAAGGACGATCTAGCAAATAAGTCTGAATGCTCCCAACCAAGTAAGCAGCATCTTTAGGTGCCTCGATTGAGGAGATTGGGGGCATTTGCAAATGATCCCCGGCTATTATCACCCGCGCATCGTCTCGCAGTCCGCTGAATGCCGCAAGCGCCTTAGGCACAGGAACTTGGGAGCTTTCATCTACGACTACTACATCAAACACTGGATGAAGCGGGCTTGCGCCAAGTGCTTTTGCGAACTGACGGCTCTGCATAACCTGACAGCCGACGATAGTCACCCCTGAACCACCTGCAAGAAGCTGGATGCAATTTTGCCACTCAGCGTTGCCTACCTCAAACACCATGCTGTCATAGGTAATGTGTGAACCAATACCTTGAGGCGCAGATCCCAGCGCCCTCCCTTTTGAATAACCAACGAACATCGCGCATCTTGCGATAGGGTCTTGAGACAAGAACTTAGCAGCGCGGTGCATTACCTCTTCAACCGCCTTGTAAGTTGGCCCTGTTACTAGAATTCGCAAAGGCGTACTAGATGTAACTGCCTGCACTGTCATGGCGTGGAGCATCGCAGCAAGAGTATTTGTCTTACCTGTGCCAGGTGGTCCCCAGATAACAGTTAGCTGCCTTTCCAAGGCATGCACAATTGCGTCGCGTTGTGAATTGTTCAGAGAGTGAGAGGTCTGAACGGCGTTGGCGAGTGCACCAGCAGTAGCTCCCGTCAAAACAACTTGCTGCTGAAGGACTCCAGGAGCCCAGAGAACTCTCGCTGGAGGGGATTCTGTATCGTATGTGCGACGGGCAGGGGGCGCTACGCCGATCGCTCGCACTGCGTTGGGATCCGGTGTCGCGATACGAGGGTTACCAATGGCCTGAAGAATTGGCTGGCTAAATTCTGCCCAGTTAAACATTTTTGGCTTTTTGGCTTCGACGAGGAATATGTCGTTCAAAAGCGAGAAGCAACTGTGCTGCATTAGGTACGGCACGAGGCTGGCGTCCCTACGACAAATAATTTCAACTTGTGCGGTAAGACGCACACGATCGAATGCAACTAGGCGAGCCTCTACTGCAGACCAAATAGGCATTTGTAGCACCTCTGGCGTACCATGAAACGGAGGTGCACTAGAATCAACAATGCTACCCACCCGTTGCAGTGGCATTCCCGGCGTGCCTATCTTGCCAATAGTCAGCCTCGAGTCCTCTTTAAACTTTGCCTCAGACGAGCTTGGGGCGACGCTGAACTGGTAGAGATTACCGCTGAAGTGCGTACCAGTATGTAGAACGATGGCTTCATATATTGCCTCTCGCCTCTCGCCATCCATCGAAAGCCCGATATGAGCGTCGAGTTGCGAAGTGTTGAAATCCAGATCGTCCCACCACAGCCAAAGCTTGGCGTCAAAGGCTACACTCGAGGCCCCGCGAGGGACCGAGACAGGAATGCGTGCCTCCTTAGCTCGAAACTGGCCGCGATAGTCCTCACGTAGCTTCTCGCATACACTTTCTAGAGCAGATGACTGTCGCTCCAACGCGTCTGAGTACTGGGCGATGAGAGTATTTCGGGGAATGGTAGTAGCACCACGCTTCACCTGCGGGGTGTGCGCCCATAGTTCGTAGATTCGCTCACGTGGAATACCGTTGCTCAGATATTCACGGTAGTAGGAATCCGTGATTGCAGGCGAGTATTGGCTGCGTCGGTAGCGTTCGACAGTATCGAACAATGTGATGACATGTCGGCTTGGCGCGAAGACCAGCCGTCTAACAATGTCCTCGACAGTTACAATGGTTGCCGCTTCAACCGAGTCGGCGCGCTCAAGCATTTCATCGCCCGCGAAAACCCATGCAAGCGCTTTTGCCCGTCGGGCAGACAACGCAAGGACTCGAGGTAAATGCCTTCCCATAGCGTTGCAAAGCTCTTGGAACTGCCGCTGTTCCCAGAAGTGGATTTGTCCTGTAATAGACGTCCCCCCCTTCATTTGCTCGGCAGTTTCAATCCACGTGGCAATTTGGGTCAGGAATCCTTCCAGTGCGACCCATTCCGCTAATAATGACTTATCGTCAACAATGAAGGGGACCGGTCGGAATCGGCGTGGTGACTGGCCAGCTGTGAAGGTGGTTGCAACACCGCTGAGCGCGAGCCCTGTTAAGAATCCTGAGCTGGAGTCAAAGTTGATGCTCGCGTAGAGCAAGATGTTTGCGGCACGGACCAACGAAGCAATGGCACCTGTGGTGTCTCTGGAAACATTGCCGGAGTTGATGGCTGCCGACCGTGCGGGAAAAGCCTTAGCCTCTTTTTTCAAGAGAGTGTGTAATTGCAAGGCAGGATGGCCCAATGCGCCAGCAAGCGCTGCGGTGTCAGCTACGGTATTCTGATGGAGAACTTTTTTGGCTCCTCGCGTAATACCCGGAACTAAGCAAAGGTGACCTGTAGACTCTGCTAGAGGCATGCAGTAGTGCCCAGGGTTTACGTCTACGACGTTTCGATGGGCCTGGCCCATGTGACGCCTGTCGCCCAGCCAGTCACATGCGCTGCAACTGCCTGAAATGTGCCAGTCTAGAGCCTGCCAGCCCTGCCCAGGTGTTTTGCCCATGCGCACAACCCGAGCTACATCATTGAAGAAGCTACGGATCGTCGGAAGGTAGAAGCGAAGCTGAGCATCTTCCGAGTCTGCTATCAACGCATCAAGTAACGCCTGCTGGGTAGTACCAGCTTGTCCCTCAGCTTTGTCGAGACTACTGTTAACTTGGTTGTGCCGGGTCCATAGTCTCGCGTCGAGACTTACAAAAAATCGGCAGGCGAGCTGCGGTCGGGCTTGTAGCCAATTTGCTAGCATCACTGCATACATCGCAATCTCCGAGCAGTAACTCGGGTTTGACTCGGAGGTATGCTTAACGTCGAAAACGCAAACGGCTTTCCTTGGCTCAACCAGCTCATTTATTGGGCCACGGGTCCCGTTGGGCAGAACTTCTTGGTCTCCCGCCTTTGCTTCCCGAATGTAAAAAATATCAGGTACGAAGTCGGTTATGGGGGGGATCTGCGAAATATCTGCCGCATCCACTCCTATCGTTGAAAGCACGGTTGACTGCTGTGCTCCAATCGAAAAGTGTCCTTGCAAGATGAGCTGGGGTGCAGACGTCACTGCAGTCAGTATCGACTGTAGATCGACGGTCCCGTACTGGTTGGCATTTTTTGAGTACTGCACTATGCCGCCGAAAAGGCGTACGAGCTGATCGTTTCTGCCAATTTCGAAGTCTTTTCCATGCACAGCCAGGGTGCCAATGCCAGGCCGTTTGATTGGCTCAGGAAGGCCTGCAGCCGCCATTGCCTTCTTGTCGTGCAACGATAGGAACAGCTCCTTATCGCATTTGGTTCGAAGGAACATCGACAAGGTACTCTTCGATACCTTTAACTGGATGGAGCCTCCTGCAGTAGCCATATTCTCTCCCTAGCTTCTTCTTACATGGAAGTCATATTCTTTGGCCGCAGCTGAGCCCGCAGCCATGTGGTCGGCTTGGCGTTTTCCAGATGCAGCAGTCTTTGCACTACGCACTGAGACCTCGTCCCAATGTACACCAGACGCCTCTAAAGACGCGCGGATTAAAGCTTTCGCATCGACCTTTGAAGATGGGATGATTCCGAAACGGATATGCATATCCAAGTCTTCAGCTTTCGTCCTAGCCATGTTTTTCCAAACTCTGCCAAGAGACTCTGCGAATGAATCGATCCCTGCGTGCTGAAGCTGTTCGCTATTACCATAGGCAACGTGATCCGGACCTCCCAGAAACCAGTTCCTTAGCCACTGATCCTCGACATAAGTACGCATGCCGTAGTACGGCGGCGATGTGACGACAACGGAAAAGTCTCGACAAGATGGCGGCAGCGAGGCCGCTATTCGAGAGTCTCCCTTACGCACATCTTTCAATACTCCTGTCTTAGGCAAGTGGGTGCTTTCAAGGCGCGTAAGCTTACGCTGCAACACCTTTAGAACATCTAGCTCTGGCGCCACTAGCCCATTTTCCTCCCAATAGCGCACAGAGTAATCCGGCTTGGAGGAAAATGTGCGCGGCATTTGATTCGAAAAATAAGAGTGCCGTTCTGGCGTTTTGCTCATCGGGCCATGCAGGCAACCAAGCATCGCGGCGCGCAGGATAACTGTCGTATCAGTGTCACGCCCCACTCGAAGTAGCCCTTCGCGTATCGCACAGACCCTTCGAAGGACGTTGGGGTGAAATGCAGTTTTAAAGAAGCTGCTATCTGGTACTGTGGATGAGTCGTACTCTTTAATGTAGCGCTTAGCTAACGCCAACGCTTTAGTGGTGTAGACTGCGGCTAGCTTCGCACGGGCGATAGCGATTGCAATCGGAGAGCTATCAATACCGCGGGCGGACAGCCCCAGCTTGCGCGCAGCAAACAGCGTTGTTCCGCGACCGCAAAACGGGTCCATCACTACCGGGTTTGCCTCACGGTACTGCTCGAGTACCTCGAGTGGATACTCGAGCGGGAACATCGTGAAGTATGGGCAGATAGCGTTGAGAGCATTGTCACGCTCATAGGCGAGAGTTCGAGGCATGTGCGGTCCGCTGCTGATTTGCGCTCGGAAAATAAAGAGCTTTTTGTGCCCGCTCCGGTGCCGGCAGCCTTACCCTCTCGCCGGGTGATTAACCCAGCTATTCAGATCATCCGCCTGCTTTACTCGTCGCGATCTGTGATTATCCTCATTGGAGACCTAGGCCACAACCCAGTTTGAACAAACCGTTGACGTAGGCGGCTTTTCGCCTTTAACGCTCGATCTTGGCTACTGAGTTCAGATTTTTCCTCAGACGTCGAACACCCATGATTTTTCTAGTTGACGAGCGAGTAGCCGTACCGTCAGCAAGTAGTAGTACCGCGATGCCTCGCTGCTCCGGACTGGGCGATGCTTGATAAACCAAGCCAAGTGCTTTCTTTGCCAAGACCATGGCGTCTCTCGTTGCCACCGCTCTGCAATCTCAGCCTGGATGATTTTCGCCTGCCGTACATGGCGTCGCCGGTTTGCGTGTGAGCCGGTCAGCACTCCAGACAAGAACAGCTCTATGTCGAATGGCTTGCTCATGTCCGTCCTCCAATGTAGGCCGCGACCACGTCGATCCGACCGTGCCCAAGCTCATAGCTGATCTGCCTTCCGGCCTCACGATCAAGGGGCTTATCTACCAGGCAACATTGGCCGCCGTTAATAGGCGCGGGGTGTTGGGTAATTTGTACATAGCGTTCACATGCATACGCCGCTCGTAGCTCATGGAAGCCTTTGAGCTTGTGTGCATGCAGCACATCCCGCGCTGGGCGGATGATTTCCTGCAGAACATTCAGATAGCTTTCGTCTGGCGCAATTAGGTTGCGGCTACCTGCAGGCGACACCTGCCGTGCAAACCCAAGGGCACCTCGAACATGGTCGTCCACCGCAATCCAACGTGGCGCTGAGGCGCCGGCGCGGCCACCTTTGGTGCCATCCTGGATGTTGATCCTGCCTAGGTCGTTAGCCTCACGGCTTAGCCGTGGCAGGTCAGCCAAGATGGCCTCACGCAAGCGCATGCCGGTGGCTCGCGCCAACAGAACGATCGCGGCGGCTCGTAGCTGATGTTGGCTGCGAAGCGCATCGACGATCTGCTTAACCTGTTCGCGGTTTTGCCCCTGCGGCACTGAGTGGCGAATCCCAGTTCGCTGCATACTTAACGCCTTGCTCGGACTTGGCAATTTCACGCACTGATCACCGCGAAGCGCCGCCATGGTCCTGTTAACGCTGGACAGCCGATTTTGTGCGGTGCTGACGGCGAGATCACCGCGCCCAACCAGGTCACGCAGATACGCCGCATAGCTGGCCAACACCTTTCGATCAATGTGCCGCGCATCATTGATACCGGGCCCTTGTTCGGAGCGGCACCATTTGACGAATGCCTGCCACCGATCGCAGTGCGCTTTGACCGTGCCGTAATGACCGCCGCCGAACATGTCTTTCAGCGCTTGCAGCCCTGCGTAACTTAACTGCCTGCCGTAACCGAAATTGCGGCCATCGCGTCTACCTACCAATGCCATGTCGGTCACCTCATCTGCCGTTCTCCGATCCTCGCCCCACGTCATCCCGCCAAGAATGCTGAGTGTTATCAGGGATCAAGGCCCCTGCGACCTGTGGGGAATGTCCTCTACGCGGGACTGCGGCTCCTTACGACTGGGAGCGAGGGCATCTCATGATCTAGCCTCCTGAGCACCGTTACCGGTGGGCGGGTGGAGGCTGCATTGGCTGACGAGACCAGTGCCGCGAGATCCTGAGTCGGGTGAACGCAGCAATGCGATGACCGAGGCATGCCTGACTGTCAGTCAGGTGCAGTCCATTCCTTGATCTGCGGCACCATCATCTACATCGCTGTTGCTGGTGACATCGGCGTTTGTCACGCCGATTGTCCCGAGTGAAGTTGCCGCAAAGCCAAATGCGATGAGGGCTGCAGCAGTGTTAGACGCGCCCGTCTCTTTCCAGGAGAAAGAGACGGGCGCAGGTTGGCGCACGCGAAATGGCCAAGCGGATAGGTTCCTGCTGAGCAGATGGGTAGGGTGGTTGCCGCAGGGGCAACGATATTGAGTTGGCATCCATCACATGGGTAGTGACCGTACGAGCTGCCGGACGCGAATCGTACTTGTGGGTGAACCACCGCGGGAGCGGCGTGACCTTTAAGGTTTGGGTCACCTGGGGTGCTGTCATCGACAGCTCTTGCGACTCCCGGTCTACGCCTGTGGACAATATTCGTCAAGCAGCGCGATATCAGGGATTTAGCATCTGTGGATAAAACTATCCCCCGGTGGACATCAGTGGTTTTCCACAGACGTACACTGTGCCGGCATTTTTTCTTACGTATGGTCCTTTCAAACGGGGCGGCTTTGCAGCCCCGTTTGAAAGGACCCGGGTGGATGAGCTTCATGCGGTGCTGTGGGTAACTTCACAGCGAGTTTAGGTGGTGGTGCGGCGGGTTAGTCGGTCCTCTTGGCACTGCGAAGCCGTGTGACGTTCTCGCCCGTATGCTTGGCAAACTCATGCGGCGTCACATGGTCCTCGCGGTTCGCCTCCAGAAACCGGCTCCCCCAGGTCATGATCATCCGGCGCTCTTCGAGGAACTCGGCCTTGTGGGTATAAGCGGCCCGCACGTTGTTGCGTTCCTTGTGGCTCATCTGCCGTTCGATAGCCGTCTCCGACCACAGCCCGGACTCGACCAGTGCGCTGCACGCCATGACTCGGAATCCGTGGCCGCATACATCTACCTTACTGTCGTAGTCCACCGTCCTGAGCGCCGCGTTCACCGTATTCTCGGACATAGGTTTCCACGATTTAGCATCGCCAGCGAACACCACCTCGAACTTGCCGGTGATCGCGTGGATCTGCTAAAGCAAGGCCACTGCCTGTGGCGATAAGGGTACAACGTGGATGTCCCCGGCCATCTTCGTGCCCTTTGTGGAAAAGGGCTGCATCGCGCTGGGGCGGGTCGGGGGATTTTCCCTGATAGCCCACAGCTTGCACTTCGAGCGCCCATTGACCCCAGTGCATTTCTGTTCAAGGTATTTGAGTAGCAAGCCCATGGGTTACATCCTAGGTATGGGCGTCAGGTGTCATGGCTACGTCGAATCGTGCAGATGAGCACCCAGTGACATGATTCCCCTTTCATACGCATGCAGAACAACGTTATATAAGGGCACGGTTAGTCAGGACCACCGATTGGCGATGGTTGGTTTCACCGCATTGGGGCGGAAATGGTGCTTCATTCCTGCTGAATGCGATTTTTGCGAGCGGTGGCTTTCCAGTCAGAAGGTGACCGAAGGTAGCCATAATGCGTTCAAAATTCGATGAAGCCAGTGGGCGATTCATGGGAGGCCTCAAGGAAGGAATGCTCAACTATGCAAACTGAGTTCATCAATATTACGGATTGGCCGGAGGACGATGAGTTCTCTGCGGCTTACCCTGAGGGAGCGAGGCCAAAACGGACCCTGTTTTCGCCATTAGCTCCTAGAGAGAGCTTTATAAAGCCCGACTGGCGGCATATGTTCAAGCGCTCTGCTGAGCGATACCCGGAACAATTTTGGGCTGAAGTGATCGCATATGAAATATCTCTTCTTCTCAGCGTAACCGCTCCTCCTTGCTATGCAGCGTTTGATGAGGAGAAGCAACAAAGTGGTGCGCTTAGCGCGTGGTTCTACGAGGAGGGGGATGAGTCATTCTATTCTGCAGGTAACTTCTTCCATAAGATCGTCGAGGGTTTTGATAGGGAGCGCGGTACTCAACACAACATTGTTGATGCGGATGAATTTAATAACAGAGTGCTCGGTAAAGAGCAAATTTATGAGTTTTGGAGTATGATGCTTTTCGATGTCCTTATTGGGAATACTGATCGGCATCAGGATAATTGGGGGCACTTGCTAAAAGCCGTGCCGTTAAGCAAGAGTGTAGCTGCCCGTAAAAAAGAGCTATATGATGTTAAGTGGAAGTTCGCACCGTGGTTCGACAATGGAACCAGTTTGGGACATGAACTTCTAAAGGAAAAATTCACTGCTTGGGATGATGGCGCCCTAGATCGTTACATTTCGAGGGGCAGACACCATTTGCGATACTCGAGGGATAATTTGACTCGAATGGGGCATTTGGATTCCCTAAGATTCATCCAAGGGCACAGCGGTGTTCGGCTACTATTGCTGAAAAAGCTAAGAGATTTCGATCTTGAAGCTCTTGAAATGAAGCTTAACCACTTTGTTGACCTCCCAGCTCCACCAGGTGGTAATCTCTCAAGGGAGAGAGCACAATTTATCCTTCGACTCACACGCAGACGCGCTCAGCTAGCCCGGGAAACCTTAAATGAGCACAATTGAGAATATCTTCGAACCCACTAGGTTGCTCCTAGTTTGGCATCACTCTCAACCAGGTAAAGCTCGGCATAGAAGGGTCGTGGGCGAGCTCGTACGTCAGGGGGATGATGCTTCGTTCCGGTACCTCAAAAACACCGCCGATTTTGAGGCCGCGCTCAGTGAAGGGTTCTACGAGTTTCCAGCCTTCGCTGATAAGGCCGGTGAAGCTACTCAAACAGGTGCTATGGATGTATTCATGCGAAGGTTGCCTCCACGGAAGAGAGAGGACTTTCGAGAATATCTTTCGCAGTACAGCTTACCTGGAGACTTTCAGGGTTCAGCGTTTGCGTTGCTTGGATATACTGGGGCTCGCTTAGCGAGTGATAATTTCGAGTTGTGCCCTGATTTAACGGATGCTGTGGCTCCGCTTGATTTTGTCATCGAAGCGACAGGGACTAACTACCATGTAAGTGAGTCTGATGTCTTTGCTGAGGATGAGGAAGTTTTTTTTGAAGCTGATCCAACTAATGAGCATGACTCCAACGCAGTTCGGATAATCTACAATGGAAAGCTAGTTGGATATGTAAACAAGGCTTTGGCGCCAAGTTTCAAAACCCTTCTTCGAACAGGTAAAATTGAAGGGCGTATTATAAAATTTAGCGAGCGAAAAGGGAAAGCTAGATTGTTGATTTTGGTGCGATACCGATAGTAGTTGATTATCGCTGCCACTCAAATTTATGAATTTAAGGGCGAGGCTGATACCTAGCCTCGCCCTTGTATTACATCTAAAGTAATTGGGCAATCTGAGCTTATCCTTACTGCCTTGAGGGAGATTCGTCAGGCTCAGTCATTCATCTCAACCAAACTAAAGCCAATCTTATAGGGTGGCTTGATGATGGTGTGCATTTTGCTTCCTGCGGGGTTGAGCTTCATGCGGTGCCGTGGGTAACTTCACAGCGAGTTGAGGTGGTGGTGCGGCGGGTTACTCGGTCCTCTTGGCACTGCGCAGGCGCGTGACGTTCTCGCCCGTCTGCTTGGCAAACTCGTGCGGCGTCACATGGTCCTCGCGGTTCGCCTCCAGAAACCGGCTCCACCAGGTCATGATCATCCGGCGCTCTTCGAGGAACTCGGCCTTGTGGGTATAGGCGGCGCGGACGTTGTTGCGTTCCTTGTGGCTCATCTGCCGTTCGATAGCCGTCTCCGACCACAGCCCGGACTCGACCAGCGCACTGCACGCCATGGCTCGGAACCCGTAACCGCAGATATCCACCTTAGTGAGTCCGGCAACTCCCGCGAACACCAAATCGAATTGGCCGTGATCGTGTAGATACAACATGAATTTACCCGGCCCCCAACGAGCTCGAACTCATCTCCGCGGGCGAGAGAAACACGATATTTCAGGGTTATACCGCGAAACATATCTATTCCGGCCAACTGCAAGCCACTGCGCTAAATTCCTCGCCTCCTGGCATCCATGATCCACCAATCCAGCATCTCGACGTGGGTACACGGTTGAAAAAGTTTGCGTTTGTGAGTGCAGCTGCTGAGCGTGAATACAAAGACCTACCTAAGGACGTTCAGGACGATTTTGGTAAAGACCTGCGACGCATCCAGTATGGCCAGGACCCAGAGCGGCCGATCAAGTCGTTGACCGAGTCGGTAGGGGCGGGTGCGATTGAGCTCATCATCAACGGCAGCCCCGCATTCCGATGCGTGTATGTGGCCAAATATGCAGACATGGTCGTCGTGTTGCATTCGTTCGGAAAAAAAGGACCAATGGGTCCGACCGGCACGCGATGCAGGTCGCCGAACAGCGGATGAAGGAGTTGAAGCAAGAACTGAGAAAATGGGGTACAGGGTTTAGCGGCCAGGCGTTTGGGTGATCACGATCTGGGGGGGCGAGCCAGCATCGTTCGAGGGCAGGGTCAGGGTGGTGCGAAAGCCGAGCTTGTCCAGCATGTCCATCATGGCGTCCAAGGTGAATTTCTCGATCTTGCCATTTGCAAGCTCGGATATGCGGGATTGGGTTACGTTCAGCTTGGCCGCAGCCTCATGCTGCTTGAGGCCCATTTTTTTGATGCAGTCAGTGATGAAGATGGACAAGTCCATTTTCAAGGCCATCTTGCTGGCGGTATCTGCGTCGTGGGTGGCGTGGAAAGGGCTTTCATGGAATTGAAGCGCCATGGGCGTGCCTCGGTAGAAATATCTAAAATTTGCGATAAAGCGTAGCGGGCGTTTGTTGGCGAGTCAAAGCGTTTCTGGTGGAGGGGTGTCTGTTTTTGAGCTGTGCTAGTGGTTAGAGCATTGCGTCTGCTTTGGGTTGTTGGGGCTGCTGTGCAGCCCATCGCAGGCAAGCCAGCTCCTACACCGGTCGTGGTGGCTTCAGGTGATTTGTAACAACAGGACGTTGGCAGGGCGAGGTGGGAGTGCGGGGCTGGGGAAACAAAAAAGGCCCACCTTTCGGTGAGCCTTTTGGATACTGCGTATGGTGCCGGCACCAGGAATCGAACCCGGGACCTACTGATTACAAGTCAGTTGCTCTACCATCTGAGCTATACCGGCAATGGGGCGTCATTATAACGATCGTTCG
>Ga0207696_1001450_pt1 | contig 12868 bp, 15 predicted proteins | sample KBSS54metaG_FD_184403 | JGI IMG/M metagenome (GOLD analysis project Ga0207696, IMG submission 184403) | Switchgrass rhizosphere microbial communities from Kellogg Biological Station, Michigan, USA - KBS S5-4 metaG (SPAdes) (version 2) | ecosystem: Host-associated > Plants > Roots > Rhizosphere >...
AACTTGTTTTTTTAGTTACTATCGCACGCCTTGGTGAGGTGTCCGAGTGGCTTAAGGAGCACGCCTGGAAAGTGTGTATACGTTTGCGCGTATCGAGGGTTCGAATCCCTCTCTCACCGCCAGAATTGAAATTTAAAGAGGCTTAAATCTAATGGGTTTAAGCTTTTTTATTAGCCAAAATATTAAAAAACTGTCAGAAAAAGCCGATAATTTTCTCACCTTATTTAAGCCCCAGATTAAATTAAACATTTCAACTCAATGAAAAATCTCACTTCTTTAGCTAAGAAAGCAATTCACTCCCATAACAATTTTAATTTACCCTTTTCAATTTATTCAGCTTATAAAGAACAAAAAATTAGAAATGTTCCGATTACGAAACCTTTACTCATCGCTATTTTAAGTGGTGTTAAAGAGTTAGGCAGAACTGAAAACATTGTATGTGGAACTGGTTCTTTTATATTTTTATCAAATAGCGCCAGCATTGATATGCGTAATATTCCAAATCAAGAAGAATATTTTGCACTGCTCATCGAGTTCGACTTTAATGACTTTAAAGACCTTCCTAACCCTTCAGGAACTCCTAAAAAGTTTGTACAAGGCCAACTCAACTCCTTACTCGAAAATGCACTTTCTCAATTTATAGATTTTTCTCTCATTGCCCCGCCTTCTGTTTTTAAATTTAGAAGAAGAGAACTTTTAGAGCTTATTTATCATTCTGGTTATACCGATATCTCTAGCCTGAATATGACTACAAGCTTGAGTGAAAAAGTTCAGGCATTAATTTCTGATCATTTATCTACAGAACTCACTGCTGAATTTATTGCTTCCCAACTTTTCATGAGTTCATCGACGTTAAGAAGAAAGCTAAAAAGTGAGGGAAACAGTATTCAAGACATTCGTAATAGAGTAAGGCTGGGGCATGGATTACACTTAATTCAAACCACTAACACTAGTATTGGAAATATTGCATTTGAGTGTGGCTATCAGTCTCAATCTAGATTTACAGAACAATTTAAAAATTTGTTTGGAATCACCCCCCGTGAACTACGCAAAACCAAAATGCTTAATTAAGGCGAAATTATGGCAAATCTGCGTATAAAAAAATTTAAGAAGAAAACTTAAGATCTTTTGCACACTAAAAAAGGGTCTTAAGAAAGCAGATGAAAAAAGTAGCGGTAATTTTAGCGGGTTGTGGTTATTTAGATGGTTCTGAAATTAGAGAATCTGTTTTAACCCTCTTGGCTTTAGACACAGCAAATATTGAATATCAAATTTTTTCACTCGATGAGCCTTTGTTTCATGTCATCGACCATGTGAGTGGAGAAATAAGCGAAGGTGAAAGCAGAAATATTTTACAAGAAGCAGGACGAATTGCCCGAGGTAAAATTTTCACACTCGATAAACTTGATGAAAATGAATTTGATGGACTTATTATTCCCGGTGGGTTTGGCGTCGCAAAAAATTTATCAACTTTTGCCTTTAAAGGAGCAGAAGCAAGCGTACATTCTACAGTGGCTTCAATTCTAAAAGCGTTTCATCAAAGTAAGAAACCAATCGGGGCAATATGCATATCCCCTGCACTATTGGCACTGACTTTTGGAAACTTACACCCAAATATCACTTTAGGTTCTGACACCAACATTGCTAAGGAAATTGAAAAAACTGGTGCGATTCATCATGTATGCCAAACTTCAGAGATCGCGGTAGATAACCAGAATTTATTTGTTACTACGCCTGCATATATGGATGATCAAGCTTGTTTAAAGGATATCTATACAGGAATTACAAGCTTGGTTGAGGCGATGACAACTTTAGCAAATTAAGGTTTTTTTATGAGGGATAGAGATTTCTATCCCTATATTTTTATTAAATTTAAAAAAATCACTCTAATCAACTATAAGTAATTTCGCACCATTCAAGCTAAAAGACTGATGTGGCTCTGAATTATCTCCAACTTGATAACTCATACCTGAAGTTAAAGTGAATGTTCGCCCGTCTTTCAATCTACTTTCTAACTCGCCTTCTAAGCAAAATAAAATATGTCCTTTTTCACACCAATGGTCAGCTAAATAGTTTGCTGAGTACTCGACAAGTCTCACTCTAATTTTATTTGTTTCTTCACCAAAAAATTGAGTTTTCCAATAAGCTTTTCCAGTTTCACCGCTATATTCAGTGATTTCAATTTCTTCCCAGTTTGTAATTTGAAAAGGAAAAGGCGCGATATTCATAATTTTTTCCAAAGACGTATTATTGTATTTTCAACTTATAGACAAATTTGATTTTTGCAAACTGTTTATTAAAAAATCAGAAAGATAACAAAACTATTTTCCACTTTGAAAAGACCCAAACCCTCACGTTTAGGCCCTCCCATCTATAACTTACTCAGACAACGCTAACAACTTCTGAACATACTGAATCGCATTATTGTCTATGTCTTGCTGAGTCGGAACAGCATCGTCTTCTGAAGGGTTTGTATCTAAACCATAAAATGCATGAAGCGGTTGATAGACTGCCCCAACATATAAAGCAGTGAGCTCAAATGGAGTAAAAATCTTCTCCAAAGAAATTTGATACTCTCCATTTTCTGAATAAACTTGTTCTTGCCCACCAGCAGATAAAGCCAACATAAACTTTTTATTTTTGAGCTTGTCACCTTCTGAACCGTAAGCCCATCCATACGCCAAAACTTCATCTAACCATTGTTTTAAAAGCGGTGGGCAGTTAAACCAATACACAGGAAATTGAAAGACTAAATTTTCATGTTCTTCGACAAGTGCTTGCTCTTTGGCAACATCAATCACCCCGTCTGGGTAGGCTTGATAAATTTGGTGAACCGTAAATTGATCGGGATGCTTTTCTAGTTCCTCAATCCATCTTTTATTTACAACAGACTGGTCTATGTGAGGATGGGTAACAATGACTAATGTCTTTTTCATTATGAAAACACTCTTATCGAAAAGTAGATAAATCGATTATAGAAGTGTGCTTTCCTAAATATAAGTACGGTAATTTATGTTATATACTATACTAAAAGATAGTGTAGATTTTAAAAATGGACGACTGCATTCCAACTTATACGCCATTAGAAGACACGGGTTTTGGCTACACCCTTTCTTTGATTAACGGCAAATATAAGATGATTATTATGTATTGGCTTTATGGAAAAACCGTCATGCGTTTTAATGAACTGCAACGCTGCATTGGCAATATTTCTTTTAGAACCTTAAGCAATACACTTAAAGAATTAGAAAGAGATGGACTAATTCATCGTAAGGAATATCCTCAAATTCCACCAAAAGTTGAATATCGGCTTTCAGAAAGAGGACAGTCTTTAATTCCTTTGTTAGATATGATGTGTGATTGGGGCGAGCGCAATAAGCCGTCTTAGTTTTATAGACTTGAAGTGATACTAAATATGAGAAATGAATTAAGAGAAATTTTTATTAAGGGATGCGACGATAAAATTGAAAAGAAGGGAGACAATGTCGGTCTATCTTTTTATGCTTTTTTTAAAAATAAGAATGATAACCCTGAGTTACTGATGGAAGCAGCGCATTGGTGGATTATGGAGCATAAGCTAGATCACTTCGAGAAGGCTGTTAAGATTAAACAGATGGTTTTAAGTGAAAGTTAAAAATTAGAGCTAGTTGAAAAGGCTTAAATTTAAAAACTTAAGCCTTTTATAATAATATATTAGAAATTTCATATTTCTAATGCTAAATCTTTCGAATATTTGAACAGCTGTTCCACAGTGACTGTTGCCCCACCACATACAATAACTAAAACATTATCAGTAGGAGAAAAGGATAATTTTTTATTGTACAAGGTGGATAAAGTCGCACCGCAAGCTGGCTCAACTAATGTTCTATGGTCATCTAAAAAATTAAAACAAGCTGCTAGAGCTTCTTCATCAGAAACAGTCAAACTAATAACCTGTTCAGCCTGCGAAACTTTAAAAGCATTTTCGCATACTTGTTTAGCTGCAAGTGTTGTCGCAATTCCAGTTACTTCATTTAACTTCGCATGCTGACCAGTCTTGATAGAAGTATTTAGAGAAGCTGTTCCCTCTGTTTCTACAGCATAGATAGGAATATTAAGTAAATTTTTTATTAAACCTTGGCTAATTCCTGAGAGTAAACTTCCACCGCCAACAGATAAAATGACAGTATCTGGTCTCACCCCATCTGAAATTACTTCATCAATAATATGAGCAACACCGTCCCATAAATATTGGTCATCAAAAGGATGAATGTATACAGCTTCCGAATTAACATAAGTTAGAGCAAGATCATTAGCTTCAACCCAAGATTTCCCATAAACAATAACCTCTGCATTTTCTTGCTGCATCAGATTTATGGCTTGTGATGAAGTTGTCTCAGGAACAACAACAGTTACAGGAATACTTAATTTATTTCCCATGTAAGCAGCTGAAATCCCAGCATTCCCCCCAGAAGAACTAATAAATTTTTTTGCACCTCTTTTTGCATATTGCTGACAAGCATTACCAATACTTCTTTGCTTAAAAGAACCAGTTGGCTGTGAAGATTCCATTTTTAGCCATACATTACAATTATTTAGTTCACTTAATTTATTTGATTTAATACAAGGAATTTTTGTGTTCATATTTAATAAATTTTATTGAAAAATAGAGATTAACTTCCTTTTTTTACCACTTATTTTATTCATTAGCAAAGATAGTTGAGCAAGATTACTAGAAAGATAGACTATTATTTAGAAGACTTAAGCCAAATGGTTTAAGTCTTCTATTTGGTTAAGAGTTATTAAGAAGCTAATTGGGTGATAATTATTTTAGCGTTCTCATGGCCCTGTTCAGCTGCTTTCTCAATCCATTGTTTAGCTATTTCATAATTCTTAGAAACGCCTAAACCTTTAGCATATAAAATACCTAGATTAAACTGAGCATTCACATTTCCTTGGGTTGCTGCTTTTTGATACCATTCTACTGCTATCTTATAATCTTGAGCAGTACCATCTCCATACTCATACATAACGCCCAGACTATATTCACCATCGGCGTTTCCTTGTTCCGCTGCCTTTTCAAACCATTGCTTTGCTATTTTATAATCCTGTGCAACTCCTACCCCATTTGCGTATAAATTACCTAAATTGTATTGAGCATTAGATCGTCCTTTTTCAGCTGCTTTTTGATACCACTCAGCTGCTAATTTATAATTCTGAGGTATACCATTCCCATTTTCATAGATGACTCCAAGATTATATTCAGCATCTCTATTACCTTGTTTGGCAGCTTTTTCGAACCACTGTCTTGCTAAGATATAATCTTGAGGAACACCCAAACCTTGAATATAAAAAAGGCCCAATTTTACTTGAGCATCTGTATCTTCTTGTTGCGCCATATTTTTAATTTCTTCAATTAGAGCATTATTCATATTAAGAGTCCTAATTTCCTGTGCATAAATAGAGTGTGAAATTACGTATATGGAAAATATTAAGAAAAATTTTTTAATATTAGACATAAATTTAATAAAGAAACATGAAATTAATATTTAAATATAATATCCAAATTATTATAGCTAAAGATAAAAAAATATTACTAATATTCTCAGCATTTCAATATTAACAAGCAAAAAGCCCAACTTCCGTCAGGCCTTTCCTCCTATTCTCATCAAACCCGACTTAAAAAATAGTCGAGTAATGCATCCCTTTCATCGGTGTTATTGGTGCCCAAAAGCTGGACCATCGCGCCATCAATCACAAACAAAAACATGTGTGCATCTTCAACTGTAGAGACAGGCTTTACGGTTAAAAGCAGTTTATGAATTTCATCAATTAACCAGTTTCGATAGTCAATCACGAGTTTATATGCTGCTGGATAGATCTTTTCAATTTCAAAAATAGCTTTAAACGGTAACCGATAAAAGCCATCTAAGTTCGCATGTAAGAGGTAAATTTTCTTGAGTTTATCGAATGCCATGAGTTCACGGTAGGAATGAATAATTGAAAACACCTCATGTTTTAATGCATCTATTTGAAAAGTTAAGCTCATCTGAATGAGCCTTTCTTTGGAGTGAAAATAGTTATAAAAAGTGGCTTTGGGGATTTTAGCTTCCTCAATAATTCGATCTATCCCGATGTAAAACCCATTTTGATTAAATAAATCTTTTGCTGCGTGGAGCACGCTTAATGCTCTAAATGATGCTTCTAAATTTGGCATTTTTATACCGTTTAAAATAATTTTTTGTTGTATGTAAAAGAGATAGAAATGCCGTCACTCTTAAATTGAGCGCTAAAAACAGGCATGCAAAAACGACACAAAAATGGTGTGCTCGCCTATCTCGAGTTTTATTGTTGCTATGATTTTTTAGTCGTAATGACCAATGGCTTAAGACCTAAAGTCGGTTAAACCGTTTTAAAGACCAGTGCGATATAGACGTAAAGATTTTGGCAAAGGTTGCCAATGAGAGAGATGAAATAGTACGCATAGTGGCGGACTCCTTTTGATTTAGAAGAGTCTTACCAATTACTGCTAAATAATGGTGGCAAGACTAGAAGGGTTAGCAGACTGGTACAAAAGGAAACCAGCACACCCGAAGGTGTCCCTCCTAGCCTCACCATAAAGGCGTGACTTAAGAGAACGCACAAAAACCAAAACAGCATTGTTGTGCGCCTTTTGTAGACGGTCTGCTAAAACCGACTGGCAATGTAGGCCAGCAGGCAAAGGATAATCCGCGTGTTTTGGAGTGTCAATGTAAGGTTGAATAGAAATTGGTTAAATAATTATTGTTGTTTATTCAATTAGATATTTAAGCTAAACAGTCATTCAACTTAAATTTAAAGATATCATGATAATAATAAAAATGTAGGATAGTGAATTATGATTGAGTTCATCATTTAAATGAGTAATTAATAATGATAATAAAGGGACCTCCCACCAGTTCAGAAGAATACCAACTTATCTTTCAATGGCTGGATGAACGGTTTTATTATTCTATTGGGGCTATGGCCTTTCTTGATCAAACGCAGGTTATCGATGCCGAATGGCAACTCATGCGGTTGTATGACCCACATAACGCCGAGCAACTCTTAGGAGTCGCAGTCATCCTTGCTGGGGGCACCTGCTTCTGGGTTCCATCAAAGAAATCTTCATCTGCAGCATTGCTCTGCACTTCAATTTTTCAGCTTCAACCGCGTCGGATTGTAACGACCGCAATTGGGCGCGATTTACTACATGCCGAGATCAAACAAAAAGGACGCCTTTTACGAGAATATGATCAATGGATCATGGTTTGCTCACGCCAATTTTCTGAAGCTCAAGGCCGCTTGGCTGAACTCTCGGATATTGCTCGTCTTATTGAATATCAGCATCAATACAATAAAGAGCGCTCAGTGAATGAAACACCGGATTGGGAATCTCTGATTCAACAAGAAAAAATTATTGTGCTTGAAGCAGACGAACAAATCATTTCGATTGTGCGTTTAGGCATAGAAACCGATCGGCTCATTTCTATTGGTGGCACATACACCTTCCCTGCTTATCGTCGAAAAGGTTTTGCCGAGCGTGTCTTACAATTCGCGGTCAATCGAATCGTTGCAACTGGACGGATTGCCCACTTAATTGTCGATGTTGATAATACTCCAGCGGTTACACTTTACCGCCAAATGGGCTTCGAATGCGTAGAGTCTTCTTACATCGCCTACCCAGAGTATTTATAAAAAATCATTCATTTTCAAAACTGCTTAAATGAATCGATTGATCGCGCCATAAATAAAAGCTACAGTAAATAAAGTTTGAATTTTATAACTTTAAATAAATTGATAACACATGCAGGCAAAGACATGGAAACCATACATGATTTTTATCGCCGCTTTTCTTTAACCAGAGATAGCGATTACTCGGTTCCATCGACCTCGTTTGGACATTTTAACGTGTTCCAACGCGATGCCTGCTCGTTTCTCACGCCTTATAGCCGCCGCGATTATTATAAAATTTCACTGGTTTTAGGCACAGGTGACCTTCACTACGCCAACCGCTGGATTCGGGTAGACCGCCCTGCTTTACTGTTTTCAAACCCAATGGTTCCCTACGCTTGGGAAATTAATTCGCCCGAACAGGCAGGCTGGTTTTGTCTATTTACCGAAGATTTTGTAAACCAAGAATCAAGACAAAGCTTTTTAAAAGACTCACCGCTTTTTAAAGTCGACGGCGACCCACTGTATTTTTTAAATGATCAACAAGTTGAAGAAATTTCATTTATTTTCAAAAAGATGATGACTGAAATAAATTCAGACTACATTCATAAATACAACGTTTTAAGAAACTATTTGCACCTGATTGTGCATGAAGCCATGAAAATGCAACCAACCCAACAGTTTGAAAAACATAGTAATGCTGCGGTTCGGATTTGCCATTTATTCTTTGAATTATTAGAGCGCCAGTTCCCGATCGACTCGCCACATTTTCAGCTTAAACTTAAAACGGCAAATGACTATGCCTATGGCCTGTCGGTGCATGTAAACCATTTAAACCGAGCTGTAAAAGAAGCCACAGGCAAAACCACCTCTGAGCATATTAGCTCGCGCATTACGCAAGAAGCTAAAGCACTGCTACAACACACCAGCTGGAATATTTCCGAAATTGCCTATAGCTTAGGCTTTGAATATTCAGCGTATTTCACCAATTTCTTTAAGAAAAATACGGGTTTTTCACCTAAAAAGTTCCGAGAAGACTGTGTGGCCTAAAAACAGATTGTTTGAATTTTATAATTATTGGTTTGAATGTTATACGTCAGTTTGAGCCGAAGCATTTTATAGTTTTTCTACTCAAGTGATTTTGCAAAAAAGAGTGTGAAAAATGAAATATAGAACTTTAGGACAAACAGGCGAAAAAGTATCAGCACTTGGTTTAGGTTGCATGGGAATGAGCTTTGCCTATGGTGCCTCAGACGACACACAAAGCATTGCCACTCTAGAAAAAGCCTTAGACCTCGGTATTAACTTTTGGGACACTGCCGACATGTATGGCAACGGCGCAAACGAAGTTTTGCTCTCAAAAGTTTTAGAAAAACATCGCGACAAAGTGTTTTTGGCAACCAAATTTGGCTTTCGTTATAAAGAAGACAACCTCAACCCACAAAACTCTTTAGAGTCTTATATCGACGGTTCTCCAGAGTGGATTAAAGTTGCGGTCGAAAACAGTTTAAAACGTTTAAATACAGACGTGATTGATTTGTATTATGCACACCGTATAGACCCGAATATTCCAGTTGAAGACACCATTGGCGCCATGGCTGACTTGGTCCAACAAGGTAAAGTTCGCTACTTAGGCCTAAGTGAAGCTTCGGCTGAAACCATTCGTAAAGCACATGCGATTCACCCGATTGCAGCGGTTCAACATGAATATTCGCTCCTCACCCGTGAATTTGAGCAAACCCATTTGCAAACCATTCGTGAGTTAGGCATTAGCCTTGTGCCGTATTCACCGCTATCGCGTGGTTTAATTACCAATACGCTCGATGTGGGCAACCTAGAAGAAAACGATTTCCGTCGCCAATTACCGCGTTATCAGGGCGATAACTGGAAAAATAATCAAAGCTTAGCACAAGCATTTAGTGAATTTGCCCAAAGCAAAAACGCGACAGCGGCTCAACTGGCTTTGGCTTGGATCTTGGCGCAAGGTGAAGACATTATTCCAATTCCGGGTACGCGTAAAATCGAGCGACTTGTGGAAAATGCTGGCGCTGTAGACCTTGATTTAACAGCGGCAGATTTGGCAGAAATCGACACAATTATTGCGAGATATCCAAACATGGGCGCACGCTATAACGCTGAGCAACTTGCTGCGGTAAACCATTAAAATATGAGCTATAAAAAAGTCCGACTTAGTGTCGGACTTTTTTATTTAGTCTTTGCTATAACTGCCCTGCTGGCGTCCATCGTTCCAAGTTACGTCTAACGATTTTTCAGAAATCGTCAGGCTTTCAGGAAATATACTTAAATTCTTTTTGAATTTAGAGTCTGGTTTTAAACCAATACAGTTTCCATTTTTCCACCATGTGCCTTCGGCATATTGGTCTAAAGCGCCATAAGCTAACATCCATTTAAACTTACCGTCTGGCTGAAGTAAAAGTTCCGAACCAACTTCCATCACACCATTTAAATAATAGTGCCCACTCCAAGCCTGATCGGCTTGCTGAAATTTTACCTCTTTGCATACGCTCGTTGGCTCTGCATAAATTTGAGATGAAATGGCAATCGTCGAAAGTAGTAGCAACCGTGCAAATATATTCATTATTTAATTCCCTATATTTTTAGTGTTATTTTCCAGACTCAACTTTTAAATAAGTTCCATCTGCATACACGTTATGTCCAAAGCCACAACCCGAGTTACCCTCATTTTGCTTGACCTGAATATAATTTCCTAATTTCGCATTGGTTTTAAAATCAAGCTGAATGCGGCAGTCTTGATCTTTATAGACGATTTGCTTTTTATTGCTCGGCATTGTGGTGCCAAACTCACCCATGTTCGGGCCGTAAATTAAGCTTCTAAGGCCCATATATAAGCCAGCATAGCTGATTGCATATTGCCCCTTCTCACGGCTTACCGTGATGTGGTCCCATTCGCCAAAACCTGAGTAACGCACATATTCACCAGACAAGTCATTTGATGCTTTAGGTGCAGGTAATTGCTTGAGGTTAAATTGGCTCGATTTTGATTTGTCATCGAGCATAAACCACGATCTTGCCCAAAGTGGCTGACCCAATTTTGCATAGGCTAAACCCACGTTATTGTTAGCAACTTCTATATCTCGGTCAGTAAATTTAACGGTGGTTTCATCTGCATTGGCTTTACAAAACGCAGTCCAAGAGGCTTGATTCTGGAAATTTTCTAGGGCTTTTTTATATTGTTTTTGGTCGTAGTTTTTCTTACCTAAGCTCGCGTATTGCTTCACTTTATTACAGCTTTGCTGTAGCTTTTGTGCAAAAGAAAATTCTGCATGAGTAACCGACAAAGCCGAAAGTGTCAGAACCGCGCACCCTGAAATAATAGATTTAATCATTTTTAAAATTCTTTAATAATTAACTAATTATATAATATGAGCTAGTTCAATAAATCACAATTCTCTGCAACAAAAGTCCATTACAATGCTGGTTAGCTTAGGTTCTTTTATCATGTCATATAAAAAGGCCTGAACGTTTAAGTCCAAGCCTTTTGATTTTTAGAGTTTAGCCAAATCTTAACTAAGAAGACTCACTTAGACTCAAACTAGAATGATGATTTTGACAAATTGCGCTTTGCAAAATTTTCATACTATATATTAAAAATTATTTAGTAATATTTAATATAACCATTAATTACACTTAAGAAAAAACATTATGTCTAAATAGATTCTACAAATTAAAATATTATCTTATTTTTTAGAAATTCTAATTAAAACAATAAAATTAGCTATTAAAAAATTAATTAACAATTGAATAACAATTATTTTATCAAAAATAAATAAGTTTAAATTAATATCCCACTTCACTATAATCCTAATAAATTTAAACTCATGGAAAAAAAGAAATTTGATAAGGCTATATTGCAAGACATAAAAAAGCTATATAGCTATGATAATTGGCATGGCCCCCTTGCCTTAATTACTGACTATTTAATTATCATTATTTTTATCCTGTTAAGTGAATATTCTTCTTGGTTTTTACCAATAACTATTTTAGTCATTGGTAGTAGACAAAGAGCTTTAGCAACAATTTTACATGAGGCATCCCACTCAGCATTAACTAGAAATAAAAAATTTGGAAAAATATTAGGTACTTACTTTTCAGGTTATTTAATTTTTCAAAGTTGGGACAGCTATTTTAAATCGCATGTGAAAGATCATCACACTAAACTTGGTAGTGATGCAGATCCAGATTTTAATTATTATAAAAAATCGGGAATATTTAAAAAACATTCAAAATCATCTTATTTTTGGAATTTTTTTTGGTCAAAATTATTATTTTTAAATATAAAATCTAGTTTAATTTATCTTATTAAACACCGATTAATGAGTGCATCCACCAAAACTGAATTTATTAAAATGTTGGTGACAAATCTAGCTTTTATTAGCATCGGTTCATTTTTCTTTGGATATAAGTTCTATCTTCTTTATTGGCTATTACCTTATTTAACTACCTTTCAACTAATTACTTGGTTTATTGAACTTGCTGAACACTATCCAATGATTAAATCTGCACAAGTAAATATTAGTGCTAGTAGAAACCGATTCAGCCACCCGATTGAACATTTTATAACCGGAATGCATGATGAAAACTACCATCTAATACATCATTTATTTCCTGCTATTCCTTTTTGGAAACTTAGAGAAGCTCATAGAATTCTATTAGATGATAAAGAGTACCGAGCTTTAAACCATAATTTTGGTGGAATATTTTTTTCTAGAAATAATGTAGACTCAATGTGGTTTAAAATTTGGAAGAATTATAAGAGTGAATAATCTAGTTATTGGAACCCTATTTGCACTTTGTGCAGCGGCTTTAAATGCATCTATTGGTGTCATTAGTAAATTACTCATGCATAGTGGTTTAAACCCACAAGATATTGCCTTTTTAAAAACCATTATTGCCTTTTTCTTTTTAAGTGTTTTTTTATTTAAAGTCCCTGTTAGCCAGAAGATTGCATACATAAGTAGCACTCCAAGCAAGCTCAGTGTTTTTGCTCAAATTGCGATATGTGCCTTTTTAGGCATTTTCTCTCTATTTTTTTTCGAGACCATTGCCTACAACCACGGTGCTGCGGCCAATGTGGTCGTGGTATTAATGGCTTCAGCAGCTATTTCAGCTTTATTTTTTGGCAGATTAGTTTTAAAAGAAAGTATTTATATTCATT
>Ga0207696_1001452_pt1 | contig 12856 bp, 12 predicted proteins | sample KBSS54metaG_FD_184403 | JGI IMG/M metagenome (GOLD analysis project Ga0207696, IMG submission 184403) | Switchgrass rhizosphere microbial communities from Kellogg Biological Station, Michigan, USA - KBS S5-4 metaG (SPAdes) (version 2) | ecosystem: Host-associated > Plants > Roots > Rhizosphere >...
GACCCGGACTCAACCAGGGAGTGTCGGCATTGGTCTGCATAAAGAGACGTGCTGCTTCAGAGTTACTGTCATTGAAAAGCATTCTTGCCTGGAATCCGAGGTTGCCAGGTTGTTGAACTACACAGTATGCGGGTGCCAGATTGCGCGGCATGTGATTTCCTCCACTGAAATAGCGGCTTAGTTAAAAATTTAAGCCTATTTTTTCCATAGATACTTTAATCAATCATGCCGGATATTGTAAATACTTCTAATGACCTAGGCAAACTATTGGTTTACATGACAAATCTATATGACATTGAAAAGCGCTAACACTTCATTGTTAGCTATTTGGGGAGAGGGGGAGTAAAAGCATTAAAAGCCCGCAAGGCTTTCAACTTGCGGGCTCTCAGGACTTCGATGATGGTTCTGGCAACCATCAACCAAGAATTTGGTGGGCTGGCGGAGTCTGAATTTGTTTTTTATATTTTTGTTTTTAAAGGAAAATATTGAGTTCACTGCATGCTCATATACCAATACGTATACCAATTGATTTCGTTAAGACTCACTACAGATGAGGACATAAAATTGCATCAACCCATTTAACTTACCACTAGCAGCCTGCGCTATGCTAAAGGGAGTGAGTCAAAGATGTTTAGCCTTAGCTAAAGGACGTGTTTATTAGCACCGAAGGCGGCAGAGATAACACATAAAGACAGGAGTTGTGATCGCACTGGCTTCTACTTTAACCCATATGGCGGTAGTATCATGAAATACCATCCAAAACTGGAATATCTACAGGCTGAAACTTTTTTGAGTTTATCTACTCAATAATAGCCTCCCGAATTCTTTACAGTTAGCTAAGGGGAAGTACGTGGCAATTACCGTTTATTCAAAAATATTTAAAAGAGAACTGGATAAAGAGCAATTAGAAAGTTTATATCTAAAAAATGTATCAGACAGCTTTGATGGTTTTCGACGATTCGTGCATGAAGACGCAGAGTGCCCGATTTGCAATGTTACAGGCGCACATTATGTATCCGAAGGATATTCAAGAATAACCAATAAAAAAGTAAAGCAAGCGCATTTCGCATTTAGAAAGCCGGATGGTACGGATGCACACAAGGTTTTTTGTGACCATTATGCTGGCCCAGATAAAGTTAGAGATTCTGGCAGTGATGCCTTTATTAAGTTTGGGAAGGATGGTTCAGAGGTTACAATGTTAGTAAGGGAACTGGTTTGTCGAGGTGTCGAAAATAAGGTCTTCAACCAGACTGATATCAGAAACATGAGAAAATGGTTTACTGATCTGCGTGAGTCGGGAAGTATTGTTATAAGCTATAGTCCCCACGTTATTAATCTTCTTAGAGCATCATTTTATAATTATAGTGGTTCTGGTAAGTATGAAGTTGAGGAGGGTATGCAAAATGAGTTAGGGTTTAATATAAATGATGAAGTGTATAAATCACTAAAATATAAATACCCGCTACTCTCCAATATTAATTTGGATACTAAAGAAAATAACCCGCTCATGAGGTTATACAGTAATACCTTAGCACGTCAGGCACATCGTCTTGTTATGAAGGATAAAGGAGTAAGGATATTTGATAGGAGAGAGCTAAACGATAAGTATATGGCGGCAATGCACTTATCAACAACTATAACTAGACATTATGACTTTCTCAGGAGAAAGTTTACCACACCACTCTCAATAATGAAGAATAATCAATTGCTTGCTGTATCTGCGCTACTTCTATTTGTATCTGGTTGGGATAAGGAAATAGCTATGGGGAAATTTAATATACTCGCTAATGCAAGCGATTCAGTTATCCCCGATGCCGGAAATATTATAGGTATGAACCCTTTTATTCATTATGATGCATGGAAAGTAATTCATCGTGTTCAGGATTTGATTGATTCATTACCTGATTTCTCTAATCTTGATGAAGAATTCAAAGCAGAGAAGCAGCGACTGTCTGAACTTTACGAATTAAATAAGGATAAAATATAAAATGAGATTAAGGAAAGCAAAGCCGGATTATAGTATAAAGTCTGTAATGCATTTTGTTGAATACGTCAATGAATGGAAACTTAAAGGAAATTTTCCAACTGCATTTAGAGGTCAGGCATTTTATAGATGGATAAGTAAACCAAAATTATTCCGTGGGGAAGGCATGATTTATGAAAATGAGAATCGTGCCATCAGGGACATAGTTTCAATTCATCCGTCTGATTTTGAGTCTGATAAAACAATGTTTGATCGTCTTGTAAGGATGCAGCATTTTGGTCTGCCAACAAGGTTAATGGATGTTACACTGAATCCACTTGTGGCGCTATGGTTTGCAACCGAGGATTATATATTTACAGGAAATAGTAAAGATTTTACTGAGGGGCCGCAGGGTGGAACTGTTACCGCCTATTTTGTTCCGGATTCCAGACGACGATATTATGACAGCGATCGAGTAAGTTGCATGGCTAATGTGGCTAATTTGAGTGGCGAAAGCAAAGAGGTTCTTTTTGATTTGGCCCGAAAAAGCAGTGATCACCAAACTTTCATTAAAAACAGTAAGAATGCGAAAGAAAGCAATGAATTTGATAAGGATGTACTTGATGAGCTTTATTATCATATAGGAATGGAAAAGCCACATTTTCGGCAATTAATGAAACCCCAGGATTTATTAAGGCCAATTTACGTTAAGCCTAAGTTAAGTAATAAAAGGATAATTGCACAATCTGGTGCTTTTATGCTTTATGGTTCGAAAACCAATTCGTTAAAATCTACAGAAGAAGTGTTGCCTACAAGAAGTGTGTTTATAGCTGCTGAGCACAAAGAAGCAATACGGGGGCAGCTTGAGCGTTTAGGTATTTATGAAAGTATACTTTTCCCAGAGATTGAGAAGGCGGCGAAATTTATTTCGCATAATTATGCGAAAATGAAGCCTGTTGAAGATGAGATGCTTTAGTAGACGTTCTATCCAGACGGATGATAACTTTTTAAATATATATGGATACCTTCACTTTCGCAATTTCAGCTTCTGACACTTAGGGGACAATTACATTATGCGCTTTGTAGGAAGGGGAGAGAGACAAAAAAAAGATTTTGCAGAAAATCCTTCACACTGTTCACTCTCCATTTTTATCCATATATATCAGTAAATTACCTGATGAATGATAGATGTAGGGTGAAGGATATCATTCATCACCGGTGAAGTTCAGGCATAAAAAAACCGGCTTTCGCCGGTTCAGATAGTTATGCTGCTGGAGGGGCATCGCACTTCGGCAGCCAGTCGGTGCTGCTTTCTTCCGTCAGGTCAAGATTCGTCTGCATACCCAGCTTTGTACGCCGCTTCATGTAGTGCTGTCCGTACTCCCGCATGATGCTCTCCAGCGACAGGCCAAACATCTTCATGCTGAGCGGATTCCTGTAGCCGTTGGCCTCCATATAGGCCAGATAGGCGTGATAAAGGTAACGCCGGGGCTGAAGCGGCCTGATGCTGGCATTTCCCATATAGAGTGCGTTTGGCTCCGGCGTGGTGAACAGGTAGCCGCAGAAGTCCACCATCGGGTCCGCATCGCGCTTGATGCGCATGGCCTCGTCGGAGTTCTGCTGCGACTGAAGCAGCGACCTAGCCTGCTGTGGCTGACTGAACTGCTGCATCAGCTGGCGCACGATAACGGCCAGTTCGCCGCTGATTTTTTCCTTCAGCTGCGGGTCGCGCTCGTCTGCCGGGATGATTTCAGGGAAGTGGAGTATCACCCGGCGGCGCGACACGCCCCCGCTGCGGTCAGTGAAGCGCATCGGGTTGTTGTTCACCGCCAGAATCACCGCCGGAATGTGCGTTGAGTAGGCGTCGCGGTATTTCGGGTCCACGGATACCGCATCGCCGCCGGTAATTGCCTTGATGCCCGCGCCGTCGCCGCTCCACTTTTCCTGGTCGGGCAGGATAATCAGCGAGTAGCCAATCACCGCCGCACGTTCGCGCGACGACTCCAGCGTTTCGATGGTTGCTGAAGTGGTGTTGTCCGTTCCGGCCAGCATGGTGGCGATTTCCGCCATGATGCTTTTACCGCTGCCGCCGGGGCCGGTGACTTCCAGAAACAACTGCCAGTCATAGCGGTTCGCCAGCACCATAAACAGCGCGGCCAGAATGATGTCACGCTTTGCCGGGTCCCGTCCGGCGGCGCGGTCGAGCCACTGCCAGAAGTACGGCGCGTGGTCCGCCAGCGTTTCACCCTGAACGGGCTTCGTGTAGTCCACCTCGCTGACCGTGCGCAGCCAGAAGTCTTTACTGTGCGGGCTGAAACCACCGGTGCGGGTGTCCAGCACACCGTTACGAAAGCCAATCAGGCGGCGCGCCGGGTCGGACTGCTGCGGCAGCATCAGCTTCAGCGTGTCCACCACGCCCGAAATCTTGCCCGCCGAAAACGGCGCGCGCAGGCGCTGGAACAGCTTCGCCACGTCCCGCTCAAATTGCTTCCCGGAAATCACCTTCCACGCGCCGGAGCGGTAGCGGGACAGAATTTCTCCGCTGGCGTCCACGGCCAGCGCGCTGCGGTAGTGCTCCGCCACCCGCTCCGCCTTTTCACTGGCGCTCATGGCTGAAAACTCCGCCTCACTCATCACGTCGAACGGACTGGCGGCGGGCGGCGTGGCGGCTTCGGCCAGCGCCCGCCGGGTGCTTTCCTCACCGTGCTGCATGAAGGCGTCATTCCAGTCGCCGAACACCGGCGGCAGGGCGACGGCTGCGCGGCTGGCTTCGGCGGCCTGCTTTGCTTTAGCCTGGCCATCGCCGTTCAGGTCGCGGTCGGCGGCAATCAGCAGCGGCAGCGCGGCGTGCTTTTCACGGGCAAGGCCAGCCAGAGAAAGGAGGTTCACGGACGACAGGGCAATCCACACCTCATCCCCGGTCAGGTTGTGCACCGTCAGGCCGGTGGCGTAGCCCTCCGTCAGCCAGATGCGCGCTGCCGGTTTGCCGGTGCTGAGAATGTGGCATGCGCCTTTTACCTGGCCGCCCTTCAGCGTGCGCTTCTCGCCCGCAGCGTTAATCAGCTGCACGTTCACCAGCTGGCCGCCCGTATCGTGCAGGGGAACAAGCAAATCACCGGCACGATAGGCCGTGAGCGCGACTTTCTGCGGCTTCGCCAGCGTCAGGCAGGACTGCTGCGGCCAGCCCTTGCGGGACAGGTAGGCGTTGCCGGTTGCCTGCTGCGCGGTGCTTACCAGCTGCTGTGCATGCTTCATGGCGGCGGCACGGGCGGCTTCGTTATCTTCGCCCGCGCTGGCGGCAGGCGAGCTGTCCACCGGTGACAGGCTGCCGGTCAGGCCGTTTACCCGTGCGGCGGCTTCGGACAGGCTCAGCGAGAGTGCTTTTTTCACCAGGTCCATGCCGTCACCGGCACCGCACTGATTACAAATCCACGTGCCGCGTCCCTCCTGGTCGTCAAAGCGGAAGCGGTCGGTTCCGCCGCATACCGGGCAGGAGGTATGGCGGTTCTTCACCACCTTCACGCCCAGCGCGGGCAGGATGCGGGGCCACTGGCCCCGCGCGGCTTTTGCCGCATCTGATACGGTCATTTTCATTATTCTTTTCTCCCTCAGTGCAGCACCGGCGCGTCTTTGAGGCGCCCGCAGAGTTCATCCATCACCACCTGTCCCAGAAAGCTCAGGCACGGGGCCGACTTGAGCGGCCCGGCGGCCAGCAGGTCGTCGAGTAGCGCGCAGGCAATTTCCTGACCGCGCTGGCGTCCGTGCTGGCGCAGGTAGAAGCCCTCTAACTCGGTTTCAATGGCGTGCTCCAGACGCGCCAGCGTCAGGCTGGGATAGCGCTTCTGTTCGCGGCAGACGGTCAGCCAGGCGCAGGCCACCGCGCGGCGGGACAGCGCGGACCACAGTTCGGGGGAAAGGGTACGTGTGCTCATGGCTTAACCTCCCCGTTCATCCAGCCGTCCTGACAGCGGCTTACCACTCCGTCCAGCTGCTCGGTGATGAGGAAAATCAGCGAGTTCAGCTGCGCCTGCTGTGTGGCCGGTGGCTGCTCGTGGCACTCCTGAAGCAGGGTCATGTCACTGATAAAGCGCCCGGCGTTGCGAAGGTGCTCAAGGCGTAACAGGTCGGCATGGGAAATGGTGGCGTGAGTCATGCGCGCACCTCCCGGATCGGCAGGCGGGCAGCAAGGGACAGTACGTAATCGCGGGCCAGCGTCAGGCGGGCGGCGCGTTCGTCAGTGGCAACGGTGCGGAGCATGTGGATACGCTGCTGGCGCTCGGTACGGCGCACGGCGGCAAAGACGAAAACAAACTGAGGGTATGGGGAATTAAGGACCGTAGCCATAGGGGCAAACTCCTTTGTTAGCTTTTTACAGCTACCACCAGAGTTTCCACGCTCATGGGTGGCAGCCCGGACGGGGGTGGAAATACCGGCAACAAAGGAAACCGGCCAGCCCGAAGGCTGCCCCGCCCGGGCCACCATTACGCAGAAGGCACAGCGGAAACAGAACCGCCGCCCGAAAAATGGGTGCACATGGGCACAGACACAAAAAAAGACGCATGGCGCGTCTGGTGTCGCCTTTGTTTTGCTCGGGTTTCCACGCCCGGCTGCCGATTTTGCGACAGCAGAAAGACTGTACCAGGGAATGCCCCCGGCGCGCAAGCCGGGGAACACAGGAAAATGCAGCATGGCGGAAAATCTCAACAGTTGATGAAGATCATGCTGCGCGTGCGGCGATGCGTGCATTCATCCAGGCGCTGACCTCGCTGGCAAGCCACGCGACGTTCTTGCCGCCAAGCGATACCTGCGCCGGAAAAGCATTGCGACTGATGAGGTCATAGATGGTTGAGCGGGACAGGCCGCAGACGTGGATCACTTCCGGCAGGCGCATAAAGCGTTCCTGGACCGGGAATGATACCGGCATGGCAGGGGCCGCCGGGGCGGATGAATGAGCGTTTAAAGTCGTGTGCATGAGCTACCTCTTATGTATCCGTTAAGCGCCGCACAGGTGTGTACGGCATCGGGTAGCTCTTTATTTTGCGAATATTTTTGCCGGTGACAACAACAGAAATCTGTCTGACCGGTCGCACAAAAACCACATAAAGCATGGGTGTACGAGAACAGTACTAAATAGTACTAAAGAGGGATAGTAAGGTTTTATCCAATAACTTTAAGTTTGCTTCAGTCGAATTTTAAAAACTACTCATTCTAAAGGGCGAATAAGGCCGGAATCCCGGCGATGAACAATGATGAACAATGGTGAACAGAGGGTGAAGGATTACTTTTTCATTCTTCACCTCTTAATTTACTGTATTTACTATTTTTTTCTCTCTGGTGAAGAATAGTGAAGGATTTATATAAAACTGAAAGCTGATAACAGGCTTCAGTGAGACCTTTTCCTGGCTCGCCAGAAGTGATGCTTTTGTCTGGTCCGTCATACAACGCCCTCCGGTAGAAGCTGCTGTGCCAGACCTGGCACAATTGACTTACTGAAACCAGCCGACAGGAAACGAGATGGCTCTGAAATGTCCCGAATGTGGTCAGGTAGCCTACACCCGCACCAGCGCTTATGAAGCGCCCTCCGTAAAGCGTACCTGGTACCAGTGCCAGAACCTCGACTGCTCCTGCACCTTCACCGCGCTGGAAAGCGTCGAGAAAATTATCATGAAGCCGCACAGGCCCGCAGCGGCAGAGCCGGAACCGCAGAATGACGTACCGGTTCGCCAGCCGCAGACGCTGGGCCGCTATGGTTCAGCCAGCGCCCGCAAAGACCGCCACGCACAGCTCTGACAGAGAGGAAAAACAGCATGACACAGCATCAGATGACCGACGAACAGATTCAGGCCGCCGGTAACCGTATCGGTACGGCGCAGGCCAGAGCACAACGCCCACTTAAGGAAGCCGGATGGCTCCTGCGGTTACCCGAGGCCGACGTTATCAGCCACACCACCGAGCTAATAAAGGGGCTGTCCTCTGAATGGCGGCTGCGTATCGAAGACCTCAATACAAAGATGCTGGCCTGGCTGGAGGCAAGACAGACTGAAAAGGCCTCCACTGAAAATCTCAGCGAGCTGCGCCAGCGTAAGGCCGAAATGGAGCAGGCAAGCCGGGACAACCGGGTACGCTTCCGTGAACTGCTGGGACAGAATGGCGGCAACGTCACGCCGGAGATGAAGACGCTGCGCGCAGAGTATCTGGAGCAGCAGGAAACGGCATCTGACCTTGCCGGGCTGATTTCCGAAAAGGAAAAGCAGCTTCCGGTGCTGGCAGACGTGACCGGGCGCAAGGCTAACGCTTACGTGTTCTGTCATGAGGGCATCACGGATGAGCGTATTGATACGCTTATTGATGACTTCTTTATCATTCACGGCGCAGAGCTGAGCAGCCTGCTCAGGATGAAGTACAGCCAGTTTGAACGGAATGGCTCAACGCATGCACCGGGGGTTATCGAAGGCGCGAACGATGCCGACACGCTGTACCGCGTATATGTCCAGAACCTCATTAAGCGATGGACGAGCGTAAATCAGCCGCTGATGTTCCGTGATGACGTGCTGAGCGTGAGCGGTGCGCATCCTTTCCGGGGAGCCAGAACCGACCGTCGCAAGCGTAAACTTTTCTGAGCCACAGACACAGAAATTCACCGAAGCCCGGCCCGTGCCGGGCTTTTTTACGTCCGTTGCGTGAGTGCATGTCTATGCTGCATGAAAACGCATGAGTCTCCGGTACCCCGGAACGGCAGGAAAGGCCAGCTGCGGCGCGGCGCAAAGCTAATCATGCAGGTGCATGAAAACCGCTGCATAAAGCGGGCAGGCGTGGCGGGGCTACGATTGCGCGCAATAGTAAATAAAGCTAGATTGAATAAAGTTAACTCAACAAACACTGGAGATAAAAATGCAATGTAAAACTTTGATTTTGAGATTCCGGGATTTAGTAACTTCAATAGGAGATACTATACGTTTGCATCAAGAAATTATCGCTAAGCACCCAACTGAAGCTGTTTGGTGGGGGTGGTGGGCTAAGCCCGGCGAGCAATGCCCCAGAGATCTTTTACGGTTAAAAGACAACATATCAAAAGAAAATTTTTTAACTGTTTATCTTTTTGATAGCGGTCAATGCAAACTTTTTGAAGCTAAGATGACGGATATATCTGCAATGGCGGGAAAACACGCTTGTCCCTCCCCTCATAACACAAGAACTCCTAAATATTATGCTGGTCAAAAATATGATGTCTGGTTTGAGTTTTCTGAAATAGAAGAGGTTGGTGAGCAGGTCTTATCAAGGTTTTCTTACTCTGATAAAATTAAAGATTTCTTCGTTGAGGGCGCGCAATTCAAGATTTTTGAAAACAAGCAAATTTCCTCATTTAGAGAGTTACAGGCTCAGGATAGAACTATATGGTTTGTAGATGAATTTTCGAAAACAATGCATTCTACGCATGAGATAATATTAAGTAATGCCAACGTAAGTGTTCCATCTATATTCCCCAAGCGCCCTGTAGATATAAGTAATGGTAAAATAGTATGGTTTTCCGATTTGCACTTCGACGAAAACGAAAAATATCATCAATTCAATAAGCATAATTATACTAAGTTAGATAATTTAATAAACGAAAAAATAGTTTCGAATGATAAAGTGCTCGATATCGAAGCTCTAATTGTTTCTGGTGATTTAACATGGAAAGCCACGAAAAAAGAATTTGAATCTGCAGAGGTTTTTTTAGAAAACTTATGCTCCGTGAAAAAACTGAATATAGATGGGATAGGCATATGCCCGGGTAATCATGATGTCAGTTTTAGTGATAGTTATGATCCTGCGGTTAAGGATGCTCTAGAAAAATATCATGAAATGCAGCAAGGTAGCGGAAGTTTAACAAATGCAGAATGGGACTTATTAGTAGCGACTCCAGTGCATTCTAAAAGCAAAGCAAATTATGAGGAGTTTTTCAAAAAAATCACAGGCGTCAACCCAAATGAATATCTTTCGATGGGTAAAAGATATTTAATAAAAAACCAAAAGGTTGTAGATGTGTGTTTTCTTAATTCAAACTCACTACAGCAGCATAAACTTGCGTTTCAAGGACAGGGTTTTGTTGGTTCTGAACAGTTAGTCGATGCTGAAGATCAGATGGGCTGGAAAACAAATAGGAAAATTAAAGGGGGGTATCGCGTAGTTGTATTACATCATAATTTATTCCCTGTTAACTTTACAAACGTTCCCTACATAAGTGCCCCAAGTGGACTTGTTTACGATACGCAAAGTATTTTTAAATGGTGTTTCGATAATGGTGTGGATTTGATTTTACATGGGCATACGCATGAGCGGTTTGCGAGTAAAATAACAAGAAAATTCGATGATCAGCATAAAAGTCTTTGGGTTGTTGGCTTAGGAAGCACTGGTGTAATTCAAGAGCACTTGGTTGGTAAAAATGAGTTTGCAGAATTGGATTTCAACAACGATAGAATTGAAGTTGTCTTCTACAATATCACTGATAACGATATAATCGAAGATGAAAAATTGATACTGGATTGATTTTATGAAAAAGATGATTGTTACAGATTTGGATAATACTCTTTATGATTGGGTTTCATTTTATGCTCAATCGTTTGATGCTATGCTTACAGAATTAGAGGTGATTTTAAATGTTCCGCGAAAGGAATTGATTCAGGATTTTAAGAAAGTACATGTTAAACATGGGAATTCTGAATATCCGTTCGCGGCTTTAGAGTTAGATTGTGTGAAGAGGCGGTTTCCTAACTTAACTATCGACGAAATAAATGAAAAATTAGATCAAGCCTTTCATGCTTTCAATTCTACAAGGAAGAGAAGCCTTGTCTGCTATCCTGATGTTCATGATACCTTGTCGAAATTAAAAGCGATGGGGGTCGTTATCGTTGGGCATACTGAGGCCCCCATTCGAAATGCTATCTTTAGACTTGAAAAGCTGGACTTGATTAAATATATGAAACATCTATATTCTCCTCAAGATAGATATCATGAAGATTTGAATGAAAGTAGTAAGAGGTGGATAGAGTCTTATGGCGATTTTATATTCAAGCTTGATGAGAAAGAAAGGAAACCTAATCCTTCATTGCTTCTTGATATTTGTTTTAGAGAAGGTGTCGACCCAAAAGATGTCATATATGTTGGAGATTCTTTAGTGAAGGACATTGCAATGGCTAATAAAGCTGGGGTAGATTCAGTTTTTGCAAGCTATGGTAAGCAACACGAGAAAAAGTATTGGGATATACTGGTTTCAATTACTCACTGGAGTGAAAGCGATGTTGCTAGAGAAAGTAAATTGAAAGAAATTTACGCACATGAAAAGCCTGCCCATACAATTAATAAATTCTCAGACCTTCTTGGGGTTATTTAGTCTGTAAAAGCCATATTTATATGGCTTTTTTTACAAAATTTCCCCACCACATCATTAAGCTTTTTCTTTGGGTCAGATATAAAGAGCGATTATAAGCTCGTCTAACTTCATTCTTATCTGTATGCGCTAATGCTGATTCAATTACGTCAGCATTGAAGCCATGTTCATTTAAAGCTGTACTAGCAATAGAACGCAATCCATGTGCAACAAGTTTCCCGCTATAACCAATTCGCTTTAAAGCAGCATTTGCTGTTTGACTATTCATTGGTTTTTTTGGATCATTTCTACTCGGGAAAATATGTTCACGATGGGCGCTGATAGGCTTCATCACTTCAAGAATACTTAACGCTTGAGGAGACAAAGGAACAATGTGCTCACGCTTTGCCTTCATCCGTTCTGCTGGAATTGTCCAGAGCTTCGCATCGAGATCGATCTCTGCCCATCGAGAGCCAGAAGCTTCAGAGGGTCGTACAAGAGTTAAGAGCTGCCATTCAATCAGGCAGCGAGTCGGAACGGTCAAATTCGACATCACAAGGGAATGCATAAGTTTCGGCAACTCCTCTGGTCGGAGCGTTGGCATATTCTGTTTCTTAGGCTTTTCAAAAGCCATCCCAATCCCTGACGCAGGGTTAGCATCAACCAACCCGGTATTGACTGCATATATCATAATCTCGTTAATGCGCTGTACCAAGCGGCGTACTGTTTCAAGAGCACCACGGGCTTTGATCGGTTCCAATGCTTCAACAAGCTTTCGGGCTTTGATTTCCTGCACAGGGATCTCACCAATAGCAGGAAAAACATCTTTCTGCAGAGAACGCCAGATATCCTTAGCGTAATCCGGTGTAACGCTGGCCTTTTTCAAAGCAAACCAGTTAGCTGCCACAGTTGAGAAAATGCTGTCTAACGCGATCTGCTGCTGTTCTATGAGCTGTTCGGCTTGCGTCTGTGGGTCAATGCTTTTAGCGAGTAAGGAAAGGTAATCAGCACGCACTCGTCTGGCATCTGCCAACGACAGGGCAGGGAAGGCACCCAGGCTCATCATGGTGCGCTGCTTTGTCGCTGGCCTTTGATAGCGGAAGCGCCAAAGCTTCTTGCCGGTGGTTTTCACCACCATGAAAAGTCCGTCGCCATCATGCAGCGTCAAATCTTTATCTGTGGCTTTGGAACGAAGAACTTCTGTGTTGGTTAGAGGGCGCGTAGTCCTTGCCATGCGGGGCTTTCCTGCGTGAATTGGTATACGTTATTGGCATACATCTTACCGTATACCAATACGTATACCAATTATCACCGGATTTAGCTGGATCTCTAAGGACTACTACAGACGTAAAAAAGCCCGCGAGGCTGGTTCCAAGCGGGCTTTCAGGACTTTCCCGGACGTATCCGGTACATAATGTGGTGGAGCTGGCGGGAGTTGAACCCGCGTCCGAAATTACTACACCGTCGGCACTACATGCTTAGTCAGTTTTTACATTCGCCGGTTAGCTGCGAACAGACACGCCACTAACAGACTAGCCTGATTG
>Ga0207696_1001453_pt1 | contig 12844 bp, 16 predicted proteins | sample KBSS54metaG_FD_184403 | JGI IMG/M metagenome (GOLD analysis project Ga0207696, IMG submission 184403) | Switchgrass rhizosphere microbial communities from Kellogg Biological Station, Michigan, USA - KBS S5-4 metaG (SPAdes) (version 2) | ecosystem: Host-associated > Plants > Roots > Rhizosphere >...
CGGCAAAAGTCATTCGCGAATTAACAGATGAAGATCACAAAGATATGGAACGCATTCGCAAACAATATGTTGAAAAAGGACAGTACTATAAGTCACTGCAAAAATAGTCTCTACTTGCTGCCACCATGATGGCAGCTTTTTTCGTTAAAACTCTAACGTTTTCTTTACAAAATCTTATTATTCCCTCAATAAAACCTTATTAAAATAGAAGATATAATCTCAATATATATGTAAATGCGGGGGAGAGATTTCATGAAAGCTAAATCCGTCAGCTCCTTATATAAAATAGAATGTTACATTTTTAAAGGAATTAACCGTTACTTTGATCAAAAAACATTAAATATCTTTTTCCGTACCATTACACATATCGGTGGTGCACTCTTTTCCATCTCGCTTACGTTATGCTTTCTTATATTTTCACAGGGTCCTCTACACGATGCAGCAATTGCAGCAGCTCTTTCATTAACAATTAGTCATATTCCTGTGCAAATATTAAAAAGGTGGTATCCACGCAAACGGCCTTATTTAACAATTCAAGATGCAAAATATCCATCGCATCCATTAAAAGATCATTCTTTTCCGTCAGGTCATACAACAGCTATTTTTTCGGTAGTTGTTCCATTTATTTGTTATGATCCAAACTTATTAGTCGTTTTACTTCTATTAGCAATTATTGTAGGAATTTCCCGCATCTATCTCGGGCTTCATTATCCATCAGATGTATTTGTAGGTATGTGCCTTGGCACATGTTCTGGCATCATCTCTTTTTATCAATTCATTCCATTTTTCATGTAAAGGAGAGATTGGATGAGAGTCGCCATATTTACTGATACATTTACACCGCAAGTAAATGGCGCGGCGTAGATTGTTCACTCTTCCATCAGGCTTACAATAAAGACCTATTCCGAAAAAAATATAATATTACTGCTCCATACATTCTTTCCTATGTCGGACGCATTGCCCCTGAAAAAGATATCGAAACATTGCGTACACTGATTCACACACCAATAAAAGAACGAAAAGATAATATTCATTGGCTCATTGCAGGAGATGGTCCCCTTGCTGAAGAATTACGTAAAACTTTACCAGCAAACGTTACGTTTACAGGATATTTACAAGAAGAAAATTTAGCAGAAGCTTATGCATGCTCCGATCTCATGGTATTTCCATCGGCCACAGAAACGTTTGGCAATGTCGTTCTTGAATCGCTCGCATGTGGTACACCAGTCGTTAGTGCGAATTCTGGCGGAGTAAAAAATATTATTACAGATGGAAAAACAGGTTTTCTTTGCGAACCCAAAAACTCGAACTCATTTTTATCATCTATTTATCAGTTGTTAAATAACGAAGAAATGCGTAAACAAATGGGCATAGCCGCTAGATTCTACGCCACTACACAAAGCTGGGATGAAATTTTTCATGGTTTATACATGCAATATGAAGAGGTGCTTCACCAAAACAATACCGAACTACTTGCGTAATAAAAAAATTGACCTCAAAACATATAGCAATGAACTCATCCATCGTATTCATAAAGAGCAAAAAGGTATGACTCTATAACGTCATACCTTTTTGCTCTTTTTCTCATTCAGTAACCGCGTATATTCCTCTTTTGTATTTACATTCACAAATAATTCTCTCGCTACATTCCATTCCTCTTCCATCACATATTTTACGTTGCACTGTGATAAAAGTTGTTCCATACTTCGTTTTTCTTCATTTAGTAATGCGTATATTTTTTCTTTTACACGATAATGATACGCTGCTAATAACGGCTGCTTTCTTCCATCAATAACCGGAACAATTGCCTCATATTCACCACTTATTTGTCCTACTAATGCTGTAATCCACTCATTTGAAAGGTTCGGTGCATCACAAGGCGAAACGATATACCACTCCGTCTCTATATGCTCCATCCCCGATACAATTCCAGCAAGCGGTCCATCTCCTTTATAGAGAGAAATATCTTCTATAACAGGAACGTCTACTAAGGTAACAATTCTTTCTTTTATATCAGGATGACTAATCACAACTACATCTTGTATAGTATCCCGCATCATTTGAACAATCTGTTCGATAAAAGTATGTCCTTGCCAGCTTGCCAATGCTTTCGGCTCACCAAATCGTCTCGACATACCACCAGCTAATACAATCCCAGCGAGCTTTTTCATTGACGATGCAGCTCAAATGTAATGTGTCCTAACTCTGGTAAAATTAATTTATTCATCGCAAGGCGAACTGCCCCGCTAGAACCTGGCATCGAAAAGACAACTTTCCTTCCAATTGTTCCGCCAATTGCTCTACTTAGCATTGCAGCGCTGCCGATATCTTCTAAATAACTAATCATCCGAAACAATTCACCAAATCCAACAATTTCTTTATCTAATAATGCCGAAACTGCCTCAATCGTAACATCACGCTTTGTAATACCAGTCCCTCCATTTGTTAAGACAACATCAACATCTTCTTGATGATATCCACTTAATACAGCTTGCCTAATACTTTCTTTATTATCTTTTACAATTTCATAAGCGGTTACTATATGGCCCGCTTCTAATAATAATTCTTTTAACAATTTACCACTCTTATCCGTCTCTTCTGTACGTGTATCAGAGATCGTAATAATTTTACAACGAACCTCTGTGGGTGCTTGTTTTTTATGTTCTATTACGCTCATTTTTATTCGCCCCTTCTTATGAACTACTCATAATTTTATCATATCGTATAGAAATTTTATTACATATGAAATACATCACATATCCACAATTATCTATTACATGACCGAAACATCATGATACAATATAAGTATATATAACCATAAAAAGGGAGTTTATCTATACCTCTATTTTATAATCCTAAACAACCTGTCCCATGAATTCCTTTTCTTATAATCCTAATTCCCTTCCAATTCATTACCTATAGATTAGATATCAATTTTCTAAAATGATACCTATTCATGCTAGACGACTCTATTGGCTATTATCGAGAACCGTGGTTCCTCTTGCTTTATTTTATTTCAATGGATTAGGAATCGCACGAAATAACCAGATACATACTAAATAAATTTTCATACTTAGGAGGTTCATTCATGGAACTTTATCGAAAACTCACAACGGTATTTATCCTTCTATTTGTCGCTTCCATCAGTGCTGGGATGGCATTAAAGGATGCTGTTCCATATTCAGCAATTGGCGGCTGGGGATTTGCGACACTCTTTTTACTATGCAGTGCATTTTGTGCTGGAAAAGCGCGTCAAAAGAAAGGCTGATGACCATTATTTCGCAAAAAACCTACAATTTGCAGATCATGCGGAAAAGAGATTCAAACATATGAAAAAGCATGGGTTCATATGCCGTTCCCTCCAAGCGGGATGACAAATATGAAAAAATATATTGAGCTTGATGGAGAAGTATATTGTGGTTCGTGTGTTGGAGTATTCACGAAACAAAATAATGAGGTGAAATAGGAGATATACCGAATTGTTCGAATCAAATCGAATTCGCTTACGAAAGTTTTCAAAAGACGATATTCCCATCTATCACCTTTGGCGAAACGATATAGAAGTTATGAATACCACTATCCTTAGTCTTGATGTCCATTCCGTTCAAGAAACAGAAGCGTTTTGCAAACAAATCATCCACTCTCCCACTTCTAAAAGTTATATCATTGAACAAAAAGATAGTCATCTTCCCATTGGCCTCACTTCTTTAATTAACATCGATCCACACAATCGAAATGCGGAATGTATTATTGATATCGGTAAAAAGAATTGCTGGGGACAAGGATACGGGAAAGAAGCCTTAACAGTGTTATTAAATTATGTTGCTTGTAACTTCACTACTTGCTTTTTGTTGTAAATGCTTGAATACTACAACCACTCTTATAATAGGCAATATATTATCTCCAATAATCTCATATTATTTTATCCATGTAACACGTGATGAATATTTTTGGGGATATTTTAAACCATTAACACCCATCTAATTATTCACAGTAGTTAGCTTCCTAAATTTGATTTCATAATTATGTGCAATCAAATTAGCCAATATATATTTGAATAAAGTTCAAGATTAACTTTACCCAAATATGTGTTAACATGCCTAAAAAAAAGCTTTGCGCCTTCGCGCAAAGCTTTTTTCTTCTTATATTATAGACCAGCTTGCTCTTTTAAAGTTGCTGCTTTGTCTGTACGTTCCCATGAAAGGTCTACATCAGTACGTCCGAAGTGGCCGTAAGCTGCTGTTTGTTTGTAAATCGGGCGACGTAAGTCTAACATTTTGATGATACCAGCTGGGCGAAGATCGAAGTTGTTACGAACTAGTTCTACTAGTACTTCTTCAGATACTTTACCAGTGCCGAATGTATCAACTGAAATTGATACTGGTTGTGCCACGCCGATTGCGTATGCAAGTTGTACTTCTGTTTTTTCAGCAAGACCAGCTGCTACGATGTTTTTCGCAACATAACGAGCTGCGTATGCTGCAGAACGGTCAACTTTTGTTGCATCTTTACCAGAGAATGCACCGCCGCCGTGACGAGCGTATCCGCCGTAAGTATCAACGATAATTTTACGTCCTGTTAAACCAGCATCCCCTTGTGGTCCACCGATTACGAAGCGGCCTGTTGGGTTAATGAAGAATTTCGTTTCCTCATCCATTAATTCTGCTGGTACTACAGCTTTGATTACGTGCTCTTTTAAGTCGCGATCGATTTGTTCCCATGTAGCTTCTGGATGATGCTGTGTAGAAATTACAATTGTATCGATGCGTACTGGTTTACCATTTTCATCATACTCAACTGTAACTTGCGTTTTACCGTCTGGACGTAAATATTCTAATGTTTCATCTTTACGAACTTCCGTTAAACGGCGAGCTAATTTGTGAGCAAGTGAGATTGGAAGTGGCATTAATTCTTTTGTTTCATTACATGCGAAACCAAACATTAAACCTTGGTCCCCTGCACCAATTGCCTCAATCTCAGCGTCAGTCATTTGACCTTCACGTGCTTCTAATGCTTGGTCAACACCCATAGCGATGTCAGCAGATTGCTCATCGATAGATGTTAAAACTGCACAAGTTTCTGCATCGAATCCATATTTTGCACGAGTGTAACCGATACCTTGAATTGTTTCACGAACGATTTTTGGAATATCTACATAAGTAGAAGTCGTAATTTCCCCCGCTACCAATACTAAACCAGTTGTTACTGTTGTTTCACAAGCTACACGTGCATTTGCGTCTTTTGCTAAGATCGCGTCTAAAATTGAATCAGAAATTTGGTCACAAATTTTATCTGGATGTCCTTCAGTTACAGACTCAGATGTGAACAGATGACGTTGTTTTGTCATGTGGTAAACCTCCCTACAGTAATCGTATATATTGTACGGAACTCATCCTTAATTTGCCACAAACTGCGACATTCATTTATTCTCCCACACAAGTATAAAGAAAAACCTTTCCTATATAGAGGAAAGGTTTGATTTGCTACTTGCATACTGCTTTTTGCCCTTCGCTCTTATCGTTCGAGACCGTTCGCCTCGCACAGGTTTTAGCACCTATTCACTTGTTTATTACCGTTACAAGTGAGGTTGCTGGGCTTCATCGGGCCTGTCCCTCCGCCAGCTCGGGATAAGAGAGTATCCGTCCCAACCTATACTAAAGAAATGATATTCATTTGTCAATTAATATTCACATATTCCTACAAGTTTTTCGCATTATTTGTCGGACAAAATATAAATAGGAAAATAATACATTCGCACAAACAAAAATAAATAAATAGTATACATTATTTATATGATTGTGTTATACTCTTGATGGGGATTACGAGAAATATTTCATTAAAATGAAAAGGATGGTATATAAATATGAGTACTGTGAATGTCCAAATTGGATTACACGAATTACTGAACGGAAGCAATGCACAGGTTCAATTAAGCGTTCCACAATTAGTGGAAAAAGTACTAATGAGAAATGAAGGAAAATTAACTTCTACTGGTGCCGTCTCTGCTTCTACAGGAAAATATACAGGACGTTCTCCTAAAGATAAATTCATTGTGAAAGAAGCGTCGGTTGCCGATAAGATTGCTTGGGGATCTGTAAATCAACCGATTTCTGAAGAACATTTTAATAAATTATATACAAAAGTATTAGAATACTTAAAGGAAAAAGAAGAATTATTCGTATTTAAAGGATTCGCTGGTGCTGATCGTAACTATCGTCTTCCATTACAAGTTGTTAACGAATATGCATGGCACAATTTATTTGTACATCAATTATTTATTCGTCCAACTGAAGAAGAATTAACAAATCATGAAGCTGAGTTCACAATTGTTTCTGCACCAAGCTTTAAAGCAGATCCAGAGATCGACGGTACAAACTCTGAAGCATTCATCATGGTTTCATTTGAAAAACGCATCGTATTAATCGGTGGTACGGAATACGCTGGAGAAATGAAAAAATCAATCTTCTCTATTATGAACTTCTTACTTCCAGAACAAGATATTTTATCTATGCACTGCTCTGCAAACGTAGGTGAAGAAGGCGATGTCGCTTTATTCTTCGGTTTATCTGGAACAGGTAAAACAACATTATCTGCTGACCCACACCGTAAATTAATTGGTGATGATGAGCACGGTTGGTCTGATAACGGTGTATTCAATATTGAAGGCGGTTGCTACGCAAAATGTATTAACCTTTCTCATGAAAAAGAGCCGCAAATTTTTGATGCCATTACATTCGGATCTGTACTTGAGAACGTTGTAATTGATGATCAAACACGCGTTGCAGATTACAATGATACTACATTAACAGAAAATACACGTGCTGCATACCCAATTGATGCGATTGATAATATCGTCGTACCAAGTGTTGCTGGACATCCAAATACAATTATTTTCTTAACTGCTGATGCATCTGGGGTATTACCTCCAATCAGTAAATTAAATAAAGAGCAAGCTATGTACCATTTCTTAAGCGGTTACACTAGCAAACTAGCTGGAACAGAGCGCGGCGTAACATCTCCACAAGCGACATTCTCAACTTGCTTCGGTTCTCCATTCTTACCACTTGATGCATCTCGCTATGCTGAAATGCTTGGTGAGAAGATCGAGAAACATGATGCAAAAGTATTCCTAGTAAACACTGGCTGGACTGGTGGCGAATACGGCGTTGGAAAACGTATGAACTTAGGTTACACTCGCGCAATGGTGCAAGCCGCATTAAACGGCGAGCTTGATAACGCTGAAACAGTGAAACATGACATCTTCGGTCTTGAAGTACCACTTCATGTACCAGGTGTACCTGATGAAGTATTAATGCCTGAACAAACATGGGCTGATAAATCTGCTTACAAAGCAAAAGCAATCGAACTTGCAGGTGAATTCACAGAAAACTTCAAGAAGTTCGAGAACGTTTCTGAAAACATGATCAAATTAGGCGGTCCAATCGCTTAATTTAACCTTTACTGTTTGAATACCCCTTTACTCATATGAATAAGTATGTTGTAGCCTAAAAAGTGCGCGTACTCACCGACAAAACCCATGCGGCTTAATAGGTTACACATACTTACAATAAAAAAGAAGCTTACGATAAAAACGTAAGCTTCTTTCTATATATATTTTGATTTTCCAACGTATAAATCGCGGCTTCGGAAATAAAAGTGGATTCCCCTCTCACTTGCTCTTTTTGTTTTCACACGGCATGGGGCAAAAAAAGGCACTGACCGCTTCTATCCATGGACGGACGCTCTCTTCCACCCCAAAAGAAAAGGTTTTATACCGTTTTTTCAATTTGTATTTATCTATTTCCTCGCATCTTTCATGCTATAGTATCCTAAATTAATAACGATTAAAAAATAACCACCCATAATCCCAACAGCAAATGCCCACATGACCATATGATGTTCAATCTCATACATAATAATCGCACCGAGTATCGCTGCTGCAAAGCGATTAATCATACCAAGTGTTGGTGCCTTACTCTTTTTTACAATACTATCTCCAAGCTTTTCAATACGTCTTCCTAAAATCCAAACACAATACATACTAACGAGTAAACCAATCCCCACACCTAAAAAGTGAGCAGAAAAAGGTGTCATCGCCCAGCCTAATAGCATCGCGCCTAGCAAATAATACATTTGGATTTTAAATGACCTTAGTGACATACTAATCATGCAATTCTCCTTTATCATTATCATCTTATTTACATATCATCAGACTTCATCTGTTACATTCAAAGAAAAACAACATAATCACTACGCTTATGTTGTTAAAATATTTTTCGGAAATAACATTATACAAGATTTCTAGTTTGAAAGCAGGATCATTTTGTGACGTTTTTGCAAACATTTTTTCATAGATTTATAAAAAAGTGATATCAATCTATAAGATTATGGATATGATGTATATATATCCGCTTTAATTTTCCAACATATAAAATCGCTGCCACGAAGCACCAAAATTCACCTGCACTCTTTTCCTCTCTCTGTTCTAACTTGACATGGGGTAGGAAAGGACTCTGACCGCTGCTACGCATAGCCGGGTCCTCTCTCCCACCTAAAAAGAAAGGTTTTACGTCAGTTTTTCAATTTACATGCATGTAGTAAGTACACAAAAAAGGGGGCGTATAATGATTTATTTTTTAATGGCTCTCATTCACCTCATTATCCCTGCACTTATAGGACTCTCATTATATTGGTACACAAAAAAACATAGTATCTTCTATGCTGTCCTCGGTGTTCTTCTCTCCGGAATTATTCTCATTGCACTGTTCCGCACACCTTTTCTTAACTTAATCCCACTTATTACTGCCATTTTGTTCCTCATATTTCTACCCAAAATAAAAAAATAGGAAAGCAGATCATGACTGATCTGTTTTCCTATTTTGATATATGTTCTGACACGACAGGCTGCGTCCTAAGTTTTTCGGATTTCACAAACCATAAACCGAAAAAAATAACACACCCACCAATTATTTGTTGTAATGAAATCTGTTCTTTCGCCCATACCGCTGCAAATACAACCGCAACAAGCGGTGTAATATACATATATACCATCGTATGAGAAGCTCCAATTTTTTGAACACCAATATACCACATAACTAAACCGAATACCGTTACAAAGAAAATAGAATATAATAGTGCAAACCATGTCATTCCTTGTTCAATTTGAAACGGCATCGAAAAAATATGCCATCCGCTTAGTATAACAAGAGGAATCGCTCCAACAACTGCTGACCATGCAGTCACACGAAGCGCTGAATATTTTTTAATAAGTGGTCCTGCTAACACTGGATATAGCCCCCAGCACATTGATGTAATCAGTCCAATTCCATTTCCGTAAAAAGACCCAACAAGCGAATGTCCAGCTAATAAAACGAGAGCGGCTCCCCCACAGGCTATGGTAGAACCAACTAATTTTCGCGAAGAAAATTTCTCTTGCTTAAGCAAAATGGCAAACATCGTTGTAAAAATAGGTGAAATAGAAATGAGTAAAGAAGCGTTCGTAGCGGATGTATATTTAATAGTTTCCATAAATAACGTTTGATACAATACGATACCGACAATACTCACAACAATGAGCCTTAGTATGTCCCTTCTCTCCATATACAATGACTTTTCAATATAAAATGTAAGTAGTAATAATAACGGTGCTGCTGCAATCATACGGAGCGCAGTAAACTCAACTGCTGAAAACTCCTCAAGTCCGTATTTCCCGATCGTATAATTTATCCCCCAAATGATAACAACATTTAAAAGTAATAATTCAATCCCCCATCTTCTCATGCGTAATCCCCTCCGCACAGATGATTATACAGAAAATTTAATTAAATGTACATTTTATAAACTGAAGAATTTCATAAGAAAAAGGAGCGTACAGTTTGCTCCTTTTTTCATAAGTTATACTCGAATATGAAGTTTCATATTCGGATTATAAAACTGATTCGGACTCTTCAATTGAAAATGTCCACCTGATTCATGTAAATCAACAGTCAATTTATCATCCATAAAAACAAGCTTTGTGCGATCCGCAATAAACTGTAGTTTATTTGAATCAATATCTACATCACGTTCATCTTTCTCTGATACAGCCACCAAATCAATAATTCCACTCATCACACAGCCGCATCCTTCATTATCATAAAATAATTTTATAAACTTCGCTTCACTTGGAATCGTATCCATAATCTTTTTATATGCTGCATCCGTTACAGTAACGTACATATATTGTCCCTCCTACCTCAGTACATAATTCTTATATTGTACCATTCTTTTTATAAATTCTATCCATTTATTGTATACAGAAAATTAAGACTAATATAAAATGTATGTGATAAAGGAGGATGAATTATGCCAGCTTTACAAGAAATCAAAGATAAAGACCTTTCTATTTATACATGCCATGTTCCAATGGATCATCATCAAACATATGGAACAAGCATTGCGATTGCAAAAGCTCTAGAGGCCGATATAGTAGATGGTTTTGCTTATGATGGTAAAGATATACCATGTGGACTCATTTGCAAAATTCCTGAAACAACAACAAGAAAACTCGAAAAACAACTAAAAGAACTCTTTCACATTCCGTATATAGACTTTGAAGGCAAACGACATGAATTTATCACAAAAATTGCAATTATCGCTGGATGCGGTGATAAAATAGATCTTCTTAAAGAAGCAGAAGAAAAGGGCGCTGAGGCGTATATTACAGGTGAAATTCATTGCCATATTGATAACGAATACGGCAAACATAAGTATTCACTAATTATGGACTATGTGAAAGAAACGAATATGTCGCTTATCGGTGTGTCACATTCTGCTTCTGAATACTTAGTGAAGGAAACATTGATGCGTAATTGGTTTATAGAAAACTTTGATGTGGATGTTGTTTTACTTCCGCAAAAGAAATGGTGGTATTAAATGCGCATTCGAAAAATTTTTTTCATATTTCTCATTCTTACCTGTTTTTTATTAGGTGCATGTAAAAATAACCCTGAAGACGAATTAAGAAAAACAGTGTGGGATCAATTATCTGAACATACGAAAGAAGAACTAAGTGATGGCTGGAAGCATGCTACAATTACAACTGAAACATTGCAAGCCGGAATATCTTCGGTCAAAGATTCCTCTTATATAGGAAAAGAGGTTTTTCGTATTTCGTTCCCATCTGATCGTTCTTACAAACTTGGAAATGTAGATGCATTTGTTGATATGAAAACAAAGAAAGTAATTGGATTTGGTCTACGAGATTAAAAAAGATTGGCTAATACTGCGGATCCTTTAATTATCAGGAATAGATAATTAATCTAATAAGGTATATGTAACGATCATTTTAAATAAAAAGAGAGGATTTACTTCCCTCTCTTTCTCATTCATCAGTGAATTGGTAACACAATCTCAACTGTAGTCCCTACTCCAACTTCACTCTCAAATTGTATCTTTCCTTGATGTTCTTCAATTATCTTATAGGTAACCATTAATCCTAAACCAGTTCCATCATCTTTCGTTGTATAAAAAGCTTCGCTTAGTTTAGGCATTTTGTCTTTCGGTATGCCACATCCCTCATCCTTGATTCGAATTATCATTGCATCTTTTAATGTAACTTCAATGATAATTATTCCACCATCTTGCATAGATTCAATCGCATTTTTTATTAAATTTAAAAACACTTGTTTTAAACGTTTTTCATTACATATTATACTTGGTAACTCACCTTTATAAATGGTATGTATTTTAATTCCTCGTTCCGAAGCAGGCTGTCCCATAATTCTTACCACGTATGAAAGAATGTCTTTTATATTATGATTCCCGCATTCCATTGGCTTAGAATTTCCAAGCTCCACCAGTTCGGTGGCAATTGTATCGATTCTTTCGATTTCTTGCTCCATAATATCACAATAGGCTTTATCCTCAGGATACTTTTCTTTTTGTCCTCTAACAAAACCGTTCAACAGCATCAATGGATTACGCATTTTAAAACCGATAACTGTTGCCACCCTTCCAATTACAGCCATCTTCTCCGATTGTTGCAATTCCTTATGTGTCATTTCAATTGTGTGTATATAAGATTGGAATCTCAATAAAATAATCCATCCTATAATGGAAAACAAGCTACAAAGAACAATAGGAATGAGAACAATAAAAGAATTCACAATGAATCCCATTAAAACATACTTTACTATTGTCCCTCCCGTTACTAACCAAAAATAGCGTTTATTTACAAATAATGGTGCGAAAAGAAAGAAAAACCCTTCCACTATATTCCCTGCATCAAACTCTAAATCTGTTCCATAGTAAATGATAAAATTATGAATGAAATCTAATATATTATATCCTATGAAAATAATATATTTCACAGCATATGGGTTCTGTCGCTTCGCCACATATATTCCCACAAACACCAATATAACCATGAGAATATACAACCATATCCCTAAACCCCTTTCTAGAATTTGCCCCCCATCTCCTCCCCCTTCTAGCTTAGGCATAATATAATAATATGCAACATCATAAATAAAAAAAGTTGTAAAGAACAAACTTAAAAACAGCTTTAACGTTCGAATCTCTTCCCTTGTTAATTTATAAACACTGTCCATGTAGTAACTCCTCTATTCACAATACACATACTTCACGAATCTTGCCTTCTATATAAATCCATTTTGATTTTTTAACATAAATTATGTTTTCTGTCGATTTTTCAATTTGTATTTATATAAAGTGAAACTTCCATCACCCGTCGAGCTTTTGCGGGATAACTCCTTTTTTATTTTTCACATATAAGCTGCTATGAAAAATAAAAGGTGACCTGCACTCGTTTTCTCTCTTTGTTTTTACTTGGCATGGGGCTGGA
>Ga0207696_1001454_pt1 | contig 12843 bp, 9 predicted proteins | sample KBSS54metaG_FD_184403 | JGI IMG/M metagenome (GOLD analysis project Ga0207696, IMG submission 184403) | Switchgrass rhizosphere microbial communities from Kellogg Biological Station, Michigan, USA - KBS S5-4 metaG (SPAdes) (version 2) | ecosystem: Host-associated > Plants > Roots > Rhizosphere >...
TATCCAATATTCCGGATAATTGTGATATGGCGTTATTCTCAGACATATTTCACACCTTATGATTGACCCATCACTTAACGTTAATAAAGGTCTTTCGTCAGTGTGAAGCAAAGATATTTTTTCATTTCTGACTTAAGACACCTGTTGAGATAATTATTCATAAGGACAGGGAATATTCCATCTTTCTTAACATAATAAATATCACATATCCCCCGGCGGGATATAAACACAAACATAATGATATAAAAAACCCATCATTAAATTAAAAAACTATTTTTATATATTGTCAGGGTAGAAATATCGGTTCAGATAGGTATTTTTGAGCAAAACGTCACCTTTAAATCAGTGCCATACCGAATCTTCTTCGCAAAGCTCCACACCGCAGAGCGGGATTATGAGGTATATTAACGGGACAAAATGCCGCTCTCTGACTCTCACTGGGGGATACCCTTGGCCCTAAACTGGTTAACCCGACGCTCTGTCCGAATATGCCTTTCACTACTCGCATTCCTTGTTGTTGCTGCTCTCGGCATACTGGCGATCTCGTGGCAAACTTCTCAGGGATTACGCCGTGATACCGCCGCAAACCTGCAACAGTCGGTGAGGCTGGTGGATATGACGCTGGATAATGCCGCCATTGCCACCAGTGCCGTTGAGAATCTGATTGGCGTCCCCTGTGATGCCAACACCGTGCAGGCGCTACGCTGGCAGGTAGCCAAAGTGCCCAATGTCCGCACGGTCAACCTCTACCGCCAGAATACGATTTACTGCGCCTCCTTATTCGGCCCGCGTGCTGACAATATCTCGACCGACAAATATATCGACGGACGGTTAATGCTGATGCGTGGCAACAGCATCACGCCCGATCATCCTCTTATTGCCTATCGTCATGACGTTAACGGCAGCGGCGTGCTGGTTGGTGTGGATGGCTATTTTCTGCACAACATCCTGTCGTTGCTCAGCACTCACGCTTATCTGGTATTGCAGGTAGGCGACCAGTGGATGGACAGCAATGGCAGCATTCACACCGGTGAAGGCTGGCCGGACGGTGAACGTATGGAGCTTGCTTCTCAGAACTACCCCTACGCGATTCGCTTAGTGATCCGACCCAGTGACCACTGGGGTTATGTTTTTGATTACGCCACCGTCAGCCTGATATTGTTCCCGCTGCTCAGCTTATTTATCGCTTTCATGACCTACAGTCTGCTCGGTCGTGTCGGCAGCCCGACGGCGGCGCTGAGAGAAGCGCTGGAGAAAAAACAGTTCATTCCTTATTTACAGCCGGTGGTGGATGGCACCACGCATGAGGTGACCGGCGCTGAAGTGCTGATGCGCTGGCAGCATCCGCAATCAGGGCTGATCCCGCCTTATCAGTTTATCCCGCTGGCAGAAGAGAGCGGCCTGATTGTGCCCATGACGCGCCTCATCATGACGCAGGTACGTGAACAGTTCGGCCCGCTGGCAGCACAGTTGCCTAAAAATTTCCATTTCGGTTTCAATATCTGCGCCAGCCATTTCAAAGACCTCTCACTGGCTGAAGACTGCAAAGCATTTATTGATGCCTTCAGGGAGAACCCGATCAATCTGGTGCTTGAGCTGACTGAACGTGAATTAATCGAGCCGGGTGAAATCACCTCCAGCCTGTTTCACACACTTCGCCAGATGGGCGTGCTGATCGCGCTGGACGACTTTGGCACCGGGCATTCCAGCCTGGCGTACCTGCAAAAATTCCACATTGATATTCTGAAGATTGACCAGAGTTTCATAGGCCGGATTGGTACAGACGCGCTGGCCGGGCACATTGTTGATAACGTGATTGACCTGGCTAAACGTCTGCAAATGATCATCGTGGCCGAAGGCATTGAAACCCAGACACAGGTAAATTATCTTGCCCCGTACCGGCTGGAATTCCTGCAAGGTTACTTTTTCGGAAAGCCTGTACCACCCGCCGATTTTATCCGGAAATGGCTCTGATTTTCATGCAGCCTGTGGCGGGCGCTATCTCTTCATACTGCGGGCACATTCGTGACTCAGTGACTAGACTAATAACGTGAGCTGCGTCTTATAAGATGTCTGTGCTTTTTGCTAAAAAACTGCCGGTGTGTAACATCCATACAGGATGAGTCCGATAACTAAGCTAACTTGTTGAAGTTACTTGTATTGGAGTACTCTGGCGGAGAACCCTGCTGACAATCAGAATGATCACTTTGCGAGCAAGATGATGATTAAGTGGCCGTGGAAAGCGAATGAACTGAAAATTGAGAAATCAGACGCCTGGAATGACGCGCTGAATATCCCACTTTTATCTTGCCTCAACGAAGATGAGAAACTGCGTCTGATTCAGGTCGCCAGCCAGTTGCTGCAACAAAAAAGGCTGGTTCCTCTGCAAGGCGTTGAGCTGACTGAACTGATGCAGGCCCGTATCGCGCTGCTTTTTGCGCTGCCGGTGATGGAACTGGGCGCTTCCTGGCTCGATGGCTTTCACGAAATCCTGCTCTACCCTTCCCCGTTCGTGGTTGATGCTCCCTGGCAGGATGAAAACGGGCTGGTGCATGCCGGTTCACAAATTCATGCCGGACAAAGCTGGGATCAGGGCCCGATTGTACTCAACTGGCAGGACATCGAGGACTCATTCGACAATTCTGGTTTTAACCTGATCATCCACGAAGCGGCGCATAAACTGGATATGCGCAACGGCGGCGAAGTCACGGGTATTCCGCCTATTCCGCTGCGTGAGGTGGTGTCATGGGAACACGATTTACACGCCGCGATGCAAAATCTGCAGGATGAAATCGACACTGTCGGCGAAGAGGCTGCCAGCATGGACGCCTACGCGGCGACCGATGCGGCCGAATGTTTTGCGGTACTGTCAGAGTATTTCTTTAGTGCACCAGAATTACTTTCAGAGCGTTTTCCGCTGGTATACGGCCATTTCAGCCGTTTTTATCAACAGGACCCGCTGGCAAGGCAACTTCGCGGTCAGCGCTGCGATTGTTAAATTTCGTTTTGACGGACGTTTTTCCGCAGTAAAGTACCCTTTTATGGCGACATTGATTAGTTGCTGAGCAGTCGGACATTTTTGACGAATTTAGCGTTGACACTCCGCAGCCCTCTGGATATTATGCGCCCCGTTCCAACGATTCCTCTGTAGTTCAGTCGGTAGAACGGCGGACTGTTAATCCGTATGTCACTGGTTCGAGTCCAGTCAGAGGAGCCAAATTAGAAAATCCCGCTTAAGGAAACTTAAGCGGGATTTTTGCTTTTTATGCCCGGAGCCCGGGCCTGTATGGCGTTGATGCAATCAGTGAGTGTGAAAATAGCCCTGATGCATTTTCAGTTTTCCCTCCGCGCCGGGAGCATTTGGTGGTCAGATTTGGGGTCAGGTGAGTTCGATGACGCAGTGACCCCCAAATATCTCTTAACGATTCAAAAATCCGCAAATTAAACCATCCGCAAAAACCTTTAAACACGTTGCCCCGGCATCCGTAATTTCTATAAACCAATGAGTGAAAATACGGTTAATAAGGCGCTGAGGCTGATTGAACTCACAAGTGAACCAGTCCGCCGTCCACAGCATACTGGCTTCCGGTTACGTAAGACGCATCATCTGAGAGCAGAAAAAGTGCGACGGCAGCCGCTTCATCAGCTGTACCGGCTCGTCTGAGAGGCACCTGGCTTACTACAAAATCTTCAAACTGTTGCCGCGACTCCTCGGGCATGAAGTGTCTAAAATTAGTCTCGACAGGCCCTGGCACCAGCGTGTTGGCGCGAATGTTGCGTGCAGCCAGCGAGGCGGCCCAGCTTTTTACCATGGCGACAACGGCACCTTTTGTTGCAGCATATAAGCTCGTCATTGGCGCACCTTCATAGACTGAAGACGATGCAGTGACCAACACTGATGCACCTGGGTTCAAAATGTTGGAAAGTGATGCAAGCTGGAGCATAGGCCCGCGAACATTGGCATTCATCATGCGATTAAAGGCGTCGGCCGTAACGGATTCCGGTGCACCAACCTCTGCGTAACCCGCATTCAGCCACAATCCGTCGAGATGCCCCCAGCCGCTGACTGCCGTTGCGAGCGCATCAATGTCTGCCTCACTTGCTGCATCACTTTTCAGGATCAGTGCAGTGTCCGGCAACAGCTTACGGGCCCGGGCCAGACGTTCTTCACTCAGCCCTGTGATGGCAACTTGTCCACCCTCTTTCACAATTCGCAGCGCTCCTGCCAGCCCCATACCGCTGGTGCCCCCCGTTATAAGTACACGTTTACCGTGAAATCTTCCCATAATGACTCCCCTTTAATCGTTATAACCGCCATTTACCTTACGAAAGAACTCCATTACTGCCCATCCCTTCTGAGGGCTTCACAACTACCGGCAGTTAAAGCCGGAGAAGTACTGTTTCCTTTGCTTAATGATCTGAAAGACTGAATTCCAAATACCCGGGCGATCCGCAAACCAGCAACATAACAGATGCGGGCACCCGCAATCTGATTTCAGCTCCGCTCACTGCATTCGCAGAAATGAGCACGACAGGAATGAGGTCGAGGCCTTTCTCGGTCAGCGTGCAGAAATCTTTGCGCCTGTCGTCGGGGCCGGGCACCCTCGCAAGAATGCCCTGCTGCTCAAGAAAAGCCAGCCGGGACGGGAAAAACCACAGACCCTTGCCCTGTGACAAGGATCTGTGGTGAGACTGCACGACAAAAATACGCTTCAGCCATTCGTCCGGGACTGCTTACGCTAATTCCGTCCGTTCGTTCTGCTGCTGTTCATCAGGCCGTATCCTGAACCAGATGGCATACATTGCCGGCAGGAAGACCAGCGTGATGATGGTGCCGCCAAACGTCCCGCCAATCAGCGTATAAGCCAGCGTTCCCCAGAACACCGAGTGGGTCAGCGGGATAAACGCCAGAATGGCCGCCATTGCCGTCAGCAACACCGGTCTGGCCCGCTGCACTGTTGCCTCCACCACCGCATGGAATGGCGGCAGCCCTTCCTGTTCGTTGTGATGGATCTGTCCTATCAGGATCAGGGTGTTACGCATCAGGATGCCCGACAGCGCGATTAGGCCGACCAGCGCATTGATGCCAAACGGCTGGTTAAAGAGCAGCAGCGTGGGCACCACCCCAATCAGCCCCAGCGGTGCAGTGAGGAAGACCATCACCATCGCCGACATCGACCGCACCTGCAGGATAATGATCAACAGCGTCATGGCAATCATGATCGGGAACAGCGGTGCCATCGCCTCGGTGGCTTTTCCGGATTCTTCAATAGAACCCGCCTGCTCGATACGGTATCCGGCCGGGAGCGTATCAATGACCGGCTGTAACGCTTTGATCATTGCCGTGGAGACATCCGGCGGCTGCAGGTTTTCGGCAATGTCCCCCCGCACGGTAATGGTTGGCGTACGATCGCGACGGCGCAGAACAGGATCTTCCATTTGCACCTCAACCTCCCCGATCTGCGACAGCGGAATGCGCTGGCCGGAAGAACCCACTAAGGTAAAACCGGCGATTTTTTCCGGATCAAGCCGGATATCTCCTGCCGCCCGCCCCATCACCTGCACCGAACGGATATCTTCACGCACCGAGGTGATCGGAACCCCTGAAAGCAGGAACTGAAGCTGTTGCGCGACCGCATTCGATGTCAGCCCCACCGCCTGAAGACGGTCCTGATTGAGCGTGAAATGCAGCGCCGGTACACGCGGCCCCCAGTCGGTGTTGACGGTCCTCATCATCGGGCTGGCCTGCATCACCTTTTCGACCTTGTCTGCAATTTCGCGCAGTTTATCAGGATCCGGCCCCATCACCCGGTAGGCCACCGGATAAGGAGAATACGGACCGAACACCAGTTGGGTCACACGCACGCGCGCCTCAGGTGCCAGGCCGCTGGCCGCCGCCTCACGTAGCCTGAACTTGAGCGCCTCGCGCGCTTCCTGACTGTCCGTCAGCACGACAATTTTCGCAAACGACGGATCGGGCAGCTCAGGCGCCATAGCCAGATAAAAACGCGGTGAACCCTGCCCGATGTAGGACGTGACGATTTTTGCCTCTTTCTGCTTTCTCAGCCAGGCTTCGATTTTCGCCGTGGTGGCGCTGGTCTGCTCAATAGAAGTGCCATAAGGCATCTGCACTTCAACCAGTACTTCCGGGCGGTCAGAGGTCGGGAAAAATTGTTTTTTCACCAGCCCCATGCCAAGTATAGCGACCGTAAAGACGGCAATAACGGTACCGGCGACTATCCACTTGCGCGCGATGACGCGGGTCAGCACCCGGCGAAAACGGTTGTAATGACGGGTGTCGTAAATCGCCGCATGCCCGCCCTCCACCGTTTTGATTTTCGGCAACATTTTCACGCCCAGATAAGGCGTAAACACCACCGCCACAATCCAGGAAGCAATCAGGGCGATACCGACAATCCAGAACATGTTGCTGGTGTATTCACCGGCAGTGGACTGGGCAAAACCGTTGGGCATGAATCCGACGGCGGTGACCAGCGTGCCTGCCAGCATCGGGGCTGCCGTGTGACTCCAGGCATAGGCCGAGGCTTTGATGCGGTCGTAGCCCTCTTCCATTTTCACCACCATCATTTCGATGGCGATGATGGCATCATCGACCAGCAACCCGAGCGCCAGGATCAGCGAGCCCAGGGTAATACGGTCAAAGTTTTTGCCGGAAGCCTCCATCACCACAAAGACAATCGCCAGCGTCAGCGGCACCGCGGCGGCAACCACCACGCCCACGCGCCAGCCCATACTGACGAAGCACACCACCATCACCACCAGCAGCGCGACGAAGAATTTGATCATGAACTCGTCAACGGCGGAGCTGATGTTGACTGACTGATCGGTGACCTTGGTCAGGGTCATGCCCAGCGGCATGCCCTCATTGATTTTGGCCGTTTCCGCATCCAGCGCCTTCCCCAAATCCAGACCGTTCCAGCCGTCGCGCATAACGATGCCCAGCAGCAGCGCCGGTTCACCCTGATTGCGGATCAGGAAGGTCGCAGGATCTTCGTAGCCCCGTTCAACGGTTGCCACGTCAGAAAGCTGCAAGGTTCTGCCCTGTACGACGATGGGCGTTTCGCGGATTTTCTCCAGTTTGTCGAAGGCACCGTCCAGGCGGATAAAGACCTGCGGCCCCTGGGTATCAATCGAACCGGCGGGCGTCAGGACGTTCTGGCTGTTGAGGGCGGAGAAAATATCCTGAGGCGAAATACCCAGCGTGGCCAGCCGGTCATGCGAGAACGACACAAAGATGCGTTCGGCCTGTTCGCCGATGATATTGACCTTCTTGACCCCCGGCACATGCAGAATTTGCTGGCGCAACGATTCCGCATCGCGCACCAGCAGTCGCTGTGGCTCCCCTTTGGCCTTCAGCGCAAAGAGCGCAAAGGTCACGTCGGAGAATTCATCATTGACCATCGGCCCGATGACGCCTGCCGGCAGGTTTTTGGTCTCATCCCCCAGCTTCTTACGTGCCTGATAAAACTCTTCCTGCACCTGTGAAGGCGGTGTGCTGTCCTTCAGCGAAAGCATGGTAAAAGCCAGACCGGGACGCGTGTACGTCTCGCTGCGGTCATACCACTTCAGCTCCTGCATACGCTTTTCCAGCGGTTCAGCCACCTGATCCTGCATTTCCTGCGCGGTGGCACCCGGCCAGGCAGAAATAATGGTCATCTGCTTGACCGTAAACGGCGGATCTTCAGCCCGTCCCAGTTCAAAAAACGAAAGAATACCGGCCACGGTAATCAGGATAATCAGGAACAGCGTGATTGAGCGCTCACGCACGGCGAGCGCAGAAAGATTGAATCGCCCCGCGCTCATGGCTGGCTCCCGGCGACGCTGGCATCGCTTTGTTCGGCCAGGCGTACGGCCTCACCGTCATGCAGCAGATGCGCCCCGAGAGCGACCACCTGCTCTCCCGGCTTAAGGGAACCGGTCACCCTCGCCGCATCGTCACCCAATCCCTGCACCTGCACGGGCCGCCATGACACTTTGGCGGGCTTACCCGAAATCTCCCAGACCCCCGGCCCTTTGCCCGGATCATAGATGGCCGCTAAAGGCACCTGCATCACCTGGCCCGGTAATTTATCGTCTGCAATATGCAGCGTCACGGTGGATCCCAGCGGGGCATTCGCCAGTGCTCCCTCAAGTACATATCTCGCCTCGAAGGTACGGGTTAGCGGATCTGCCGCATCGGAAAGGAGCCGCAGTTTCGCAGGGACAGCCTGTTTACCGGTACCGTACAACGTTGCTTCGGCCTCGCTTCCGGCAACCGGGCGTAACGTCTCAGGCAACTGCACGATGGCCTCGCGTTGCCCTGCTCTGGCCAGCCGGACCACCGGCTGCCCGGCACTGACAACCTGACCGGGTTCAGCCAGCGTATCCATGACCACGCCGTCGGCGTCAGCCAGCAGCACGGCGTAGCCCGTGGCGTTTTGCGCCACATTGGCCTGGGCCTGAGCCGCACTGAGTTCCGCTTTGGCCGTATCTGCGGCGGCCTTTATCTGATCGTAGGCCGATGCCGACACTGCGCCTGCAGCGACCAGACCGCGATAGCGCACCTCGTCATCAGTCGCTTGTCTTGCACGGGCCCGTGCCGCCGCGACGGTCTGTTGCTGAGCCTGTGCCTGCAGACTCAGGTCAACCGGATCCAGACGCATCAATGGCTGACCGCGTTTAACGGTCTGGCCGGTATCGACCAGGCGTTCAAGGATTTTGCCCTGCACTCTGAAACCGAGGTCGCTTTGAATCCGGGCGACAACAACGCCGGTAAATGCGCGGGAGGCATCGGCAGCACTCACCACGGTCGCAGATCTGACCAGAGGAGGCTGAGTACGGGGATCGTCGGTACCGGAAGAGTCGCCGCAGGCCACAAGGGCAAGCGGCAACAGGCAAACAGCAAAGGTGGCAGGATTAAGCCTGAGCATGGGTTCCCTTAATTGAATTAGCAGGACAGTAACCGCATTCTCAGACTAGTGACCAATAATGTCAATAGTCACCACTCAGGGTGACAGACTTCTCAGTATCAGTGAGGAGAGGAGTGCCGCAGCCGCCGGTGCCGTTTCCAGATTGTATTGCAACTGTACCGGACTGATGTAAGGCCGCATGACCAGATATATCGCGTGCGCCGCCTCATCCAGCGGCGTTTTTCGTTCAAACTCGCCCGCCTGCCGCCCTTCAACAATGATTTGTTCAATCAGTGTTCTCAGACGCTCTTCATGAGCCTCTGCCGACGGCCACTTATCCCGCGCCGCCACGGCAGCAATGTCATAAAGCTTGCGATCGTGAAAAAACAAATCACTGCCGGCTTCAGTCAGTGCCCTGAATAAACGCCGCAATTTTTCGGAGGCCGACGGGGCATCTGCAATCGCTGAATTGACAATCGCCATGATCATCGCCAGCCGGTTAGTGCAGATCACCTCGCCGATCGCCTGCTTGGAATCGAAAAATTTATAGATGTAGGATTTTGAAAACCCTATTGATTTAGCCAGTTCTGACACCGTGGTTTTCTCGTAACCAAAATGCCCGAAATGCTCTGTGGCAGCGTCAACGACCTGATCACGCACACTGTGATCCGATGGCCCCCTTGGGGGATGTACATTTATGTGTTTAGTCATTTTTCCAGCTTAGCTCAATGAGCCCTGATTGACAACGAGTGACCATTTGGTAATGTAGTCACACTTCAAAACTGACTCAAGGAATATCAATGTTCCCCCTCCGTACTCTTGCACTGGTGGTGAGCAGCGCCTTACTGGCGGGTTGCGCCGTCGGGCCGGATTATCATCGCCCGGATGCCCCCCTTCCTGAACGCTATCAGGCACAGTCTGCCGTCCAGCAGAGAAGCGCCTCCAGACCCGCCAGTTTTGCCGTCTGGTGGGACGGCTTCGGCGATCCCCTGTTAAGTCAGTACGTTACCGACGCCCTCGCGCAGAATCTCGATCTCGCACAGGCCACCGCCCGCATGGCCCAGTCACGCGCCGGACTGGGCGCGGCCACAGCAGCGCTGTTACCTTCAGGGAACGTCAGCGGGCAAGCGGCACGCGCGTATCAGTCGGCCGAAACCCCGCTGGGTCAGGTTCTCAGCGCAACGCCGGATTATAATCGCTACGGCAATAGCTATGAAACCGATCTCAACGCAAGCTGGGAGATTGACGTATTTGGGGGGCTGCGACGCGGGCGTCAGGCTGCACTGGCTGACTATCAGGCTTCCGAAGCGGGCGTCGCCGCCACCCGTCTTGCCGTCGCGGCTCAGACTGCCGATACCTATATCACCCTGCGCGGATTACAAACCCGGCTGTCCATCGCGGAGAAACAGGTCAGTACGCAGCAGGAGCTGCTGGAAAAGGTACAACTCCTGAACGCTAAAGGACTGGCTCCGGCGTATCAGGTTCGCCAGACCGAAGGGGAACTGGCGCAGGTTCAGGCAACCGTACCGGTTCTCCGTACCGGGCTTGATGCGGCGATGAATGCATTAGATGTCATGCTCGGCACGCCTCCCGGCACCCATCGCAGTCAGTTAGCGTTGCCGGGTGCCATACCGCAGGCTCCGCAGATAACCTCAACGGGCACACCTGCCGACCTGTTGCGCCGCAGACCCGATATTATCGTGGCGGAGCGCCATCTCGCGGCGTCGAGTGCACGTATCGGCGTGGCGGTCAGTGAGTATTATCCGAAGTTTTCACTCAGTGCCCTGCTCGGCAGCGCGACGGCTGTGTCGGGCGACAACCTGTTCTCCGGCGGTGCCAGCCAGTCGGCAGCCGTGCTGGGACTGCGCTGGCGGCTCTTCGATTTTGGTCGCATCAACGCCCAGATAGATCAGGCGAAAGGCCAGGAAGCCGAAGCGCTCGCGGCCTATCGCCTGTCGGTATTACGCGCCACCGAAGACGTCGAAAATGCTTTCTCTGCTCTGGTCAATCGTGAAACACAGGCAGCCATGCTGACCCGTGGTGAAACCGCCCTGGCCAGCGCCCGCCAGTCATCTTTTATCGCTTACCGGCAGGGAACGGCCAGCCTGATGGACGTCCTGCACAACGATGAAACCCTGTTACAGGCTTCCGACGCCAGGGCGCAGGCGCAGACAGAATCTGCGCGCGCGGCTGTTGCAACGTTCAGGGCGCTCGGCGGAGGCTGGCAGCCACCGGAAACGGCCACACCATAAGATGCCGCAGATCTTCCCTTACTTGTGTCACAGACGTGACGACCTTTTTACCGTTGATAACACGACAGAGCCGTACTGATAACCGGGGGACTGATGAAAAGGATAGGTATTCTGGAGGTAGACGCGTTAACTGAAAAACTGGTACGAGGATTGTTTCTTGCCGCGCCTGATGCAGAGGTATTTCTGGTTTCGGGAAACAACGAACGCGTGCGCAAGCTGGGAAGAGAGTTCCCCTGCTGGACGCTGGACAGTTACCAGGATGTCATCAATGAGACTGATGTCATTATTACCGGCGTGGATCGCCATGCTCTGAATGAAATGGCCAATCAGGTGCAGTTGCGAAGCGCGCAAACGCTGGTTTCACTGGTGCCGGGGCTGCCCTCACAGAGTCTGCGAAAGCTTTTCAGACACACTGATTGTGTCAGACTGATGTTTTCCTTCGCCGCTGAAATCAATAAATCGAGCGTGATCCTGACTGGTGCTGATCAAGAGGTTCAGCGTTTATTTTCCCTGCTGGGTCCACTGACCGTCTTGCCTGACGAGCAGGACTTTGACTTAGCCACGGTCAGTCTTTGTATGAGTCATGGCTTTTATTTTCTGGCGGAAGGCTTAGCGTGCTGGCTGACCGGGAAAGGTATGGCGGATGACACTGCCCGCCAGCTTGTCCTTAACGGTCTGAAAGACTGTGCTGAATATGCGGGTTATCACCCGTCCATCAACCTCGGGGAACTGGGGCAGGATATGTCATCTGCTGCACCCGGTATGTCGCAGGGGGTTGAGGTTCTTGCACGAATGGCGGCGCTTACCCCCTGGCATGTGGCTTCTGATACGGTTTTATCGGAAATTCAGGAAAACCCCGCTGCGCAAATAACCCGCTGAAATGAAATACTCTTTTTTCCAATGTCGAATGACACTCCGAACTCAGAGTGTCGTTTTTGACCGCTAAAATCCTCAGGATTAACCGGCGCATCCGCCTGCGCCAAACAGGCGTCAGAGTCAAAGATATCTTATTAGTGTACGGCTCAGGGGATTTACCGTAGCGTTTAAACGTAAATGCTTTCATCGTCTTATTCTTCATTTATTTTTTCGCATCAAGCTGAAGACTTTTGCGCACCACCTTATCCAGGAATGACGCAGGGGCGAATCTGAGAATAAAATTCAACTGACCAGCCAGCTTTCCCGCCGTATAGCGAATCTTTGGACGTGAAGTCTGAGCCGCTTTAACCACCACGTCAGCCACCACCTCCGGACTTTCCGCTTCAGCCATTGCCTTGCTCACCACTTTCGTCAGCTTAGCCCGGATCTGGTCATACTCCTGAAGCCTGGCATCCGGCTCGATATTATTGGCTTCAAACTGTGTTTTCATGTAAGCAGGTTCGATGACAGAAACTCTGATGCCCTGCGTGCGCAGTTCATGATCCAGTGCGCCCGAATACCCTTCCACCGCATGCTTACTGGCCGCATAAAGTGCCACATACGGCAACGGAACGATGCCGAGTATCGAACCGATATTGATGATGCGCCCGCTGCCCTGACGGCGCATATGAGGGATCACTGCCCGGCTCAACCTGACGATGCCCAGAAAGTTGGTGTCGAAAATGTGTTTGGCCTGATCGACAGAACTTTCTTCCGCCGCCGCCGGAGCGACCCCAAAGCCCGCATTGTTCACCAGAACATCGATC
>Ga0207696_1001457_pt1 | contig 12825 bp, 10 predicted proteins | sample KBSS54metaG_FD_184403 | JGI IMG/M metagenome (GOLD analysis project Ga0207696, IMG submission 184403) | Switchgrass rhizosphere microbial communities from Kellogg Biological Station, Michigan, USA - KBS S5-4 metaG (SPAdes) (version 2) | ecosystem: Host-associated > Plants > Roots > Rhizosphere >...
GTGGTGCAATGACGTGAGCTGATAGTTTGCGGGAACATAGGCGTGATAGCTGATGATGTCTGAAAGCTGAAGCGCTGCGCTATCGATCGGATGCCCGAACAACGTGTTGCTTTCAATGTCGAGATGCCACGCGGCAACCGTCAGCGGTTGAGAAGGGCCGACCTCACGGGCCCAGCGAAAGGCGTTAATCATCAGTTGCAGCGCGAACTCCTCAATCCTGATGTCGGCCTCCCCGGATTCGGTGGCGCTCACGTTGATGCCACGATTGCCCGGTTCGTTGTACAGATCCCAGATGGCGACCCGTTCATCGTGTTTAAAGCGTTCAATGACGTCACGGATATAGGCTTCCACCGCTGGCCAGCGACTGGGATCCATCACAATTCCACGCCCAGGGCTTGCCGCAGCCTGACTGTTATGCACGCCTGGGCGAGGGGGTTTTTGCGGGCCGAGGAACGGCTCATCGCCGGAAAAGGCGCAATCGTCCATCAGCGTCAGCATCACCTGAATCTGGTGTTTCGCCGCCAGTTCGAGGAAAGTGTCGATGCGATTTAGTAGCCCGTCTCGATCGTGTTCCCAGACGATAAACGGCAGGTTGGTGCGCAGGGCGTTATAGCCGTGATGCCGCGCCCAGCCCAGTTCCTGATCGATAGTTTGCGGATCGAAGGTGTCGGCTTGCCACATTTCCGTCCAGTTCACGCTGGTTCGCGGCAGATAGTTGAATCCACACGTCCAGCCGTGCTGCTCCTGCCAGGCCTGCGCCTGTGATGGTGTCCATTGAAAATGCATACGATGCTCCTGTTAGTCAGAATACTGCGTACGGCTCTATCCCCGAAAAAATGCGATATTGCCCTGTATTACAAAGAGATATTCTTTTCACTTTCGGCGTCAAAGAGATGGCATTCTTCCATGTTGAAGCGGAACCAAACCGGACAGTTTAACCCGCCCTCGATGATCGTCTTTGCCTCTTCGGCGGTGACGCGGGCGGTGAGTTCGACGTCTGCGACGGCGAGGTAGAGAAAGAATTCGTGCCCCATATTTTCAGTACGGATAAGCGTTCCCTCCGCGCCTTCGCTGGCAAACGGCTGCGCTGACACCATCACCGCTTCAGGGCGAATACCGAAAAAAACGTTTTTATCGACAAAGGGGGCGACTTTCTTCTGCTGGCTGGCATTCAGCGCCAGCGTGTTTTGGCCAACCGTGATGTGAAGCAAACCCTCTTTACGAATGATTTTGGTGGGTTTGATGTTCATTTCCGGCGCGCCGATAAAGCCCGCCACAAAGATATTCAGCGGGGCGTGATAGAGGTTATCCGGGGTATCAACCTGCATGATATGGCCTTGTTTCATCACGCAGATCCTGTCGCCCATGGTCATCGCTTCCGTCTGATCGTGAGTCACATAAACGGTGGTGGCCGGGCTGCCAGACAGCTTCAGTTGCTTGTGGAGATCGGAAATTCGGATGCGCATGGAGGCGCGCAACTTCGCATCAAGATTGGAAAGCGGTTCATCGAACAGAAACACATCCGGCTTTTTGACGATGGCGCGCCCTACGGCGACACGCTGGGCCTGACCACCGGAGAGCTGGCGCGGCAGGCTATCGAGCAGCTCTTCCAGTTCGAGTATTTTCGCCGCTTCATTCACCTGCTGAGCGATTCTTTCTTTGGGCAGCTTTGCGAGCTTCAGGCCGAAGGCCAGATTCTCGCGCACCGTCATATGCGGGTAGAGCGCATAGTTCTGGAATACCATCGCGATACCCCGCGCTTTAGGTGCAAGGTTATTGACGATTTTTTCACCAATATAAATTTCACCTCCGCTGACGGTTTCTAACCCGGCCAGCATTCGCAGAGTCGTGGATTTAGCGCAGCCGGACGGCCCGACAATCACCATAAATTCGCCGTCGGCGATATGCAGGTCGATGCCGTTGACGGCTCTGAACCCGTTGGAATAGATTTTTTCCACGTTCTTGAAAGTGACTGCAGCCACAATATTTTCCCCTTAACCTTTAATACCGCTACTGGACACGCCCTGGATGAAGTAACGCTGTGCCAGGAAGAAGACGATGATGGAGGGCATAAGCGCGATACACGACATCGCGAGTATTTCGTTCCACGGAGCCCCTTCGCTGACGTCTATCGACATTTTCAGCGCCAGGGAGATGGGGTATTTGTCAACGCTATAGACGTAGATCAATGGCCCCAGGAAGTCGTTCATCGACCACATAAACTGAAATAGCGCGACGGAGATAATGGCGGGTTTAAGAATGGGAACGACCACATACCACAGCACCTGTGCTGAGTTGCAGCCATCGATTTGCGCCGCCTCTTCCATATCACGCGGCACGCCACGCAAAAACTGGATGAGCAGGAACACAAAAAAGCCTTGTGTGGCGAAGGCGGTAGGCAGATACAGCGGCAAATAGCTGTTAAGCATCCCCATTTCACGAAACATCAGGTACTGCGGGATGAGCAACACCGTGCCTGGCAGTAACATGGTGGCGATAAGGGCAGAGAACCAGAATGTCTTCCACGGGATCTCGAATCGGGCGAAGCCGTAGGCCACCACCGTGGAAGAGATAATGGTGAGGATCACTTTTGGGATCACGAACTTAAAGGTATTAAGCATGTAATGACCAAAGTTATATTCGGTGCCGGTTTTCCAGCCGTTGATAAAGCCGTCCCAGGTCAGGTTTGAGGGCCACAGGCTCAGGTTGGTGAATATTTCATTGTTGGGTTTGAGCGAAGCAGAAAACATCCACGCCAGCGGGTAGAGCATCAGCAGCCCGATAAACAGCAAGATAAAATAGCGAACGCTACGGTTAACCATTTTTGCCTCCCTTATCGGCGGAATAAAACACCCAGTATTTCGACGACTTGAATAAACAGCAGGCAAAGAGCGCGACCAATATAAACAGCGCCCAGGCCAGCGCCGCAGCGTAACCAATATCGAAGTATTTAAATGCGGTGTCGTAGATATAGAGCGAGAACAGATAGGTGTAATACGTTGGCCCGCCGTCTGTAATGACGTATGGCGCGGTAAACTCCTGGAAGGTATTAGTGGTCTGCATAATAAAGTTAAAGAAAATCACCGGGGTAATTAGAGGGATCGTTACTTTGGTGAACATCTGCCAGCGGGTTGCGCCGTCAATCATGGCCGCTTCATATTGCGATTGTGGAACGTTCTGAAGCGCTGCGAGGAAGATAACCATTGAAGAGCCGAACTGCCACACCTGTAATAGTGTCACAGAGAGTAAGGCCAGAGGCGGCTCGCCAAACCAGTTGATCGGTGTTGTGCCAAACAGGCTGAGAAAACTGTTCAACAGGCCATCGATGGAAAAAAGCGCCCGCCACAGCACCGCGATGGCAATGGAGCTGCCAAGAATCGAAGGGATGTAAAAAGCCGTGCGGAAAAAGCCAATACCGCGAAGTTTAAAATTCAGGACAAACGCGACGCCTAGTGCAAATGCTAGCTTTAAGGGAACGGTTAAAAATACATAGGTGATGGTGACCGCGACAGATTTCCAGAACAGCGTATCGTCGGTCAGCATATAACGGTAATTTTCTATCCCGTTAAATGTGGGGGGAGTCATTAAGTCATATTCGGTGAAGCTAAGCAGGAATGAAGAGACAAACGGGAAAAGGGTGAAGACAAACAATCCGATTATATAAGGTGATATCCAGGCAAGACCTAATAATTTATTTTCATTCATAAGAATCTCAAATTAATAATTATTTTATATGGTTCATTTTCCGGGTCGCTGTGATGAATGCGTCATCAAATGACAGGGTGGTAGGCATAGATAACGGTATTGAAGCTTTTGAGCTGTGAATCTCGCAGCGGGTGAATAAGGCATGTCGCGAGCTAATATCGATTAGCTCACATTGCTATTTCAGAGTAAACAATATCAGTGTCTATTTTGTGAACGGGCACGCACTGTGGATTAATAAAATGGAGAAATATAAATTATTTGTATTGTTATATATTACCAATAACGTGAAGGTATAATAGATAAAAATAATTAATTAATCTTGTCGGTTATTTATTACATCAATTATTCGCAAAAAAAACAGCACCCGGTTTGGGTGCTGTTGAGTTGCTGGCGGAAATTCCGCTACAAGAATGATTACTTCTTAGCGCGCTCGAAGGAAGCAATGATTTCTGCTTTAGCCGCTGCTGCGTTGTCCCAGCCTTCAACTTTAACCCATTTGCCTTTCTCGAGAGCTTTGTACTGCTCGAAGAAATGGGAGATCTGCGCTTTCAGCAGTTCTGGCAGGTCGTTCACATCTTTAATGTGATCGTATTCTTTGCTCAGTTTGGTGTGCGGAACCGCAACCAGCTTGGCATCTTCGCCCGCTTCGTCGGTCATTTTCAGCACGCCAACTGGACGGCAGCGAATCACAGAACCTGGTTGCAGTGGGTACGGAGTTGGAACCAGAACGTCAACCGGGTCACCATCTAAAGACAGAGTGTGGTTGATGTAGCCGTAGTTGCACGGATAGAACATTGCAGTGGACATGAAACGGTCAACAAACAGCGCGCCGGTGTCTTTATCAATTTCATATTTGATAGGGTCAGCGTTCGCTGGGATTTCGATAACAACGTAGATGTCTTCCGGCATATCTTTGCCCGCAGGGACGTTGAGTAAGCTCATGTCTTTTTCCTTTAAACTGATGTCATTCAAGTGCCGCGTATTATAGCTAACTCGATTTAAATGTCTTCGCCTCTTTTTGCCTTCACTTCTCACCCGCACCCGTTTCCAGAACCTTCCGACACCGGAAAAATCCATAAACATAGCCGTATTATTAATAAAATTGTGTAAGCGGTTACAAGCTTGCAGGTGACTTGTTTGAATTGTGATGTAACTCATTCTGTTACGCCGCACGTCGACTATAGTTTTTTTCGAAGTCCACAATTTAACCAACAATAACCCTACGAGGATGTACCTATGTGGAAGCGCTTACTTTTGGTCTCAGCTGTCTCCGCAGCCATGTCGTCTATGGCGATAGCGGCTCCGTTAACGGTCGGATTTTCGCAGGTAGGTTCTGAATCCGGCTGGCGCGCAGCAGAAACGTCCGTTGCAAAGAGCGAAGCTCAAAAACGTGGAATCACGCTGAAAATCGCCGATGGCCAACAAAAACAAGAAAACCAGATTAAAGCTGTACGTTCATTTATCGCCCAGGGCGTAGACGCCATCTTCATTGCGCCAATCGTCGCCACGGGTTGGGAGCCGGTATTACAAGAAGCAAAAGAGGCAAAAATCCCAGTATTCCTGCTCGACCGTAATATCGATGTTAAAGATAAATCGCTGTATATGACCGTCGTCACCGCCAACAACGTGCTGGAAGGCCAGCTCATTGGTGAATGGTTGCTCAAAGAGTTGAACGGCAAAGCGTGTAACGTGGTTGAGCTGCAAGGCACCGTGGGCGCGAGCGTAGCAATCGACCGTAAAAAAGGTTTTGCGGACGCCATTTCTAAAGCATCTAACGTGAAAATCATCCGTTCTCAGTCTGGTGACTTTACCCGCAGCAAAGGTAAAGAAGTTATGGAGAGCTTCATCAAAGCTGAGGACAACGGCAAAAACATCTGCATGGTTTACGCGCATAACGATGACATGGTGATCGGGGCGATTCAGGCGATTAAAGAAGCGGGTCTGAAACCAGGCAAAGATATTCTGACCGGTTCAATCGACGGCGTACCGGACATCTACAAAGCGATGATGGATGGCGAAGCTAACGCCAGTGTTGAGCTGACGCCAAACATGGCAGGCCCGGCGTTTGACGCACTCGAGAAATTCAAGAAAGACGGCACCATGCCGGAAAAAGTGACCATCACTAAATCAACGCTGTACCTCCCGGATACCGCGAAAGAAGAGCTAGAGAAGAAAAAATCGATGGGCTACTAAGCTGCTTTACCCCTCACCCTAGCCCTCTCTCCTAAGGGGAGAGGGGATTGGATCGAGTGTGGTTTGATTTTTCCCCCTCTCTCTTTTAGGGAGAGGGTTGGGGTGAGGGTCTAATAATGAACACAAACAATCAGGAAATTCTGCGCACGGAAGGCTTATCGAAACATTTCCCAGGGGTTAAGGCGCTCGACAAAGTAGATTTCAGCCTCAATCGCGGCGAAATCATGGCGCTACTGGGTGAAAACGGAGCAGGGAAATCAACGCTTATCAAAGCCCTTACCGGCGTTTATCAGCGCGATAGCGGCAATATTTACCTCGAAGGTGAGCTTATCTCGCCAAAAAACACCGCCCACGCCCAGCAACTCGGTATCGGCACGGTGTACCAGGAAGTTAACCTGCTGCCGAACATGTCGGTGGCAGACAATCTGTTTATTGGCCGCGAGCCGCGTCGCTTTGGTTTTTTACAGCGCAAAGAGATGGAAAAGCGCGCCACCCGCTTGATGGAATCCTACGGATTTTCGCTGGATGTTTCCGAGCCGCTGAACCGCTATTCCGTGGCGATGCAGCAGATCGTCGCGATCTGCCGCGCCATTGATCTGTCAGCCAAAGTGCTGATCCTTGATGAACCGACCGCCAGCCTCGATACCAAAGAGGTCGAAATGCTTTTTACCCTGATGCGCCAGCTGCGCGATCAGGGCGTCAGCCTGATCTTTGTCACTCACTTTCTCGACCAGGTTTATGAAGTTACCGACAGGATCACCGTTCTGCGCAACGGCGCGTTTGTCGGCACGCGCAAAACCGCCGAGTTACCGCAGATCGAGCTGGTCAAAATGATGTTAGGTCGTGAGCTGGAAACCAACGCATTGAACCGCGCAGGCCGCACCTTACTAAGCGATAAGCCCGTTGCAGCGTTCAAAGATTTCGGCAAGAAAGGGGTGATCAACCCGTTCAATCTTGAAGTCCGCCCCGGTGAGATCGTCGGCCTGGCGGGCTTATTAGGATCGGGTCGCACCGAAACCGCCGAAGTGATATTTGGGATCAAGCCCGCAGACAGCGGTAATGCGTGGATCAAAGGCAAGCAACAATCGCTGCGATCGCCGCATAAAGCCTCGTCGCTCGGGATTGGTTTTTGCCCGGAAGACAGGAAAACCGACGGCATTATTGCCGCCGCCTCGGTACGCGAAAACATCATTCTGGCGTTGCAGGCCCAGCGCGGCTGGCTGCGCCCGATCCCAAAACGCGAGCAGTATCAGATAGCGGAACGCTTTATCCGCCAGTTGGGGATTCGCACGCCCGGCCCGGATCAACCGATTGAATTTCTCTCCGGTGGCAATCAGCAAAAAGTCCTGCTGTCGCGCTGGTTACTGACCAAACCGCAATTCCTGATCCTCGACGAACCGACGCGTGGGATCGACGTTGGCGCACATGCTGAAATTATCCGTCTGATCGAAACGCTGTGTGCCGATGGACTGGCGCTGCTGGTTATCTCTTCCGAACTCGAAGAGCTGGTGGGGTATGCGGATCGCGTGATCATCATGCGTGACCGGCAGCAAGTGGCGGAGATCCCACTCGCTGAGCTTTCTGTATCGGCAATTATGAATGCCATTGCGGCATAAGGAGTTAAACGTGATGCCTCGTTCATTGCCGCAGGCCGAAGTTGAAAAGCCAAAGCGCAGTTTTCGCTGGCCACCAGGCATTCCGCAACTGGTCGCATTGGTGCTGGTGTTGCTGGTTGATAGCCTGGTCGCCAACCATTTCTTCGATATTGTGGTGCAAAACGGGCGGTTATTTGGCAGCCCGATAGACATTCTTAACCGTGCTGCACCGGTCGCATTATTAGCCATTGGCATGACGCTGGTGATCGCCACCGGCGGTATCGATCTTTCCGTTGGCGCAGTGATGGCGATTGCAGGTGCCACGGCAGCGACGTTAACCGTCGACGGACACAGCCTGACGGTGGTGATCCTCTCTGCACTTGGTGTCGGTATTCTGGCGGGTTTGTGGAACGGAATTTTGGTAGCGATCCTCAAGATTCAGCCGTTTGTCGCGACACTTATCCTGATGGTTGCCGGGCGCGGTGTGGCGCAACTGATTACTGCCGGGCAAATTGTTACCTTCAACTCGCCCAACCTTTCATACCTTGGCAGCGGCGCGCTGTTCTTCTTCCCGACGCCGGTGATTATCGTGCTGGCAACGCTGCTGGTTTTCTGGCTATTCACCCGTAAAACGGCGCTGGGTCTGTTTATTGAATCGGTTGGGATTAACATCCGCGCGGCGAAAAACGCCGGGGTGAATACGCGCCTCGTCGTGATGCTGACCTACGTGCTCAGCGGCCTGTGCGCTGCAATTGCCGGGATCATCGTCACCGCAGATATTCGCGGTGCCGATGCCAACAACGCTGGATTGTGGCTAGAGCTGGACGCCATTTTGGCGGTGGTGATCGGTGGCGGTTCGTTAATGGGTGGGCGCTTTAACATCGCGCTCTCCGTGATTGGCGCGCTGATTATCCAGGGGATGAACACTGGCATTCTGCTTTCTGGTTTCCCGCCTGAGCTTAACCAGGTGGTGAAAGCAGTGGTGGTGATGTGCGTGCTGATTGTTCAGTCACCGCGTTTTATTGCTTTGCTCAAAGGACTCCGTCGCCATGATCAAACGTAACTTGCCGTTGATGATTACCCTGGCGGTGTTTGTGCTGGGGTATCTGTATTGCCTGACGCAATTCCCCGGTTTTGCCTCAACGCGGGTAATTTGCAATATTCTGACTGATAACGCGTTTCTGGGGATTATTGCCGTCGGCATGACCTTTGTGATCCTTTCCGGCGGCATCGATCTTTCGGTCGGTTCGGTGATCGCCTTTACCGGGGTATTCCTCGCCAAAGCGATCGGCTTCTGGGGGTTATCGCCGCTGGTGGCTTTCCCGCTGGTGCTGGCAATGGGTTGTGCCTTTGGCGCGTTTATGGGGCTGCTGATTGATGGGCTGAAAATCCCCGCTTTTATCATTACGCTCGCTGGAATGTTCTTCCTGCGCGGGGTTAGCTACCTGGTGTCCGAAGAGTCCATTCCCATTGATCACCCGATTTACGACACGCTTTCCAACCTCGCCTGGCGCATTCCTGGTGGCGGCCGTTTAAGTGCCATGGGGCTGCTGATGTTAGCCGTAGTAGTGATCGGCATTTTCCTTGCGCACCGTACCCGCTTTGGTAACCAGGTTTATGCGATTGGCGGCAACGCCACTTCAGCAAACCTGATGGGGATTTCCACGCGCAGCACCACCATCCGCATTTACATGCTCTCGACCGGGCTTGCGACTCTCGCTGGCATTGTTTTTTCGCTTTATACCTCCGCGGGTTACGCGTTGGCTGGGATGGGCGTTGAACTAGATGCGATTGCTTCGGTGGTAATTGGCGGCACGTTGCTGAGTGGTGGCGTGGGAACCGTTCTTGGCACGCTGTTTGGCGTGGCGATTCAGGGGCTGATTCAGACGTATATCAACTTCGACGGCACGCTCAGTTCGTGGTGGACGAAAATCGCCATCGGCATTTTGCTGTTCATTTTCATCGCCCTACAGCGCGGCCTGACGGTGCTGTGGGAAAACCGCCAGAGCTCGCCAGTGAAGCGTGTTGATGTGAAGCCGAACAAAGCTCAATCGCTTTGATTAAACTTTCCCCGGTGATGGCCGATAACACACCCATCGTTCTGTCACCGGGAAAAGAGCATGTTGAGAAATTTGTCTATTCGCACGGGGCTGCTGACGTTACTGGCAGTCATGACCTTCCTGTTGTTATTTGTCAGCGGCATGGGCATTTATGCGCTGCAACAAAGCTCGACTTCACTTCAGAAAATCAATCGCTTACAGGGCGAACAGATGGTGCGTTTGTCTGATGGCTATGTTTCTTTGCTACGGGCGCGTAATGGTGCAGGGCAGGCGGTCAGGCAGATGGAGATTGGTTTGCTGGAGGATGCGGCCAAATCCACAGATTACGTGGCCAGTGATGTCACTCAGGCGCAACAGCAGCTCAAAGAGTTTATCGACAGCGGCGTGAATGACGACGAGGGCAACCGCCTGGTGCAGAATTTATCGCAAAGTTATGCGGAATACCTCGCAAAAGGCATTAACCCAATGCTTGCCGCCCTTAGCAAACAAAGCCCCGACGATTACTACGACCTGCTGGAAAAGACGCTGATTCCGCTATCGCAAAAGTTTGATACTGACGTTGATATTTTCAAGCAGTGGGGCGAGGCGCGCGGCAACAGCGAAGTTGAAGCGGTGCAGTTGCACAAAAAAATTGTTCTGACGTTGATTATTATCGCGGCATTGCTCACCGCCGGGATTATCGTGCTGGTGTGGCTGGCGCTACGTCACTTACTGCTTAAACCGCTGAATCAGTCGATTGAGCAACTGGAGTTTGTCGCCAAAGGTGATTTGACCCAGCCGTTGCCGCCTGCGGGTAATAACGAATTTGGCCGTCTGGCCGCGGCAATTACCATCATGCGTGATTCGCTGATGGAATCGGTAAGCCGCGTGCGTGACGCCAGTTCGCAAATTGATACCGGCAGCCGCGAACTGGCGGCAGGCAACCAGAACCTGGCTCAGCGTACTGAATCGACCGCCACTTCTCTTGAGCAAACCGCTGCCAGCATGGAACAGATCACCGCGACGGTGAAACAGAACGCCGACAACGCCGGGCAAGCGCATAAACTCGCCAAAGACGTGTCCGATACCGCCGACCGTGGCAGCGAAATGGTGTGCTACGTGATTGAAAAAATGCGTGATATCTCCAGCAGTTCCGATCGTATTGCCGACATCCTTAGCGTTATCGACGGTATCGCCTTCCAGACCAATATCCTGGCGTTGAATGCCTCGGTTGAAGCGGCGCGAGCCGGTGAACAAGGGCGTGGCTTTGCGGTGGTGGCAGGCGAAGTTCGCACTCTGGCAAGCCGCAGCGCCGATGCAGCAAAAGAGATCCGCTCGTTGATTTCTGAGTCGCAAAATCATGTTGGCGAAGGGCGGGAACTGGCTCAACAAGCCGGTGAAACGATGGATGAAATTGCCGAGGAAGTGATGCGCATGACCCGCCTGGTGAGTGAAATCGCCAATGCGTCAAATGAGCAAAGTTACGGTATCGAACAGGTGAATATTGCGGTGAGTCAGATGGATGAAGCGGCACAGCAGAATGCGGCATTGGTTCAGGAGTCGACCGCGGCTACACGTTCACTGGAGGAGCAGTCGCAGCATTTGGTGGCGGCAATGGCGACGTTCAGGTGTTGATTCACGCGCCCTCACCCTAACCCTCTCCCCCCGGAGAGGGGATTGATCGGTGTTCTCCCTCTCCTGGGGGAGAGGGCCGGGGTGAGGGGGTAAATTAAAACGAATTAAGCATCCGGATACTCACGAATAAAACGCTCAACATCATCAACCATATGCTCGTTACCGACAAAGAACGGGCGGCGTTGATGCAGGGTTTCAGGGATGATATCCAGAATTCGCTCTTTACCGTCGCTGGCTTTACCGCCGGCTTGTTCCGCAAGGAACGCCATCGGGTTACCTTCATACAGTAAACGCAATTTCCCTTGTGGGTGGCTTGCGGTACTTGGATACAAATAAATCCCGCCTTTCAGCAGGTTACGGTGGAAATCTGCCACCAGAGAACCAATGTAGCGCGAGGTATATGGGCGCTGCGTGTTGGCGTCTTCTTCCTGACAGAACTTAATGTATTTCTTCACGCCAGTTGGGAAGCGGATGTAGTTCCCTTCGTTGATGGAATAGGTGCTGCCAATTTCCGGGAAGCGCATACGTTCCTGGCACAGGCAGAACACGCCCAGTGAAGGATCGTAAGTGAAGGCGTGTACACCACAACCGGTGGTGTAAACCAACATGGTTGAGGAGCCGTAAACGACATAACCTGCCGCGACCTGGCGGTTGCCTGGCTGAAGGAAATCAGCTTCGGTAACAGGTGTGCCGACTGGCGTGATACGGCGATAGATAGAGAAAATAGTCCCGACTGACACGTTGACGTCGATGTTAGATGAGCCGTCGAGCGGGTCCATCAGCACCACATATTTGGCATGTTCCGCGCCTTCGAAAACAACAATGTCATCTTCTTCTTCGGAAGCAACACCGGCCACAATCCCTCGGGCTTTCAATGCTGCTTTCAGTTTTTCGTTCGCGAACAGATCGAGTTTTTGCTGTACCTCGCCCTGGATATTTTCAGCTCCGCTGGCACCCAGAATATCCACCAGACCCGCTTTGTTGATATCGCGGTGGATAATTTTTGCGCCGAGCTTTATCGCCGACAGCAAGGCAGTCAGTTCACCGGTTGCGTGCGAGAACTCGTGCTGCTTTTCGACAATAAATTCACCTAACGTTTTCATAACCCTTTCCCTGCATCTGTCAGTTGAGTAAAACGATTGCAACAATCCTAACAAATATTCAAATAGTAGCGTACAGGTGAATCGCGCCAGCTAAATGCGGAATAACCTGAAATGCGATTTGCCACCATTCAACATGCGGTTAGAATGTGTGCCTAAGAATAAAAGGACAGTTTTATGCGCATTCATATTTTGGGTATTTGCGGCACGTTCATGGGTGGTCTGGCAATGCTGGCTCGCTCGCTCGGCCATGAAGTTACTGGCTCGGACGCTAATGTGTATCCGCCAATGAGCACTCTGCTACAAGAGCAGGGTATTGATTTAATCCAGGGTTACGACCCAAGCCAGCTCGACTCACAACCGGATTTGGTGATCATCGGCAACGCTATGACTCGCGGTAACCCGTGTGTTGAAGCGGTGCTGGAGAAAAGTATTCCTTACATGTCAGGCCCACAGTGGTTGCACGACTTTGTGCTGCGCGACCGTTGGGTGATTGCGGTGGCGGGGACGCACGGCAAAACGACGACGGCAGGCATGGCGACCTGGATTCTGGAGGCC
>Ga0207696_1001460_pt1 | contig 12812 bp, 15 predicted proteins | sample KBSS54metaG_FD_184403 | JGI IMG/M metagenome (GOLD analysis project Ga0207696, IMG submission 184403) | Switchgrass rhizosphere microbial communities from Kellogg Biological Station, Michigan, USA - KBS S5-4 metaG (SPAdes) (version 2) | ecosystem: Host-associated > Plants > Roots > Rhizosphere >...
AACTTGTTTTTTTAGTTACTATCGCACGCCTTGGTGAGGTGTCCGAGTGGCTTAAGGAGCACGCCTGGAAAGTGTGTATACGTTTGCGCGTATCGAGGGTTCGAATCCCTCTCTCACCGCCAGAATTAAAAAAAAGACCTAAGTCGTTTTGATTTAGGTCTTTTTTATTTAGCTTAAAAAATCAATCTAATCAACTATAAGTAACTTCGCACCATTCAGGCTAAAAGACTGATGTGGCTCCGAATTATCGCCTACTTGATAGCTCATTCCTGAAGTTAAAGTAAATGTTCGACCATCCTTCAATCTACTTTCTAGTTCACCTTCTAGGCAAAATAAGATATGCCCTTTTTCACACCAATGGTCAGCTAAATAGTTTGCTGAGTACTCCACAAGTCTTATTCTAATTTTATTTCCTTCTTCACCAAAAAATTGAGTTTTCCAATAAGCTTTTCCTGTTTCACCGCTATATTCAGTGACTTCAATTTCTTCCCAGTTTGTAATTTGAAATGGAAAAGGCGCGATATTCATTTTTTATTCCACAGTATGTTTTGTTGTATTTTCAACTTATAGACAAATCTAACTTTTGCAAATGATTTATCGAAAATCAGAAAGATAACAAAACTATTTTTCACTTTGAAAGACCCAAACCCTCACGTTTAGGCCTTTCCCATCTTTAAACTTACTCAGACAATGCTAATAACTTCTGAACATACTGAATTGCATTATTGTCTATGTCTTGGTGAGTCGGAACAACGTCGTCTTCAGAAGGGTTTGTGTCTAAACCATAAAATGCATGAAGCGGTTGATAGACTGCCCCAACATAGAGAGCTGTTAGCTCAAAGGGGGTAAAAATCTTCTCCAAAGAAATTTGATAGTCACCAGTTTCTGAATAAACTTGTTCTTGCCCACCAGCAGACAAAGCCAACATAAACTTTTTATTTTTGAGCTTGTCGCCTGTCGAACCATAAGCCCAGCCATACGCCAAAACTTCATCAAGCCATTGTTTCAAAAGTGGCGGACAGTTAAACCAATACACTGGAAATTGAAATACTAAATTTTCGTGTTCTTCTACAAGCGCTTGCTCTTTTGCGACATCAATCACCCCGTCTGGGTAGGCTTGATAAATTTGATGAACCGTAAATTGATCGGGATGTTTTTCTAATTCCTCAATCCATCTTTTATTTACAACAGACTGGTTTATGTGAGGGTGGATAACAATCACCAATGTCTTTTTCATTATGAAAACACTCTTATCGGAAAGTAGATAAATCGATTATAGAAGTGTGCTTTCCAAAATATAAGTACGGTAATTTATGTTATATACTATACTAAAAGATAGTATGGATTTTAAAAATGGACGACTGCATTCCAACTTATACGCCATTAGAAGATACGGGCTTTGGATACACCCTTTCTTTAATTAATGGCAAATATAAAATGATTATTATGTATTGGCTCTATGGAAAAACCGTCATGCGTTTTAATGAGCTGCAACGCTGCATTGGCAATATTTCGTTTAGAACGCTCAGCAATACACTCAAAGAATTAGAAAGAGATGGACTGATTCATCGCAAGGAATATCCTCAAATTCCGCCTAAAGTTGAATATCGCCTTTCAGAAAGAGGACAGTCTTTAATTCCTTTGTTAGATATGATGTGTGAATGGGGCGAGCGTAATAAGCCGTCTTAGTTTTATGACTTGAAGTGATACTAAATATGAGAAATGAGTTAAGAGAAATTTTTATTAAGGGATGCGACGATAAGATTGAAAAAAAGGGAGACAATGTCGGTCTATCTTTTTATGCTTTTTTTAAAAATAAGAATGATAACCCTGAGTTATTGATGGAAGCTGCCCATTGGTGGATTATGTTGCATAAACTAGATCACTTCGAGAAGGCAGTTAAGATTAAAGAATTGGTTTTGAGTGAAAGCTAAAAATAGAATTATTGTAAAAGGCTTAAATTTAAAAACTTAAGCCTTTTTATTATTTAAAAAATATTTACTTAACATATGGCCAAACATCAGGATCTGTATATTTCTCATCAATTTGATAACCTTCAGCTTTGGCTTTTATCTCTTCCTTTTCCCGATATTTTTTATTTTCAATTAGCCTTTTTTTAAAAGCTTGCTCAAACTCACTAGGCGTCATTTTATCAGAGTTAGTAATTGAATCTCTTTCGTTGTAGCGAACACTCTGAAAGCTAAATCTAAGCATATATTGCTCTTCATTACGCTCATTCTTAGCTGTTCTTTTTAAACTGATATCTAAAACAACCCCATTAGCGTACAACCTATAACCCAATGATTTTGTAGAGCTATTGTTTATTATATTTTTCCACTCTTCAAAGCTAAAAATATAACTTGGATCAATGACATCACGACTTTTCGATAGATGTTTAATATTATCTTCTTTAGCAATCCGCGGAGCATCTGTGAAGAAATAGTTTTTCCAGCCAGCCTGATTAATACGTTTCATTAAAGCTACATAGCTTTGATATATCTGATCTGGGGTAGCGAATTCTTCTTTTGTTAGTCCGGCATCAATATCTAAAACTTGAATCCCTTCATTTTTATCATATTGAGTACCTAATACAGAAAAAACATGCTCGATTAATAAACTATTAGCACCATTCTCTATTTTTAATTTTCCTAAATGAGGAGGTGAAAATTGAAGTTCTCTAAAGCTAACGCCAGCTGGGTGATTATCGACATCGCCATCACTATACTTTAAAAAATCTTGAACACCTTGTTCACCCATATGCAAAGTGTAGGACTGCTGATTCATAGTCAAATTCTCATTATGTTCTGATGTTGGCTGACAAGCGGAAAGTAATAATCCAAAAATAAAAATTAAGAAATATTGTTTAAATTTTGCCATCATTACTATCTTTCCCTACTTTAAACTCTGCTTTGCTATCCCCCCATCCTGCAATAACTCCTAATTCTTTTTCTAAAAAATCTCTCCCTTTGTCACTTTGCATTAAGCGGTGGTATTTACCAGCCGCAACCTTAATCCACTTTATACGGCTATCATAATTCTCAACTTGTGTTCCTTCTAATGGTTCGCTATAAACCGTTTCAGGTAATTGCGATAGAACACCCGCATGACGTCCTTTATGCTGTCCTTGTTTATTTGGCTTTACTGCATCGACGCCGTAATCACTCGTTAAAACAAGGGTACTATCTGGTAGGCCGGTAATACGTTGTAAGGAGGCCTGCTTCTGGACCTTCCATTCTTCCCACACAAGTTTTTGTAAAATATTATATTGTTCTTGAACTGCGATCGCCATTAGATGGTCAAAAAGATTTTTAGCCGCTGTTTTAAAATTATCATTCCGAGTTTTCCCTACACGTTTAAAGACATTTTCAATATCAGGTAAATACCCAAAGCCTTCTTCTACCTGATCAGTGCATCCTAGTTGGTTAATAACTGATAAAGAATTTGACCATGGTAAATTCTCGACTTCTTTTTTAATATGTTTAAAACCAGATACTTTTCGGGCTTTCTTACAACTTTTAAATGAGGCTGATGAAGCACTCCATGCATAGTGCCATGGTGCAATATCCATAAATAGCCATAAATTGCCTTTAGCAAAAGAATGTACTGGATCTCGAATCATAGAGTTAATAACAGGGGCTGTTAAAACACCGCCTACGGCACCAGAAATCACAGGTGCCCACTTATAACCCCATGCAGTCAACCCATGTTTAAAAATAGCAGCTACTGTTTTAGAGGCAAATGCTCCAAGTCCCATCCAATAGTAACGACCTCTAAATTGTTTAATCCCTGAAATTTCTTGTTCTAAATAAATTCTGGCATAGACAGAAGCGATACGCCTTGCTCTAGCTTCATACCCAGGTTCGAGTTTGTAATGATTCGCATTTTTCAGATTAGAAACTCTTTTTATTGCTTCTTGCTGATAAATTTCCCAGAAAGTTGAACAATCACATTGAACAGTTTTACAGCTATTTTCCGTAGTATTGGTATTACTGTCCCAATCAAGACTTCCACTCATTTAGCATCACCATCATTGTCAGCAGAATCAGCCTCGAAACTTATCCAATTTAAATCCAACTTTAAATTTTCTTGTGTAGAAGAGTGAATACGCTTAGATCTACCTTTTTCATCTGCCTGAGAGATATATTCATTTCCATCGGTAGAAATTTTATAGTCTACTTTTTTCATGGGTTCCCCAGAAGGTAATAACATTTGAAACTTTTCGTTATATGCTTCATAAGCAGGTAATCCTTGAATATTTACTCCTACTTCAGCCCCACCTTTAAATAGATGTTGCCCAGCTTTTACTTCAAACTTTGCTGGTGTAATTAAGGTAATACCATTTTTATTAATAATAATTTGAGAGCCGCCAGCCATATACAAAACCCTATCTAGTAAAATTTTATTTGTCTTTCTAAAATAGATTCCATGAAAATTAATTTAACCAACTTAATATTATGACCTTTATTCTTGCTATTCAACTTGAGGATAGTATTGTGATTGCAGCAGACACCCGTAGTGCAGTGCCTCATCAGCATAATGGCTCATATTTATATCAAGATGGTATTCAAAAGCTCTTTCCATGGGAAAACGGTATTATTACAGGAACTGGCGAATTAAACCTTATTCAAAATGTTATGCATTCTTTTAATAAATTTACGGAACATAACATCCATGAACTACCAAATTTATTGAAAGCTTCTAGATTAATTCGTGAACAAGAAATCATACATTCTCAGTTAGAAATCACAAAATTACTATATTCAACTTATAGTAAAAATGGAGCACAACTTCACTCAATTCAACCCAACAATCTAGAAGAATATGAAGTAATTAGATGCGAGAAAAATGAAATTTTACTCTGGACATTTAATCCAGATATTCGCCCTATCCTTAATGCACTAACAGAACTACATTCCAATTTAAAACCATTAAATGCATTTAATAATGCAACTGACTGTATCTATTACTATATAAACCAAATATCTCCTATATTTCGTGAACAAGCACAACATGATTCTATGATGAGTAAAGAGTTTGACTTCTTCTTTCAAACCAAAGATGAATACTTTTTTGGAGATTTTTTAAACAATGATTCTAGAATCTTGAATAATAAAATAAATAATCTTTAAAAATAGACCCAACTCTCGTCAGGCCTCTCCCCCTTCAAACCCGACTTAAAAAGTAGTCAAGCAATACCTCTCTTTCATCGGTGCTATCAGCCCCTAAAAGCTGAACCATTGCACCATCAATCACAAATAAAAACATGTGTGCATCTTCAACTGTAGCGGCAGGCTTTACGGTTAAAAGCAGTTTATGAATTTCTTTAATTAACCAGTTTCGGTAGTCAATAACGAGTTTATAGGCCGTAGGATAAAGCTTTTCAATTTCAAAAATAGCTTTAAATGGCAAACGATAAAAGCCATCTAAGTTCGCATGTAAGAGATAAATTTTCTTGAGTTTATCGAATGCCATGAGTTCACGGTACGAATGAATAATTGAAAACACCTCATGCTTTAAAGCATCTACTTGAAAAGTTAAGCTCATCTGAATGAGCCTTTCTTTGGAGTGAAAGTAGTTATAAAATGTGGCTTTTGGAATTTTGGCTTCACTAATAATTCGGTCGATACCGACGTGAAATCCATGTTGATTAAATAAATCTTTTGCCGCGTGGAGCACTTGTAGTGCTTTAAATGATGCTTCTAAATTTGGCATTTTTATACCGTTTAAAATAATTTTTTGTTGTATGTAAAAGAGATAGAAATGCCGTCACTCTTAAATTGAGCGCTAAAAACAGGCATGCGAAAGCCACACAAATATGGTGTGCTCGCCTATCTCGGGTTTTATTGTTGCTATGATTTTTTAGTCGTAATGACCTATGGCTTAAAACCTAGAGTCGGTTAAACCGTTTTAAAGACCAGTTGGGTATAGACCTAAAGATTTTGGCAAAGGTTGCCAATGAGAGAGATGAAATAGTACGCATTAGCGAACTCCTTTGGGTAATAAAGAAGCTTCGCCACATCACTGCTAAACGATTATGGTGGCGAAACGAAAAGGGGTTAGCAGACTGATTTACCCAAAAATCAGCACATCCGAAGATGTCCCCCTCCCGTTCCGCCGCAGAGGGGGCACGTAGGGATGCCCACAAAAAAGAGAGACTTTTTCGTGTGCGTTGGGTAAATACGGCCTGCTAAAACCGACTGGCAATGTGACCAGCAGGCAAAGGATAATCCGCGAGTTTTGGAGTGTCAATGTAAGGTTGAATAGAAATTGGTTAAATAATTTTTGTTTTCATTCAATTAGATATTTAAGCTAAACAGTCATTCAACTTAAATTTAAGAATATCATGATAATAGTAAAAATGGTGGCAGAACGAAAAGAGGTTAGCAGACTGGACACACAGAACCAGCACACCCGAAAGTGTCCTCTTACCGCTCTACCATAGAATGGTGGCAAAACGAAAAGGGATTAGCAGACTGGCACAAAAGGAAACCAGCACACCTAAAGGTGTTCCCTTATCGTTCTACCATAGAATGGTGGCAGAACGACAAGGGTTTAGCAGACTGGGCACAGTACCAGCACACCTGAAAGTGTCCCCTTATCGCTCTACCCTAAAGTAGTTTTCAGGCAAAGAATAATTATCAAATTTTTAAGTGTCAATGTTTATATATTATTAATTTATAAAATATTTTTTATTTTCATTGGTTCATTTTTTCATTGTTAATTTATCATTCATTTTCAAAACTGCTTAAATGAACAGATTGATCGCGCTATAAATAAAAGCTACAGTAAATAAAGTTTGAATTTTATAACTTTAAATAAATTAATAATGCATGCAGGCAAAGACATGGAAACCATACATGATTTTTATCGCCGCTTTTCTTTAACCAGAGATAGCGATTACTCGGTTCCATCGACTTCGTTTGGACATTTTAATGTGTTCCAACGCGATGCCTGCTCGTTTCTCACGCCTTATAGCCGCCGCGATTATTATAAAATTTCACTGGTTTTAGGCACAGGTGAACTTCACTACGCCAACCGCTGGATTCGGGTAGACCGCCCTGCTTTACTTTTTTCAAACCCGATGGTTCCCTACGCTTGGGAAATTAATTCGTCCGAACAGGCAGGCTGGTTTTGTTTATTTACCGAAGAGTTTGTAAACCAAGAATCAAGACAAAGTTTTTTAAAAGACTCACCGCTGTTTAAAGTCGACGGCGACCCACTATATTTTTTAAATGACCAACAGGTTGATGAAATTTCATTTATTTTCAAAAAGATGATGACTGAAATAAATTCAGACTACATCCATAAATACAACGTTTTAAGAAACTATTTGCACCTGATTGTGCATGAAGCTATGAAAATGCAACCGACCCAACAGTTTGAAAAACATAGCAATGCTGCGGTTCGGATTTGCCATTTATTCTTTGAGTTATTAGAGCGCCAGTTCCCAATCGACTCGCCTCATTTTCAGCTTAAACTCAAAACTGCAAATGACTATGCCTATGGTTTGTCGGTACATGTCAACCATTTAAACCGAGCTGTAAAAGAAGCCACAGGTAAAACCACGTCTGAGCATATTAGCTCGCGCATTACGCAAGAAGCCAAAGCGCTGTTGCAACACACCAGTTGGAATATTTCCGAAATTGCCTATAGCTTAGGCTTTGAATATTCAGCGTATTTCACCAATTTCTTTAAGAAAAATACGGGTTTTTCGCCTAAAAAGTTCCGTGAAGACTGTGTAGCCTAAAAACAGATTGTTTGAATTTTATAATTATTGGTTTGAATGTTATACGTCAGTTTGAGCCAAAGCATTTTATAGTTTTTCTACTCAAGTGATTTTGCAAAAAGAGTGTGAAAAATGAAATATAGAACTTTAGGACAAACAGGCGAAAAAGTATCAGCACTTGGTTTAGGTTGCATGGGAATGAGCTTTGCCTATGGTGCCTCAGATGACACACAAAGCATTGCAACCCTAGAAAAAGCATTAGACCTCGGCATTAACTTTTGGGACACCGCCGACATGTACGGCAACGGCGCAAACGAAGTTTTGCTCTCAAAAGTTTTAGAAAAACATCGCGACAAAGTATTTTTGGCAACCAAATTTGGCTTTCGTTATAAAGAAGACAACCTCAACCCACAAAACTCTTTAGAGTCTTATATCGATGGTTCTCCAGAATGGATTAAAGTTGCGGTCGAAAACAGTTTAAAACGTTTAAATACAGACGTGATTGATTTGTATTATGCGCACCGCATTGACCCGAATATTCCAGTTGAAGACACCATTGGTGCCATGGCTGACTTGGTCCAACAAGGTAAAGTTCGTTATTTAGGACTCAGTGAAGCGTCGGCTGAAACCATTCGTAAAGCACATGCAATTCACCCAATTGCAGCGGTTCAACATGAATATTCGCTACTCACCCGTGATTTTGAGCAAACCCATTTGCAAACTATTCGTGAGTTAGGTATTAGCCTTGTGCCGTATTCACCGCTTTCGCGTGGTTTAATTACCAACACGCTCGATGTCGGCAACCTAGAAGAAAACGATTTCCGTCGCCAGTTACCACGTTATCAGGGCGATAACTGGAAAAATAACCAAAGCTTGGCGCAAGCATTTAGCGAATTTGCTCAAAGCAAAAACGCGACAGCGGCTCAACTGGCTTTGGCTTGGATCTTGGCGCAAGGTGATGACATCATTCCAATTCCGGGTACGTGTAAAATCGAGCGACTTGTGGAAAATGCTGGCGCAGTAGACCTTGATTTAACAGCGGCAGATTTGGCAGAAATCGACGCAATTATTGTGAGATACCCAAACATGGGCGCACGCTATAACGCTGAGCAACTTGCTGCGGTAAACCATTAAAATATGAACTATAAAAAAGTCCGATTTAATGTCGGACTTTTTTTTATTTAGTCTTTGCTATAACTACCCTGCTGGCGTCCATCATTCCAAGTTACGTCTAACGATTTTTCAGAAATAGTCAGGCTTTCAGGAAAAATACTTAAATTCTTTTTAAATTTAGAGTCTGGTTTTAAACCAATACAGTTTCCATTTTTCCACCATGTCCCTTCGGCATATTGGTCTAAAGCGCCATAAGCTAACATCCATTTAAACTTGCCGTCTGGCTGAAGTAAAAGTTCTGAACCAACTTCCATCACACCATTTAAATAATAGTGTCCACTCCAAGCCTGATCAGCTTGCTGCAACTTCACTTCTTTGCATGTGCTCGTTGGCTCTGCATAAATTTGAGATGAAATCGCAATCGTAGAAAGTAATAGCAACCGTGCAAATATATTCATTATTTAATTCCCTATATTTTTAGACTTATTTTCCAGACTCAACTTTTAAATAAGTTCCATCTGCATACACATTGTGTCCAAAGCCACAACCTGAATCGCCACTGTCTTGTTTTGCCTGAATGTAGTTTCCTAATTTCGCATTGGTTTTAAAGTCGAGTTGAATGCGGCAATCTTGATCTTTATAGACGATTTGCTTTTTATTGCTCGGCATTGTGGTGCCAAACTCACCCATGTTCGGGCCGTAAATTAAGCCTCTAAGGCCCATATATAAGCCAGCATAGCTGATTGCATATTGCCCTTTCTGACGGCTTACTGTGATGTGGTCCCACTCACCAAAACCTGAGTAACGCACATATTCACCAGACAAGTCATTTGACGCTTTAGATTTTGGTAATTGCTTAAGATTAAACTGACTAGACTTTGATTTTTCATCGAGCATAAACCACGATCTTGCCCAAAGTGGCTGACCCAATTTGGCATAGGCTAGGCCCACATTATTGTTAGCAACTTCAACATCTCGGTCAGTAAATTTAACCGTAGTTTCATCTGCATTGGCTTTACAAAATGCTGTCCAAGATGCTTGGTTTTGGAAGTTTTCTAGCGCTTTTTTATATTGTTTTTGGTCGTAGTTTTTCTTACCTAAACTCGCGTATTGCTTCACTTTATTACAGCTTTGCTGTAGCTCTTGTGCAAAAGAAAATTCTGCATGCGTAACCGACAAAGCCGAAAGGGTGAGAAGCGCGCAACCTGAAATAATAGATTTAATCATTTTTAAAATTCTTTAATAATTAACTAATTATATAATATGAGCTAGTTCGACAAATCACAATTCTCTGCAACAAAAGTCCATTACAATGCTGGTTAGCTTAGGTTCTTTCATCACGCCATATAAAAAAGGCCTGAACATTTAGCTCAAGCCTTTTTGATTTTAGAGTTTAGCCAAATCTCAACTAAGAAGACTCACTTAGACTCAAGTTAGAATGATGATTTTGACAAATTGCGCTTTGTAAAATCTTCATACTATTTTTAATCGCAGCTTCCACCTGTATTTGGCTATCTCCCATGAAATGAATTTTTGCAGGGATATTTTCATAACTAAAATTGTTATGGTCGCCACTTTCTTGAATTAACTGATAAGTAATCGTTTCATTCTCTAATTCTTTAATACCATTAAATAAAAAACCAGAACTATAAGGGTTCGGCATCATCAGAAAACCAGTAATTTTCGTATTCACCGGCTCTTGTGGAATATTCATTGCCGCCTTAATCCACATTTCGTACAAGTCGACTGACTCATTGCGTAATGTAATGAACGGAATTTCCCCTCCACCGACTCGCCCGCCAACCTCTAAAAAGACCAGCTCACCTTTAGATTCGATAAATTCAAGATGAATCGCCTGATCTTTTAATTTTAAGAATTTACATACGTCTAAAGTAAATAGTTCTACTTTTTGAATAAACTCAGAATTATCAATCGTGACTGAGCCTAATGGCGCACCGTTTCTAAAGTCTAAACAGGTATTAATATATTTTGAGACTTTAAAGTAAGGCATTTTATTGTCAGAAATAATCGCATCGACGTGATAGATATCTCCCTCAATAAACTCCTCGACTTCATAGCCTTCATAGGAAGACAACCGTGGTATATCTGCCAACTCACTAATTTTAATTACGCCTTCAGAAGCTGCACCTACTTGAGGTTTTAAAATAATCGCTGAGCCACTTTCTAGCAGAAATTTTTTAATGTCTTGGTGTGAAGACACTTCTGCATATTTTGGATAACGGACAGTAGAATGAGCTAAAGCATCCTTCATTTTTTTCTTATTACGGCACAACAAATTGTCTTCAACCGTTGCACCCACAATATTCAATTCAGTTCGAATGCGAGCGGCAGCATCGAGGTCATATTCTGAGATGGCAATAACATAATCTATTGGCTTTTTTTCATAGATTTTTACTGCTTCTTTTAATACATCCTTTTCATTTAATTGTTCTAAACCCGCTATGCAGTAACAGTTTGAAGAGGTGATATAGCGCATGGTGTCTATTAATGAAATATAAGATACATGGACAGCATCGTGATCTATATATTTATTAAAGTCAGACAATTCATCGTCATATCTATTGATGATTAATACATGTTTCATATGACTTTCACCTGCTCATGTATATGTGTGACTAAACTACGGATCTTATCTTCACTTTCAGAACGGAGAATGATGTAGCCTAATCGTGAGGTCCAATCATGGTTACACGCCAGTTCATCATCTGCTTCGTAGTAGAAGTGATGGTGTACACATTCAGGCGCTTCTAACAGTTGCTCTAAACCACTAAAGCCTTTGAAAAGTCTGTGGTTTCCTTGCGGAATAAAGGCAATTGCAGAGACCATATTTTTCTCTATTGAAGGTGAATATGGCAGGTCGAGGTATTCGCTCAGTACCGCTTGTGCAAGGTCAAAATTAGTCGCCAGTTTAATTAACTCAACAATATTGTCGCCCGGTAAACGTGCAGCTAACTCGATCGCTACGGCTTTCCCCTGAGGCGTTACTCTCAGTTCTAGGTGAAAAGGTCCGATGTTTAATTCTAAGGTTTGAATGACTTTTGCGGCATAATCAAAAACGTGTTCAGAAAATTGGCCGTCATATTGATTACCCACAATATGCCCAATTTCGACAAAGTAAGGTTCAGGACCTAATAGCTTCTCTGTCAGTGAAGCGAAGGTTATTTTTCCATCTGTATGGACAATTCCTTCAACACTGTATTCCTTCCCAACGATATATTCTTCAACAATTAAATCACCACTTGCATAGAAGCCAATATCATTGGGTTTAGATTTCCAGATCGCGTCAACTGTTCTTAATAATTCATCAAAATCTGCAACTTTTTTAACAGACATACTGCCCGCCATATCAACCGGCTTCACTACAGCTGGAAACTTAAACCCTTGAGGTAAGCGAATCTCTTTACCCTGTGAAATCAAAGCATATTTAATATCGCTTAAACCTGACTTGGTCAGCTTGTCACGAAATTTGAATTTATTTCGAACCGTTTGCGCTGTCGTATATTCAAGAGAGTTTTTGGCAAATGAATTGCCTAGTTGTGCTGCCATAGGTACAGCATATTCAACCCCCGGTAATATGGCTCTTACCGTCTTTAACTCATTAATTTTAGAGAGTTGACTATGAAAATCACTGGTATCTATTTTTATTATCTCTTTTGCTTTTTGTCGCATTGTTCCATCAATGCTGCACTCTCCTTCGTCAGTAGAAAAAACATATAAATCTATACCTAATTCTTGAGCAGCATTTAAATAAGTGACGCCCGAAGAAATAGGTTCTATAACTACTACAGTCATTGTTACAGTCTCCGTTAGGGACCAAAACTTTCTAACTCACACAGAGGCTGATTTAAAATTTTATTAATTATTGGGGTAGAACCGACACCCACTGTTAACTCGTGAGAGTCCAAATAATTTGAAAAATCAAATCCATTATTCGTCCACGTACAAAACGGGA
>Ga0207696_1001467_pt1 | contig 12755 bp, 11 predicted proteins | sample KBSS54metaG_FD_184403 | JGI IMG/M metagenome (GOLD analysis project Ga0207696, IMG submission 184403) | Switchgrass rhizosphere microbial communities from Kellogg Biological Station, Michigan, USA - KBS S5-4 metaG (SPAdes) (version 2) | ecosystem: Host-associated > Plants > Roots > Rhizosphere >...
CAAAACTGCCGGCCAGAAGTAACGAAGCGTGCGTTCCGTGAGTGGTGAACAGGTTGAACATCAGTGCTACCAAAGCTGCACCACAACTCTGGCCGAGTAACCTGGCCGTGCCTAACATGCCGCTGGCACCACCGCTGCGGTGACGCGGAGCAGAAGAGATAATGGTGTGGTTATTGGGGGACTGGAACAAGCCAAAACCTGCACCGCACAAGAACATGCGCCAGATAATATCTATGTCAGAAGGGTTATGTGGCAACAGCGCCAAAGCAAACAGACCGCAAGCCATCATTACAAGTCCGATTCCACCTAATAATCCCGCATGTACTCGTCCAATTAAATGACCAGCGACCGGAGCCATAATCATGGTTGCGATGGGCCACGGCGTCAGTAGCAGGCCAGTTTCCACTTCACTACGACCTAATGTCGATTGCAGGAAAAAGGGTAAAGAAACCATTGCCAGCATCTGCGCGGTAAAAGAACACACTGATGTTCCAATGGATAAAGAAAACACCGGGATACGCAGTAAATCGACCGGCAATAATGGGAAAGGGAGTTTTAACTGGCGGCGTATAAAGAAAGATCCAATGACTAGCAAGGCTGCCAGTTCACTGAGAATAAGCCAGCCAGACTGGCCCTGAGCAAACCCGCTGATGGCAGAAATCAATAAGCCAAACGTCAGGGCATTCATGATGGCGCCTGGAATATCAAAGCGCTGCCCCTGGGATTTTTGTTGGTTCGCTGGCAAGAAACGCAGAGCCAATAATAGTGCAATGATGCCAATGGGCACGTTAACCAAAAATAACCATTTCCAGGAAGCAACGGATAGAATGGCGGCAGCAATAGTCGGCCCGGCAGCTGATGAAACGGCAACAATAAATGAGTTAATTCCCATGCCGCGGCCAAGGTGTTTTTGTGGATAAATAAGCCGAATGAGCGCGGTATTTACGCTCATTAATGCCGCACCGCCGAATCCCTGCAGCACGCGAGCAAATGTCAGCATGGGTAAAGAATTCGATAACGCACAAAAAAGGGATGTCACACAAAACAGCATTAGCCCGCACTGATATACCCGGCGATAACCAAAAATATCCCCCAGAAACGACATGGAAAGTAATGAAACAATTATCGCTATTTGGTAACTGTTAACAATCCAGATGGATTCTGCCGGACTGGCATTAAGTTCGCGGGCAATGGTGGGAAGGGCGACGTTAGCGATTACGCCATCAAGTACGGCCATAGTAATACCTAACGCAATGGCTAAAATAGCACCATAGCGCCGCGGTAATGGCAGCCCATCAGCAAGGGTTTTATCCATAGGAAAGATTGAATTCACGGGGCTGTATTCGGGGAGAAATAATAATAGCACTAAATTTACGGGATATGTCGCAGATTTGTAACGATATAGAATAGATTCATTGCGATGACATGGTAGTCAACTTATACTAAAAACCGGTTCTAATTTTTATAAAACAAATGCGATCGAGGTGATTTAATGGCAATCGCAGATCTGGATAAACAACCTGATTCTGTCTCTTCTGTCCTGAAAGTTTTTGGCATCTTACAGGCTCTTGGCGAAGAACGCGAAATTGGTATTACTGAATTATCGCAACGCGTAATGATGTCAAAAAGCACCGTCTATCGCTTTTTGCAGACAATGAAATCCTTGGGTTATGTGGCTCAGGAAGGCGAATCTGAGAAATACTCGCTTACGCTGAAGTTGTTCGAACTTGGCGCGCGTGCGTTGCAAAATGTTGATTTGATTCGTAGTGCTGACATCCAGATGCGTGAACTGTCGCGTCTGACAAAAGAAACGATCCACTTGGGTGCGTTGGATGAAGACAGTATTGTCTATATCCACAAGATCGACTCAATGTACAACTTGCGTATGTATTCGCGCATTGGTCGTCGTAACCCATTGTACAGTACTGCAATTGGTAAAGTGCTTCTGGCCTGGCGTGACCGTGAAGAAGTACGTGAAATTCTTGCCGATGTGGAGTACACCCGCAGCACTGAACGTACCATTACCAGCACCGACGAATTGATGGATGTTCTGGATACGGTTCGTAAGCAAGGTTATGGCGAAGATAACGAAGAACAAGAAGAAGGTTTGCGCTGCATCGGCGTGCCGGTATTTGACCGCTTTGGTGTTGTGATTGCCGGTTTAAGTATTTCATTCCCGACTTTGCGTTTTTCTGAAGACCGCCTTCACGAATATGTCGCTATGCTACATGACGCTGCGCGCACTATTTCTGAGCAAATGGGTTATCACGAATATCCATTCTGATGAAAAATTAAACGCCGCTAAATAGCGGCGTTTTTTTACTCTTCGATTATCTACTGTCCGTTATCAATAACCTTGTCACTTTTACGCAATACAGGGCAATCACTCAGTCCGATAATACCACTTTCACTATGAATGAATTGTGCAGTGGTGATATTTCGTGCAGTGAGGTATTTGCATTGCAGTCCCATACCCGCTGCATTTTGATGGCTCCCAATCAATACTCCGTAGCCAGAGAGGAGTAAACCGATCCACAGCAGCACTATCACCAGAATAGTGCGGATCACGACACGCATATCTACCTCTTATTATTACTCTATTAGAGTGTTAAGCGTAGCGCGTAGCACTAAAGTATCAATGTGATGATTCTTAAATAAAATCTGAGTTGAGTGATGCCTGGTTTAGGTTGCGTATGCCAGACTTACTCTCTAAAGCTTTTAATGTGGAGAATGTAGTGAAAAAGTACAGATGGTTCATCTTAGTTGCGGTTTTTTTCGTCTGCTTACTACTCTGGACGCAGATGGTCAACGTGATGTGCGATCAGGATGTACAATTTTTCAGCGGGGTTTGTACAATTAACAAATTTATTCCCTGGTAGACTCTTTTTATCCACACGATACTTACCTTCGGGCGCAGCAGGTGTAGAATAGCGCGTTTTACTGAGGTGGTAAGATGAACGAATTAAGTGTTGGCGCGTTGAATATCGTGTCCCTGACAGTTTCCCTGGTGGTGCTGGTTATCGGCCTCGTAATGTGGTTTTTTGTTAACCGAGCGAGTAGCCGTAGTAATGAACAGATCGAGCTGCTTGAAGAGTTGTTGGAACAGCAGAAACGACAAAATGCTCTGCTACGCCGTCTGTGTGAAGCCAATGAGCCGGAAGTTGTGAAGGAAGAACCGCAAGAGATTAAGGAAGAAGTTGCAGAGGATGACGATTTTATTCGTCTGGTGGCAGAACGCTAATCCTTACATAAGCGTTTACGTCGCTTTGTCGTGACTCATGCGTTGGATGAATCCCTGGTTTGATCCTCTAAAATCTCATCTTTAAATCGACGGTTTTCGTAATGTGTCACCACAGTTACGAAAATCGGCTGATGTTACGCTTTGACGAAAGCATGGAAAGAGCAGGGAATACACCAACCCTCTGGCAAGACTATGGCGGTGAATCGCTGTTCATGCCACGACATGTAGGTCAAACTTTACTCTTGCTTAAAATAATAGTTTAAATATTATCCAGAAAGTTAAAGTGTTATTTTGGATAACCTAAGATAATTTTATTATATGGCTAATATAGTGAAACGTTTTTATTGCCTCATTGTGTAGCAGAGTGTCATTAAACTTTCATTATTTTGGTGCAATATAAAGAGCTTACTGTTCATACTTTATTCATTCTGGTAATCGCGTTATTTCCATCGCCTATTTCAATCTGTCTTGAGACGTTCTGTACTGCTCATTTTTTGAATAGCTATGCTAAAAAAATCATAAGGATAATGTCTGTGGTGTCGACTTTTTCGTCCTTCGTCTGGAAGAAAAGTTAGCTTTGGGCTATGGTAAAAACGTTGTCTGCGGTCATCGCCTGAACGCCTGGAATCACGTTTGTTCGCCGTTAATTTTATGCACATTTTGTGCATTTCATTTTTATGAACAATATTGGTTTCAGAATTTGTGCGACAGATCGATTCACGCCGAAAAATGGCTTGCCATTGATTGCGTTGTATGTGATAACACTTTGGGTTAAACGAGGTACAGTTCTGTTTATGTGTGGCATTTTCAGTAAAGAAGTTCTGAGTAAACACGTTGACGTTGAATACCGCTTCTCTGCCGAGCCTTATATTAGTGCCTCATGCAGTAATGTCTCTGTTTTAGCTAAGTTATGCCTTCGGGCAAAGAAAACAATCTAAGGAATTTTGCAAAATGGCAAAGATCAAAGGTCAAGTTAAGTGGTTCAACGAGTCTAAAGGTTTTGGTTTCATTACTCCTGCTGACGGCAGCAAAGACGTGTTCGTACACTTCTCTGCAATCCAGGGTAACGGCTTCAAAACTCTGGCTGAAGGCCAGAACGTTGAGTTCGAAATCCAGGACGGCCAGAAAGGCCCAGCAGCAGTTAACGTCACTGCTATCTAATTCCGTTGAATTAGACCTGGCGCGAATAACGCCAAATTTTGATGAAAGCCCCGCTCATGTAGCGGGGCTTTTTCATGTCTGAATCTTATGCACTACTTGTCCATATGTTTCTACAAGCCGTGACTAGTTATGTTTTGTAGCAAAGCAGTGCATCTTGTAGCACTGTTCCTGTCCGGTTAATTTCATCATTATGTTTAAATTTTCAATTGCTTAGTTGTTGTGAAGGATTGAAAGTGAGAAAAATTGCCCCTGGAGTCGTGGGTAACTTTATTCAGTGGCGTTTTGCTCTGCTTTGCAGTGCTATTCTTATGTGTCTGGTATTTTTATTAGGACGTGTAGCCTGGTTGCAAATCATCTCGCCAGAGAATCTTGTCAAGCAAGAGGACATGCGTTCACTACGCGAAGAGACGATTACGGTTCCACGTGGCATGATTGAAGACCGTACGGGCCGACCATTGGCAGTCAGCGTACCGGTAAAAGCTATCTGGGCCGATCCCAAAACGGTGATGGAAAAAGGTGGTGTGCAAGTGAATAGCCGTTGGCAGGCACTTGCGACAACGCTCAATATGCCGCTCAATGAGATCGCCGCCCGTATTCGTCGTAACCCTTCCGACCGATTTATCTACCTTGCCCGTCAACTCGATCCACAAAAAGCCCAATATATTGAGAGTTTGAAACTACCGGGGATTTCGTTGCGCGATGAGTCACGCCGCTTTTACCCGGCAGGGCATGTCGCAGCAAATTTGCTCGGTTTTACCAATGTTGATGATCAGGGTATTGAGGGCATAGAAAAGAGTTTCAATCGACAATTGATGGGGAGGGGCGGGGAGCGATTAGTTCGCAAAGACCGACACGGTCACGTCATTGAAAATATCACTGAAAATCCGGCAAGCCCCGCGCATAACCTAATGTTAAGCATTGATGAGCGTCTGCAAACGGTGACTGAAGATGCGTTAAGCAACGCGGTTTCGTGGAATAAAGCCGAATCAGCCGCCGCAGTTATCCTTGATGTTAATACCGGTGAAGTTCTGGCTATGGCAAGTTGCCCGACATTTAACCCGAATAACCGTGATGGTGCCACGTTGAACGATTTCCGCAATCGGGCAATAAGTGACACCTTTGAACCCGGTTCAACGGTCAAACCCATGGTAGTGATGACCGCGCTGCAACAAGGTATTGTGCAACCCGACAGTGTGGTGGATACCCATCCCTATACCATTGACGGGCATCGGATTCGGGATGTGGGTTATTACCCTCAGCTAACGTTGACCGGGATCCTGCAAAAATCGAGCGATACCGGGGTATCACGTCTTTCGCTGGCAATGCCTATCCAAAAACTTTTGGATACCTACAAAGAGTTTGGCTTTGGTTCGCCGACGGGGCTGGGCCTGACAGGAGAAAGCCGCGGTTATTTACCACATCGTAAGTTCTGGGGAGAACTGGATCGTGCAACCTTCTCTTTTGGCTATGGTTTGATGGTCACGCCGCTGCAACTGGCCCATGTTTACGCAACCATTGGTAGTTACGGTATTTCCAGACCGCTGTCGATTACCCGTGTTGACCCACCGGTCGTTGGGAAACGCGTGATGTCTGAAGTCATTGCTCATCAGGTTGAACATATGATGGAAAGCGTGGCGTTGCCTGGCGGCGGTGGAGTAAAAGCGGCGGTGCACGGATATCGTGTCGCGGTAAAAACGGGCACGGCGAAGAAGATTGGTGATGACGGTAAGTACATCAATAAATACATTGCTTACACGGCCGGTGTTGCGCCAGCCAGTAATCCACGCTTTGCGCTGGTTGTGGTGATTAACGATCCAGAAAATGGGGCTTATTATGGCGGAGCAGTTTCAGCCCCGGTATTTAGTCAAATTATGAGCGATGTGTTACGACTGGAAAATATTGAGCCTGATGGTCTTCCGGACGGTGACCCAAATTTAATGGTGTTAAATAAGCCTGTCGCAGATAACTCCGCCGGTTAGTTGCTTTTCGAAACAGGGCGTTTAGCGTTACACTTGCGCCCTTTATGATTGCCTGGAGTTCCCATGTCCTATCTTTGTCCGCTTTGTCATGCGCCGCTTACCGCTGTTGGCAAGAGTTATCTTTGCCCACAAGGCCACCAATTCGATAAGGCAAAAGAAGGATACGTCAATTTGCTGCCAGTACAGCATAAGCGTTCTAAGGATCCAGGCGACAGCAGCGAGATGATGCAGGCACGCAGAAAGTTTCTTGATGCCGGGCATTACCAGCCTTTGCGTGATGCCATTTGCCAACAACTTGAACAAGCGTCACCCGTGACTTTACTCGACATTGGTTGTGGGGAAGGGTACTACACTGCCGGTTTTGCACAGGTAGTCGCAAAACAAAATGGCACGACCTGGGGGTTAGATGTCGCGAAAGTGGCGATTCGCTACGCGGCTAAACGTTACCCGCAGGTGCAATTCTGCGTTGCTTCAAGTCACCGTTTACCGTTTGACGATAATAGCCTTGATGCTGTTGTGCGTATTTTCGCGCCCTGCAAAGCGGAAGAACTGGCGCGGGTGGTAAAACCTGGCGGTATCGTCATTACGGCGACCCCTGGTCCCCGTCATTTAATGCAGTTGAAAGGCCTCATTTACGACAATATTGTGTTGCACAGCTCTGAGTCTGAATCTTTGCCTGGTTTTATTGCAGAACAGACTCAGCAAATTAGCTGGCCGATGACATTAAAGGGTGATGAAGCGGTAGCATTGCTACAAATGACGCCGTTTGCCTGGCGCGCTCGCCCGGAAGTGTGGCAAGCCTTAGCGGCTGAAACGGCATTTGAATGTGAGACTGACTTTGTGGTTCGCGTCTGGCGACGCGAAGCCCAGGTAGCTTGAATATTTAACTTAGCGCGCTGAAATGGCCGTAAAGGATCTGGCAACCAATCCCAATTAACACCACGCCGCCGAGAATTTCGGCGCGTTTACCCAGTAGCGGGCCAATAAAACGGCCCAGCATCATACCCATCGTAGACATGATCATGGTCGCGCAACCAATCGCCAGCGCAGTTTCAATAATGTTCACTTGCAGAAACGCCAGGCCGACGCCCACCGCCATTGCATCAAGGCTGGTTGCTATAGCTGTCGTGACCAATAACCAAAATCCATGACGTTGTAGCTTTGGTGTCTCTTCATCATCGTTGCCGCGAATCCCTTCATAGATCATTCGGATACCGAGGAAAACGAGCAGGATAAAAGCAACCCAATGGTTCCATTCCAGCACAACTGTACTGGCCAACATCCCCAGACACCAGCCAATCAGCGGTGTGAGCGTTTCAATAACGCCAAAAATCAGGCCGGTACGTATGGCTTCGGAAAACTTAGGTTTATGGAGGGTGGCACCTTTCCCGATTGATGCAGCAAACGCATCCATCGACATGCCAAAAGCAAGAATAATTGTAGCGGAGAGATTCATACAAACGCCTCAGTTGGGAATATCCATATACACGTCGACCATCCCCAACTAAAACGATGGCTACGTGCCTATGGTCTCGCCTACTCAGTGTTTGAGTCGTACATGCCACGTTATTTTCTTGTTTAAAAAACCTGCTAAAACAAGTAACGAGTATGTTGACATGTACATTTTCGCAATGGCGAAAATCGGCTACTCCCCAACGACGGGCGCAACCTTAACATATTATTCAAAGATAAAACAATATTTGAAAACTATTATTCCAGACGCTTAAATGATAACGATTTTCATTTAACTTAATAGGTAACTTAAACGTTAAAATAATAGCACACTAATTGTGCGAAATAGCATCGGCTATATTTAAATAACTGTACAAAAAATATCAAAATATAGACTTTGCTATATTTATAACTTATTGATTATCAACCATTAGTTTATAAATTTTTTCCAGGTCATCGATATTTTTAACCCGAATCAGTAAACGGCGTTGCTCTAGTTGCATCACCAACACTCCGTCTTCAGATAAATTCATTTCTTTAATTCGTGAATATAAAATCCACACGTTTGCGAAGAAAAAACCTTCTGTTTTAAACAATAATTTAGGCTGACGGATCCACGAAATATAAATAGCGAGTAACGCGAGTGCAGATAATAACCAGGTTGTCAGTGGTGTGCCGTGAGTGGTGACGTTGTTATAGATGAGGATGGCAACCAGACCAACAAAGATGGTGCTGTCGATACGATTACGGCGCAGCAGGGTGATTTTGAGTAGGGTTTTGCCCTTGAGCTTATCCATGATGAACTCATCATAGATTGACCACGCGAGCAACAGCACAATGAAAACGAGTAAAACCACATCCGTCAACGTCATAACACTACCTTCATTCTAAACAATAAAAAAACCGGGGCAGGGGCCCCGGTTTGCATAACATGGTAATTACAGACCCAGCAAGCCGATAGAATAACCGGCAATACCGATAACGAAGAAGCCCATGATGATCCACAGCGCGTTGACTTTCTTACGCAGCAGCCACATACAAGCAAACGTTAGCAGCAATGGCACAAGGCCTGGCATCAACTGATCAAGAATGGTTTGAACCGTGGTCACTTTAACTGCGCCGGTCTGGTCGGTAATTTTCGACACAACCAGCGGTATGTTAACGTGCGTCCACTTGTTTACCAGTGCCCCCATGACAAACAGGCCGAGGATTGACGCCCCCTCAGTCAATTTCTGCAGGAAGCCGCCGCCCATATCCTTAACGATATCGATCCCTTTACGGTAGCCGTAAGCCACACCGTAGTAACGGGTTAGCAAACGGACTGCGTTGAACAGGATGAAGAACAGCAATGGGCCGAGCAGGCTGCCGCTCATGGCAATGCCGGCACCTAGCGCTGCAAATACTGGGCGTACAGTACCCCAGAAGATTGGGTCGCCCACGCCCGCCAGCGGCCCCATCAAACCAACTTTGATACCGTTAATGGCACCATCATCAATTTCTGCACCGTTCGCACGTTGTTCTTCCATCGCAAGGGTAACGCCCAGAACCGGAGCGGCTACATAAGGATGGGTGTTGAAGAATTCCAGGTGACGCTTAATCGCTTGTTTACGCGCATCGTTGTTCTCAGGATACAGGCGTTTAATCGCCGGAATCATTGAGAAACAGAAGCCCAGCGCCTGCATACGTTCGAAGTTCCATGACCCCTGGAAGAGGTTAGAACGCAGGAACACGCCACGAATATCGCCCGGAGTGAGTTTCTTCTCGGTAGTTACTGTTTTAGTGGTATCAACCATTTCGCTCACCTATTAATCTAATTCGTTATCGAGGTCGTTAGCACCGGCAGCAGGCGCTGTAGCACCGGCAGTACGGTTGTATTTCGGGCTCAGCTGGATGTACAGAATTGCCATCACAGCACCAATCACACCCAATGCAACCAGGTTGAAGTTGGTGAAAGCCGCAGTAACGAAGCCCAGATAGAAGAATGGCATCAGGTAGCCTGCGCGCATCATGTTGATGACCATCGCATAACCCACTACCACAATCATGCCGCCGGCGATGTTCAGACCGCTGGTTACCACCTCAGGAATGGCGTTCAGCATGTTCTGCACTTCGCTAGTCCCCACGGAAACCGCGACGATAACGGCAGGAATGGCGATACGCATTGCTTGCAAGAACAGGGAGGAAACGTGAATCCAGGAGAGCGCCGATAGGTTGCCATTTTCGGCGGCCTTATCTGCTGCGTGCTGGAAGCCCACGGTAATAGTACGAACGATAATGGTCAGAACCTGGCCTGCTGCTGCCAGTGGGATGGCCAGAGCGATACCAGAACCGATGCCCTGATGTCCGGCGATAACCAGAATGGTCGAGATAATTGACGCCAGAGCCGCATCGGGAGCAACCGCCGCACCGATGTTCATCCAACCCAACGCGATCATTTCAAGTGTACCACCGATAATAATACCGGTTTTCATGTCACCGAGGACCAGACCAATTAAGGTACAGGCGACCAGCGGACGGTGGAACTGAAATTCATCGAGCACCGACTCCATACCGGCAATACAGGCTACGACAAACACCAGCACAATCTGAAGAGTGGTAATCTCCATTGTACTTCTCCTTAAACGAGTGACTTATGTGTGAAAACTGAGCAAAACGTAGAATCAAACTAATTACATCAGTAATTAGTTTTTCACCTTCGCGATCAGATCCATCATTTTCAATTTTTGATCGGTAGAAACCTTACGCGCTTCCAGTTCAATGCCACGCGCGTTCAGTTTCTTAAAGGCTTCAATATCCGTTTCATCGACAGAAATCGCGTTGTTCACCTGAGTTTTACCCTGGCGGAACGCCATACCACCGATGTTGACTGACTTAATATTCACCCCACCTTCCACGACGCGTTCAACATCAGTTGGGTTAGTGAACAGCAGCATCACACGGTCGCCTGCATATTTCGGGTTATTCCACACGCGGATCATTTTTGCCACATCAACCACGTGTGCTGTTACGCCTGGAGGCGCAACTTGCGTCAACAGAGTTTTGCGCACGGTATCGGCGGCAACTTCATCGCTGACAACAATAATGCGCGTCACGTTAGTTTCTTTAGTCCAGCGAGTCGCCACCTGGCCATGAATCAAACGGTCATCAATACGTGCCAGACCAATGTTCATGTAGTCATTTGGACCCATTGGCTTCAGCGGTGCCGCAGGTTTTGGTGCAGCAACGGGCGCCACAGGTGCTGCAGTTTCGACAGGTTTTGCTTTCAGGGCTTTAACCCCTTCGCGACCTGTTTCTACTGCCAAAGCCACTAATTCATCAAATGAAGGGTTATCATCACGTGCCATCAAGGTTTCGACCAGCATCGGAATATTGACCCCGGCGACGACCTCGTAATGCTCTTTATCGACGACAATACGGCTAGCCGCATTGAAAGGGCTACCGCCCCAGGTATCGACGAGAAACAGCACACCTTTGTCGGTTTTCAGGTTTGCCAATTGAGCGTTATATTTTTCGATCAAAGTTTCGGCGTTTTCACCGGGAACGAAATCTATCCAGCCAACATTTTCTTGTTCGCCTAATAGCATTTCAGCGGTTTTCAGCAATTGTTCTGCTGCCCAGCCATGCGTGCCTATGACAATAGCAATAGTCACTTGCTACCTCCTGTGTTGGACATAACCACACCCTTAAAATGGGTGTTTTGTAGATTATCCGTTTCATTGAGCGAATCGATTCAGATAACGGTATGAGTAAAGATGTGTAACTGAAGACGGATTTATTTTAGTCAGTGAAAAAAATATTTTATGTGATGAAGATCCGTAATTTAGCTTTGCTTCACACATATTGTTTCGCGGAGCAAATTATGCGCTTGGTCAATGACAGTAAAATTGCAAAATCAGGTAAATCTTTGCAAAAGGGTAATTTGCTCTGATATTGTTTGCATCCCGTTTAATAACTAAGGAGTAAAGGGCAGTAGCCCACCGTATGGATCGTCACCGACGTCTTTTCATTTTCAGGTCTGAATCCTCAGCCTTTCATAATGGCGTAACACGCCCCGTTAATACCTTAATTCAACTTTCTGCGTCCGTATTTTGCGGGTTGCCGCGCAGTGATTCCCAAAGCTGGAGCTTGTCATGGAACTCTTAATGGATCCCCAAATATGGGTGGGTTTACTGACACTTATTGTTCTGGAAATCGTACTGGGTATTGATAACCTGGTCTTTATTGCGATTCTTGCGGATAAACTTCCACCAAAACAACGGGATAAAGCGAGGCTTATCGGTTTATCTCTGGCATTGGTGATGCGACTAGGCTTGTTGTCATTGATCTCATGGATGGTGACACTGACCCAACCCCTGTTTAGCGTCGCAGATTTGACGTTCTCCGGGCGCGATCTCATCATGCTATTCGGGGGCTTATTCTTGCTGTTTAAAGCCACGACCGAACTGCATGAACGGCTGGAAAACCGCCAGCATGATGATGGGCATGGGAAAGGCTACGCTAGTTTCTGGGTCGTAGTACTGCAGATTGTTGTATTGGACGCGGTGTTCTCGCTAGATGCGGTCATTACCGCCGTAGGGATGGTGAATCACCTGCCTGTCATGATGGCGGCGGTTGTGATTGCGATGGGTGTGATGCTGATGGCGTCAAAACCGTTAACGAATTTTGTTAACCAGCATCCAACGGTCGTGGTGCTGTGCCTGAGCTTCTTGTTGATGATCGGCCTGAGTCTGGTTGCTGAAGGCTTCGGTTTCCATATTCCTAAGGGCTACCTGTACGCAGCGATTGGCTTCTCGATAATCATCGAGTTCTTTAACCAGATTGCGCGTCGCAACTTTATTCGCCATCAGTCAAATGTACCGCTACGTGCTCGTACAGCTGATGCGATTTTGCGCTTAATGAATGGCAAGCGCCAGGCGCGTTCA
>Ga0207696_1001468_pt1 | contig 12755 bp, 9 predicted proteins | sample KBSS54metaG_FD_184403 | JGI IMG/M metagenome (GOLD analysis project Ga0207696, IMG submission 184403) | Switchgrass rhizosphere microbial communities from Kellogg Biological Station, Michigan, USA - KBS S5-4 metaG (SPAdes) (version 2) | ecosystem: Host-associated > Plants > Roots > Rhizosphere >...
CGGGTTTTCGAACCCTTTGTCCGGCTGGACCCCAGCCGCGATCGCGCTACAGGCGGCTGCGGACTGGGACTTGCGATTGTGCACTCTATTGCCCAGGCGCTGAGCGGCAATGTGACTATTGAATCCAGTCCGCTGGGCGGCGCCAGCGTTCGCTTTTGCTGGCCGGTTGATCTAACCTTGCGGGAAATTCCGCTGCGTTAAAAACCACAAGGAGTCTTACGTGACCTCAGCGTATCAACAACTTACCAAGACGTTCCAGCGCCTTTCCCGTTTCAGCCACGTCACGGCCATCGCCGGATGTGACATGCAAACCACCATGCCGCCGGGCGGCAGTCAGGCGCGTGGTGAAGCGCTGGCCGAAATGAGCGTGTTGCAGCACCAGATCCTCACTGCCCCTCAGGTTGGTGAGTGGCTCAGGGCCGCAGAGCAGCAGTCACTCAACGATGTTGAGCGGGCCAATCTCAACGAGATGCAGCGCGCTTACCAGCAGGCCACCCTGCTGCCTGATGATTTTGTTGAAGCCAAATCAATCGCCGGCTCGGTATGTGAACATGCATGGCGCACTCAGCGTCCCGCCAACGACTGGCAGGGCTTCGCCGCCAATCTCAAAGAGGTGGTGCGTCTGAGCCGCGAAGAGGCCCAGCGCCGCGCCGACGCCACTGGCTGCTCGCGTTACGATGCGCTGCTGGATCTTTATGAACCGGGGATGACCCGCGCCCGGCTGGATGAAACCTTTGGCGAACTGAAAACCTGGCTGCCCGATCTGTTACAGCAGGTCGTGGAAAAACAGGCGCAGCAGACTGTTGTCACGCCGCAGGGGCCGTTCGCCCTGCCTGCTCAGCGTCAGCTCGGCCTGAGCATCATGGAAACGCTGGGTTTCGACTTCAACCATGGCCGGCTGGATATCAGTGCGCATCCCTTCTGCGGTGGCGTGCCGGAAGATGTGCGCATCACCACCCGTTACAACGAGAATGAGTTTCTCAGCGCCCTGATGGGCGTGATCCACGAAACCGGCCACGCCCGCTATGAGCAGAATCTGCCGCAGCAGTGGCGCGGGCAGCCGGTGGCGCTGGCGCGCTCCACCGCTATCCACGAATCACAAAGCCTGTTTATGGAGATGCAGCTTGGTCGCAGCCGCGAATTCCTGCAGCGCATTCTGCCGCAGGTGATCGCCACCTTTGGCGACCAGCCTGCCCTGCAGGCGGATAATTTTGTACGCCTGACCCAGCAGGTTAAGCCTGGCCTGATCCGGGTTGACGCCGATGAGCTCAGCTATCCGGCGCATGTCATTCTGCGTTATGAAATCGAGCAGGCGCTGATTGAAGGCGAGATTGAGGTTGAGGATATCCCGGCGCTGTGGGATGAGAAAATGATGCAGTCGCTGGGTCTGGATACCCGGGGTAACTACCGCGATGGCTGTATGCAGGATATCCACTGGACCGACGGCGCCTTTGGCTACTTCCCGACCTATACGCTGGGCGCGATGTACGCCGCACAGCTGTTCCGCTCGGTACATCTTGCGATTCCTCAGCTCAGCGAGCTGATTCAGCACGGTGAGCTGCAGCCGGTATTCGACTGGCTGCAACAGAACATCTGGCAGCACGGCAGCCGTTTCTCTACCGATCAGCTGCTGATCAACGCCACCGGCGAAGCGCTGAATCCGGCTTTCTTCCGCCAGCACCTTGAACAACGTTACCTGAATAGCTAAGCTCTCGGGCGGTCAGCTGACCGCCCTTTCCCGCCTTTGTACAATCGGTTACACGCCGATACCAAACACCCACGGACACCGTTCATTGATATCCCTATAGTCTCTTCACCGGCCCCGCAGTGGGCTACACATGAAAAAATAGTCTTCGAGGGATTTGCAATGAAAAAATTATTTGCACTGGTTGTCGCCGCTGCTATGGGTATGTCTTCTGTTGCTTTCGCTGCTGACACCACAGCTGCTCCAGCTGCTGCGCCAGCCGCAACAACCACTACTACCGCTGCAGCACCGGCTAAAACCGTTCACAAAACTGCGCACAAGAAACACCATAAAGCGGCTCAGAAAGCGCAGGCTGCTAAGAAACACCACAAAAAAGCTGTGAAAAAAGATGCCGCGCAGAAAGCGCAGGCTGCTAAAAAAGTTCACCACAAAAAAGCCACTAAACCAGCTGCTCAGAAAGCCCAGGCCGCTAAAAAAGTTCACCACAAAAAAGTCACTAAACCAGCTGCTCAGAAAGCCCAGGCCGCTAAAAAAGTTCACCACAAAAAAGCCACTCAGCCAGCCGCTCAGAAAGCCCAGGCTGCTAAAAAAGTTCACCACAAAAAAGTAGCTAAACCAGCTGCACAGAAAGCTCAGGCTGCTAAAAAAGTTCACCACAAAAAAGTTGTGAAACCAGCAGCTAAAAACTAAGGTCGCCTTCAGCGCACGGCCACGAGATGATGATTAAAAACACCCGGTTCTGCCGGGTGTTTCTTTACTGGAGTGGATGATATGGTGCGTCGCTATCGCTTCGAAATTATTCTGCTGGTGATGATCCTGTGTGGCATTGTTGCAGCAAGCTTTTTTGTTTAACCGCTGTAGCGTACTGATTAACCAATAAAACTCCCTTTTTCAACGCTCACCGACTATAGTTACCGTACTTACGTAATAACAATAACGTTAATTTTTTCTCGCCATTGAGATTTCTATGCGCCTGGCTACCCTGTTAATGGTTGGACTCTTCAGCTTTGCCACCACGGTTCATGCCGATGATGACGATGACTCGCCTACTCCTGCTGAAATTAAGATGCTGTTTTTCGGTAAGGATCATCGCCAGGCAATCACCGATATTACCGCTGCCCCCTGGGATGCCATTGGTCAGCTGGAAACCGAAAGCGGCAACCTCTGTACTGCCACGCTCATCTCTCCGCATCTGGCGCTGACCGCCGGACACTGCCTGCTTGCCCCGCCGGGTAATTTCGATAAGCCGGTTGCGCTGCGATTTATGGCCAGCGATAAAGGCTGGCGCTACGAGCTTCATGATATTGATGCGCGGGTTGAACCCTCGCTGGCGTCAAAGTTAAAAGCGGATGGTGAAGGCTGGATCGTGCCGAGCAGTGCAGCCCCCTATGATTACGGCATCGTGATTTTACGCAATCCGCCCTCAGCGATTACGCCTATTCCGCTGTTCGATGGCTCACGCAGCGATCTCACTGCGGCGCTGAAGCTGACCGGACGCAAAGTGACGCAGGCAGGCTATCCGGCTGATCATCTGGACACGCTTTACTCCCACAGCGATTGCCTGATCACCGGCTGGGCGCAGCGCGCCGTGCTGTCGCATCAGTGTGACACCCTGCCAGGTGACAGTGGTTCGCCACTGCTGCTCAACAGCGATAAAGGCTGGCAGTTAATCGCGGTACAAAGCTCAGCACCGGCAGCGAAAGATCGCTACCTGGCTGATAACCGTGCGATTTCGGTCACCTCGTTTAAAGATAAGCTGGAATCCCTCGCGCAGTAGTCCGCACTCTCACTCGCCATCATCGGATGCGCGCCTGTTACGGCGCGCATCCCGGCGTTTAACCCGCTATCTGCTCCATCATCTGCAGAATACGCTTATCTGAGATGGGATAAGGCGTACCCAGCTGCTGAGCAAAATAACTGATTCGCAGCTCTTCGATCATCCAGCGGATGCTCTGCACCTCTTCATCATCCTGACGCTGCGGCGGCAGCTTGTTGCGCCACGCCTGATAAGCCTGTTCCACTGCCTGTACTTTTAACATCCGCGCACGATCGCTGTGCGGATCGGCAGGCAGTTTTTCCAGTCGGCGCTCAATCCCATGCAGATAACGCAGCGTATCGGCCAGTCGCTGCCAGCCGTTGCCGGTGACAAAGCCGCGATAAACCAGGCCACTTAACTGCGCTTTGATGTCAGATAACGCCAGCGCCATGGTCATATCGACCCGGCCCTTCAGACGCTTATTAATGTTGAAGACTGCCGTCAGGATCTGCTCGACCTGCTTCGCGATGGTCACCACGGTTTCGTTAAGTTCGCCGCGCACTTTGTCACGCAACTGCTCAAAAGAGGTTTGATCCCAGGCCGGTCCGCCCGCTTCCCCCATCAGCTTGTCGATGCCACAGGCGATGCAGTCGTCAATCAGCTCCAGCACTTTGCCATAAGGGTTAAAATAGAGTCCGAGCTTGGCTTTGTTCGGCAGCTTCTCGTGCAGATATTTAACCGGTGACGGCACATTCAGCAGCAGCAGGCGACGCTGACCGCGCCACATCATTTTTTGCTGCTCCTGCTCGCTGTCAAACAGACGAATGGCGACGCTCTCTTTCTCGTCGACCAGCGCAGGCCAGGCTTTAACCTGGTAGCTGCCGCGCTTCTGTTCATAACTGCGTGGCAGATCGCCAAAACTCCAGATATGCAGCCCGCTCTGCTCCAGCCCGTCATCCGCCACTTTCGACAGCGTTTCCTGCACTTTGTCTTTCAGCTGTGCCTTAAGCGCAGTGAGATCTTTGCCTTCCAGCAGTTTACGGTTGTGCTCGTCGACTACCCGGAACGTCATTTTCAGATGATCGGGCACCTGTTCCCACTGCCAGCTTTCCCGCTCCAGCGTGACGCCGGTCATGCGGCGAAATTCCCGCGCCAGCGCATCAGGCAGCGGCATCTCCATCGCTTTCACTCTTCCTAAGAACGCTTCGGCGTAGTTGGGCGCAGGCACCAGGTTGCGTCGCAGCGGCTTGGGCAGCGACTTAATCAGTGCGATGATTAGTTCACGGCGTACACCGGGGATCTGCCACTCAAAACCGCTATCCTCTACCTGGTTCAGCAGCGGCAGCGGAATATGTACCGTCACGCCATCCGCATCTGCGCCAGGCTCAAACTGATAACTCAGCTTAAGTTTGAGGTTGCCCTGATGCCAGAAGTTGGGGTAGTCGAGCTGACTGACTTTATCCGCGCCCTCTTTGATCAGCATCTGCTTGTCGAAATTCAGCAGTTCTGCGTTTTCGCGACTGGCCTGTTTCCACCAGCTGTCGAAATGCTTCGCCGAGACCACCTCTTTGCCAATGCGCTGGTCATAAAAAGCAAACAGCGTTTCGTCATCAACCAGAATGTCGCGACGACGGGATTTGTGTTCCAGATCTTCCACTTCGCTGCGCAGCTTCTGGTTTGCGCGGAAGAAGGCGTGTCGGGTCTGCCAGTCGCCCTCCACCAGCGCGTGACGAATAAACAGTTCACGGCTCAGGGTGGGATCGATGCTGCCATAGTTAACTTTACGGGCGGCGACAATCGGCAGGCCATAGAGCGTGACTTTTTCGGTGGCCATCACCGCGCCCTGCGATTTCTCCCAGTGCGGTTCACTGTAGCTGCGCTTGATCAGATGCTGTGCCAGCGGCTCAATCCACTCCGGTTCAATACGGCCCGCCGTGCGGCCCCACAGGCGGCTGGTCTCGACCAGTTCCGCCACCATGGTCCACTTCGGCGGCTTTTTAAACAGCCCGGAGCCAGGGAAGATCGCGAAGCGGGTATTGCGCGCGCCGGTATACTCCTGCTTATCGGTGTCTTTCTGCCCGATATGCGACAGCAGACCGCTTAACAGCGCGCAGTGGACAGGCTGCAGCTCAGCCGGTTCACTGTTAACCGGAATGCCCAGTTCACGCACCACCTGCCGCAGCTGGGTGTAGATATCCTGCCATTCCCGCACGCGCAGATAGTTAAGGAAATCGCTTTTGCACTGGCGGCGGAAAACATTCCCGGACAGCGCTTTCTGCTGCTCCGCCAGGTAGTTCCAGAGATTCACATAGGCGAGGAAGTCGGAGTCTTTGTCGGCAAAGCGCCGGTGCTTCTCATCGGACGCCTGTTTTTTATCTGCCGGACGCTCACGCGGATCCTGAATCGACAGGCCAGCGGTGATAATCATCACTTCGCGCACGCAGCCAAATTTCTGCGCTTCCAGCACCATCCGCGCCAGGCGGGGATCCACCGGCAGCTGCGCCAGCTGACGCCCGGAACCGGTAAGCTTGTAGTGACCGGTCTCTTCGTTCAGGGTCAGCGCGCCCAGCTCTTCCAGCAGGCGGACGCCATCCTGGATATTGCGCTTATCGGGCGCTTCCACAAACGGGAAGGCGGCGATATCGCCGAGGCCCAGCGAGGTCATCTGCAGGATGACTGACGCCAGGTTGGTGCGCAGGATTTCAGGATCGGTAAAGGCCGGACGACTCAGGAAGTCATCTTCTGCGTAGAGACGGATACAGATACCGTCTGAAACGCGGCCGCAACGCCCTTTACGCTGGTTGGCAGACGCCTGTGATATCGGTTCAATCGGCAGGCGCTGCACTTTGGTACGGAAACTGTAACGACTGATACGCGCCGTACCGGGATCGATCACATATTTAATCCCCGGCACCGTCAGTGAGGTTTCCGCGACGTTGGTCGCCAGCACGATACGACGGCCACTGTGCGACTGAAACACCCGGTTCTGTTCAGCGTTCGACAGCCGTGCATAGAGCGGCAGCACTTCGGTGTGTGGCAGATCGCGTTTGTTCAGCGCGTCGGCGGTATCACGTATTTCACGCTCACCACTCATGAAGATCAGGATATCGCCCCGACTTTCCCGGCCCAGCTCATCCACGGCATCAAAAATCGCCTGCAGCTGGTCACGATCGCCATCATCCGCCTCTTCGATCACCGGCCGATAGCGCACTTCAACCGGATAGGTCCGGCCTGAGACTTCAATCACCGGCGCATTATTGAAATGACGCGAGAAACGCTGTGGATCGATGGTGGCGGAAGTGATAATCACTTTCAGATCGGGGCGACGCGGCAGCAGCTCACGCAGATAACCGAGCAGGAAATCGATATTCAGGCTGCGTTCGTGCGCTTCATCAATAATGATGGTGTCATATTGCATCAGCAGACGATCCTGCTGGATCTCCGCCAGCAGAATCCCGTCGGTCATCAGTTTAATCTGCGTCAGGTCACTGACCTGGTCGTTAAACCGTACTTTATAGCCCACGCAGCCGCCCAGCGAAGTGCTGAGTTCATCGGCAATGCGATTCGCCACGGTACGTGCGGCCAGACGGCGCGGCTGCGTATGACCAATCAGACCCGTCACACCACGCCCCAGCGCCAGACAGATTTTCGGCAGCTGCGTGGTTTTACCCGAGCCGGTTTCACCGGCGACAATCACTACCTGGTGATCGCGAATCGCCTCAGCAATATCCTGCTGCTTCTGACTGACCGGCAGATTGTCCGGGAAGGTAATGGCTGGCGTGGCCGCACGGCGCTGGGCCACGCGCTGCTCGGCAGCGATAAAGTCCTGCTCAAGCTCGCTGGCAATGCCCTGCTGTGCCTCGGGATTTTTAGCTTTTCTGGCACCCTGTAAACGGCGCTGTAACCGCTGGCGATCGCGCAGCATTACACCCTCGAGGCGTGACCAGAGCGCTGCCAGTGGGGAAGTATCGGGAGATGACATAATAGTGACGTACCTTACTCAGACGGTGTCGCTGCCTGAAGCAGCGCCCTGCAAGCCGGGATAACCAGCTGATTCAATAAAAAATAATTGCGCGCATCATAGCACATTCTGAACTGTTCCGGCGGCTGGCCCCGGTTACGCTTATTCAATAAATTCGAACATGGGTCTCGAAATATTGCGCTTTCACCGCGCCATCGATAACCGTAGAGTGTAAACCATTGAGCGGAAAGTCTTCCGCGTAACAGACAGGAAACCACCATGAGCAAAGTTTTAGTTCTGAAATCAAGCATTCTTGCAGGCTATTCACAATCAAGCCAGCTCGCTGACTTCTACATCGAACAGGCAAAGGCCCAGGGTAAAGAGGTTACCGTACGTGACCTGGCGGCTAACCCGATCCCGGTACTGGATGGCGAGTTAGTGGGTGCAATGCGTCCCTCTGATACCCCGCTGTCACCTCGTCAGCAGGAGGCTCTGGACCTGTCTGATGAACTGATTGCAGAACTGCAGGCTCATGATGAAGTGGTGATTGCCGCGCCAATGTACAACTTCAACATCCCGACGCAGCTGAAAAACTATTTCGACCTGATTGCCCGTGCTGGCGTGACGTTCCGCTACACAGAAGCAGGCCCGGAAGGTCTGGTTAAAGGCAAAACGGCAGTCGTTATCTCCAGCCGTGGCGGCATCCACAAAGATACCCCTACTGACCTGCTGACCCCGTACGTCAAGCTGTTCCTGGGCTTCATCGGCATCACTGACGTTGAGTTCGTGTTTGCTGAAGGCATCGCTTACGGTCCGGAAGTGGCCAGCAAAGCGACCGCTGAAGCGAAAGACGCTATCAAGCAGATCGTGACGGCATAAGTCTCACTCATCTCAGGATGACGCTGTAAAAGACCGGGCCATGCGCCCGGTTTTTTTTCGCCGGTTACTGACTGCTCTCTGCCGCTTTTCTCAGCCACTGACCGTTAATGCCGCGCACATATTCCCCCGCTGCCGCACGGCTCACCAGCTTCTGTCCGGCAATACTGGCGACATCGGCCGTGGAGAGATTATTCTGTTCTGCCAGTCGCTGATACTCCTGCTGACGTCCGGCATTAATACGCTGCACCAGTGCCAGCGTTTCACTATCCTGCGCACGTGCCGCCAGATAGCCGGAGAGCGTTTCACCTGCCCGCCCCGATTGCCGCGCCTGATCCAGCGTCAGTGCCCAGGCAGGCTGCGCCATCGTCAGGGCGAGGAACAGCACCGCGCTTATGCGTTTCATCGTTGCTCTCCTCAGAACAGACCGCTCTGGTTTTTCAATAGCGCTTCCACGTCTTTATCGACTTTGATGTGGATCTCATGTTCGATTTTCACGTTCATGTTGATGGTGATGGGATCTTTAGGTGCCGTGACTTCAATGCGCGGCACGCAGCCGATGCTCAGCAGTCCGGCTGCCAGAACCAGTAGTGCCCTCAGGCTCATGGTGAAGTGTCCTTGTTGGATGGCAAATTCGCATGTTGCTCTAACCAGGATTGCAAATTATCGCCAAAGCGCAGGCTGCGCCAGAGCTGAAACAGGTTTTCCTGATGATGATAGTTGAGATTGACTGTCTGACGACGGTTACTGAACTGGCTGACGCCCTGCACCTGCGCCTCCATGGTGAGGTCGCCAAGATTATCCAGATTGATCGTGGCCCAGCTGCGGGAGACTTCCATATAGCGTAACCAGTCCAGCGCGGCGCCCGTCGCCACGTTATTGCGGGTAATCGCATCCGCCATATCTTTATCCAGCCGGAAGGTCAGCGGACCGCTGTTGGCAATCCACCCTTTCTCCACCAGCCAGTGTGGATTATTGAGCCACAGCGGCAGCTCACCGTTGACCTTGCCCGACATGGCAAACTGTTTAGGTTTCAGCGCCGTCACCAGCTCGCTGAGGCTGATATTGCGCAGCGACACCCGGGCTGGCTCATGCTGCGGCATGCGCAAAGCGGGCAGCGTAATTTGTCCGCCCAGCAGATCAAGGCTGACATCCTGCAACGTCAGCGGCGCCTGTTCGGACCACGGCCAGTTACCCTGCAGGTCAGCGCGAATATTCTGCATCGCAAACTGGTTCTTAACCTCGGCAATGCGCAGTGATACCGGGCCATGCTGACCAAATTGCCATTGCTGCTCATGGAATCTGAACGGCAGCGAAAAGTCGATACCGTTAACCTGGCTGTCGGGCGTCCAGATGCTGCCCTGTTTTACCGTCCAGTGGCCTCCCGCCTGGAAACCCTGTTCACTTGCGGCGGAAAAAGCGACCTGTGCCTGCAAACGGCCGCCCTGGATCTGCATTTTCATGTCGGGGCTGAGCAACGGCTGAAACACCGTCAGCGACTGTGCCGGCCACCAGGCCTGGCCGCGCAGCCGTTCGCCATCCCAGCGGCCGTTAACCCGCAGCGGGCCAACCTTGCCCGCTTGTAAACTGCCTCGCCAGATAAAATAACCGGGATCACGACCTTTAACCTCAAAGTCGAGCGTGGAGTCTGCCAGATGTCCGCCATAGCTGAAGCGGGTCTCTCCTGCCTGCAGGCGGAAATGCCCATTGAACGCCGGATGCGCCGCATCACGCTGCCAGTTTACCGGTTTAGTCAGTGTCAGACGCGGTTTTGCAACGTTGACACTGCCATACGCCAGCTGATTAAAACCGGTGGACAAGGTATCCAGATGGATCAGGGTGTCGTGCCAGCCGCCCGTGCCTTTAACATCCCAGCGCGCCTGCAGCGGCAGCATCTCGCCACCTCCCCAGTAGCGCCAGTTCCATTCGCCCTTATCGGGCCAGAAATCATTGGCGCGGCCATCGAGATGCAACCGGAAGCGGCCAAAACTGGCATCGTGCGCATTCAGAATGGCCTGCAGGCGGCCATCAATACCCTGCGAGGAGAGTCGTACGCCCGCCAGCGGCCAGCGCGCTTCGTCCACTTCCAGCGTTGACAGCAACCGGCCCCGCAGGCGCAGCAGCGATTTAGGTTGCAGCACCAGTTGAGGATCGAGGATCGAGCCGCTGAGCACGCCCGGAATGGAGCCGTAAAGTTGCAGGTCGGCCAGCTTGCTTTCGCCGGTTAGCTGAAACGGCAGGTTGCTGTTGGTCAGGCTGAGATTGCCGGGCCCGACGCCGAGCACCACGTTGCCCTTGCCGCCGCGTCCCTGGGTCAGCAGGTTAACGCGACCGCTAATCTGGCTACTTTCAAGGCCAGACTGCCAGTTATCCAGCGTCAGGTTAACAAACCCTGATAGCGGCTGAGCCTCCAGCGGCCAGAAGTATTCGCCCTTTTCAATCCGAATCTGATCGCGGCTGATCTGCCACGGCAGTCTGAGAAGCGGCCTGGTCACTTCGGCCATTGCCACGCGTAGCTCGCCCTGCTGCTGCTGCCAGTTAAGCGTCAGCTTCAGGGGATGCGGCAGCGCGTCCAGCGCCAGCTGTCCGGTCACCTCGCCGTTCACCGGCAGATCAGTGGCAAAGGTGGGTAACGCCAGATGACCACTCAGCGTGACGGGTTCAGGAAGTGCAGGATGGGTGAGCGTCAGGCGACTGATAGCGAGCTGCTGACCGGTCAGCGTTGCCGCCAGCTGCAGATTATCGCCCTGATAACTGAGTTGCTGACGATCTTTTTCCAGCGTCAGATCCAGCGCGCCCGCATACGTCTGCCACGGCGTAACGATTAATTTGCCCAGATGAACGTCGGCGCCAGGCAGCATTGCCTGCCATTCGGCCAGCGTTTTGGGGGCTGCCGTGCTGCCATCACTGGCAGGTAATTTTTGCAGGCAGGTGCTATCCAGCGTCAGCTCTGACGCATTCAGTTTCCAGCGCGACTGATGCCAGCCCAGCGATACCCCCTTTACCGTTGCCAGGGAGCAATCCCCTGCGAGATAACGAAGTTGTGGCAACCACAGGCCACCTTCCCGCCAGCGCGGTGCGCCCGACAGCTCAATGCGGGTATCTTCAGGTAGCCAGATGCCGACCAGCCGCGGCAGCCATTGCGTGACAGTCAAGATCAGGCCGAGCAGCAGCAGAATCAGCGCCAGAATGGCGGCCAGCCGTCGCCGGAACATCCGTGGCATAAAAGCCATAATCCTTTTCCTTACAGTATCCTGACAACGATGATGGCATGTAATCTGCCAGAGGTGAAGGTCTGCGCCGGACACAAGTCAGCTGTTTCAGCAAAGTCAGTCAGAAAACGTTATCCTTGCTCTATCACCTCTGCAGGAGCACAACGATGAAAATCGCGGTTTACAGCACCAAACATTACGATCAGAAATATCTTGAGCAGGTCAATCAGCAGTTCGGCTTTGAACTGGTGTTTTTTGACTTTTTACTCTCTGAAAGCACCGCCAAAACCGCTGTGGGTTGCGATGCCGTCTGTATCTTTGTAAACGATGACGGCAGTCGCCCGGTGCTCGAAGAGCTGGCCGGGCTGGGTGTGAAATATATCGCGTTGCGCTGTGCCGGTTTCAATAATGTTGATCTGGCTGCTGCAAAAGAGCTGGGTCTGGAAGTGGTGCGCGTGCCGGCCTACTCACCGGAAGCGGTCGCTGAACATACTATCGGCCTGATGATGACCCTGAATCGCCGTATTCATCGCGCTTATCAGCGTACCCGTGACGCAAACTTTTCGCTCGACGGCCTGACCGGTTTTAACATGCATAACAAAACCGCGGGTGTTATCGGTACCGGTAAAATCGGGATCGCGACGATGCGGATTCTGAAAGGTTTTGGTATGCGGCTGCTGGCGTATGATCCCTACCCGAGTGAGCAGGCGCTGGAACTGGGCGCGGAATATGTCGATCTGAAGACGCTGTTTGCTGAATCCCACGTCATTACCCTGCACTGTCCGCTGACGCCGGAAAATCATCATCTGCTCAACGCCGACGCGTTTAAACAGATGCGCGATGGGGTAATGGTTATCAACACCAGTCGGGGTGGTCTGATTGATTCACAGGCGGCGATTGACGCGCTGAAACAGCAGAAAATCGGCGCGCTCGGCATGGATGTTTATGAGAATGAACGTGATCTGTTCTTTGAAGATAAGTCGAATGATGTGATTCAGGACGATGTGTTCCGCCGTCTGTCGGCGTGCCATAACGTGTTGTTCACCGGCCATCAGGCGTTTTTAACCGCCGAAGCGCTGACCGCCATTTCTGAAACGACACTGAATAATCTCAGCCAGCTCGACCGGGGTGAAAACTGCCCGAACCGACTCTCTGCCTGACTGTGCGGGCCGGAGCAATCCGGCCTGATCATCAGCGCGCGCAATTCCCGCCAATTAACGCCTGCTCATCACAGCGACGTCCATT
>Ga0207696_1001469_pt1 | contig 12752 bp, 8 predicted proteins | sample KBSS54metaG_FD_184403 | JGI IMG/M metagenome (GOLD analysis project Ga0207696, IMG submission 184403) | Switchgrass rhizosphere microbial communities from Kellogg Biological Station, Michigan, USA - KBS S5-4 metaG (SPAdes) (version 2) | ecosystem: Host-associated > Plants > Roots > Rhizosphere >...
ATTAAAATTGTATGTAAGTAATATTTACTACGGAGAAGGCGCATGGGGGATTGAAAAAGCAGCAAACCTTTACTTCGGTAAAAAAGTGGATCAATTAACACTGGCTGAAAGTGCAATGATGGCTGCTATAGTAAAAGCACCGGCTTATTACTCACCTGCACAAAATTATGATAAAGCAGTTGAGAGACGGAATGTAGTTTTAAGGCTAATGGAGAAAGAAGGGTATATAAATCATGATGAATATGTGCAAGCAGTTAGTGAGAAATTAGTAATTCGCCATGATATAAAAACAGAGCAATCCATGTTAAAAAATGCCCGTGAAAAAGCAGTAAGTTAAAAGAAGTTCCTACATAGGAGCTTCTTTTTTTAATAATTTGTGACAAAAGGCGACACAATATTGTCACAAACGTTGTATTTTTGTAATTTATGTGAGCGTGTTCATTGCGTGACCTATGTAAGTATTGATATTATGTGTATTGTGTACAATGATGTATACAGAATATGAAATTAAAGAGGAATGTATATGAAATCATCAAACAAACTCATGGCTCTTGGTATAGTTTTTTCTATCGCAGTATTGATTGTAATCGGGACGATTGTGTATAGCATCATAAATGACAAGAAAGATAAAGGGAATGAGATGTTTGCTTATTCTACGCAACAATCTTTAGGGAAAGATGATGCTCCAGTTAAGGTAGTTGAATTTGGAGACTTTAAATGTCCAGCTTGTCGTACTTGGGATGTAACAGTATTACCACGATTAAAAGAAGAGTATATTGATAAAGGTAAAGTGCAGTTATATTTTATTAACTTCCCGTTTATCGGAAAAGACTCTGATTTAGGTGCAGCTGCCGGTGAAGCAATTTATAAACAAGATCAAGATTCATTCTGGATTTTCTATGATGAGATTTATCAAAATCAAAAGAAAGATACGGAAGAATGGATTACAGAAGAATTACTTCTTAATATTGTGAAAGAAAAGCTTCCGAAAATTAATGTAGAACAGTTTAAAAAAGATTTACACAGTAAAGAAATGAAAGACAAAGTACGTAAAGATTCAGATCGTGCTCAAAAATTAAAAGTTCAAGGTGCTCCTTCAGTATATATAAATGGGAATCTTGCAAACCCTGATTTCGATAGTATGAAGAAGGCGATTGATAAAGAATTGAAAAAGTGATGAGGTATCTCATCACTTTTTCGACTTTTTTCGATAAATTTCTTGCTTCGATTTTTTTTACATGCTATACTACTTTACATAAGTTATTTCAATATCTTATATTTTTTTCATATTTGCGGGTGTAGTTTAGTGGTAAAACAAGAGCCTTCCAAGCTCTGGTCGAGAGTTCGATTCTCTTCACCCGCTCCAAATTTTATTTAATGTTTTTCTAATAAATTGTGATCAACGCAGTGTTTCGTTTCTGAGATAAACGAGGCATTGCGTTTTTTAATGTTTGAAAAGCGTAATAGTATGCGAAAATAGAAGTAAAGAATAGTATTCCAAAAGTGAATTGCTAACCAATATAGTCGTTACATAAGGGATGGGTTCATCTGAGGAGGCGATTAAGAATGGATTTTGAACAATTAAAGCAAGATGTAATTGCATATAGTAAAACAATTGGTATAGATAAAATAGGCTTTGCGAGTGCTTCCCCATTTGAGGAGCTAAAGCAGCGGTTAATCCAGCAGCAACAATTAAATTATCAATCTGGATTTGAAGAGTCTGATATAGAAAAAAGAACGAATCCACAGCTTTTATTACCAGGTGCAAAATCAATTATTGCGATTGCTTTAGCGTATCCTTCAAAATTAAAAAACGCACCATTAAGTAAACGTGGAGAACGCCGTGGGATTTTTTGTCGTGCCTCTTGGGGACAAGATTATCATCTTGTTTTACGAGATCGTTTGCAAAAGTTAGAGGCATATTTAATTGAAAAGCTTCCAGATATAGAAGTGAAGTCAATGGTTGATACAGGTGAGTTAAGCGATCGTGCTGTATCAGAACGTGCAGGTATCGGATGGAGTGGTAAGAACTGCGCTATTATTACACCTGAATTTGGTTCGTATGTATACTTGGGAGAAATAATTACAAACGTTCCATTTCCACCAGATCAGCCGATAGAAGATCAATGTGGAAGCTGTACAAAATGTATTGATGTTTGTCCTACAGGTGCTTTAATACAGGGTGGACAGTTAGATTCGAAGAAATGTATTGCTTTTTTAACACAGACGAAAGGGTTCCTACCTGAAGAATATCGCGATAAAATAGGAAATCGTATATATGGATGTGATACGTGTCAGACTGTGTGTCCAAAAAATAAAGGAATGGATTTTCAGAATCATCCTGAGATGGAGCCAGATCCTGAATTAGTTAAACCGCTCTTAACACCACTTTTAACAATTAGTAATCGTGATTTTAAAGAGAAATATGGGATTATGTCAGGGTCATGGAGAGGTAAAAAGCCATTGCAACGAAATGCGATTTTAGCATTGGCGCATTTTAAAGAAGCATCAGCAATTCCTGATCTAATCGGTGTTATGAAAGATGATCCAAGACCAGTGCTACGCGGAACAGCAGCGTGGGCACTTGGGAAAATTGGTGGAGATGGAGTAGGCGAAGCCATTGAGAAAGCGATGGAACGTGAAAAGGATGAAGAAGTTCTTCATGAAATGAATCGCGGGCTTGCATTGTTAGCGCAGAAAAAAGAGTAGATAATATCTCCCTTTTTCATATTGTAATATGGGAGGGAGATGAAATGGTTGTAAAAGAAAATATTGAAACACAAGTACAACAGTTTTTAGCATATGTAACAGAGAAACGAACAAATGTGGATGGTATTGCTAAAGATTTATTACAACTAGCACAAAGAAAGAAACAATTGTTTCAAAAACGTAGTGCAGATATAGTGAAAGCAACAGCAGATGTTTCTTTCATTAGACAGCTAAATAGTAGTGATTATCAAGAAATTGATTATCAAGTACATTTTAAATATTTAATTAAGCATAAAGAATTATTTTATATCGAAGAGGAACAATTAAAACGAAGAGTTTGTTTAAATAATAGCCGGATAATAGGTGATTATGCTATTGAAGTGCCAGAAGAGATTGGAATAGGTGAGACATTAGAAAGAGAAGTTGCGAAAGAGAAATACGGTTCTTATCAGTATAATCGTTTAGAGGCAGTAAAATATGCAGAGCGTTGGTGGGATGATCGAAACCCAGTGTATCGCAATTTTCCTGATAATTGTACAAATTTTATTTCTCAATGTCTTCATACTGGAGAAGTACCAATGAACGGATATCCTAATATTCGTAAAGGTTGGTGGCAAAGGGAGAACCAGTGGAGTTGGAGCTGGGCTGTCGCACACTCTTTTTACTGGTACTTGTCAGGTTCTACAGTTGGCCTGCGAGGAGAAACTGTAGAAAAGCCGGAAGACCTTATTCTTGGTGATGTCATTGCTTACGATTTCGAAGATGACGGTAGGTGGAATCATACGACGATTGTAGTAGCAAAAGACGCAGATGGTATGCCACTTGTAAATGCACATTCAGCAAATAGCCGGCGGCGTTATTGGAGTTATGAGGACTCTAGTAAATACACACCACAAATGAAATATAAATTCTTTCATATTATTAATGGGTAGAGATTTTTCGTTCAAGTGGTATAATACGTAGTAGACAAAAAACAGAGGTGAATATCGCGTGGGTGTACATGTTGTTTTATATCAACCAGAAATTCCAGCAAATACAGGAAATATTGCACGTACTTGTGCAGCAACTGGAACAGAATTACATTTGATTAGACCGCTTGGGTTTTCAACGGATGACAAAATGTTAAAGCGTGCAGGATTAGATTATTGGCAGCACGTAAAAGTTACGTATTACGATTCAATTGAAGAGTTTTATGAGAAAAATAAAGACGGTGAATTCTTCTATTTAACAAAGTATGGTGAGAAAGCTCATACAGCATTTGATTATAGCAAACGTGAGAAGGATTATTATTTCGTGTTTGGAAGAGAAACAAATGGCTTACCAGCTAATGTAATCGAAGAAAACTTCGATCATTGTTTACGTATTCCAATGACGGATAAAGTACGTTCATTAAATTTATCTAATACAGCAGCAATTTTAATTTATGAAGCGTTTCGTCAACAAAATTATCCAGGATTAGATTTAGAAATCGTTTATTAAAAGTCGCCATTAGGCGGCTTTTTTTTATAAATAAAAATAATATGTAGTCATACATTTTAAAAAAGGTACATATTCATATAGAATGGGATATATGATTAAAAATAGATAAGACGGGTTGAGATAAATATGAAGGAACAATATAACAATCAAAATACCTTTTTAAGTATGATAGATATGGATTTAATAAGACAAGGACTATTACATGCTATTCAAGATTTAGTATTTATTGTGAAAGTTATTGATGATGAGATCTTTAAATATATTTATATAAATAAAATAGGGATGGACTATGCTGGATTAAGTGAAGAATGTTACGGAAAAACATTTGCAGAAGTGTTATCAGGAGATAAGGTGAAAATATTACAAGAGCAATATACAAAAGTGGTGAGAGAGGCGAGAGCACACACATTTTGTGATGTAATCAGTTTCCCAACTGGTAATTTACATTATGAGTCTTCAGTTAATCCTGTATACGATGAAGAAGGGGTATGTCAATTTATTATTTGTATTACAAGGGATATTACAGCTCAGATTGAGGAGAAAGCAGAGATAGAGGAAAAACAAATGTTATTTAAGTCATTACTAGAATATAATAATGACTCCATTATATCTATAGATTCTATAGGTAGAATTACATATGCTAATCCGGCAACGTATGAAATATTTGGATACCGATATGAAGAGTTAAATAATAACTTTATTTTTAACTTTATTATTAAAGAATATGAAAAAGACTTTCAAATTATATTTAAGGAAGCTTTACAGGGGAGAGCAAAACAAATTGTTTCAAAGAAATATGTTCATAAAGAAGGATATGAACTATATATTTCTTTGAGAACGATCCCGATTATTGTGAACGGTGAAATTGTTGGGGTGTATATTGTTACGAGGGATGTTACAAGGCAAGTATTAAATGAGATGAAGACGGAATACTTAGCTTATTATGACCAATTAACAGGTTTAATGAATAGAATTTCATGCACAAACAAGCTAAATGAGTTTTTAAATGAAAATAAAGAGCTTGCACTAGTTTTCATGGATTTGGATGAATTTCATCTTATTAATGATACATTTGGTCATAAAGAAGGAGATAAAGTATTACAAAAAGTTACAGAATGTTTAAGCAATCTAGAAATAGAAGGTATGCATTTATTTAGAGAACATGATGACCAATTTGTTATGTTAATAGAAAATATAACGAAAGAATATGTAGAGGAAGTTGCAAAAAACATATTAGAAAAGATTAGTGAACATTTTGTAATTGAAGAAGAGGACGTGTATTTAAGTGCATCAATTGGAATTGTAATGGCACCAACAGATGGAGCCGATGAAAAAATACTTTTTCAAAGAGTTGATGCTGCTTTGGAAAAAGCAAAGGAAAAAGGAAAAGGGCATTATCATTTTTATTGTAAAGGATTAGATTGTGAACGTGAGAAAAGGTTTGTAATGGAAAATCAGTTACATCGTGCTATAGAGAAAAATGAATTTTTCTTATATTACCAGCCGCAGGTTAATATTGAAACGAAAAAAATAGCTAGTATGGAAGCTTTAATAAGATGGGAGAATAAAGAATTAGGATTTGTCCCTCCCAATCAATTTATTCCACTGGCAGAAAGAACAGGTTTTATTATTAAGCTTGATGAGTGGGTAGTAGATCAAGTGTGTCAGCAAATACGTGAATGGTTAAATAAAGGGTATGAAGTGGTTCCGATTGCAGTTAATATTTCAGCTAGACATTTTCGATCTATTACATTAATAGAGATGATTACACGTGCTTTAAATAAGTACAATGTACCAGCTCATCTATTAGCGATAGAGGTGACAGAAGGAGCCCTTATACATAAAGACATATCAAAGAGAGTGTTGCTACAATTAAAAGAACAAAATTTAAAGATTCATTTAGATGATTTTGGAACAGGGTATTCGTCTTTAAGTTATTTGAAAACATATCCAATTGATACTTTGAAAATTGATCGCTCTTTTATGGAAGGTATACATGTAGATGAACGTGATACGAATATTACGGCTGCAATTATTCATTTAGCTCATACATTAGAATTGAATGTAATTGCAGAAGGAGTAGAAAAAGCAGAACAAATACAGTTTTTGAAGGAAAAAAATGTAGAAATTGTACAAGGTTATTATTATAGTCGCCCTTTATCAAAATATGATGTGGAAAATATGTATTATACATGATGTATAAAGAAAAAAGTGATGTGCTAAAAGCACATCACTTTTTATGTGTACCTGGTTTATCGTTGTAACCAGATGTGAAAATAGCTGTAAGAAATGTGAGTGATACACCTAAAATTAATAATAATTTCATATTAATACTCCCCCTACTTTTTCGATTTACGAATTCTATTTATGAATTGAAATGTATGTAAGGTTCTTAGAAGAAAAGAATTTATTTATAATGAATAGCAGTGTGAAAACTTTAATACCTATATTATACAGAATTTTCTTTGAATTTTGGAGAGAATTTTATAGCACTACTATATATTTCGTTTTGATTTAAAGAATGTTTAAGGACATCCTAGCATACCTTTTATAATAATCCGATTGAACAAGGAGATGGGGGAGGAGCTATAATGGATATTCTAAAAAAGATTGAACAGCATCGAGCAGCAGAAGAACGTTTACAATGGGAAGGTACGTTTGCGGAGTATTTGGAGCTTGTGAAAGAAAGACCATGGGTGGCTCAAACAGCACACTCTCGCATTTACAATATGATAAAAGATGCCGGAATCGAAGAAGTTGATGGTAGAAGAAAATATAATTTCTTTAGTAATCAGCTGTTTGGACTAGAGGATGCACTAGAGCGTCTTGTTGAAGAATATTTTCATCCGTCTGCAAAAAGATTAGATGTTAGAAAACGTATTTTATTATTAATGGGTCCTGTTAGTGGAGGGAAATCAACATTAGTTACGATGTTGAAACGAGGATTAGAAACATACTCACGTACAGATCGTGGAGCGATTTTTGCAATTAAAGGCTGCCCGATGCACGAAGATCCACTGCATTTAATTCCACATCATTTACGGGATGATTTCTTTGATGAGTATGGAGTGAGAATTGAAGGGAATTTATCACCATTAAATGTAATGCGTCTAGAGCAAGAATATGGGTCAAGAATTGAGGATGTAGTTGTAGAGCGTATTTTCTTCTCGGAAGATCGTCGTACAGGGATTGGTACATTTAGCCCGTCTGATCCAAAATCACAAGATATTGCCGATTTAACAGGTAGTCTAGACTTTTCAACAATTGCAGAATATGGTTCAGAATCAGATCCTCGTGCGTATCGATTTGATGGAGAATTAAATAAGGCGAACCGAGGGATGATGGAATTCCAAGAGATGTTAAAATGCGATGAGAAGTTTTTATGGCATTTATTATCGCTTACGCAAGAAGGTAATTTCAAAGCGGGAAGGTTTGCGCTTATTTCAGCAGATGAATTAATTGTAGCGCATACGAACGAAACAGAGTATCGCTCATTTATAGCAAATAAGAAAAATGAAGCATTGCATTCAAGAATTATTGTAATGCCAGTTCCATACAATTTACGAGTGAGTGAAGAGGAACATATTTATGAGAAGATGATTCATGAAAGTGATGTATCGAATGTGCATATTGCACCACACACACTTCGTGTTGCAGCGATGTTTACAATTTTAACTCGCTTAAAAGATCCGAAGCGTCCAGATATTGATTTAAACAAAAAGATGCGTTTATATGATGGTGAAATGGTAGAGGGTTATAATGCGATTGATGTAGAAGAATTGCAACGGGAATACCAAGATGAAGGTATGAGCGGTATTGACCCACGTTATGTTATTAACCGAATTTCTTCTACAATTATTAGAAAAGAAGTACCATCTATTAATGCACTAGACGTACTTCGTTCTTTAAAAGATGGATTAGACCAGCATCCATCCATTAGTAATGAAGATCGTGAGCGCTATATGAACTTCATTTCATTAGCAAGAAAAGAATATGATGAAATTGCTAAGAAAGAAGTACAAAAAGCATTCGTATATTCATACGAAGAATCGGCTAAGACACTTATGGATAATTACTTAGATAACGTTGAAGCATATTGCAATAAATCGAAATTACGTGATCCATTAACAGGTGAAGAAATGAGCCCAGATGAAAAACTAATGCGCTCAATTGAGGAACAAATTGGAATTTCAGAAAACGCGAAGAAAGCATTCCGTGAAGAAATTTTAATTCGCATCTCTGCTTATGCGCGTAAAGGAAAACGTTTCGATTATAACTCGCATGAACGTCTTCGCGAAGCGATTCAGAAGAAGCTATTTGCTGATTTAAAAGATGTCGTGAAAATCACAACATCAACGAAAACACCAGATGAAAATCAGCTTAAGAAAATCAACGATGTTGTTGCACGTTTAATTGATGAGCATGGCTATAATTCTTCTTCGGCAAATGAATTATTACGCTATGTAGGTAGCTTGCTAAATCGATAGTTTGATAACAAAACGCTGTCTCTTGTTTTTTGCGGGACAGCGTTTTATTATCCATTCATATGTGTAAAGTGTCATACCTTGTCCAAATATAATAAATTAAGATGCAATTTCATGAATTTATTGTCAATTATTTTTACAATATGCATATGATAGAGTAACCAACCATTCATACGAAAAAAGCCAACACAATACAATATGTTGCAAAGTGAAAATGTGTGCAACAATGCATTGTGTTTCTTTCTTATCAGAGGCTGAATATTTCTTTCTATTATGTGAGTGGCAAAATTTTGTTTAGGATGCTCGGAGTATTGTATGTAAAACGTTATATATGTTTATGGGGTGATTTTCGATGGGCAGTTACCTTTCAAATATTTTAGCTTGAACATTATAGAACAAAATTTATAGATTGCTGTTCATAGAGAAAGACAATTACAGTAAGGAGGGAAAGGAATGAGCGAAGAAAATCAACCAAATTATACGATTTCACAGGAAAACTGGTCCCTCCATCGCAAAGGATATGACGACCAACAGCGCCATCAAGAAAAAGTACAAGAGGCAATTAAGAATAATTTACCCGATCTTGTAACAGAAGAAAGCATTGTTATGTCTAATGGCAAGGATGTTGTAAAAATACCAATTCGTTCTTTAGATGAATATAAGATTCGGTACAATTATGATAAAAACAAACACGTTGGGCAAGGAACTGGTGATAGCAAAGTTGGTGATGTCGTTGCGAGAGATGGATCAGGTGGTCAAAAGCAAAAAGGTCCAGGAAAAGGTCAAGGTGCAGGAGATGCAGCTGGAGAAGATTATTATGAAGCTGAAGTTTCTATTTTAGAATTAGAGCAAGCGTTTTTCAAAGAGCTAGAGCTTCCTAATTTAAAGAGAAAAGAAATGGATGAAAACCGGATTGAACATATTGAATTTAATGACATTAGAAAAACAGGACTATGGGGAAATATTGATAAGAAACGAACGATGATATCTGCATATAAACGAAATGCAATGCGTGGTAAAGCATCTTTCCATCCAATTCACCAAGAGGATTTAAAGTTCCGTACTTGGAATGAAGTGTTAAAGCCAGATTCAAAAGCTGTTGTATTAGCGATGATGGATACGAGTGGATCGATGGGAATATGGGAGAAGTATATGGCACGTAGCTTCTTTTTCTGGATGACAAGATTTTTACGTACAAAGTATGAAACAGTTGATATTGAATTTATTGCTCATCATACAGAAGCGAAAGTTGTTACAGAAGAAGAATTTTTCTCAAAAGGAGAAAGTGGCGGAACGATATGTTCTTCCGTGTATAAAAAGGCATTAGAGCTTATCGATAATAAATATTCACCAGACCGCTATAATATTTATCCATTCCATTTTTCAGACGGTGATAATTTAACATCAGATAATGCGAGATGTGTAAAGCTTGTTGAGGAGCTGATGAAGAAATGTAATATGTTTGGGTATGGGGAAGTGAATCAGTACAACCGCCATAGTACGCTTATGTCAGCCTATAAAAATATTAAAGATGAGAACTTTAGATATTATATTTTAAAGCAAAAAGCAGACGTATTCCATGCGATGAAGAGCTTTTTTAAAGAAGAATCAGGAGAGAAAATGGCATAATCCCTTTTAAAAGGGATTATTTTTTTAGTTGACAATGATAATGAAAATCATTATCATTTATTCAAGAAATGATTACATTTTGAATTATATATATTGGAGGAGATGTAAAGTTGAAAAAAAATAAAAAAAAACATATAAATGCAATGATTATAGCGGCGGCGTTATCACTTCCATTTGCTGTGTATTCGAAACCTGCTTTAGCGGCGGTAGCAATTGAGGCGAATAAAACGGGACAAGGTTTAGAAGATGGTACATATGACGCTGTTATTAAAGCATATAAAGATAAAACGAATGAAGAGTCTATGGCAGCTGTTTATATAAAGGATCCGAAATTAACAATTGAGAATGGAAAGAAAATTGTAACAGCAACGTTAAGTGATAGCGATTTCTTCCAATACTTGAAAACAGAGGATATTCATACTCCTGGTGTGTTTCATGATGTAAAGGTTATATCAGAAGACAAAAAGAAAAATGGAACGAAGGTTATTCAATTTGAAGTTGGGGAATTGGGAAAAAGATATAATATGAAAATGCATATTTATATTCCAACGATGGCCTATGATAATAAATATCAAGTGCAGTTTGAAGTAAATGCTTTAAATTTAGAAAACAATGCTCCAGAAAAGGAAAATAAAGAGGATAAAGTGGAACAACAAGATGAAAGCGGAAATGTAATATTAGATAAGCAATTACAAAGGCATATTAATAAACATAATTTAAATAGAGAAAATATAAATGATCCAATAACTAAGGAAGATTTATTAAAGATTAAAACATTATCCATTTATTCAGGTGAAGGAATAAATGAAATAGCTGGTTTAGAACATATGACAAATTTAGAGAAGTTGACGTTAAGAGAATCTAATGTAACAGATATATCAGCCATCTCGAAACTGAGAGATTTGAAGTACGTAGATTTAACTTCTAATCCAATTAAAAATATTCATCCAATTGAGCAGTTAGAGAATATTAATATGCTTTTTTTAAGAGATAATAAAATTTCTGATCTTACACCATTAAGTAAAATGAAAAAAATTAAAACATTAGATTTAGTTGGTAATAACATTGAAGACATCCAGCCATTATTTACATTATCAACTATGAAACAGTTATACTTAGCCAATAATCAAATCAGTGATCTTACTGGAATTAACCAATTAAGTAATGTGGAACTATTATGGATAGGGAACAATAAAATTAGTAATGTTGAATCTATTAGTAAAATGAGTAATCTTATTGAACTAGAAATTGCTGATAGTGAAATAAAAGATATATCACCATTATCTAAATTAGGAAAATTACAAGTACTGAATTTAGAAGAGAATTATATCTCTGATATATCACCGCTGAGTAATTTAACAGATTTACATGAGATGAACCTAGGAGCGAATGAAATTGCTGACGTAAGGCCTGTTGAGGAATTGGGTAAGCGAATTTCAATTGATATTCAACGACAAAAAATCTTTTTAGGTGAAGCAAGCGTAGATGAAGAAATACAAATTCCAATATACAATCTTAAAGGGGAGCCACTTCAAAATATCAATTTAAAAAGTGAGGGGGCCATTCTGAATAATGGATTTATAAAATGGAATAGTCCTGGAGAAAAAACATATGAATTTAGATTAGATACAAGCTCTGGTGAAAGTAAAATAAGATTTAATGGGATGGTTGTCCAGAAAATAGTTGAAAAACAAAAAGAAAGTCAAAATGTAATCCTGGATAAACATTTACAACAACATATTAATAAAGAGAATTTAGGTAGAGAGAATTTAAACGCTCCTATAACAAAAGAAGATTTATTACAGATTAAAACATTAGAGATACTTAAAGAAAAAGGAAAAGAGATAAAAGATGTAACAGGTTTAGAGTACATGACGAACTTAGAAAACCTCACTTTAGAAGGAGTAGGCTTGAAAAATATTGAGTTCATCTCAAATTTGAAACAATTAAATATTGTGAATGTATCTCATAATCAAATTGAAGATATAACACCGTTATCTTCATTAAAAAACTTACAGTGGTTAAATCTTGCAGACAATCATATTAAAGATGTAACGGTTATTGGTTCAATGCTGGACTTACTTAGCTTGAATTTAGCAGGGAATGAGATTTGTGATGTAAGACCGCTAATACAATTAGGGCAGTGGTTTTCAATTGATGTCGGGAGACAAACAATCATTTTAGATGAAGCAAAAGTAAATGAAGAAATTCAAGTTCCTGTATATGACTTAGAAGGAGAAGCTATTGACAATATCAAAATGACAGGTGAGGGCGGAACGCTTAATAACGGAGTAATAAAATGGAGTACCCCAGGTGAAAAGGTATATAAATTTGATTTAGATTCTGATGAAATTAGTATAAGTTTTAACGGAACGGTAATCCAAAATATAGTTGAAAAAGAAGAAGTGACAGAACCGGTAAAAGAAGTTGAAGGTACAAAAGAAGAAGTGA
>Ga0207696_1001471_pt1 | contig 12742 bp, 12 predicted proteins | sample KBSS54metaG_FD_184403 | JGI IMG/M metagenome (GOLD analysis project Ga0207696, IMG submission 184403) | Switchgrass rhizosphere microbial communities from Kellogg Biological Station, Michigan, USA - KBS S5-4 metaG (SPAdes) (version 2) | ecosystem: Host-associated > Plants > Roots > Rhizosphere >...
TCAAATGAAATTCATCATATGTAACAATAAAACGTAATTCTAGTTGTTCAATTTTGTTTAAAAGGCAGCCCTCTATTTGGCTGCCTTTTTTATTTCAAGACAGAAAATAATTTTAAAATTCACTGCTAGTTATCCCATACAACACAACATCAAACAAAAACGCTGAATTTATACATGAAGTTTTAGGTACGCCGTGTGGAAAAAAGACCATTATTCACCCTGTGGCAGGAAAAATGATTATGGACCATATTACGCTCCAAGTGTATGATGCACCTGAATTAAAAGTAACCATTTATCAGCCTCGCCAGGAAAACGAAACAGAAGAAAAGATGGAACAGTTACTGAGGTAATAGTATTACTGTATATATTCATAGTGTTAATTACTAGAAGCCTACGTACTGCTGATGAGTACATAGGCTTTTTATTTTTGAGTTGACATAAGATAAATTCTAGGAATCTTTATAATAAAAAATACATACTATGCTTTCGTCTTGAGCAAACTACTCAAGAAACTGATAAGGTTTCAACCCTTTGGATAAATAAATGTAGCAGGAAAACTCCCTTAACGCTCTGGGGGAGTTTTTTCTGTTTTTGGACTGTATACCATATACATTGCTAGTTTACATAAACACTCTTTCCGGTATACATCACAAAAAAGAACCCTTGGTAGGCAAGGATTCTAGTCAGGCTACGATTTCTGCTTTATGTAGCTTTTTATACATCCTTGATGTATAAACGTTCTTTGCAAGGGCATTCGCAAAATAAATGAATAAAAAGTGCACCTTTTATTCATATCATATCCCCCATAAAAAATCACTATTATGCGAAAAACATGGTGAAAATAGCTTATCTCATACATCGATTACGTACGGGCTCTGCTAAGAGCAAACTCACTCCTATGACAAAAATGTGGTTGCCTTTTATTTTGCTTACCTTTTGACTGGACAAATTATAACTTAATACTATATTTTATATATGCACATGTATATATTTCACTTTTATCAACTATTAAAATCAGCTATGATCAACCACACATGTAAGAGTAAATAATAAAACCAAAAATTTTAACGAGATACTTTATTATTTACTTAATGTAACTGATTTTATCGGTGTCAGGAAAAGATCTTAAAGTTTAAGTTCTTTTCATTGTATATATTTAAATAGTTATATCTGTTGCCCTTTTCTTTCCTGTATGTAATCTATCAGTATTTGACGTTCGTCCTCAAATAACATTTTTAAGTTACTAATCTCCGATAAAGGCTTCCAGCAAATATCTAATATTAACTCATCAGGATCTTGAATTTTCCTTTTTCCACCTAACAACTTTACTTCGAAATACTTAATATGGACATTTACATCATATGTTACTGTATCACGTTCACATATTTTATCAATGACCGAAATCTTGTATCCTGTTTCTTCCCACACTTCTCTTATACAGCATTCTTCATATGTCTCAGAGCCTTCTATGCCACCTGAAGGTACTGACCATAGTTCTGGCTCATTTGGTTTCTCCTGGGCTACCATTAATAGTTCGTTTTTATCGTTTATACAGATTGCAGCAGCGCCTCTCCACTTAGTCATTAGACCACATCCTTTTTTCTACCAATATAAAGTAAATGTGATGAAACACCTAAAGTATAAGGATCGGTTGCTGTTTTCTTTAATAATTCTATTAATCGATCAACTTCGGATTGTCCTCTATTTGTCCAAAAATCCCATTGTTCTTTAGATAAAAGAGAACCAATACTAGATGATCCAATTAGACTTAAGGTTTCAAATCCATTAGATTCCATAAAGGGATTAATTTCTTGTAGATCAAAGTAATAAGCTCCTGTAAACCTTCCTTTATCCTCATGATTAAAGCTGCCAGTAGCAATAAACTCTTCGATATTGTCCATTGTATCATTGGGTTTCCACGCCTCTGGATTTAACAGTGAAGAGATAGTGTGCCTAATTCGGGACATAAAGGCAACAAATACAACTCCCTCATCTTTTGTCACGCGGTACAGTTCTTTAACAGCAGCGTCACGATCTTGTTCATTCTGTAGATGATACATTGGCCCCATCATCAAGGAAGCATCGAATTCTTTGTCTTCTAATAAATTTAAATCTTTTGCATCCATAATATGAAATCCATTAAATTGATTAAAAAGCTCAAGTTCTTTTGCTTTATTTTCAGCTACCTTTACTAATTTAGGAGTGAGATCAGTTAGCGTTACCTGAAATCCTTTCTCAGCTAGTTTCATTGCATATTTACCAGGACCAGCCCCATTATCTAATATACTGCCGTTTTCCGGTAGATACTTTTGGATATAATGCCAGTTTATTTGAAACTCTAAGGGTTCCCTATCTAGGCGTCCCCATTCATCAAATGCTGAGTAATAATCCATAACTTTGTTCATAAACAAATTCCCCTTCTATGTCTTATGAAACTTCCAATATAAGTATTATTTATTTTATAGAATTTGTAAACCATTGATGGATAAGATATACAAAGTTAATTAACATTATGTAACTTGTCGGTAGTTACCTTTAATAAAAAAACGAACCTCCTTTGAGAGGGAAAGTTACAAAATATTACTTAAATGAATGACCTTACCCTGGTATCTATTCAGTTCGTATATACAAAAAAGACAGCCACTATTTAAATTAAATAGCTGTCTTTTTATTTCTCCTATTTTTAAAGGTTGTTAATCATACAAAAGAATGCTGTAAAAAGCATCAGTAGATAAGCCCCCATCAGAGAAATCGACACTTTCGATAAAGTATTACTTGAACTCGTTACTTCTACAAATCCGACTTTAAATATGTTCATTACAAACAAGACACATCCCACACTTAAGGCCAATGTTAAAATAATTAGTGTTAGCTGTACTGATATCGTCACCTGCTGTTTTAATCTAAGGATAAACGCTTATTTATTTTCGCTGATTTTACATTTCGTAGATAAATAAACAATGTATAAATTAGCAAGGGCAAACTGTTAACAATGTTTTCAAAAAAGCATCGCCCTAAAAATAATGGTACGCAAGACAGACAAGCTACGGGTCTCTGATGATTGGGTAGTTTTTTTCTGATTTTAAGCTGTATATGATGTACATTCGTAGTTAACATAAAATATTATTCAAATACTTGAACCATTTAGCAATTGTATAAAAGGTCCTCTTTTTATGCACTTGTCCCCTAATCCCCTCAAGACAAATCGTTATTATATGGAGGATGGTATAAAAAGCTGCCTACTCCAGAAAGAGAATCCTTAGCTGAACCCTACTGCCGCAAGGGTTATTTTTTGTGATGTCTACCAGAAAGAGACTTTATGTAAACTAGCGATGCATATGATATACATAACAAAGAGCACATATATTGTTATAAAAATGTGCTCTTTTAGGCAAGATTTTTTAATTTATTATTTGGTAAGTTCTTTTGCAGATAGCCCTAATATGTCCGTATTTTTAGGCGTATGCCCAAGTAGACGTAACATAGCTACAATTTGTCCTTTATGATGTGATTCGTGAGTAATTGAATGGACAAGCAATTGACGGGGTGTTTTTCTTATAAGACCACTGTTTGCTCTCCAAGCAAGCTCTTTTTCGATAGATTCATCAAATTTATCTGTGAATTGCTCGAATACTTTTTCTACGTATCTATCAGCTTGTTCAAAATAACGTTTAATATCGTCTACCTGCATAGTGTTAAGGACTTCTTTTGTAAGTAGTGGTGATGAAGTTTCTGAAAGAACAAAAGAACCTAGCCAAGCATGATAGCAACCTGCCACATGAACTAAAGAGTCTCTAATACTTTGAAACCCAAATTCAAACTCTTTCGTAAAGTCATCTTCATTTAATTCTTTACACTGATCTAGTAAAATCTGTCTTGTTTGTTTTACCCATTCATACTCTAACTTTTCCATAACAATCACACCTCTTAGATATATAATAAAAAAACATCATTAGAGTTTTAAAAATCTATTTCTCCATTCCTCTGATAAATCATCAACTCTCAGTATCTTTTCGATTGATTCTTTATCTTGGTGTTGATGAAAAAGAATTTTTGTAGCAAAAGCCACTGATATTCTTCTAGGATGCCTATCAATAACGTTTATTTCTGAATTGTTTTTAATAGCTCCTTCTTCCAATACTCGAAAAAAGTAACCTGTTAGAGAGGTTTCAACGACTTTCTTTAAAAGGTGTTTTTCCTCATTATATTTCGATATTGTATCACAAGGTACCCTTCCTTGCGTCACTTGCACAATTGCATCTCCCATTTGATATACATCGCCTATACAAACTTGTTTTTCAGTCATGCCCATTGCTGTAATATTTTCTCCAAAGGCTGGTAAAACCATTTTCTTTCGTAAGATTTTTTCCCAATAAGAATAGTGTTCAAATGGATATAAACATACCGCCCTATCAACGCCTCCATGCTTTTCTTTATTTCCAACGTCGTCTCCCACGAACCCTACCTTTTTTAACTCAGCAACCTTGGTAGAAGTCTTTCCTATTCCAGATAGCTTAGCTTCGTGGTTCCAGTTATATTCCTTTGGCGTTCCAATAGCTAAATTAATAATTCTAGGCATCAATTTGTAATGACCTCACCTTCAGTGTTTACTTGTACACTAGCCTGTAGCTTATCTGTTGATGAGAGATATTTAGTTACATAATATTCACCGTTAGGTATTACCTTCTAGCTATCATTTCTATTTCAATTTGTGCGCCTAGAGGGAGAGAGGCTACACCTATAGTTGTACGAGCAGGATAAGGAGCAGAAAACTGTGTTGCATAAACTTCGTTCATTGCTGCAAAATCATTCATATTGGTTAAAAAAACATTTACCTTTTCCACATTTTCAGAGGTTAGACCTGATGCTTCCAATACTTTAAAAAGATTTTCAAAACATTGTTTTGTTTGTTCTACAATATTACCCTCCGAGAGCTTTTGAGTCTGTGGATCGATAGGAGTTTGCCCGGATAAAAATAGGAACTCCCCTGCTTCAACTGCATGAGAGTACGGCCCAACAGCAACAGCGCCATCAGCATTAATACATTTTCTTGTCATATATAATACCTCCTTTAGATATTTACCTTATTGTAATATAGGGATTTATAAATAAATTATAAACCTCTATGTTCCGTATTTTTATAAATTACGATGTAGCGTTTAGAGAGATTCATCGTTTTTTTCTATTTAAATATGATTACGTTTTAAAAAATCTAACATTAATTCTCCAATTTCATTTGCGTGTGTTTCTAGAGCAAAGTGGCCACTGTCTACTAAGTGGACCTCTGCATCAGGTAAATCTTTTTTGAAAGCTTTAGCCCCTTCTGGAATAAAGGAAACATCATTTTTACCCCATACTGCTAATAAGGGCGGCTGATACTTACGGAGATATTGTTGAAATTCAGGATACATCTTTACATTGGTTTGATAATCAAATATTAAATCTAACTGTTTTTCATCATTTCCTGGTCGTTTCATATAGGTAATGTCAAGCGTATAACCATCTGGGGAAACTGTATTTTCCCGCGTCCCATCGATATACTGATGCTTAATGGTTTCTGATGCAAAAGCCGTTCGATAACTTTGTCTTTTTTCCGGCGTGGGATTTTCCCAGTATTCTTCTCTGGTCGCCCATTTTGATCCCAAACCCTCTCGATAAATGTTTCCGTTTTGGCTAATAATTGCTGTTACACGCTCTGGATTATGCATAGCTAAACGAAAACCAATAGGAGCACCATAATCAAAAACGTATAGAGCATACTTATCAAGTTCTAATTTATTAACGAAAGCTTCAATTACCTCAGTAATATGATCAAATGTATAGTCGAATTCTTTTCGATCAGGCGAAGTTGTATTTCCAAAGCCAGGATAATCAGGGGCAATTACATAATAATCTTTTTCTAGAACCGGAATAAGATCTCGGAACATGTGGCTTGCAGATGGAAAACCATGTAGCAATAAGATGATTGGTTTGTCCGGATTCCCTGCCTTCCTATAAAATATATTCAGATCTCTCACCTCTAAAGTATGATATGTTACCATACAAACACTCCTCTCTAATTATTAAACGTTCAAGTGACTAAACCCTCTTCTAAACAACTATCATCAATGAAGGCTTTATTTTCAGCTAAAGTTACTAACTGCTTTCCCCATAGATTTCTTAATCAATACCTATACCTTATAATAGATTTTCCTAGCATGTATAATTCAATACTGAGATGGGGGGTATCTCTAAAAGAGATATCCACTTAAGTGAGGAGGCAATATAAACATTCAATTGCTCCATATTTTCTTGTTTAAAAAGCTATCATATCAAGGTTTTTTCTTTAAAAACTGATACAATAGCTTTTATTTATTCAACCTGTAGTTATTGAAATTATACAAATAAAGATATATACACAATGCAATGATTTAAACGGTTCTTTTTCTTTCTACTACTTCTTTTTCAACGACATGCTTTCAATCCTTATTAGACACATAAAAGTTAATTTTCTTCGTTCTGTATATTTTCTGTAATTACAATCTTAACCTGCTTATTATCAAAGCGAATCCCAGATAATAAAAAGAGAGCCCCTATTAATACTACAATTGCAGCCCCAATTAAAGCAGAGTTGTAATTATGACTAGCAGATGCAAGGTGTCCTGCAAGCAAGGGTCCTATCATTTGACCAGCAGCATAAATAGCTGTGAGGTAACCGATGATACGGCTACTATTCTTTGGATTAATTCGGCTTGCTAATGTTGTAGCAAGCGTTGTAATTCCCATAAATGTTGCTCCAAACAATATCGCACTGACAATTAACCCCGTTTTAGTCATTAATAATACCGGGACTACAATGCCAAATGCTTGTAATAGCAAGGCAACAACTAAGCATTTCACAAACCCCATTTTTTTGGCAAGTGAAGACCAGATTATACAAGATGGAATTGCAGCTAAACCTACAATCATCCATATAAAGGTTGCATCTCCATTGAAATTTGGTATTTGTCCTGCAATAGATATAATAAAGGTACCAGTTACAATATACCCGAGACCCTCTAGACCATAGGCTATAACCAACCAAGGAATCCATTTTGTTGGAGGTCCATGAGCAGGTATTCCCTTCTTTTTATTTTGAGGAGAATTAGAGGTCTCATCCTTTAACCAAATCCATACTAGGAAAGTAAAAACAATACTTAGAATAGAGAGTCCAACCCATGCTCCTTCCCATTTAAAATAATGATTTAAAATAGGAATAATGATCCCAGTAAGAAAAATCCCGACTCCAACTCCTCCATAGAAAAGCCCAGACCAATTTGTTTTCTCTTTTTCAGCCAGTTTATCTAATACAATACTTGAAGCTAAAACAAGTACAAATGCACTGGAAAAACCAGATACGAAGCGAAAAACATACCACGCTGAATACATTTGAAATAACCCCATACCCGCAGTGGTAACTACACTAAGAATTAGACTCAATCTCAAAAATGCTTTTCTACGCTGCTTTAAAGGAAGGATACCTACTAAAACGGCTCCAACTAGATATCCTGCGTAGTTGCTTGTAGCAAGATACCCGGCAACTTTATTTGAAAATGACATGTCGCTTTGCATAAGAGGTAGAATAGGCGTATAGGAAAACCTTGCAATGCCCATTGCAATAACTAACGACAACATTCCACCTACTAAAATTTTAATCAAGTTCTCATCTCCTTTAAAAACGTTACTAATTCAGCATATCTCTATTTCGATATATAATAAAATACTTAAAATAGATAACAGATATCTCTAAAACAGATATAGAAATTCATGGAAGCTCGTATTTTCTCTTAGGCTTCTCAATCAATCTGCTAGCCGTTCATAATTTTTTAAGTCTATAGAGCTTTCTTCACTACTATATTTACACATATGTAAAAGCCCTTTGCTTAATAAGAGCAAAGGGCTTTTTATTAAATGAAATATGATAACTTCAATTACTATGGTCGGGTTTATTCTATATACGTAAACACTTTTTAATTATGAACAACGTTGTAGTTGTTTAAAAATCTTTATCTATATAACGAGGATGCAAGTCCCTTCTCTAGGATATTATAGAGGACTAACGTTCTCCTCTTGAAACATTTCTACAAATTTAATAAGAGGCGTAGAGAAAGTGACGTCAGTACGATAAATAAAAAGCGTATCGACTAGCGAAAAATTTTCTGGAATAGGATAATGAGTAACCTCCTCTAGATAGCTGTATCTTTGTACAATAGACAGTGGTAGTAGAGTAACTCCCAGTCCAGCTGCTATACATCCCATAAGGGCATCCAAGGATCCAAATTCCATCACTTTAGAAGGTATCACCCCTTCTTCATGTAACCAATGCTTTAACTTCTCACGATAAAAACAACCTTTGTGTAAAACTAACAGTGTCAAATCATCAACTTTACGAGATTTTAAAGATTGAGAAAGTAATGAATTCCCTACTAATACTAATTCTTCACTGAAAACTTTCTTTGTAATAAGGTCAGGATGAGATAGAGGTCCAGAGACAAATGCACCGTCTAATTTATAATTTAAAACTGCTTCAATATGCTGACTTGTAGGCCCCGTTTTTAAGTTTAAATCTACTTGCGGATAAGCAGAGTGATATCTAGAAAGAAACCTAGGCAAATGAACAGCAGCCGTTGTCTCCATTGATCCGATACTTAATGGACCTTGAGGCTCTTCTTGATCCCTCATTACTTCTTTTGTTTCATCTAAAAGACGAAAGATTTTATCAGCATAAGTTATTAATAATTCTCCTTTTGCTGTTAGTGTAACTCCTTTATTATGTCGGTAGAACAAGACCGTTTGTAGGCTATTTTCTAACTGTTGCATTCGAGTCGTAATATTAGACTGTGCATAATTTAGCTCTTTGGCAGCCTTTGAGATACTTCCGTACTCAGCAACTGCCTTAAAAATGCGCAAGGATTGAATATCCATGTTTCTTCACACCTAATTTCTTTTTGTTATCTGTTAAAGTGATAGCAAATATCTTTATTTTGAATTATACCATATGGAGAAAAACGTATATGATAAATATGGAGCATCTTTTATGAAGCTCACATGTGCTCTTAATACAAATGAATTAACTACCAGATCACATCACTTATTTAAATCTAAATACAACTCGTGTAGTCTACTTCATAACCTGGGGGAGAAAAATGAACTTGGATAATCGTGTTTGTGAAATTTTAGGTATTAAGGTACCCATTATACAGGCTGGTATGGCGGGAGACAAAATTACAACAGTAGATCTCATTGTAAACGTATGTGAAGCAGGTGGGCTTGGAACATTAGGCGCTGCTTACATGCATCCAGAGGATATCCGACAAGCTGTAAGAGAGATTCGGAAATATACCAAAAGGCCCTTGGCTGTTAATCTTTTTGCTACTGAAATGGCAGATAATACGGGTGGGTTAGAAGAGGTTCAGCAAGTATTGGACACGATGCGGGGTGTTTTATCTATTAAGCGTGTTGAACAAGAAGTTAAGACTAAAAATTTATTTAAAGAGCAATTTAAAGTATTGGTAGAAGAACAAGTACCTATAGTAAGCACAGCTTTTGGTGTTCTTCCGCCCTATGCAATGAAAATAGCAAAAGAAAATGACATAAAAGTTATGACAATGGTTACAACCGTGAAAGAAGCTTTAATGGCACAAGAACAAGGTACAGATGTGATTATAGCTCAAGGAAGTGAAGCAGGTGGTCATCGGGGAACATTTAATGTGAATGAACACCCAAATGGAGCGAATATTGGGCTCTTTTCACTTGTACCTCAAATAGTGGATCAAGTGGATATTCCTGTCGTTGCCACTGGTGGAATTATGGATGGAAGAGGATTAATCGCGGCTTTAACTTTGGGTGCGAGTGGTGTACAAATGGGAACGGCCTTTTTAGCTACACAAGAATCTGGAGCACATCCATGTTATAAAGAGGCCCTTCACGAAAGCAATGAAGAAAGCACGGTTCTCACTAAACACTTTTCCGGTCGTCCTGCACGAGGAATAGCTAATACTTTTATTAAGGAATTCGAAAACTCTAAGATTCAACCGTTATGTTTTCCTACACAAAATACCATTACGGGAGATATTCGAAGAGCTGCAGCAAAGCTAGGTGATAAAGAGTATATGTCTTTATGGTGTGGCCAAAGTACGAGGCTATTAGAAAGAGATCGAACAGCAGCTGATTTAATAAAAGCTACTATGCAACAAGCAGAAAATATTCTAAAAACACTCAATTATAGTTAAATTAATAAATAAGCCTCTTTCTATAGTAATTACCGTTTGAATCTATAGAATTGGGCCTTTCCTATTTAATCATTTACTCTAAAGGTATAATAAATGATGTAAAAAAATATTTGAATTGTAAGGTGAACAACATGAGAATTGGTTTTTTTGACTCTGGCATTGGAGGAATATCGGTATTAAATGAAGCGATAAAACATTTTCCAAAAGAAGATTTTTTATATTATGCTGATACACGCAATGTCCCATATGGAACCAAGACAAAAGAAGAAGTAAATAAACATGTCCAAACTGCAGTGGAAGATATTCTTAAACAAGAGGTTAAAGCACTTGTTATTGCTTGTAATACAGCTACTAGCATCTCTATTAACGAATTAAGGTCTACTTACGATATTCCAATCATCGGAATGGAGCCTGCTGCAAAGCCTGCTATTGAATTAAGTAGTTCAATGGATAAACGAGTGTTTGTTTTTGCTACAGACTTAACATTAAAAGAATTAAAATATAGAAAGCTAATTACCAGAATTGATAAAGATTTAATTGTTGACCCAATGCCTCTTCCAGAATTAGTTGAATTCTGTGAAGACCTAAACTTTAATTGGGATGAATTAAGTACGTATTTTAAGTCAAAGCTACAAAGATTTGATTTAAACCAATATGGTACAGTTGTTTTAGGTTGTACGCATTTCCCTTATTACAAGCCTATACTAAAAGATTTGCTCCCATCTCATATTCAACTTATTGATGGCAGTAAAGGAACTGTAGAAAGACTATCTAGTCTCCTAGAAGAAAAGAATTTATTAAGTAATGATGGAACCAATGATATTTCGTTTCAATGTTCTAATCAGGATAAAAACTATATAACAAAGATGAGGAATGCACTAGGAATCCTTCAAAATACATTAGGTGAAACTGAAAATAACTAAAGTGTTTCCATATCTAAGCTATAAAAGCTCTCATTCTAAGAGCTTTTTTTCAGTTTAGATTTCTCTTTATTTTTGGTTATTTTCTCTCTTAATAAAGCTCAAATAAGTATAAAACATTGTTTTTTTATAATTTAACAACTCTACTTTGGTTATTAGGTTAACATAGTACCTGTTATGGTAACTACTTTTGTATGTAACAGACAACTAAAAAACAGAAAAACCAACCTTTAAGTCCCTAAAGATTGGTTTTTCTCACGACTTTATCCAAAGATACTTTACGGTATCTTAAGTATTTTGCTCCAATTATAATGTTTTAATTCACACATATTTAATAAGAATTTCTACACCTCTTTGTCACCTTTTTTCCTTTTCAATATTAAAATCTGGATGTTGATAGTTCTTTTCTAAGAAGTTTTTCTGTTCTTTTTCAGCAAGTTTATTATTTTCAACGGTGTTGATATAAGCATCATAGGTAGCGAATCCATAAAGAGAAGGGAAAAACAGTAACCATTCTGAATTCAATACCTTGGTAGCTTTCTGAATTTCGCCTAAAAAGAGAAGAGAAATAGCTTCAAGAAGATGAGAATAGTAAAAGAAAACAACGGTCCAAGTAACAATAAAAAAAGCAACGATTATCCGATGAATATAAAGCTGACCTAAACCTGGCATAAATAAGGACCATATGATCGACATAAGAGGATTTCTTTTATCCAAGTAGTTAATCTCCATAGCTCCCATGCTAAAAGAATTAAAGGTATGATTTTCTCTTTCAGCCAAGAGATATATTTTATTTAAATCAACTGTCGTTCGATAACTATCCCATATGGCAAAGATATAAACAGGAATATAGATAAGAAGCCATCTAGTGTTTAATGACTCTTTCACCATGTCTATGTCCCCTTGAAAGGAATGAATCATAGCCACGTTTATATTTGACTGTAGATTAATCACAACCTCCCAAATAAATAAAACAAATCCTCGAAGATATTTAGATAAAAGTAAATGTCCGAAACCGGGAAAAGCTGCTGACCACCAAGCTATAATGTAGGGATTTCTTAAGTGAATCTGAGTGGTTCCAAATATACTAATGTGAGCTATATATCGTTTTGCTGTGTTATCGTTTGTATAGTTTTTCATGTATGTTCTCCTATGGAATTATTAGGGGAATGAAAAATCGATTTTACATCTTTAATCCATAATTAACATCCTGTAATATATTTATTCTGTTTTACACATTTAAAATAGCTAAAAAACCTTCATGAGATAAAAAGGTTTTTTAGCTATTTATAAGATTTTTTCATAACTCCTACAACATTATTATAAAAACATAATATTCTGTTATTTTAACTTTATATTGTAAGCGTTTCCATTTATAATAAGAAGTAGGTTGGATAGCAAGCGTGGCTGTCATTGTATATGGCGTAGGCGGGGCCAGTACAAAATACTTTGGTAATTTGTATGTATAAGAGATTGCTAGTTGGGTAAAAATGAAAAATAGGAACTTACATAAAGGAGGTTAAGCTATTGAGAGAATATAAAAAGGCTTTTTCTACGTTTATTGAGGAAGAA
>Ga0207696_1001472_pt1 | contig 12742 bp, 14 predicted proteins | sample KBSS54metaG_FD_184403 | JGI IMG/M metagenome (GOLD analysis project Ga0207696, IMG submission 184403) | Switchgrass rhizosphere microbial communities from Kellogg Biological Station, Michigan, USA - KBS S5-4 metaG (SPAdes) (version 2) | ecosystem: Host-associated > Plants > Roots > Rhizosphere >...
GCATGGCAAGAGGTTTTTCCTGAGGCCGAAACAATTCTATGCCCTATGGCAGATGGGGGTGAAGGCACACTTGAAGCAGTGTTAGAAGTCTGCAAAGGTGAATGGCGTGAAAAAACTGTGGTTGGACCCTTAGGTAAACCCGTTCAAGCAAAATGGGGATGGTTAAAACAACAAAAAATAGCCATGATTGAAATGGCGCAAGCCAGCGGCATACAGTTAGTGCCACCTTCAGAACGTGATGCCTGCCAAAGCACAACTTTTGGAACAGGCCAGCTCATTTTAGATGCTTTAGACGCAGGTGCAAAAGACATTATTTTAACCGTGGGCGGTAGTGCAACCAACGATGGCGGCACTGGTTTATTAACTGCTTTAGGTGCTGTTTTACTCGATGCTAACCAAAACGTTTTACCCGCTGGTGGTCTCGCTCTAAGCAACCTGTCAAAAATTGATTTAACACACTTCGACCCGCGTATTCAGCAGACACGTTTTTTACTGGCTGCCGATGTGACCAATCCACTTTGCGGCTCAAAGGGCGCATCCTATATTTTTGGTCCACAAAAAGGTGCTACCCCTGCTCAACTACAGTTACTTGATCAAGCCCTTGCTCATTTTGCCGATGTCTCTGCCCAACTTCTTGGTTTCGATAAAAGAGATGAAGCGGGTTCGGGCGCTGCGGGTGGTTTAGGCTTTGCAGCTAAAAGTTATTTAAATGCTAAGTTTAAGGCTGGGGTTGAAGTTGTAGCTGAACTCAATCAACTTGCTCATAAAATCTCTCATGCAGATTGGGTCATTACAGGTGAAGGCAAATTTGACCGACAAACTTTAAATGGCAAAACAGTTTTTGGTGTGAGCCGAGTCGCAAAAATGAAAAATGTACCTGTTATTGTGATTGCAGGTACTTTAGGCGAAGGCTACCAAGCGCTTTATGAGCACGGTGTTACGGCTGCTTTTTCACTGACAAATGGTCCAATCACATTAGAACAAGCCTGCGAACATGCATCAGAACTCATTTTCGAAAGAACAACCGATATTGCGAGATTAATTCAGTTTAATATGAAACAACCGCTAAAAATTACTTAGTTATCTTTAAAACAGTCAAACCAACAAATAGGAATGTCTTATGAACGTTATTGATGCCATTCAGAAACGTCGTGCTATTAAGCGCTTCGATCCTTCATTTCAAATCTCTGAAGAAAATAAGCAACAGTTATTACATGAAGTTTTAGCAAATGCACCAAGCGCTTTTAACTTGCAGCACTGGCGCCCTGTTGTGATTGAAGATGCTGAGTTAAGACAAAAAATTCGTACCATTGCATGGGATCAACCACAAGTTACCGAGGCTTCTTTACTCATTGTGTTATGCGCAAAAGTAAGCTCGTGGGAAGTCGATGCTAAACGTGTGTGGGATGGGGCTTCTCCGGAAGTTCAAAATATTATGGTTGGTGCAATTGATCAATATTACCGTGACCGCCCACAAACTCAACGTGATGAAGTTATGCGTAGTGCGGGTATTTTTGCTCAAACCTTGATGCTTCTTGCTCAAGAGCATGGTTTAGACAGTTGCCCAATGGATGGTTTTGACTTTGATGCGATGGCGAAGTTAATTAACTTACCTGAAGATCATGTGGTGTGTTTAATGATTGCGGTTGGTAAATCAGCGACTCAGCCTTACCCACGTGTGGGCAAACTTCCTTTTGATGATGTAATTATTAAAAATACATTCTAAGTTTTTAGTCAGATTTTAGGCTTCCATACTATTTCTTAATTTTAATATGAATCGTTGGAAGCCTTTAATTTGGCATTCAGGATAAATCTGATTTTGAGTCCTATTTAAACTGGATCAGAAAATAATCTAATAATCTCTCCCTTTCCCCTGCCTTATTTGGGTCTAAAAGTTGAACCATCGCCCCATCAATCACAAACAAAAACATGTGCGCATCTTGTTTTGAAGCATTTTCATTGGTTGTTAAAAATAAATTATAGATTTCATTAATGAACCAGTTTCGATATTCAACGACCACCTGATACGCCTTGGGATGTGTTTTCGCAATTTCAAAAATGGCTTTGAAAGGCAAATGATAGAGTCCATCTAAGTCGGCATGTAAAAAGTAAATTTTGCGAATTTTTTCAAGCAGAGTTAATTCTTTTTGAACATAGATGATTGAAATTACCTCTTGTTTAAGTCCATCTTTTTGAAAAGTCAGGCTCATTTCAATCAGCCTTTCTTTTGAGTGAAAATAGTTATAAAAAGTTGCTTTCGGAGTTTTCGAAGATTCAATAATGCGGTCGACCCCGACTTTATGAAAGCCGTATTTATTAAAAAGAAATCGGGAGGTATGAAGTACACTTAAAGCACGAAATGGAAGATCTGAATGTGGCATATTTTTACCGTTATAAATTAAATTTTTGTTGTATATAAATGAGATATAAAAACCGCTGCACTTTTTTTGGGAGAAAAAAAGGCATAGCAAAGCCGTAAAGACTGTGCTTGGCACATCTCAAGTTTTATTGTTGATTAAGTTTTTAGACAAATTGATTTAAAGCCTGAAAAGCCTAGTGGCCATCAAACTGCTTTAAAAGTTTAAGTTGTGTCGATATAGACTTTGGCAAAGGTTGCCAAGAAATTAAGAATGTGCAAAGCCAACTCCTTTTTATTGGGAGTTCTGCCAGACATTTATAGAATTATGGTGGCAGAACGAAAGGGGGTTAGCAGACTGGTCAAACGTGGCCAGCACACCCGAAGGTGTCCCCCTCCCGTTCCGCCGCAGAGGGGGCACGAGGGCTCAACACTAAAAGTATGAAACTTTTAATGCACGTTTGATGCGGTCTGCTAAAACCGACTGGCAATGTGGCCAGCAGGCAAAGAATAGTACTCCGCCCTTTTGCAGTCAAGCACACAAAATGACATTTGTTTTAATTTAGATCATTAAAAAGTAAGGATAAATAATGAGTGAGTTATTGTTAAATGAGGGTTTATAAAGGGGGAGATAATTGGCTTGGAAGGCCATTTAGTATAAGCAGAATTTTTAAATAAGGTGTATCTTATTAATTTTAGAATACCCTTAAAATATAGGTTATTGAATGTATCAAGAATATAAAAAACTTTTAAAAATTAGAAACTACTTTGTTGTTTTTACACTTTTTGGAATACCTTTTTTCTTATTTTGCATCTTTCAGCTTTTAACTTACTTTAATGTAAATATTTCAGTGATTACACTTATTTTAATTATAGTAGCTTTATTACTCATGCTTTTTAGTAACTTGTTTTTCTTGTCCAAAGATACTTGCCCTTGGTGTAAAGAGAGTTTTTTTACAGAAAGTTTCGGAATGAATGGAATAAGTCTTTTATTTAGAAAAAATTGCAAGACTTGCGGAATGCCAAAAAAATCAAAACATTCTTAATATTAAAATCTTATTTCATATAAAATGAAGAAGCATACTAATGATAGGTTACTCATATAAGATATATTATATGAGACTAAAAGGTGAATAAAATTAAATGAATGATGTAGAAAAATTTCAGTTCAAATTAGAGTTACTACTAAATTTAAAATCTGCCAAAGATATTCAAAAATGGGCTATAAATAGACTAGATAAAAACCCAGCAGATCTATTCGCTTTAGACATTTGCTTTTTCTCTAAAGATGAGGAAGTCTTAGATTATTGTAATAATATTAGTATTGCTGAAACTAACATAGAACCTACTCTTAAGAAAAAAATTCTTTATGAAATATTAAAAAAATATACAGAGATAACACCCTCTATCGGATATTCAATAGAATTAATTTCTAATTTATTTGCAATATTAATAAAGATATCTAGATTTGCTGAAGATGAAGATCTATACGATTTTATAAATTATTATGATGATGAGTTATATCTGGCTTTAGAAGGTATATCTAAATTAGAACCACAAGAGATATGGCCTACCTTCTTAAATGATCTTAAAAATTGGCTTTCATTACAATTTGAGCTTATTTCATAGAATGACTACTCTCGAAATTAACATCCGTTAAGGAGGCTAAGTCGTATTTTTCTAATAACCTTCCAATTGATGCTCTAAATCATTTAGTATCTGTCCTCTCTCTGGAGTTAGACCTTTATTTAAAGGACTATAAATCAAAACAGCCTATTTATGATAAGCTGTTTTTTTAAGGTCTAGATATTTTTTATCAGGTGCAATATGTTAATTTTAGAAATAGTTTGAAAACTGACTTCTAATAATCTTTGATTGTTTTTTTTGAAGAAGTATTAAAAATCCCCAATAACATAGACCAGGAAATAATATAAAAATAATAAAAGATATATCGGTATATATCATCCACCATTTTAGAGGTGCTTCTCCCTCCATAGATTCCATATAATTTATTTTTGGAGAAATTTCTCCTGTAAAAAGCCATCCTAAGAAAAAGAAAAATAGCGAAGTAATAATTACGGAACTAAGACAGATGGTCCACACGTTGAGATAATTATAATGATTTAAAAGAATGGAAAAAATAAAGCTAAAGGGTACAGTCAAAATACAATAAGCTAAATAAACAAGACTATAACCAAAAATACCAAGAAAAAAAGCAAAAATGTGATCTAAGTTAAATTCGACTTTATCCACATTCATAAATTTAAAAAATAAATGCCACAAAAGTAATGGCAATGGAGTAAGCAATAAAGCTTTTTTAATTTGTTCACTTGAGTATTTCATTAACTTGATGTTCTTATGTATTCAACAATCATATTGCGATTATATATATTATTAAAAAAGGTTAGCATCAAAAAATTCATGCTTACGCAATTATTTTTAGCTATCCTATCCTTATATGTAGTAGTTGGCATAAAGTTGATTTATCACGTTTATTACCTACAAATGAAGAGTGTTATTAGATCCTAAAAAAGCATAATCAAAAATAGAAATATGAATGACTGTGTCCCACATAAATTTTCTCAAATTATTAGAATTTTATAAGGATATATTAAGAGCTTTTCATCGTATAACATATTTATTTCAACACTAAATAATTTATAAACCTGTCTTTGCTGCAACCATCACACCAACTGTTTTTCTAAAAACTTAGAACTCTCTTTATTAATTATTCCAACAATGCATAAGACTGCCGACTTAATCTATGAAGAAGCCAAATAGAGCTTTTCAGTGAGGTTGAAACCAAGGTTTCTTTGGCGCAGTCCCAGTATATGCAGGGCTAACTTTAATTGGCCCCTGACCTTTTTCACATTCTTGAATACCCCACTCACTAGGGCGAAAACGCGCATTAGCTCCATCGGGTTCAGGTTTACCAAATTCTTTTTCAATATCGTAATCAATGAGTGGAATTTCAAGTAACACTATGTCTCCACGAGAACAGGCAATTGTAGGATGCTTTGTGTCGTAAACCCATTTACCATAACCATTTTCTTCCTTAGGATCAAAGCGCATAACTGGACCTATATGCTGATCCCACGCCAATTCCATTCGAGGAGGCTCTATCGCAGTTACCCAGATTCCTGCGACTTGTACAGGATGAGGGAAACGTACAGCCTGTAATCCCCGTAAACTCAGGGGTAATTGTGGCTCACCATTATCAAAAGCATCGTAACGACTAATTAAGCTCCCTTTAGGAATCAACAGTTCTCCATATTGCGTATCTTGAGATAAAACGAAATGACTGCGACTTTCCTTATAGTGCTGCTCAAGTGCGAACTCATACTTTACCGATGCAGTCATATAAAATAGATAACCTGCCCATAGGTCACATATCAATGCCAATAGCGTAATGAATAATGTCTTTCGAGAAAAAAACCGCACAGGCTTTTGTGCCTTCTTTCTCCAAAAGAATAGTGCTTTCACCAATAAACCTAGTGTTAGTACAACACCAATTAATGGGGCAATAAACAACAGAAAAATTGCAAAAAAGGAGAATGTTTGTACAGGTATCATAATTGTTAAATCTTTAACTTCATATTTTTCAAAGGTGGGCCGCCAAGAAAATTGTATATCCGTATTTAAAAAATAGACTTTATAATTTAAAGACTCTTATTTTATAGTTTTAGCATTTTCACACACTAAATTAAGCATAGCTAAATCATTATCACTACTAGCTTTCATTATTTCACCCTTTTTATCATTCTTGTACTTAAGTTCACCATTATTTTTATCACCGATCATAAAGTCTAAAATCTGTATCGTCTTATGTGAACAGTCAAAAGCCATATGGTATTGTGCGATATTATCTTTATCAAATTCGCCTGTATAAAATTTTGTTTCAGGTACACCACCTAATTTTCTAGTAACAGTAATTTTAAATTTACTTTTACTCGGTAAATAAAATTCGATTGAATCTAGTTCAAAAGCATAAGCGATATCCTCTTGTTGAAAATAAACTTCTTCTGCTTGAATACTATTTGAAAAAGCTGCACAGGTAGCGAAAATTAGGCTCAAAATTGTTTTTTTCATTTACTAGAACTTATACATGTTTTTCTGTTACCTGATTTTATATAATTATAATATTCATTCATAGCTGAATTAAAAAAATCCCTTTAGAATAGAACACTTATTGAAAATTTTACTGTATAAAACTCCAAAAAGGTAATATGGAAATTTCCTATACACATTTTAGTAAAAACCAAATTAGCAGTAAATGAGAATATAAAAATTATTTTATTTGATCCCCAACATAGACATGGATTATTCAATATATTAATAAAAACTACCTCACTAGAGTGGTGAGGCAGTTTTGGATATATGTTTTACTTTTAAAGAGGTGTTCCACAAATATCTGTAGTGCCTGTTGGATAGGTAAATTGTAGTTTTGAATGATCAGATACTATTTCATATGATATTTCTTTACCTAAAGCACTAGAGTTGGAAGCATAAAATCCCTCTTCAATTGCAATAGCAAATTTCATTTTGCTTAATGGAGTTGTATAACTCCATGTGTATCCTCTATCGTCTCCATTTACAATATAGCCAATTTTCTTGCTGATTTGATTGTAATAAATCCCAACTCTAACTGTTTCATTTGCTAAAACTTCATTTTGTGTCTGAGTTGGGGTTATGTTTCCAGAAATAGAACTCATAAATAAATTTTGCTGTGAACCATACGCACTTCCAAAACTTGGAGCGGCAAAAACAATACCGTCATAATTACTTGTTCCCGTGATAAATCCTGAAGCTAGCTCATTTGAATTTAGATTTATTGGTTTCTTAAAAATATATTCAAAAGCAACAACATTAGACTGAGCAATATTGGTATCAGATTTAGTTTTTATCAGTGTTCCTATGTTTATATTAGCCAAAGCCTTAGTTAACACTTTCTGTCCAGTTATTGTTATATAGTTGCTTGGATTTGGCGTCCCTTCTGGTGTTTGTGAAGCGCTTGGATCAATCTCTAGATCACCAATTTTACATTCGGCCCAACTCTGTACACTGATAATTAATAAGCTAAGAATCAATATATTTTTTTTCATTATTTCACCTTAATTTTATTGTGATTTTTGATTGTATGGTAAAAATTTAATGTATAGAAATTTTTCAGATAAAAATGGAATTTTCCTATAGGAAAATATACTCCTATTTCTATGCCCTAGATTTTTTGTTTTATCCATTTATTTAAATATAAGCTAGTTAGAATTATCAAATAATAGATTTGGGATCTTTAACACCTATGCAAATTAGCGCAAGCCATCCATCTGTTATATATTTTGCCCCTGATACAAGATAAAATATACCGATATCTAGGAGAGTATTCCCCCCTACATACTATAATTAATAAGATTTAATGAGAAGTTATGGATAACTGGAAGCATATCATCACCGCCGTTGTTGTGACTATTGTTGCAACAATATTAATCCCTTTATTTTCAAGGTTTAACCCTCTAAAACTTTCTTTAGCTTGTTTCTTGTTTTCCACTTTAGGTTTTGGTGTAGCAGTTACCTATGGCCGTAAATCTAATAATCGAGGAGTAGATGGTGATTGGGGAGCACATGGGTTATGGAAAGAGATATTTAATTTAGAACTAGTAACTATCAGCGTAGGCGTGGGAGTTTTGATTACTCTTATACTTATGTTAGGAGTTTATTTTTCTAGGAAATAATATTCTTAAACTGACAAATAAAAAATTAATATCAGTCTACTTGTCATTTAATAATTTCTGTTTCGAGCCATTTTTCAAATATCATCAATATACTTTCATTGATACCTGTTTCAGGTGGTTTCACCAAACAAAACCTTTTCTTGAGTGATTTGGATTTTGGCCAAGGTGCAACCAAAAGCCCATTTTCCAACTCATTTTCAACATACATAGATGGAACGAGGGCAACCCCCAAACCTGCTAATGCTGCTGAAATCGCCATTTCATGAAGATCATATCGCACGCCTTGAGCAGGATGTTTAAATAAGATGCTATTTTCCGCTGCATACTCCTGCCACGCTTCAGGATTTTGACGCCGATGGATACGGGGTAATTGTAGCAATTGGCCCGTTAGCTCTTCGTCTGACAAAAGTGCAGGATGGCATACAGGAATTAAGCGTTCTTCAAGTAAAAATTGGGTACGCATACCCGCCCATGCGGGATGTTCAAAATGAATAGCGGCATCAAAACCACTCCCCGACAAAATAAAAGGATCAGTTCGAACGGAAATATTCACCGTAATATCAGGATATTTCTGCTTGAATTTCCCTAAACGAGGAATCAGCCAACGATTGGCAAAGGTAGGCAGTGCAGATATTTCTAGACTTTGGGTTCCTTCAGGTAAACCTTGGATATATTGCGTATCCCGATCCAATCGCTCAAGTGTTTCACGAACATGATGTGCATAGTTCGCCCCCATAGCATTGAGCTTTACCCGACTGCCAACACGATCAAATAATTTACAATTTAAAAATGATTCAAGACGGCCAATCTGTCTACTGATCGCACCCTCGGTCAATGAAAGCTCTTCGGCTGCACGAGCGAAATTACCATGCCTTGCTGCCGCTTCAAAAGCTTGTAAAGAACTACTACTCGGTATCTTTCTACGCATCGTTGCAACCTCAAAGCACCAAACACTTTAGTGAATAAATATCACTACATAATGAAATAATATCGTTTTATACTCAAGTAAATAGCCTTTAGCATGATTAAAAGTCAACAACTTGACGATTTTTTTAATTTTCATGCCGAGGTGATCCCCATGTTATATACCGTCGAATGCAGTTATACCGATGCAACAACTGAACATGAGTGGAATGAATTTTATAGTGTTGAGAAATTAGCTGCCCTCATTTCAGTAACTGGATTCATCACTTCACAGCGATTTAAAGCAATCACATTTGCCTGCCCTACTTATCTGGCTATTCATACTGTTCAAGATGAACACGTAATCAACAGTAATGAATATAAACAAAAAGGTGGCGGAAACTTCGCACGTTGGCAAACTAACATTACCGATTGGCATCGTAATCTCTATGAAGTTCAGGGCGTTGCACCTACGGTATCAGCAGATCAAGTTTTATTACTGAGTGCTCAAGTGCTGCAACTCGATAAAATAACAACTCCACCAAAACCCATACAAATGCAAGCAATAGGTTTAGACCAATCACCAAATTATCGCGTAGCTTATGTTTTATCACGTAGCCAAGCTGAACAGATTGCAAATACTGTTGATGTAGATCTCTATGAACCAATCACTATGCAAATGCAAAACTTATCCAATAATCAACTGAATCATGAGATTTAAAGTATGCCTAATCTTACTTTTTATGTTTCGAAAGAGCTGTTAGAACAAATTGAGGATGTCGTTGCGCTAACACAAGATTTTCAGTCTTTATGCGTTGAGCATCTCGGAGCTGAGGTGGAAAAGGTGCATATTATTTATATTTCGGTTCAATCAGGTTGTGGACATCCCATTTATGCTGAGTTGAGGTATCGCTTGTTAGCAAGCCGCTCTCCTGAAATGATGACTGCTTTTATGCACAAACTTGATCAAATTATTCAGAAATCTTTGGATGTTACATCCCGCATTCGATGTTTTGCTTATCCACCTGAACAGCTGTATGCCTATAATTAATAAGAAATCGGAGAGCTTAATGAATCATCAAGCACAGAAATCACATCAAATCGGTGATTTTTTAGTGACTGTTTTGAGTGATGGTGAAATGAACGTCAGTCTGGCACTTTTAGCTGGGATTGATGAAAAGTCTGCTGAAAAAATACAAACTGATGCAGGCGTAATTAATGCAGATCAAATTGACATTAATTGCTATCTAATTCAGAGCAATGGACACACAATTTTAGTCGACTCAGGAACAGGAGGGTTAAATCATGCAGGCGGTTTGCTATTAAGAAACCTTGCTCAACTTGGCATTGCTCCATGTGATATTGATACCATTCTCATCACCCATGCACATCCTGACCATATTGGTGGATTGCTGGATAATGAAGGAAAACCTGTTTATGAAAATGCTAAACTTTATCTGCATACTTTAGAGGTTGAATACTGGCAAAATGATTATGCCTTCGCACAAGCGACTGAACGAGGTAAGCGAAATTTTGATCTGATGCGTCATACCTTAAATGCATACGCACAATCCTTACACTTGTTTGATGGTCATGAATCCATTGCTGGTATTCGTCCGATCTTACTTGCTGGCCATACACCGGGACATACTGGCTTTCAGATTGGAGCAGGTGAAAGTAGCTTATTAATCTGGGGAGATATTGTGCATTTCCCCTATATTCAGTTAGATAACCCTAATGTTTCTATTGCCTTTGATTATGATTCAGATCAGGCAAAAATCACACGGAAAAAACTTCTGAAGCAAGTGGCAGAGCAAAAGCAATTGATCGCAGGTATGCATATCGGAAAATCAGGATTTGCATATATCCATTCTATGGAACAAAAAGATAGATATGAGATTTCATATTTAAATGAACCTCATTAACATAATAATAAATGCTCTATGAAATACAAAAAAGCCCCTGCTTTCGCAGAGGCTTTTGAAATTTTATTTTATAAATAATAAACTCCTTAACACTTCTATCAGGAACAATGAGTCATGCAAAAGCAGGATAAGATATCAATTGCTCATAAATATCTTTCTAATACCATTTCTAAAGTAACGAATTTCCCCATACATAAGCTAAAAAATAATAATCCTATCGAAAATGAAAGCTCTTTCTTCTTTGTACATGATTTTGGTACTTATGAATTAGAAGCCAAATTCAGTTATTGTGATGGTTTTCCCAAAAAAGTAGCTCTACTTATACATGGAGGTAACTCTGACTTAAGCTCTTTAAGTCCTTTAGAAGATCTACTTAGAAGGGAAAACATTGGAACTCTTTCATTTAATTTAAGTGGGTTAAATAGTACGAGTAAAACAAAATCATCATTATCTCAAAATATAAATGAAAGTATTGCTTTTTACAGTCTTTTAAAAAAGGTAGATATTGTTATTGGATATAGTTTGGGTGGTTATATTGCAATAAATTTAGCAAAAAAATTTCAAATAGATCAATTAATTTTATTATGTCCAGCTATATATTCAGATCAAGCAGTAAACAAAAATTATGGAAATGATTTTAAGAATGAAATTTCTAAACCTTTTAGTTTTTATTCATCATCAATTTGGCATTTTTTAATGGAGTATAAAAGAGAAGTATTAATAGTATATGGAGAATTGGATGGAATAAAAACGAATGATGGAAAGTCGAAAGGATTTTATGAAATTAATGGTATGACTCAGTATTCTCCAATTCCCTATGAGATAGTTCAAGCATTTAAAAAAATTTCTATGCGAAAAGCTAATTTTAATTTAATAATTGAGAAAGATAAAGATCATTATCTCTTAAAAAATATAAAAACTTATAATATTAAAAAAAATATTGATTTCTCAAAAGAGACACTCTAGTCTGTAGCAGAATTTTAATCACAATAAACTAGCCATGAATCAAATAGTTAAGAACTTAGAAACTTATCACCTTCATCTTTCTTCCGAGATTTCTCATTTAATTAATGAAATGTCATATGAGTTGGCGTTATTAGGAGGTCCAGATTCTTTATATGTTAAAGAAAAGATTCTGGCTTTTAAGGAAATACTAAGTACAAAGTTAAATTCATATGAAAAAAGTATGATAGAAAAATATATTCATAGAGAAATACCTTACCTAGTACTTGAAGGGCTAAATATTAAAAAACTAGATCGTAGTAAAATTGATATTACTCAATCAACTCAACTACCACCCCTTGAAATACTCGAAAAAGATATAGATATATTAACCTTAGCATCTTCTGAACAAATAATATTGGCACTCCTTGAGGAAGATGCTTTTGCGTTTGATATTGATAATGTGGGTAAAATCGTTAGAGTTGTTGCAAACTTAAAAGGCGGTGGAGCTACAAAAATTGATAATGAGAATCCTGATAAGAGTTCACATTCAGGTATAGAATTAACTGCACATACCGAAGCGCCTTACCATACAGTTACTAAAGTTGTTAACAATCACTCACCAGCTCCTTCTTCCTTAATTTTAACAGCAAGATGGAATCCCTTAAATGAACCCACAAGTTTAATTCCAATATCAAGAGTGTTAAGCCAATTAACTATTGAAGAGATACTGGCTTTAACAACTGAAAGTTTTAATTTCACAAGAAGTGAAACATTTAATGAGGGCCAAGGATCTGGAGGAGAAAATGTTTCTATCCTAGAAGTAGATAAATATGGTTATAAAGCCATGAAATACAATTCATATAGATTCACTCCAAATGAGAATG
>Ga0207696_1001477_pt1 | contig 12721 bp, 13 predicted proteins | sample KBSS54metaG_FD_184403 | JGI IMG/M metagenome (GOLD analysis project Ga0207696, IMG submission 184403) | Switchgrass rhizosphere microbial communities from Kellogg Biological Station, Michigan, USA - KBS S5-4 metaG (SPAdes) (version 2) | ecosystem: Host-associated > Plants > Roots > Rhizosphere >...
CAACATCCGCGCGTTGGTCGAGGCCGGTGTGCGTTCGTTCAAGATCGAAGGTCGCTACAAGGACATGGGCTATGTGAAGAACATCACCGCCTATTACCGCCAGCGCCTCGACGACGTGCTCAACGACCGTCCGGACCTGGCCCGCGCTTCCAGCGGCCGCACCGCGCATTTCTTCATGCCGGACCCGGAAAAGACCTTCCACCGTGGCAGCACCGACTACTTCGTCAGCGAGCGCAAGATCGACATCGGCGCGTTCGATTCGCCGACCTTCACCGGTCTGGCGGTGGGCACGGTCGAGAAAGTCGGCAAGCGTGACATGCAGGTCATCACCCACGAGCCGCTGTCGAACGGCGACGGCCTCAACGTGCTGGTCAAGCGCGAAGTGGTGGGGTTCCGCGCCAACATCGCCGAAGCCAAGGGCGAGTTCGAGGAAGAAGGCGAGAAGCGCTACCGCTACCGCGTCGAGCCGAACGAAATGCCGGAAGGCCTGTACAAGCTGCGCCCGAACCACCCACTGAACCGCAACCTCGACCACAACTGGCAGCAGGCCTTGCTCAAGACCTCTGCCGAGCGTCGTATCGGCGTGAGCTGGTTGGCGAAGCTGCGTGAAGAGCGTCTGGAACTGATCGTGACCAGCGAAGAGGGCATCAGCGCCAGCGTTGCGCTGGAAGGCCCGTTCGGCGTCGCCAACAAACCGGAACAGGCGCTGGACACCTTGCACGACCTGCTCGGCCAACTCGGCACCACCGAGTACCACGCGACCTCGATCAAGCTGGATGCGCCGCAAGCGTTCTTCATCCCGAACTCGCAGCTCAAGTCGTTGCGCCGTGAAGTGATCGAAGCGCTGACCGCCGCCCGCGTTGCCGCCCACCCGCGCGGCTCGCGCAAGGCCGAGACCACGCCACCGCCGGTGTACCCGGAAGCGCACCTGTCGTTCCTGGCCAACGTCTATAACCAGAAGGCTCGCGACTTCTACCACCGTCACGGCGTGAAGCTGATCGACGCGGCGTACGAGGCCCACGAAGAGGCGGGTGAAGTGCCGGTGATGATCACCAAGCACTGCCTGCGGTTCTCCTTCAACCTGTGCCCGAAACAGGCCAAAGGCGTGACCGGTGTGAAAACCAAAGTCGCGCCGATGCAGCTGATTCACGGCGACGAAGTGCTGACCCTGAAGTTCGACTGCAAACCGTGCGAGATGCACGTGATCGGCAAGATGAAGGGCCACATCCTGAATCTGCCGCAGCCGGGCAGTGTGGTGGGGCATATCAGCCCTGAAGACCTGATGAAGACCATTCCTCGGGCTCCACACTGATTAGCAGGCAATAAAAAACCGGTGACGAAAGTCACCGGTTTTTTTATGCCTGCCAGAAACTCAACTGGCTTCGTAGCGGGATCCCGTTGGCGGCGCCGCTTCGCCACTCAACGCATCAACCATCGGCGGATGCTCCTGCGCTGCCTGACGCAGATCCTCGGTCACCCGCAGCTCGGCGCCAGTTGGCGAGAACGTAGCTGCCGCCGCAAACGGCGCCGGGTTGGCCGGCACCGGACGCTTGCCGCGACGCCAGAAGAAGAACGTCACCATGGCCAGGTTGACCAGCGCGAAGGCCCAGAACAGGCCGGTTTCGCCATGGGCATTCATCGCCGGCGAGATCAGCAGCGGGCTCATCGCCGAGCCCAGCGAGTTGATCAGCAACATTCCCTGAATCATTGGCACCAGGGTTTCGACCGGCGCACGGTCAGCGGCGTGGCTGACGGCAACCGGATACAACGCGAACACGCCGCCACCCAACAGGAACAGCATCGCCGCAAGCATGGCCGAGGACAGCGGCACCAGCACGATCACCAGCGACAGCACGGTGCACGCGGCGCAGAGCACGGTCAGCACCTGCAGGCGATCCTTGCGGTCGGACCAACGCCCGACCGGATATTGCAGCAGCATCGCGCCGAGGATCGTCCAGGCCATCATGCTGCCGACTTCGCCGACGTTCAGGCCGATGCGTTGCAGGTATAGCGGCAGCAGGGTGTAGATGGCGGCGATGGTCACGCCGGAGCCGAAGCAGCCGACCAGACCGGTAGGCGATACGCCCAGCAGCGCTCGTGGCTTGAGCGGTTCGACCTGTTCCAGCAACGGCGAAACGCGCGGCAGGATCACGATCGGCAGCACCGACAAGGTCGCGAGCATGCCGGCGACCATGAACGGCGCGGTGTCGCCCAGCCCGGTGATTTTTCCCAAAAATGCCTGACCCAGCACGCCGGCGCCGTAGAGGACGATCATGTACAGCGCCAGCAGACGGCCGCGAATCTTCGCGTCACCGGCCAGCAGCAGCCAGCTCTCGATCACCAGAAACACACCGACCGTGGCCCAGCCGTTGATCAGGCGCAGCACGACCCAGCCCCAGGTGTCATAAAACAGCCCTTGCAGCAGGATGGTCGCGGCGATCAGCGAGGCGAAGCTGCTGTAGGCGCGGATGTGGCCGATGCGCAGGATCAGCCGGTCGTTGAAGATCGCGCCCAGGGTCAGGCCGATGAAATAGGCCGAGGACACGATGCCGATCATCGTCGCCGATTCGCCGGCCGCGCCCAGGCGCAGGGTGGTCAAAGAAGACAGAAAGCCGTTGCCCAGGGCAACAATGAATAGCCCGAGCAGGGGCGCCAGCGCCATGGCCAGCAAACGCGGTGTCATAAAAACCTCAAGTGATCGAACAGCGGAACGTGCGCCTCTGCGCATGCGAGTGCCAAGCCGAAGTGTGTTGAAGACAAACGACCGCCGAACGGGCAGGACGATTGAGCCTGGCGCACTTCGTGAAAGTGGCCGGCTGTTCAAACCTGAGGGTTGTCATGGCTGCGGGCAGGCGCCGTTCGGGCGACTGCAAGAGGAGGCGCGATTTTAAGCCTTGTGTGGCGTTTGCCAAGGTGCCGGGCCTGCGACGTTGGGACGCAGGCACATGCGTTTGGGCTGATCGTTCCCATGCTCCGCGTGGGAATGCCTCCATGGACGCTCCGCGTCCGCCGTTGGAAGGGACGCGGAGCGTCCCGGGCTACATTCCCACGCAGAGCGTGGGAACGATCTCCCCTGCGGTACTCACCGTTCGCGAGTAATTTGCTGCGGCGCCAGTTAGCATGGCGCCATAACAACGAAACGATGGACCACACCTTGATCGAACGACGCCAATTCAGCGGTGGCATGAAGGGCAAGAACCTTCGCTACCTGAACGAGCCCGCCAGCGGGCCGGGACGCATGACCCGCACCGGGTTCGTGCTGCTGGAGCATTTCTCCCTGCCGGCCTTCACCCAGGCGCTGGACACCCTTGTCACCGCCAATCTGCTGCGCCCCGGTCTGTTTTCCACGCGCACCTTTGGCCTGAGCGACGGCGAAGTGATCAGCGATCTGGGGCTGGTGATTCGCCCGGACTCGCGTCTGGAAACCAGCGTGTTGCAGGAGCTGGATCTGCTGGTGATCTGCGGCGGTTACCGCACGGAATTGAAGGCGAGCGACGAGTTCATCAACCTGCTGAAAATGGCCGCCGAGGCTGGCGTGATACTGGCCGGGTTGTGGAACGGCGCTTGGTTCCTGGGCCGGGCAGGGGTGCTGGAAGGTTATCGCTGTGCGATTCACCCGGAGCATCGGCCGGCGCTGGCGGAGATTTCCAAGGCGACTCAGGTCAGCAGCGAACCCTACGTGATCGACCGCGACCGGCTGACCGCGTCCAGTCCGTCCGGTGCATTCCACATGGCGCTGGACTGGATCAAAGGCCTGCACGACAAGGCGCTGGTCGAAGGCATCGAAGACATTCTGGCGTTCGAGGAATCGCGCTATCGGCGGATCAAACCGACCGAGAACATCTGCGTCAGCGCGCCGTTGCGTGAAGTGGTGAAGCTGATGGATGCCAATCTGGAGGAACCGCTAGAGCTGGAGCAACTGGCGGTGTATGCCGGCCGATCCCGACGTCAGCTGGAGCGGCTGTTCAAGGAACAACTGGGCACCACGCCACAACGCTATTACATGGAACTGCGCATCACCGAGGCCCGGCGTCTGCTGCAACACACCGAGCTGTCCCAGGTGGACGTGCTGGTGGCGTGCGGATTCGTGTCGCCGAGTCATTTCAGCAAGTGCTACAGCGCCTATTTCGGTTATCGACCGTCCAAAGAAAAACGGCTCGTCAAATGACGAGCCGTTTGGCGTGCTCCTTCAGAGGTGATCGGCGTCGATGATCGCCTGAGCGAAGGCTTTCGGGTCTTCCTGCGGCAGGTTGTGACCGATGCCGCCGTTGATCAGGCGGAACTGGTACTTGCCGGTGAAGCGCTTGGCGTAGTCCTCGGGCGCCGGGTGCGGCGCGCCGTTGGCATCGCCTTCCAGGGTGATGGTCGGCACGCTGATCGACGGCGCGGTGGCGAGTTTCTGTTCCAGCGCATCGTACTGGCTTTCACCCTGCACCAGACCCAAGCGCCAGCGGTAGTTGAACACGGTGATCGCGACGTGATCCGGGTTCTGCAACGCCTTGGCGCTGCGGTCGAAGGTGGCGTCGTCGAAGGCCCATTTCGGTGAGGCCAGTTGCCAGATCAGCTTGGCGAAATCATGGGTGTTCTTGGTGTAACCGGCCTCACCACGGTCGGTGGCGAAGTAGAACTGATACCACCATTGCAGCTCGGCCTTGGGCGGCAGCGGATTCTTGCCGGCGGCCTGATTGCCGATCAGATAGCCGCTGACCGACACCAGCGCCTTGACCCGCTCCGGCCACAGCGCCGAAACGATGCCCGCCGAACGCGCGCCCCAGTCGTAGCCGCCGAGCACGGCTTGCTTGATCTTCAGCGCGTCCATGAAATCGATCACGTCACTGGCCAGCGCCGCCGGTTGACCGTTGCGCACAGTCTTGTCGGACAGGAAATGCGTGTCGCCATAACCCCGGGCGTACGGCATCAGCACCCGATAACCCTTGGCCGCCAGCAGCGGCGCAACGTCGTCGTAGCTGTGAATGTCATAGGGCCAGCCGTGCAGCAGAATCACCACCGGGCCATTGGCCGGGCCGGTTTCGGCGTAGGCAACGTCCAGCAGGCCGGCCTTCACATGCTTGAGCGGGCCGAAGGGCAGGTCGGCCTTGACGCTGGCGGCTTCGGTCTTGACCGGCTCGGGTGCTGAAGTTTGCGCTTGAGCGAAGGCGCCGAACTGCAGCAGCGCGGTGGCGAGAATCGACAAGCCCAGCAGGCGGCGACGGTTTTTCCCGGTGGTGACGGTGGCGTGTGGTGCGTGCTTCATGGCAAGTCTCCTTATGATCGGCGAGGGCCGGGTTCTGGCTGAACCCTTCGTATCTGGCGTTCATTAAAGACTGGCCACGTATCCGGGCTGTTTCCGTTTTCGTTGGCTGATGCGCGAGCATGTATCCGGGAGGCGTTCGTACACACTGCGATACAAACCATCGGCCAACAAAAAGCCCCGAATGTTCGGGGCTCTTGCTGACCGTGGGCTTCAGGCCTGAGTGACGTGCTTGGGCCCGGCCAGCGCCCAGGCGATCAGCCCGAACAGCGGCACAAACACGATCAATACGATCCAGACGCCTTTGTTGCTGGCTTTCCCCTCACTCTTGCGCACCCTGTTGATCGCCCACAATTCGATGAGCAAAAGAACGACGGCCAGTACGATCCACGTGGTTTCAAGTTGCATGGGCTACCTCCTGATGGTCATTGGGTTAGGCGAGGCATGCCACTCAGGGTTCATTTAATTTGCTGGGTGGCTTGCGTGGGTCACGTGCACAAATGTTCTAAACCGATCGGCAAAGTCGCGGTAACGTAGACGTCCTCAACGACCAACACTGCCTTCGGAGCCTTGCGTGGACAAACGCAACTGGATCGAGCTGTCCCAGGATGCCGACACCGGGATCGAGTCGATTCGTGCCCATTTCCAGGGCCATGCCTACGATCCGCACTGGCATGACAGCTTTCTGGTGGGCGTCACCGAGCAGGGCGTGCAGCAGTTTCATTGCCGGCGCGTGCGCCATCTGAGTACGCCGGGCAAGATTTTCATGCTGGAGCCGGGGGAGATCCACGACGGGCACGCGCCGACGGAGGAGGGCTTCACCTATTCCATGCTTTATCTCGATCCGCACTGGCTGGAGCGCGAATTGCGCGTGCTGTTCGAACACGCACCGGACAACAGCCAGCTCGGATTCACCGATACCCTGAGCCAGGATTCGCGCCTGTCCACCGCCATCAATCAGGCCTTCAACGCCCTGCATCAAGGCGACTTGCGCATCGTGCGCCAGACCGCCATCGACACTTTGCTCGGTTCGCTGACGTCGCACCTCGACTGGCGCAAGCGCCAGCCGTTCGATCCGCGCCTGCCACGGGTGGCCCAAGTGGCGCGGGACTATCTGCATGCGCACGCCTTCGAAGACATCGGGCTGGACGACGTGGCTCAGGCCTGCGGGGTCGATCGCTTTCGCCTGACTCGTGCATTCAAGGCCGCTTTCGGACTGGCGCCCCATGCCTACCTGATTCAGCTGCGCCTGGCCCGCGCCCGGCAATTGCTGGCGCGCGGCGAAACACCCGCCACCGTCGCCAGCGCCCTCGGTTTTGCCGATCAAAGCCATCTCGGGCGCTGGTTCCGCCGTGCCTATCACCTGACGCCGGCGGATTACCGCAAGCGCTGCTCAAACCTTCCAGACTGAACCCCGCACAACCGCGACCATGATCTCCTGTTCTGATTCGGGAGTCCTGTCATGGAATCGTTGCTGCCTTTTCTGCTGTTTTCCTTCGTCGCCTCGATCACCCCGGGGCCGACCAATATTCTGGTGATGAGCCACAGCTCGCGGCGCGGTCTGACGGCGACAGTGCCGATCATCTTCGGCGCGTGTGTGTCGGCGGCGCTGGTGGTGTTGGTGGTCGGGCTCGGCGTGGGGGAAACCTTGCTGCGCTATCCCCGTGTGCAGCAGGCGATGGCCTGGGCCGGGGTGTTGTGGCTGAGCTGGCTGGCATGGCAGATCTTTCGCAGCACGCCGCCATCGTTGGAGTCCTCAACGTCGAATGATGACGGCTTCAACGTATTCGGCGCCGCCGGCCTGCAACTGATCAACCCCAAGGTATGGATGATGGCCGTGGCGGTGGTGAGTGTGTTTGGCGGCAACGGTGACGACAGCGCGCGGATGCTGCTGTTGTCGGCGGTTTTTCTAATGGTCTGCCTGCCGTGCATGACGGCGTGGGCGCTGCTGGGCGTGGGCAGTGCGCGGTTCTTTGGATCGCCACGGGCGTTTCGGCGGATGAATGCCGGGCTGGCGTTTTTGTTGTTGCTGTCGGCTTGGTTGACGGTGTTGGTCTAGGCATCGGCACCTGCCGCATTCCTGACAGGAATGCACCGCATAAAATCAATGAATTTCTATTATCAATCTTCGTGACGTAGGGTGATTCAAGGACACGGAGAAACGCCCTTGAACACTTCATCTACTGAGAAATTCGACACCTCCCGCGCCAATGAATATGGCAAGCAAAGCCGCATTGCGCTGGCGGGCTATGACGCTTGCCATGACCTAGCCGCGTGCATGCTGGCCGCCAGTCTCGGTAACGCAGGTTCGGCGCGGATTCTGGCGGTTGGCGCAGGCGGGACAGCCCAGGAAATCATCGCGATGGGGCGTCTGGAGCCAGGCTGGCGTTTCATGGCGGTTGACCCTTCAGAGCCGATGCTGGCGGCGGCGACCGAGCAGTTGCGGTCGCATGACTTGCTTGAGCGAACGGATCTGCATCTCGGGCCGGTCGATGACTTGCCTGCCGATGAGTCTTACGACGCCGCAACGGTGATCGGCGTTCTGCATCATCTGGAAGGCGATGAGGCCAAACGAGCGCTTCTGCAATCCATTCGGGCGCGTTTGAAACCGGGTGCTCCGCTGATTGTGGCCGGCAATCACTACGCGTATGCCAGCCAGCCGTTGCTGCTGGAAGCGTGGGGACAACGCTGGCGCCAGAACGGGGCCAGCGCCGATGAGGTGAAGGCCAAACTGGGGAAAATCCTTCAGGGTGCCGATCCTCCCCATTCCGAGGCGGCGGTTCAAAAGCTGTTACATGAAGCCGGCTTCGGCGAGGCCACCCGGTTTTTCAGCAGCCTGTTCTGGGGCGCGTGGTTGACGCGTAAAACGAGTTGACCGGTGCCTTAGCGACGAATCCGACCACGCGCATTTGAAATCCCCGCCGTTGCCCCCCAGAATCGCGCCCCGATCCGGTCACCAGTGCCGGGCGTTCAGAGTGAAAGGGGTTGCGGTTGAACGAACAGACATTGTCCATGCGCCTGGAGCGGGTGGCGGCGCATGTGCCCGCCGGTGCGCGGTTGGCCGATATCGGCTCGGATCACGGTTACCTGCCGGTGGCCCTGATGCGCCGTGGCGCGATCGCGGCGGCGGTGGCGGGCGAGATGGCCGAGACGCCGTTCCGTTCGGCACAACGCACCGTGCGCGAAAACGATCTTGAGCAGCAGGTCACTGTGCGCCTGGCCAATGGCTTGATGGCCGTCGAGCCGGCGGACGGGATCACGGCAATTACCGTGTGCGGCATGGGTGGCGAGACCATCCGCGACATTCTCGAAGGCGGCAAGGCGCGCCTGAGCGGCCGCGAACGTCTGATCCTGCAACCCAACGGCGGCGAACAACCGCTGCGCCAATGGCTGATGGACAACGGCTATCGAATCCTCTGCGAAGACGTGCTGCACGAAAACCGCTTCGACTACGAAATCATCGTAGCCGAGCGAGGCGAGCCGGTGACTTATACCGCCGAAGAACTGTACTTCGGGCCGCTGCAGTTGCAGACGCGCAGTCCTGCGTTTGTCAGCAAGTGGCAGCATCGGTTGCGGCACAAGCAGCAGACGCTGAGCCACTTCGCTCGGGCTCGGCATGGGGTATGCGAGCAAAAGGTGCAGGATCTGAAGCAGCAGGTGCGCTGGATCACTGACGTGCTGGGGTGAAACTCTCGGAGATGCTAATGAGGGCGATCCTGTCCGAAGTCAGGTTTGCCCGGTGCTGCGCCTGCCAGCGCCACACCGGGCAATGATTCCAGCGCGATCAGCTACCGAAAGACTCCATCAAAACCTGCACCAATTCACCACCCTCAGGCGTCGCCCAGCTACCGGCCAGTTCGGCAATCAACTGGTTGGTGCTGGTCAGCGTGACACCAGCCTTGTCCATGCGGCGCAATGCGATGTCATCGGCTGCTTTGGTTGGTGACGCACCGGCATCGGCGACGACCTGGACTTCGTAACCATCACGCACCAGCGAGAGCGCCGGGTAAACGGTGCAGACGTCGTTGGTGACGCCGGCGATGATCAGTTTACGGCGACCGGTCGCCTTCACTGCGGCGGCGAAGTGTTCGTCGTCCATGGCGTTGACGATGCCAAGGCGTTTGATGCGGCTCGCAAACTCAGCCGGCAGGATCTGCTCAAGCTCACTCAGGAGCGGACCTTGTGCGTGCTCTTCCATGCTGGAGGTCAACACGACGGGCATTTTCAGAATGCGCGCGGCCTTGGCGAGCATCAGGGCGTTGCGTTTGAGTTCTTCGAAAGCCATCGATTTGGCCCAGCCCATGGTCCCGACCTGGTGATCGATCAGCAGAAGGGCAGCATTGTCGGCACTGAAGTTTTCGTACGTCATGGTGGTTCTCCTGGCATTTGAAATGGGGGGAATGCCCCCGGTGGTGGAGTCAGCGAAGATTCAGATTTCCAAAATCACCCCGTTGATAGCGGGCCACGGCGGCGGTCAGGGCTTCTGAAGAAGCGAGCGCCATCGGGCCCTGCCAATGCACCGGCTGGTTCAAGGGCGTGCCTGAGAAAACGACGGCCTTGGCGTTGCCGGTCGGCGCACTCAAGGTGACTCTACGATCCGCCCCTTGCGGGAGATTGACCGGTACTTTCGGATCGGACAGATCGAAGGGGTGGCCGTCGACAGACACTTCGCCATCTATAGGCATGACGAACGCCAAATGACCTTCGGGAATCGAGACACTCAGTTCGCGCCCAGCCTCCAGGGATATGTCCAGCAGTCGCACGTCGGTTGGCAGCGATAGAGGAGACACAACGTTGTGGAAACTGCCCAGAGGCACTCGAACCTTCACGCCCGGCGAATGAACGACCGGCACCTCCTGAGATTCAACGCTGAAGGCAAACGGTGCTTGCGACTGTTTGTCCTCCGGCAGATTGATAAAAATCTGCAGCATGTGAACGGTCTTGCCGGGCTCGGCCGGAACTTCTTCGTGCACGACGCCATTGCCCGCCGCCGTCCAGTGCAGACCACCGGGCTGGATCAGGTTGCGATTGCCCAGTGAGTCCTGGTTATCGATACCGGTTTGCGAATCCATAAACAGGTAAGACACCGCCGAGAACCCTGCATGAGGGTGGGCCGGAAACGTCGGTCCGCTGATCCAGGCGTGATCGACGCCCAGAAACGGGTCGATCGGTTTCGCATGCCGATCGCCTCGCAGGGTGAACGCCCTGAATCGGCTGCCGTGGTTCATGCGCTGCAAACGTGCGGTGGTGAGCATGGCTGCGTTCCTCAAGCCTCTGCGGACAGGGTCGGGTAGTCGATATAGCCTTCTGGGCCCGGGGCGTAAAAGGTGTTTTTGTCCGCAGTGTTCAACTCGGCACCACTGCGCAAACGCTCGGGCAAGTCAGGGTTAGCGATAAACGCACTGCCAAACACCACCGCATCGGCCTGGCCACTGGAAATCAGGGATTCGGCGGTATTTTTGTCGAGAGCGCTGCCGATCAGGTAGCGCCCGGTAAAGAGAGGTCGCAGCGCTGCGTGGTAGTCGAACGTGGCGCCGAACAGCGCGACATGCAGGTAAGCGAGATTGAAAGCGCGCAGTTGTTCGACCAGGTGCGTGTAGGTTTCCTGCGGGTTGGCATCGACGATGTCGTTGAAGTTCATTTCGGGCGAAATCTTGATGCCGACGCGGTCACCGCCAATCTCATCCGCCATGGCGGCGAGCACTTCCAGCACGAAGCGGACGCGGTTTTCAACCGGGCCGCCATATTCGTCATCTCGCTGGTTACTGCCAGTGGACAAGAATTGCTCCGGCAGATAACCGGATGCCGCATGCAACTCGACACCATCGAAACCCGCCTCGATCGCGCGGCGTGCAGCCTGGCGATAGCCTTCGACGACGGCAGCGATTTCGACGATGGTCAAGGCGTGCGGGACGACGAAATCCTGCAAACCGTTGGCGGTGTAGGTCTGCCCCTCTACCTTGATGGCAGAAGGTGCCTGCGGCTGAGCGCCATTGGCGAGCAATGAAGGGTGGGAAACCCGTCCGCAGTGCATCAGTTGCATGAAGATGCGACCGCCACGGGCATGCACGGCGTCCGTGACCTGCTTCCAGGCCGCCATCTGTTCGGCAGTTGCGATACCCGGCGTTCGGACGTAGCCCTTGCCGAGAGCAACGGGAAACACGCCTTCGGAAATGATCAGCCCGGCACTGGCGCGCTGACCGTAGTAAGTCGCGACCAGATCCGTCGGTACACCGTCATCATCGGCGCGCGAACGCGTCATGGGTGCCATGACGATACGGTTGGAGAGGGTGTGACGGCCGACCTGGATTTCAGAAAAAAGTGGGTTCATCGCGGTGCTCCTCAGTAGTGATGGAGTTATCATCAGTCAATTCAAATTCGGGATAAATCCGTCAAAATTGAAATGACTGATCCACTGATGGAGCAATCTTTTTGGAATACCTGAACGACATGGCGTTGTTTGTGGAAGTTGTGAAAATGCGCGGCTTTCGTGGGGCGGCGGAGTCGCTGGGCATGCCCAACTCAACGCTTTCCCGGCGCATCAGTGGCCTGGAGAAGGCCATCGGCTTGCGTCTGTTGCACCGCACGACACGCCGGATCGAGTTGACGGAGGCCGGGCAACTTTATTTCGAGCGCTGCAAGCGGATCGTGGAAGAGGCGAGACTGGCCCATGAGCAATTGGGCGAAATGCTTGCCCGGCCCAGTGGTTTGCTGCGGGTTTCGATGCCGGTGGACTTCGCCACTATCTATCTGGCGCCGCTGATTGCCGAGTTTGCCCGTGAGTATCCGGGTATCCGCTTCGATCTTGAGCTCACACCACGGCAGGTGGATCTGGTCAGCGACCCGGTCGACATCGTCATTCGGATGGGCGAACCGCCGAACTCAAACCTGATTGCCCGCAAGTTGGCGAGTATGAAGCGTGCTTTTTACGCATCGCCCAGGTATCTCGAACTGTTCGGGGAACCGGAGCAACCTGCCCAACTCATCAATCATGAATGCCTCAGAATGCGTGGCTCCGGTTCTGACCACTGGACACTCATCAGTGAAACAGGGAGCGAACAGGTGGAGGTCGGAGGACGTTTTGAACTCAACAGCGTGGGCATGCTCCGGCGCATGGCGTCTCTGGATCTGGGGATCGCGCTGTTACCGGAAGGTGTCGCCGTCCAGGACGTGGCGAGCGGAACATTGCGCAGAGTGCTGGCGCAATGGCAGGCACCACCGGTTTCGGTCTACGCATTGACAGAGACGCGACTGCTCCCGGCCAAAACGCAACGTTTCATCGAGTTTCTGCGTGACAGACTCGATTGCGCGTAAGGGGCACTCCGGGATCAGCAACGGATTGAAGCTGATATCATCCAACAACTTTCAAGCAGGCCAAAACACCATGAACCGTCAGAAAAAACTGCAACAGCTCTTCAAGGAAAAATCCAGAAAGGCCAACGCCAAACTGGCACCCAAGAGCAACAAACC
>Ga0207696_1001479_pt1 | contig 12714 bp, 9 predicted proteins | sample KBSS54metaG_FD_184403 | JGI IMG/M metagenome (GOLD analysis project Ga0207696, IMG submission 184403) | Switchgrass rhizosphere microbial communities from Kellogg Biological Station, Michigan, USA - KBS S5-4 metaG (SPAdes) (version 2) | ecosystem: Host-associated > Plants > Roots > Rhizosphere >...
TGCCTACATCATTGCAGTATGACAACTGGATGGACGTGACGGTGGGGGCAGACGTGCTGCTTTATCCCCATCTGGCGGCGTATGCGTCGTTATCCCAGGCGGAAAGTACGATGACAGGCGAAGACTACCTTTACACCCTGGGGGTGAGTGCGAGATTCTAAAATTATTATTTCCGGTAACGCTTCCATAACATCTTCAACACAATAACAGCAGGGCCTGTAGCGATAGCGTTTACTAACAAAGGCGCGTTGCGAAATCTGGCAAGGTCATTCATTCCTGATTTCAGGCATTTCATTCCGTCTCTACTGCATTTCATGCCGTTTCTCCCCTAGCACTAAAGGGATTTGTATATCGTTGTCTGCAGCGAATTCCCTTAATTTCTCTTGCAGGACAACTGCCATGAACACATCAACCTATAACCGTACTCGTTGGCTGACACTCTTCGGCACCATCGTGACGCAATTTGCGTTGGGATCGGTTTATACCTGGAGCCTGTTTAACAGTGCGCTGTCCGACAAACTGGGGGCGCCGGTCAGTCAGGTGGCATTTTCCTTCGGCTTGCTGAGCCTGGGGTTAGCGCTTTCATCTTCCGTCGCAGGCAAATTGCAGGAGCGTTTCGGTGTGAAGCGCGTGACTATGGCCTCCGGTATTATGCTGGGTGTGGGCTTTTTCCTGACCGCGCATTCCAATAGCCTGATGATGCTGTGGCTCAGTGCGGGCGTGCTGGTTGGCCTGGCGGACGGTGCGGGCTATCTGTTGACGCTGTCCAACTGCGTGAAATGGTTCCCGGAACGTAAAGGCTTAATCTCCGCATTCTCAATCGGTTCTTACGGCTTGGGCAGCCTTGGTTTTAAATTTATCGACTCGCATTTACTGGAATCAGTTGGTCTGGAAAAGACGTTCATGATCTGGGGTGCGATTGTGCTGGTGATGATTCTTTTCGGTGCCACGCTGATGAAAGATGCGCCTCAGCAGGCAGTCAAAACGGTGAATGGCGTGGTGGAAAATGACTTCACGCTGGCGCAGTCCATGCGTCAACCGCAGTACTGGATGTTGGCCGTGATGTTCCTGACCGCCTGTATGAGTGGCCTGTATGTCATCGGTGTGGCGAAAGATATTGCTCAGGGAATGGTGAAACTGGATGTGGCAACCGCAGCCAACGCAGTGACGGTGATTTCCATTGCTAACCTCTCAGGCCGACTGGTGCTGGGTATCCTGTCTGACAAAATCTCGCGTATCCGTGTCATTACCATGGGACAGGTCGTGTCGTTGGTCGGTATGGCCGCTCTGCTGTTCGCACCGCTGAATGAAATGACCTTCTTTGCCGCTATCGCCTGCGTTGCCTTTAACTTTGGCGGCACCATTACCGTCTTCCCTTCACTGGTGAGCGAATTCTTTGGCCTGAACAATCTGGCGAAGAATTACGGCGTGATTTATTTAGGGTTTGGGATCGGCAGCATTTGCGGTTCGCTTATCGCGTCGCTGTTTGGCGGCTTCTATGTGACCTTCTGCGTGATATTTGCCTTACTGATTATTTCGCTGGCGCTGTCGACGACGATTCGCCAACCGCAGCGCGAAGTCTATAATGAGGCGCATGCGTAAACAAACAACGAAAAGGCCGGGTTTCCGGCCTTTTTTAGCGATGAAATCTAAGGAAAACTTAAGGTTGGATACCTTTAGTTTGTTTTTTTGTAAATATCCGCTTCAATCACACACTCTCCTGCCACTTTTTTCCATCGTTGTGGTCTACTTACCACGCTTTAGACATTTCTGATAATGGATTCCTGAGCGCATATATAGTCTGTTCACTTTTCATATGAAGTGAAGCGGGGTTACTCTCCCTTTTTCCGGGTTGAATGCATGAAATACATCAAATCGATGACACAACAAAAGCTGAGTTTCTTGCTGGCGTTGTACATCGGCCTGTTTATGAATGGTGCTGTTTTTTTCCGTCGGTTTGATGGTTACGCACAAGATTTTACTGTCTTGAAAGGAATCTCCGCAGTGGTTGAACTGGTCGCTACCGTTCTGGTGACGTTCTTCCTGTTACGTCTGCTCTCGCTATTTGGTCGACGCATGTGGCGTGTGCTCGCCTCGCTGGTGGTCGTGTTCTCTGCGGGTGCCAGTTATTACATGACTTTCATGAACGTGGTCATTGGCTACGGCATTATTGCCTCGGTCATGACGACGGATATTGACCTCTCGAAAGAGGTGGTGGGTCTGCACTTTATTCTCTGGCTGGTGTGCGTGAGCGCGCTGCCGCTGCTGTTCATCTGGAGCAACCGCTGCCGCTATACTTTGCTTCGGCAAATGCGCACACCTGGGCAACGCATCCGAAGCGTTACGCTGGTGGTGCTGGCAGGTTTGATGGTCTGGGGGCCGATTCGCCTGCTGGATGTGAAGCAAAAATACGATGAGCGTACCTCTGGCGTGGATATGCCGAGCTACGGCGGCGTCGTGGCTAACTCTTATCTTCCTTCTAACTGGATATCGGCGCTGGGCCTTTACGCCTGGGCGCAGGTCGACGAATCATCTGATAATAAATCGTTGAAGAATCCCGCCAAACAATTTACATACCAGGCGCCTAAAGACATCGATGATACCTATTTTGTCTTTATTATCGGTGAAACGACGCGCTGGGATCACATGGGTATTCTTGGCTACGATCGCGACACGACACCGAAACTGTCGCAGGAAAAGAACCTGATTGCCTATCGCGGGTACTCCTGTGATACCGCCACTAAACTCTCGTTGCGCTGCATGTTTGTGCGCGAAGGTGGGGCGGATGATAACCCTCAGCGTACGCTGAAAGAGCAAAACGTCTTCTCGGTTCTGCGCCAGCTTGGGTTTACGTCCGATCTTTACGCCATGCAGAGCGAAATGTGGTTCTACAGCAACACCATGGCGCAGAACATTGCTTATCGCGAGCAAATCGGTGCCGAGCCGCGTAACCGCGGTAAGAGCGTGGATGACATGCTGCTGATTGACGAAATGAAGAACTCGTTGAATGGCAATCCTGATGGCAAGCACATGATTATCCTGCATACCAAGGGATCGCACTTTAACTATACGCAGCGTTATCCGCGTAATTTCGCCAAATGGACGCCGGAATGCGTAGGTGTGGATAAAGACTGCACCAAAGACGAGCTGGTTAACTCGTTTGATAATTCGGTGCTGTATGTCGATCATTTCATTGATAGCGTGATTGATCAGGTGCGCGATAAGAAAGCCATTGTGTTCTATGCCGCCGACCATGGTGAGTCAATCAATGAGTTTGAGCACTTGCACGGAACCCCGCGTAAAATGGCACCGCCAGAGCAGTTCCGTGTGCCGATGATGGTCTGGATGTCAGATAAATATCTGGAGAACCCGGATAAAGCGAAAATGTTCGCTCAGCTGAAACAAGAGGCAGAAATGAAGGTGCCGCGCCGCCACGTTGAGCTGTACGACACGATTATGGGTTGCCTCGGTTATACCTCGCCGAATGGCGGGATTAACGAAAATAACAACTGGTGTCATATCCCTGATAGTGCAACAAAAGCCACGCAATAACCGGTCTGGCGAGTTTATCGCCAATCGAATGGCTTTTTCATGATAAGGGATTGACGGGAGCGCACCCCAGCAGTAAGATGCGCTCCGCATTCGGCGAGTAGCGCAGCTTGGTAGCGCAACTGGTTTGGGACCAGTGGGTCGGAGGTTCGAATCCTCTCTCGCCGACCAAATTACAGTACGGTGTGGTTCAGTCCAGACCAGAAAAGGTAAGTCAGGCCGCAATCTCTAAGGGATTGCGGCTTTTTTTCGTTCTGTTCAGACCAGACCGATACATTTACAGCCAGATATTTCAGTTATACGTTCCTTTGTTATACACCCCCGATATAACAAAGGAACGTATAACATGGCGCGAGTCACTACCCCTCTCCGCAACAGAAGTTCGTGCCGCGCGCCCGGCTGAAAAGGAATACACACCTTACAGGACGGTAGCGGGCTTTATCTTCTCGTTAAACCTAACGGCGCTAAAATCTGGCGTTTCAATTATGTACGCCCCGACGATAAAAAGCGTGCGCTGGTCAGTTTCGGTTCACTGGACGATGTGGCGCTCTCGGAGGCCCGTAAACGCCGCGATGAGTAGCTGCCAGCACCGGACAGGGAAAGACACGGGGAAAGGATGCTCCCTGCACGGTTGCCGCATTCAGGTACTGCTGACCATCGAGGACGGCGAGGTTGTCCACCAGCAACTCCTGCGCCCGGATGAAATGGCAATGAGCCTGCTGTGCTTCACGGAATTAGCCCGCCGTGCCGGATGGGTGGTCATTCCTCCGGCCTCTCTTGACCAGGAGTCGATACGATGAAAAAAGCGCCGAACCTGAAGCAACAGCCTGCCGACAGATTTACAGAGCAGGTGATTTTTGCCGGAGCTGACGCCTGGGTACATGCAAAAGACTGGCAGCATAATAACCGCGCCGGGGATACCGTGCCGCCTGTGGTACTGGCAGGACGTGAGCTGGATAATCTGCATAATCTGAGCATCACTGACAACGGACGACGGTTTGTACGCGTCTGCCGTGCCGGACCACTGTCAGAACGCCATATCACCACCATTGCCACCCGGCTTGCGCTGGCAAATGTCAGGGAAGCCCGTTTTTATTCTGAAAGTCACGAACTGCTGGAGGACTGGACACCTCGCCTTGCCGGACTGAAAGCGGAGGCTGAACGTGGAGAAAGCAGCGTTGTTCCGGCAGTGATGGCTTGTCTGGCTGACGGAGCCGACCTTGCCCACATGGCAGCCTGTGAGCGGGGCAAGGTGCTGGTGGCATATTATGAACAGGTGGCAGTTAACCCCGACAGCGGCACGGTGTATCAGTATCAGGAAGGCATCTGGCAGCATCAGCCGGATAACCGCAAGGTTGGCCCTTTTTGCATTCTGCGAATGGAAAAGCATTAGCCAAATGTGAAACTCACCCTCAAGCGAGGTTTTGCGTTAGGGACTTACCTAAGGCAACCTGTCAAAACAGACCTTACCTCTCGTTTACCCCTGCCTGTTAACGATTTTGTGACATAATCCATTGTATTTTTTTATATATAGATTGATCTTTTTTCGCGTTGCTTATGGATAACCTCAGCATTTTCCGCTGTGCGTTTTAACGTTCATGGCATTAAGTGCTCAGATAATCACCATTCTGTAAGAAAATTTACGCGATATGAATAAATGTTAATCACTGATTGTTGCGAAATATGAAGATGTTTGTGCTGCAAGATGGCGAGTAGCATAAATTTCCCTGCTGAAAATAGATGCCTGGAGTTTTTTTAATCTTTGTTTGCCGTTTCTCACCCTCAACGTAAATCCCCGCCACCTGTATTGACGTTTTCACATTCTGTTGACAGATTGTAGGGCACGAGGGGCATTTCAGGGACGATCTGCGCTGCAACTCTGTCGCTCTTCTGAAAGGATTCTCCATCCCTTATAACGCCTTCGGGCATCACCGACCGGACCGGGTAAATAATAAATAAAGGTCAGGCGGCGTAACACAACAAAGCAAAACATCACATTGGAGCAGAATAATGAGTATTTCCTTGAAGAAGTCAGGGATGCTGAAGCTTGGTCTGAGCCTGGTTGCTCTGACCGTCGCGGCAAGCGTAAATGCGAAAACCCTGGTTTACTGTTCTGAAGGCTCGCCGGAAGGCTTTAACCCACAGCTCTTCACCTCGGGTACCACGTACGACGCAAGCTCTGTGCCTATCTATAACCGTCTGGTTGAATTCAAAATCGGTACCACGGAAGTTATTCCGGGTCTGGCGGAGAAATGGGAAGTCAGCGAAGACGGCAAAACCTATACCTTCCACCTGCGTCAGGGCGTGAAGTGGCAGGATAGCAAAGAGTTTAAACCCACTCGCGATCTGAATGCCGACGACGTTGTGTTCTCCTTTGATCGTCAGAAAAATGCCCAGAACCCGTACCATAAAGTGTCTGGCGGCAGCTACGAATACTTCGAAGGTATGGGTCTGCCAGACCTGATTACCGAAGTGAAAAAAGTTGACGATAAAACCGTTCAGTTTGTTCTGAGCCGTCCGGAAGCACCATTCCTGGCTGACCTGGCAATGGACTTCGCGTCTATTCTGTCGAAAGAATATGCGGATAACATGCTGAAAGCGGGCACGCCGGAAAAAGTGGATCTGAACCCAATCGGTACCGGTCCGTTCCAGCTGCTGCAATACCAGAAAGACTCGCGCATTCTGTACAAAGCGTTCGAAGGTTACTGGGGTACTAAACCGCAGATCGACCGTCTGGTCTTCTCCATCACGCCTGACGCCTCTGTGCGTTACGCAAAACTGCAGAAAAACGAATGCCAGGTTATGCCATACCCGAACCCGGCTGATATCGCGCGTATGAAGCAGGACAAAAACATCAACCTGCTGGAGCAGGCGGGCCTGAACGTAGGCTACCTGTCCTTCAACACCGAGAAGAAACCGTTTGATGACGTGAAAGTGCGTCAGGCGCTGACTTACGCGGTAAACAAAGAAGCCATCATCAAGGCGGTTTATCAGGGTGCTGGCGTTGCCGCGAAAAACCTGATTCCACCAACCATGTGGGGTTATAACGACGACGTTAAGGATTACACTTACGACGTTGAGAAAGCGAAAGCACTGCTGAAAGAAGCGGGTCAAGATAAAGGCTTTACCGTTGAGCTGTGGGCGATGCCTGTTCAGCGTCCATACAACCCGAACGCTCGCCGTATGGCTGAGATGGTTCAGGCTGACTGGGCTAAAATCGGCGTTCAGGCCAAGATCGTGACCTACGAGTGGGGCGAGTATCTGAAGCGTGCCAAAGCCGGTGAACACCAGGCGGTGATGATGGGTTGGACCGGGGACAATGGGGATCCGGATAACTTCTTCGCGACCCTGTTCAGCTGTGATGCAGCGAAGCAAGGCTCCAACTACTCTCGCTGGTGTTACAAGCCGTTTGAAGATCTGATTCAGCCGGCGCGTGCGACCGACGACCACAACAAACGTATCGAACTGTACAAGCAGGCTCAGGTAGTGATGCATGACCAGGCTCCGGCGCTGATCGTGGCTCACTCCACCGTGTACGAGCCAGTGCGTAAAGAAGTGAAAGGCTACGTGGTAGATCCACTGGGCAAACACCACTTCGAAAACGTATCGGTTGAATAATAAGTAGGGTGTCCCCCTCTCCTGATGGGAGAGGGTCGGGGTGAGAGGGATTTAACCGTTCCTCTCACCCTTATCGTCTCCCCAGAGGAGAGGATATTTACATTTGTGAGCAATAAAGACGTCACGCTTTCGATGGTGCGTCATTACAGAGAATCCGGGTTATGTTGCAGTTCATCCTCCGACGTCTGGGACTTGTCATCCCCACGTTTATCGGTATCACCCTTCTCACTTTTGCCTTCGTCCATATGATCCCCGGCGACCCGGTAATGATTATGGCAGGTGAGCGTGGTATCTCCCCTGAACGCCATGCGCAGCTGTTGGCCGAACTCGGCCTGAACAAGCCGCTGTGGCAGCAGTACCTCAATTACATTTGGGGCGTGCTGCACGGTGATTTAGGGATTTCGCTGAAAAGCCGTCTTCCGGTGTGGGACGAGTTTGTGCCGCGTTTTAAAGCGACGCTTGAACTCGGTGTCTGCGCCATGATGTTTGCCGTCGCTGTCGGTATTCCAGTCGGCGTACTGGCTGCCGTGAAGCGTGGCTCTATTTTCGATCACACCGCCGTTGGCCTCGCGCTGACCGGTTATTCCATGCCTATCTTCTGGTGGGGCATGATGATGATCATGTTGGTCTCAGTCCAATGGAACCTGACACCGGTTTCCGGGCGCGTCAGCGATATGGTCTTCCTGGATGATTCGAATCCGCTTACCGGTTTTATGCTGATCGACACCGCCATCTGGGGTGAAGAGGGCAACTTCATTGATGCCGTCGCGCATATGATTTTGCCTGCGATAGTGCTGGGAACCATTCCACTGGCGGTCATCGTGCGTATGACGCGTTCTTCCATGCTGGAAGTGCTGGGCGAGGATTATATCCGCACCGCTCGCGCCAAAGGCTTGACCCGTATGCGCGTCATTATCGTTCACGCCTTACGTAACGCGATGCTGCCCGTGGTGACCGTTATCGGTCTGCAGGTGGGGACGTTGCTCGCAGGGGCTATTTTGACCGAAACCATTTTCTCCTGGCCTGGCCTGGGGCGCTGGCTGATCGATGCGCTTCAACGCCGTGACTATCCGGTAGTGCAGGGCGGCGTGTTGCTGGTGGCGACGATGATTATCCTCGTCAACCTGCTGGTCGATCTGCTTTACGGCGTGGTGAACCCGCGTATTCGTCATAAGAAGTAAGGGGCCATCATGTCACAAGTTTCTCAAAATAAAGTTGTTGCTGCCCCGGCGCCTATGACGCCGCTGCAGGAGTTCTGGCACTACTTCAAGCGTAACAAAGGCGCAGTGGTCGGTCTGGTGTATGTCATCATCATGCTGATCATTGCGGTTTTCGCGAATTTCCTGGCACCGTATAACCCGGCGGACCAGTTCCGGGACGTGCTGCTTTCTCCGCCAGCCTGGCAGGACGGCGGGACGTTTGCGCATCTTCTGGGAACGGATGATGTGGGTCGTGATGTGTTATCTCGCCTGATGTACGGTGCGCGTTTGTCGCTGCTGGTTGGCTGTCTGGTGGTGGTACTGTCGCTGATTCTGGGCGTTATCCTCGGGCTGATTGCCGGTTACTTCGGTGGTCTGATCGACAACATCATCATGCGTGTCGTTGATATCATGCTGGCGCTGCCAAGTCTGTTGCTAGCCCTGGTGCTGGTGGCGGTGTTCGGGCCCTCGATAGGCAACGCCGCGCTGGCGCTGACGTTCGTCGCGTTACCGCACTATGTGCGATTAACCCGAGCGGCGGTGCTGGTCGAAGTGAACCGCGATTACGTAACCGCGTCTCGCGTTGCGGGCGCGGGCGCGCTGCGTCAGATGTTCATCAATATTCTCCCAAACTGCCTTGCGCCGCTGATCGTTCAGGCGTCGCTTGGTTTCTCTAACGCCATTCTCGATATGGCTGCTCTTGGCTTCCTGGGCATGGGTGCGCAACCGCCAACACCGGAGTGGGGCACCATGCTCGCCGATGTGTTGCAGTTCGCGCAAAGCGCCTGGTGGGTCGTCACCTTCCCGGGTCTGGCGATTCTGCTCACGGTGCTGGCATTTAACCTGATGGGTGATGGTCTGCGTGATGCACTTGATCCCAAACTGAAGCAGTAAGAGGCACGAGATGGCGTTATTAAATGTAGATAAATTATCGGTGCACTTCGGTGACGTTGGCTCCGAGTTTCGTGCCGTAGACCGTATCAGCTACAGCGTGAATCAAGGTGAAGTGGTCGGTATTGTGGGGGAGTCTGGTTCCGGTAAATCGGTCAGCTCGCTGGCGATCATGGGACTGATTGACTATCCAGGCCGCGTGATGGCGGAAAGCCTTGAGTTTAACGGTCAGGATCTGAAGCGTATCTCCGAGAAGCAGCGCCGCCAGTTGGTGGGTGCCGAAGTAGCGATGATCTTCCAGGACCCAATGACCAGCCTGAACCCTTGTTACACCGTCGGTTTCCAGATTATGGAAGCGATTAAAGTGCATCAAGGCGGCAATAAGAAAACCCGTCTTCAGCGTGCGATTGACCTGCTCACGCAGGTGGGAATTCCCGATCCGGCCTCACGTCTGGATGTCTATCCGCATCAGCTTTCGGGCGGTATGAGCCAGCGCGTAATGATCGCCATGGCGATTGCGTGTCGACCAAAACTGCTGATTGCCGATGAACCTACGACGGCACTGGATGTGACCATTCAGGCGCAAATCATTGAACTTCTGCTGGAGTTACAGCAGAAAGAGAATATGGCGCTGGTTCTGATTACGCATGATTTGGCACTGGTCGCGGAAGCCGCGCACAAGATCATCGTGATGTACGCCGGGCAGGTGGTGGAAACCGGAAGCGCGAACGCGATTTTCCGCGCACCGCGTCACCCGTATACGCAGGCGCTATTGCGTGCGCTGCCGGAGTTTGCTCAGGATAAAGCGCGTCTGGCATCACTGCCGGGCGTCGTTCCGGGCAAATATGACCGCCCGACGGGTTGCCTGCTGAATCCGCGTTGTCCGTATGCGACGGATAAATGCCGTGCCGAAGAGCCAGAACTCTTTACCCTGAACGATGGTCGTCAGTCTAAATGTCATTACCCACTCGATGATGCCGGGAGGCCTACACTATGAGTACGCAAGAGGCCGCCAAACAACAACTTTTGTTGCAGGCCATCGACCTGAAAAAGTATTACCCGGTGAAGAAGGGGCTTTTTGCCCCTGAACGTCTGGTCAAAGCATTGGACGGGGTGTCGTTTACCCTTGAACGCGGCAAAACGCTGGCCGTGGTGGGTGAGTCCGGCTGTGGTAAATCAACGCTGGGCCGTCTGCTGACGATGATTGAGATACCTACCGGTGGCGAACTCTATTATCAGGGCCAGGATCTGCTCAAGCATGACCCGCTAGCGCAGAAACTGCGTCGGCAAAAAATCCAGATCGTGTTCCAGAACCCGTACGGTTCTTTGAACCCACGTAAAAAAGTGGGACAGATTCTGGAAGAGCCGCTGCAAATTAACAGCACGCTCAATAAAGAGCAGCGCCGCGAAAAAGCGTTGGCGATGATGGCGAAGGTGGGGCTCAAAACGGAGCATTACGATCGTTATCCGCATATGTTCTCAGGTGGACAGCGTCAGCGTATCGCAATTGCACGTGGTTTGATGTTGGATCCAGATGTGGTGATTGCGGACGAACCTGTTTCTGCACTCGACGTGTCCGTACGTGCGCAGGTGCTGAACCTGATGATGGATTTGCAGCAGGATCTGGGGTTGTCATATGTGTTCATCTCCCATGACCTGTCTGTGGTTGAGCATATCGCCGATGAAGTGATGGTGATGTATCTGGGCCGTTGCGTGGAGAAGGGGACGAAAGATCAGATCTTCAATAATCCTCGACATCCGTATACGCAGGCGCTTCTCTCGGCAACGCCGCGTCTGAATCCGGATGACCGTCGCGAGCGTATCAAGCTGACCGGCGAGTTACCAAGCCCGTTGAATCCGCCGCCGGGCTGCGCTTTCAACGCCCGTTGCCGTCGTCGCTTTGGGCCGTGCACGCAGTTGCAGCCACAGTTGAAAGAGTATGGTGGTCAGCTGGTTGCCTGCTTTGCGGTTGACCAGGATGAAAACGGTGAGAAACCGCACCCATAATGCGTAAACAAAAAAACCGGCGATAATCGCCGGTTTTTTTATGTCTGCACGTTTGCTATTTCCGCAACCGCACTTGGTCAACGGCGTGATTCTCACTCTTGGTCAGAATCAGGCTGGCTCGCTCACGTGTCGGCAGGATGTTCTCTTTCAGGTTCACGTAGTTGATCTCATTCCAGAGCGCGGTGGCGACATTAACGGCCTCGTCTTCGGAAAGCTGGGCGTAGTTATGGAAGTAAGAATCAGGATCGGTGAATGCCCCTTCGCGGAACTTCAGGAAGCGGTTGATATACCAGTTTTGCAGCAGATTTTCGGGGGCGTCGACATAGATAGAGAAATCGACGAAATCGGAGACAAAGACATGGTGCGGGTCATGGGGATAATCCATGCCGCTTTGCAAAACATTTAACCCTTCCAGAATCAGAATATCTGGCTGGGCCACGGTTTTATCGCCATCGGGGATACGATCGTAAATAAGATGAGAGTAAACCGGTGCCGTGACGTTTGGCGCGCCAGACTTCAAATCGGAAACGAATTTCACCAGACGGTGCATATCATAAGAAAGCGGAAAACCTTTCTTCTTCATTAGACCGCGTTCTTTTAACACCTCGTTCGGGTGCAGAAAGCCGTCAGTCGTTATTAACTCCACGCTGCGATGTTCTGGCCAGCGGCTCAGCAGTGCCTGCAAGACGCGTGCGGTGGTGCTTTTACCTACCGCCACGCTGCCCGCAATACTGATGATATAAGGAATGCGTTGCCCGTTGGTACCGAGGAACTGTTCCAGTACGGCCTGGCGGCGCAGGTTGGAGCTTATATAGAAGTTAAGCAAGCGGGACAGTGGCAGATAAATCTCGGCAACTTCTTCCAGCGACAGATCTTCGTTTATCCCTTTTAAACGCGCGATCTCACCTTCCGTGAGCGTCATGGGAACCGAATCACGCAGGGCGGCCCACTGGCTGCGGTTAAATTGAAGATAAGGTGTCATTAACGATTGCTCTTTTTTGCTCATAAGCAGGCTTCAGTGAACCATTTATCTGCACATTTACGAACTGTCACAGGTAATAGCCCATCACTTAGTAGTTAATTTTGGACAATGGGCAGGAGGTTAACACCAGATGACGCGAATAATAAGAAAAAATATGGGCGAGTGATGCTTAACGCGGAGGGCATCACGGTACGCTTTCACAGTGTATTTGGGCTCGATATGCTGAATATTTAGCCTGCTTTGCATGAAATAACAGCGTTTTTCCCTGTTTGCGCACAAAATGTGAGCGAATGAACAATTTATGCAATTTTTTAGTTGCATGACTGCCCATGTCTCCATAAAATGCGCGCTACTTGATGCCGACTTAGCTCAGTAGGTAGAGCAACTGACTTGTAATCAGTAGGTCACCAGTTCGATTCCGGTAGTCGGCACCATCAAGTCCGGTGGGGTTCCCGAGCGGCCAAAGGG
>Ga0207696_1001480_pt1 | contig 12704 bp, 11 predicted proteins | sample KBSS54metaG_FD_184403 | JGI IMG/M metagenome (GOLD analysis project Ga0207696, IMG submission 184403) | Switchgrass rhizosphere microbial communities from Kellogg Biological Station, Michigan, USA - KBS S5-4 metaG (SPAdes) (version 2) | ecosystem: Host-associated > Plants > Roots > Rhizosphere >...
CACCGCTTCGTATCGCGCCAAGCGCTTCTGTTCACGGCTGCGCCTCAGCTCGCTCGTGCCTCTCGTGCTGGGCGCGTGCGTGCTCATGCCTTTCGCGTCACCTGCGCTTCAAGCCAAGGAGATTTCCATGCAAGACAATCAAGGCCAGTACCAACCTTACACCCCTGGCATGAAACTGCCTGATGGTGTGTTTGCGCCGATGCAGGGGTACACCCACGAGGACTTGATTGGCGCTGCGGCCGAACGTGCGGAAGCTGTACTGAAGACCGCTGGTGTTGATCCAACCCTGGCGCGTGAGTCGCTGTTTGCACTGGCCAAGCACCTCAACCAGGCACTGGAAGCCCAGAATGTCGAATACCAGATAGCGACGTGGTACCAGAAGCCCTATGAAAACCCTGCAGACCGCACCAAAAGCGTTGCCGACATGGGTGAGAGCTTTGGCGCGCTAGCCGTGCGAGCCACCACCGAGTCCCTGAAAGGCTCGCCACTGCTGGACAAGGACAAGGCGTTTCTGCGCAGCTATATCAGCAGTGCCGGCGATGGTGTTCATGATCTGATCGTCACATTGAACAAGCCAGGTTCCTGAAAACCGTTCGAACCTGTACTGAAGTTCGTCCCGCCCGCTGCAGGAATGAATCATAGGGATATGAGATGAGTGATGCAAAGCGCTTCACGGTGTATTTCGACGGCACCGGCAACAACAAAGATCTGAATACTCCCGAAGGCACGCAGACCAACGTGGCGCGCCTTTTCGACCTGGATACGGCAAAGGGCACCAACCTGGCGCGTAATTCGGGGCACCCTCAGCTGCAGTACGATGCTCAAGAACGGTCTGGCCAATCGGAGAAGATCTATTTCGACGGTGTTGGCAGCCAGGCTGAAAAGTCTGGTCGGTCCCTGCTTGAGGGTGCCACTGGGCGTGGCGCGCAGGAGCGTATCGATCAGGCCTATGACGCCATCGTTGCTTTCCACAACAAGTACCCGGACCAGAAGGTCGATGTGAACATCGTTGGGTTCAGCCGGGGCGCATCGCAGTCCCGAGCGCTGGCCAACGAGTTCATCGAGCGCGGCGTGCCGAAGCTGGATGGGCAAGGACAACCTACCGGTGACTTTCTGATCCCACCGGGGCAGGCCCATGTAAACAAGCTGGGTATCTTCGACACCGTGGCCACGGACGGTTTGTCGAACACCGATTCTCATCTGGGCAAAAACCTCGAAATCGGCAAGAACGTCGACTCGACCACTCATCTGGTGGCGATGAACGAATACCGTGAAACCTTCAAGCTGACCAGCGCCCTGCGTGAAGATGACAACTCGCGCATCGAGGAAATGAAGTTCGCGGGCGCGCATTCGCAAGTGGGCGGTGGCTATCAGGATGACGTCCTGGCGGCTGGCCCACTGGCGGTAATGTACGATCGCCTGCAGTCGGCGGGCATTGAACTGAAACCGATGCAGCAGGAAGACGTGCAGCGTGTCGAACAGTACAACGAGTTGATCAAGAGCCCGGAAAAGGTTCAGGAAGCGCTGATCGATTCTCGACTGCTAGAGGGTGAAAAAGCGTTCACTCAGGGTGCTGACGGTGCTTTTGAAACAGTCAACAACATGCCCTTCCCACTGGAAAGGGGCACGATCAATGTCTTCGATCGCCAGAGCAAGCCGTTCGAGCATGAAACCAATGGCCGCGGGGTGATCTTCGAGAATGATGATCGGCTTAGCCGCAGCAGCCTATCCAGGGGGCTGGAAAACCTGGGCGCCAACCTGAAATCGCTGGGGGAGAATGCGCTGTCCGCGACGGCGCGTTTCGTAGGCTTTGATACTCGCAAGCAAGCGGTTGACGAGGGCATGGACCTGGTAGATCAGCTCCAGGCGGAGCGGGCAGCCACTGCGCAAGGGCAGGTATCCACGCTATCCGATGATCTTAAGGCATCGCGCCCTAATGCCACGTACATCGAGGGTATGAAGCTGCAACCCGTACCTCTTCCCCAAGGCACCCAACAGGGCCAGCAGCAAGACCCCCAGGCCCAGCAGCGCAGTGACTCGTTCAAGGCCATGGAAGAAAAAGCCCGCGGCCTCAACCCGTCGGCCAGCATCGGCGAAGCCTCGCAAACCGGGCGCAAGGCCACCAGTGGGATGGTCATTGACGTGGACGACCATCACATCCTGCAGAAGGTCGGCCAGACCGACCAGTTCGTCATCCATGACCGCCGCGACGTCGACCCCAGCCGCAACTTCCAGGTGGGCAAGAGCACCGCGATCGTCAATGAGAAAGGCATCGGTGAAGTGGCCCGCGATGTGGCGCCGAAACTGGAGCTGGATATGGGCCTGGCCCAGGCGATGCGCCGGTGAGTCAGCTCCGAACAGCCGGCGCGGTTGCAGCGCGCCAAGGGCAGAAGGCGTTCGCCCTGCCTCGCCTGCAACTGGCCGACGGTGCCCTGGAGGCATTGAAATGGCTGGCGCTGCTGCTGATGACCGGCGACCACGTGAACAAGTACCTGTTCAACGAGACCCTGCCTTACCTGTTCGAGGCAGGGCGGCTGGCGATGCCGTTGTTCGTGGTGGTGCTGGCCTGCAACCTGGCGCGCCCAGGTGCCGGCGCAAACGGCGCCTACCGCCGCACCGCGCTGCGCCTGTGCCTGTTCGGCGTGCTGGCGACGCCACCTTTCATTGCCCTGGGCGGGCTGCTGTATGGCGGCTACCCGTTGAACATCCTGTTCACCCTGCTGGTGATTACCCTGGCGACTGCCGCGTGTGAGCGCGCGTCAGCGGGGCGGCCGCTGTACTGGGTGGTGGCACTGCTGGTGTTTGTGGTGGGTGGGGCGCTGGTCGAGTTCTGGTGGCCGGCGGTACTGTTGGGGCTGTGCGTTGGGTGGTACGTACGGCGCCCGAATGCCCTGGCTGGCGTGGGTATCGTGGTCTCGCTCGTGGCCCTGTCGCCAATCAACGGTAATGCCTGGGCGCTCGCCGCCCTGCCCTTGCTGCTGGCAGCTGGGTGGTTGCAGCCGAAGCTGCCGCGCTGGCGCTGGATGTTCTATGCCTATTACCCCTTGCACCTGCTGGCGCTGTTGCTGATCCGCATCCCGATGGCCAAGGCCGGTTACCTCTTTCTGATATGAAGCACGAGCCTATGGACGATTCGAAGAAAGTAAAGCTCCCGCAAGGTGACGACGGGCTTGGCCTCGAAGCCCAGGCGCAGGCGCTGGCTGCCGAGCAAACGGCCCTGCTTGAGGGCGGCTCGGTGCAGGCGCGGTACAACCAGGCATTGGGCGAATACGTCGAGCAGAAGGCCGACCAGTGCGCCGCCCTTGAGCAGCGCCTGGAAGGCCTGGTGGATCGCCAGCAGGCGCAATTGCAGCAAAACCTGGCCCAGCGCCCTGGCTGGATTGCCTTGCCATCCACGCGCGCCGCCTGGGACCAGGCCAACCAGCGCTGCCAGGCGCGCCTGCAGCAGCTGCAGTTGCGCCTGGAGCGGGTGCAGGACCTGCACAACGGCATGGGCCTGTACACGCCGCTGCTCGAAGAGCTGGCGGTGCGCAAGCTGCGCGCCGAACAGCCCGAGCTTGCCGAACAGTGGAGCCTGCAGCGTCAGGCCGAGCGCACGCTGACCGAGGCGCAGCGGCGCACCCAGGCCCAGGAGCTCGGGCGTTCGCGCACCTCATCGCCCTGATCCGTTACTTTCACTTTCCATTCCTTCGTTCACGGAGCGAACCCATGAAACACAACAACGCCGTCGGCCCGCAGATACGCGGTGGCCAGCGCAGCAGCGGCAGTACCTGGCAGGCTTTGCTGGCGATTTTCTTCCTGCTGGCCGGCCTCGCCACCGCCACCCAGTACTTCGCCTACCTGTTCCAGTACCACGCAGCGCTGGGGGCCAACCTGAGCGGCGTCTACGCGCCCTGGATGATCCTGGTGTGGGCGGCCAACTGGTCGGGCCAGTACCAGGACTCGCTGATGCGTGCAGGTTCGCTCGGCATGCTGGTCAGCGGCGTGGGCATGATGGCGCTGATGGTCATCCGCCTGATCAACAGCAACAGCGCCAAAGGTAATGCATTCCTGCACGGCTCGGCACGTTGGGGCGAGCGCAAGGACATCGAGAGTGCCGGCCTGCTGGCAGACGACGGTGTCTACGTCGGCGCCTGGCTGGACAAGCGCAACAAGCTGCATTACCTGCGCCACAACGGCCCTGAGCACATCCTCACCTTCGCCCCGACCCGCAGCGGTAAAGGCGTTGGCCTGGTGATCCCGACCTTGCTGTCGTGGAAGCACAGCGCGGTGATCACCGACCTCAAGGGCGAGCTGTGGGCGTTGACCGCCGGCTGGCGGCAGCAGCATGCCGGTAACCGGGTGCTGCGGTTCGAGCCGGCCACCGCCAATGGTTGCGTAGGCTGGAACCCGCTGGAAGAAATCCGCCTGGGCACCGAGTTCGAGGTGGGCGACGTGCAGAACCTGGCCACGCTGATCGTCGACCCGGACGGTAAAGGCCTGAATGACCACTGGCAGAAGACCTCGCAGGCCATGCTGGTCGGCTGCATCCTGCACCTGTGCTATCGCGCGCAGGACGAAGGCGGGTTCGCCAGCCTGCCGGCGCTGGACGCCATGCTCGCCGACCCTTCGCGGCCAATCAGCGAGCTGTGGGAGGAGATGACTCACTACGGCCACCTGGATGGCGAAAACCACCCGCTGGTAGGCTCTGCCGCGCGTGACATGCTCGACCGCCCCGCGGAAGAGGCTGGCTCCGTGCTGTCCACCGCCAAGTCCTACCTGTCGCTGTTCCGCGACCCGATCGTGGCGCGTAACGTCGCCCGCTCGGAGTTCAAGATCCGTGACCTGATGAACCACGACGACCCGGTCAGCCTGTTCATCATCACCCAGCCCAACGACAAGGCGCGCCTGCGCCCGCTGGTGCGGATCCTGGTGAACATGATCGTGCGCCTGCTGGCCGACAAGATGGACTTCGAGGACGGCCGGCCCAAGGCGCATTACAAGCACCGCCTGCTGATGATGCTCGACGAGTTCCCGAGCCTGGGCAAGCTGGACATCATGCAGGAATCGCTGGCGTTCGTTGCCGGCTACGGCATCAAGTGCTACCTGATCATCCAGGACCTGTCGCAGCTGCAGGAATTCTACGGGCAGAACGAGAGCATCACCTCCAACTGCCATATCCAGAATGCCTACCCGCCAAACCGCGTGGAAACGGCCGAGCACCTGTCCAAGCTCACCGGGCAGACCACCATCGTCAAGGAGCAGATCACCACCAGCGGGCGCCGTTCCAGTGCGCTGCTGGGCCAGGTATCGCGCACCATCCAGGAAGTGCAGCGGCCGCTGCTGACCACCGACGAGGCCCTGCGCATGCCCGGCCCGCGCAAGGACAGCCAGGGCAACATCGAAGAAGCCGGCGACATGGTGGTGTATTGCGCCGGTTACCCGGCGTTTTACGGCAAGCAGCCGCTGTACTTCCAGGACCCGATCTTCCTGGCGCGTGCCAAGGTACCGGCGCCGCGTGAAAGCGACCGCACCATCGACATACCTGGCACGGCGACACCTGCATGAAACGACCGCTGAGCGTGGCCGCGATGCTGGCTATCCTGGCCTTGCTGGTGCTGCCGCTGCTGTTGCGCAGCGGCGCCCGTATCAACATCACCAGCAGCTTCCCGCCGGGCATCTACTGGGTGGTCGACAAGGCACCGGAAAAAGGCGACCTGGTGATGTTCTGCCCGCCCCAGCAACCGGTGTTCGACCTCGCCCATACGCGTGGCTACCTGAGCAGCGGGCCATGCCCGGGGGGCTACATGCGCATGATCAAGCGCCTGGTCGCGGTACCGGGCGACGAGGTGCTGATCGCCGCCGAGGGCGTGACCGTCAACGGCCAGTTGCAGGTACGCAGCCAGCCGTTGCCGCAGGACCCCAGCGGGCGCAGCATGCCGCACCCGTCGTCGGCGCAGTTTCGCCTGGCTGATGGCGAGGTGCTGATGCTCTCCGATTACAGCCGGCTGTCGTTCGATGGGCGCTATTTCGGCGCCGTGCCGCAGGCGCAACTGGACGAGGTGGTCCGGCCCTGGCTGGTGTGGAACCGCACGCCCCGCTAAGCCGGGGCAATACAACCCCAGTACCACACTCATGCCAGTGAATAATTTCAGTAATGGTACTTGGCAGTTGATGGTTTTTTGCTATTATTCAATTCCCGCCTTTTATATCTGGAACACCCGTTCTAGAGCCTCCGAATTAAGTTTCAGTTAAGTTTTCCCCGCTAGCGTAGGAAACCAGTCCACGAAGACTGTGATCTATGCCCTGTGCGTGTCATCTAATTCCTCGCATAGCCAGAATCTTTCACCGGTAAAATGGATTTACCACCACACCGTCAAGAGGATGAATCATGCCCGTCAAGGACCCATCCAAGGTCGTTCCGCAGGCCCCCGCGGAGAGCGCCGATGCCGCCCTTAAGCACATCGTCGACGGCTTCCTGCGTTTCCACCATGACGTCTTCCCCGAGCAGCAAGAGCTGTTCAAGAAGCTCGCCACCGCGCAAACACCGCGCGCCATGTTCATTACCTGCGCCGACTCGCGAATCGTCCCCGAGCTGATCACCCAGAGCTCGCCTGGCGACCTGTTCGTGACCCGTAACGTCGGTAACGTGGTACCGCCGTACGGCCAGATGAACGGCGGCGTTTCCAGCGCCATCGAGTACGCCGTGTCGGCGTTGGGCGTGCACCACATCATCATTTGTGGCCACTCCGACTGCGGTGCCATGCGTGCGGTGCTCAACCCGCAATCCTTGGCCAAGATGCCGACCGTTTCCGCCTGGCTGCGCCACGCCGAAGTGGCCCGTACCGTGGTCGAGAACAACTGCTCTTGCGGCAGCGAGCACGAAACCATGCAGGTGCTGACCCGGGAAAACGTTATCGCCCAGTTGCACCACTTGCGCACTCACCCGTCGGTGGCCTCGCGCTTGGCGGCCGGCGAGCTGTATATCCATGGCTGGGTCTACGACATCGAGACCAGCAAGATCGAAGCTTACGACGCCGCCAGCGACAGCTTCATGCCCCTGGCCGCGGGTGAACCAGTCCCCTGCGCCACTCCGAGAGGCCGCTACTAAGCGACCCATCCACTGCTAGAACCTTGATAGCCGGCTGCACCCCGCGGGGTGTGGCGCGGCCTTCGGCTGCCCTGATTCCCTGACTGCCCTGCCGGCATGCTCGCTGGCGGCCCGCGCCTGCGCGCTTGTCAGGGGCCAACGTGCCCACGGCCAGAGGAATGGCCGTGTGACAGAGAAAGGAGAAACATGGTGAACATTACACAGTTGAAAGCGGCGCTGCCGCGCGAGTTGTTGGCATCGGTGGTGGTGTTTCTGGTGGCCCTGCCCTTGTGCATGGGCATCGCGATCGCTTCGGGCATGCCACCGGCCAAAGGCCTGATCACCGGCATCATCGGTGGTGTGGTGGTGGGCTTCCTGGCGGGCTCGCCGCTTCAGGTCAGTGGCCCTGCGGCAGGTTTGGCGGTGCTGGTGTTCGAGCTGGTCCGCCAGCATGGCGTGGCCATGCTCGGGCCGATCCTGTTGCTGGCGGGCCTGTTGCAGTTGCTGGCCGGGCGCCTGCGCCTGGGGTGCTGGTTCCGCGTGACGGCTCCGGCCGTGGTGTACGGGATGCTGGCCGGTATTGGTGTGCTGATCGTGCTGTCGCAGGTGCACGTGATGTTCGATACAGCACCGCAGCCTTCAGGCGTGCAGAACCTGCTGGAGTTTCCTGCCACCCTGGCCTCTGCCCTGCCGCTGGAAAGCGCAGGTTCCGGCTGGCAAGCCGGTGCCCTTGGCCTAGGGACCATCGCCATCATGTGGGGCTGGGAGCGCTTGCGGCCGCAAAAGCTGCGCTTTATTCCTGGTGCCTTGCTTGGCGTGGCGACAATGACGCTGATCAGCATGTGGCTTGTGCTGCCGGTGAACCGTGTGGAGGTCCCGGCGGACCTCTCCCAGGCCATTGACTGGATCCGCCCGGATGACCTGATGAAACTCGCGGACCCTACCCTGCTGGTCGCCGCCTTCGCCCTGGCCTTCATCGCCAGCGCCGAAACCTTGCTGTCAGCCGCCGCCGTCGACCGCATGCACAGCGGCCAGCGTTCGGACTTCGACCGGGAGCTGTCGGCCCAGGGCATCGGCAACATGCTGTGCGGCGTACTCGGCGCCTTGCCGATGACCGGGGTGATCGTGCGCAGCTCGGCCAACGTTCAGGCAGGCGCGCAGACCCGTGCCTCGGCCATTCTGCACGGTTTGTGGCTGCTGGCGTTCGTCGTGGTGTTGAGCAGCGTGCTGCAGCAGATCCCTGTCGCGAGCCTGGCCGGCGTGCTGGTGTACACCGGCATCAAGCTGGTGGACTTCAAGGCGTTTCGCGGCCTGGGCCGTTACGGCCGGATGCCGATGTTCACCTACGCGGCCACCGCGCTGGCGATCATTTTCACCGACCTGCTGACCGGTGTATTGCTGGGCTTCGCGCTCACCTTGCTGAAGCTGGCACTCCAGGCGGCGCGCTTGAAGATCAACCTGGTCAGCCTGGACAAGCCGCGGCACATGGAGTTGCGGCTCAGTGGCGCGGCGACCTTCCTCAAGGTGCCTGCACTGACCCAGGTGCTGGACAAGGTGCCAGCGGGCACGCAGCTGCACGTGCCGCTGGCCAACCTGCACTATATCGACCATTCGGTACTGGAGATGCTTGAGGACTGGGGGCGCGCCCAACGCAGTGCCGGCTCGCGCCTGATCATCGAGCAGCGCGGCTTCAAACGTCGCATCGAGGGGCGTGTGCGTACTGCTGCAGAGTGCTAAGGCTGGTCTTCTTCGACGACGCTGATGGAGGGCGAGCCGGGCCAGGTACCGTACAGGTTGATGGTCCGGCTGCCGCCCACCCACTGGCTCAGAGGCGTAGCCCAATGCTTGGTGATCACCTGGTTATTGCCGAGGTTGACGAACTCGGCCTTGAACTCGAGGTTTCTGGCACCCAGTGGAATGTCGAAGCTATTGGAAAGACCGCCGGAGATTGCGAGCGGACCTTCGGTTTTGCGAGGCTGGCCAGGCAGGTCGTAGGCAATAGACACCTTGGTGATATAGGTGGTGGCGGAGGTGGCTTTGCTGTCCACGGCCAGCCGCAGGCTGCCGATTTTTCGCACCCAGATCGGAATGATCAGTTTGTCAGGGCCGAAGGATGCAAAACTGTAGGCCACAGGCAGTGGCGTGGTTGCTACCTGGCCGTCTTGCGCGGGCAGTGTGTGTGTCTCGACCGAAGTGGCATCGCGGGTGGAGATGAATGTTGCCCCACCTTGGCCGGTAGTGCCGTTTTCACCCAACAAGCTATTAAGGCCACTGGCCGAGCCTGAAAGGGAAAACCTGGCATTTTTGCTCTTCGCTCCCGCATTCACGCCGCTGTCGGCAAGGATGACGCTGGTCACCACGCCGAACCCTTCGGCAATCCTGCCATCGCTCGCCATGCCGACCTTCTGGGCTTGGGCGTACAGCCAGTCGTATTGATCATGAATCACGGCCATGTCGCTCAATCGCTGTTCACCATTGAGTGCAAACTCTGAAGCAATCGACTCTTCTTTGCCGAAGTTCCACTCGAGGGTCAGCTCTGGCTTTACCTGGATGCCGGTGGCTGGGTCCAGCACGGTACCAGCCACATTGGCTTTGGTTTCCTTGCGGGAAACGTCCTTTGAGCTGATAGCCCAGCGGCGCCCTTGCTGGATGTTGGTAATGTCCACATTCGGCAGCGCTTCGCTGACAAGGGTGAAATCGCCGGAGCACGGGTCGATGATGCCGACTGCGCCCGGCTTGATGACCGGATTGAGCGCCCAGTTGCCCCAGAGGGTCGAGCGGCTGCCGCGTAACAGGTCGGTATAGAGCCTGTTCCATTTGATGCTCATTGATTCTTCCTCGCCTGATAAGGGAAATGCCTACCCAAAGGCAGGCGGGAAGAATCTATCCGTGCACGCTTCAGCCGATCAGCGGGAGCCGATTCCCATGGGGCTACTGGCGGACATCAGGCCGGCTGGCCCAACTCGACGCCCAGTTGCCGCGACAGGCAAGGCCAGCGTTTCCATGCTGCGCCGGTTTCGGGGCTGCTCAAGGTATCGCGATAGGCCTCTACCGATTCTGCCGCGAAGCTCTCGTCATTGAGCATTTCATCCACCGAATGGTGCACCACCTCGTCCAGCTGGTTGGCGAACGCCTCGCCGATCAGCTGATGGGCGATCAGGTTGGCCATGGTGGTATCGAAGGGTATCAGCGGCTGCTGGAAATGGCGGATATACAGGTCGTTCACTTCTTCCACCAGGCGGTGCGCCAGGTAGGCCTCATCCAGCAGGCAGTCCACACCGACATGCCCATCCATCACATGCGGCGGCTGCAGGAAGTAGGCTTCGGCAATCTTCAGGACAGGTTTGATCTGCGACTCGATACCGGCTTCGAGCGCCACCGCGTGGGCAGCCTCCAGCAATTCCGGCACCTGGTCGATGTAGGCGCTGACGAAGCGCGCCAAAGTACCCTGGGCGTCCTGCTCAGGCAGTTGGATCGAGGGGTGCAGGTGGGGCAGTTGGGCCTCGAGACGCTCTTTCAGTTGGCCGGTGCGGCGTTCGTGATCGTGGGCTTGGCTGATTTGCTCGCGTACAGCAGCGATGTTCATGACAACTCCAGGGACAAGACGTTTCAAACGGAAGACACTAAATTAGCTCGGTATACAGAATACCTAAGACGCATTTGTTATAAATCCCGCAAACGTGTGCGCTCTTGGCTATATGTTGACGCCACTATTATGCCATGCCCTATCTAGAATGGGCCTTGCGGGGTATTTCGGCATTTCGTGAAGTTCATTTCATGCTCGCCGTTGCGTGCCATTGGTCGCTGTCTATACTCGGGTTGAACGTGATTCGTTGATGAGGCCCGACTGCATTTCGCAGGGGCTCGGTCGTCGAAGCCAGGCAGTCTTGACCGCCGTTCCCTCTTGCCGCAGGCCACGCCTTCGGGACAACAAGAATTAGAAGGGGAACCCGCAATGATGCGACATCCACATGTCTGGATGGGCCTCCTGTTGTGGACGGTTTTCGGTCAGGCCAACGCCGCCTGGACCGTGAACATGGCACCGGGGGCGACGGAAGTCTCCAACGCTGTGTTCGACCTGCACATGACCATTTTCTGGATCTGCGTGATCATCGGCCTGGTGGTGTTCGGTGCGATGTTCTGGTCCATGGTGGTCCACCGGCGCTCCACCGGCCAGCAGGCTGCGCATTTCCACGAGCACACCTGGGTGGAGATCATGTGGACCGTGGTCCCCTTCCTCATCCTGGTGGCCATGGCCATACCGGCCACCAAGACCCTGATCGACATCTACGACGCCAGCGAGTCGGACATCGATATCCAGGTCACCGGTTACCAGTGGAAGTGGCACTACAAATACCTGGGCCAGGACGTGGAGTTCTTCAGCAACCTGGCCACCCCCGCCGACCAGATTCACAACAAGGCACCCAAGGACGAGCATTACCTGCTCGAAGTCGACCAGCCGCTGGTGCTGCCGGTGGGCGCCAAGGTGCGCTTCCTGGTCACCGCTGCCGACGTGATCCATTCCTGGTGGGTGCCCGCCTTCGCGGTCAAGCGTGACGCCATCCCGGGCTTCGTCAACGAAGCCTGGACGCGCATCGAGAAGCCCGGCATCTACCGCGGCCAGTGCACCGAACTGTGCGGCAAGGACCACGGGTTCATGCCGGTGGTGGTCGAGGTCAAGTCCAAGGCTGACTACGACACCTGGCTGGGTGAGCGCAAAGCCGAAGCGGCCAAGCTCAAGGAGCTGACCAGCAAGGAGTGGACCCTCGAAGAGCTGGTGGAGCGCGGTGACAAGGTTTACCACACCACCTGCGTGGCCTGTCACCAGGCCGAGGGCCAGGGGTTGCCGCCGATGTTCCCGGCCCTCAAGGGCTCGAAGATTGCCACCGGGCCGAAGGAAGGCCACCTGGGCATTGTCTTCCACGGCAAGCCCGGCACCGCCATGGCCGCGTTCGGCAAGCAGCTCTCGGAAGTCGACATCGCCGCGGTGGTCACCTACGAGCGCAACGCCTGGGGCAACAACAAGGGTGACATGGTCACGCCGAAGGACGTGCTGGCGCTCAAGCAGGCAGAAGCGCAATGAACCGGGTTACTCGCGGCAGTCAGCAGATTGCAGGAGACAGGACATGAGTGCAGTGATCGACGACCACGCCCACGGCCATGAGCACGCGCATGGCCCAGCGAAGGGCCTGATGCGCTGGGTGCTGACCACCAACCACAAGGACATCGGCACGATGTACCTGTGGTTCAGCTTCATGATGTTCCTGCTCGGCGGCTCGTTCGCCATGGTGATCCGCGCCGAGCTGTTCCAGCCCGGGCTGCAGATCGTCGAGCCGGCGTTCTTCAACCAGATGACCACCATGCACGGCCTGATCATGGTGTTCGGTGCGGTGATGCCGGCCTTCGTCGGCCTGGCCAACTGGATGATCCCGCTGATGATCGGCGCGCCGGACATGGCCCTGCCGCGGATGAACAACTTCAGCTTCTGGTTGCTGCCGGCTGCCTTCCTGCTGCTGGTGTCGACGCTGTTCAGCCCAGGCGGCGGGCCCAACTTCGGCTGGACCTTCTACGCGCCGCTGTCGACCACCTACGCGCCGGCCAGCGTGACCTTCTTCATCTTTGCCATCCACTTGAT
>Ga0207696_1001482_pt1 | contig 12690 bp, 9 predicted proteins | sample KBSS54metaG_FD_184403 | JGI IMG/M metagenome (GOLD analysis project Ga0207696, IMG submission 184403) | Switchgrass rhizosphere microbial communities from Kellogg Biological Station, Michigan, USA - KBS S5-4 metaG (SPAdes) (version 2) | ecosystem: Host-associated > Plants > Roots > Rhizosphere >...
GCAGCATAGTTGGCGCGCAGGGCATCGATCTGCGCGGCGCCGCTTTGGTGCAGCACGACGGGCCGCACATCGGCAGGAATCAGGGCCAGCGCCTGGGGCACGATCTCGTTGAGCGCCTTGGCGCCCAGGCTTCCGCCCACCACCAGCAGGCGCAGCGGACCGCTGCGGCCTGCGAAACGCTGCTCGGGCGCGGGCTGCTCGGTGAAGGCCTGGCGCAGAGGATTGCCGACCCAGCGACCCTTGGGGAACACGTTGGGGAAGGCGGTGAAGATGCGGTGGGAGACGCTGGCCAGCACCTTGTTGGCCATGCCGGCCACGGAGTTCTGCTCATGCAGCACCAGGGGCTTGCCGGCCAGCACGGCCATCATTCCACCGGGGAAGCTGATGTAGCCACCCAGACCGACCACCACGTCGGGCTTGACGCGGCGCACCACGGCCAGCGCCTGCCAGAAGGCACGCAGCAGGCGCATGGGCAAAAAGGCCAGGGTCATGATGCCCTTGCCGCGCACGCCCGAGAACTCAATGGTCTCCAGCGGGAAACCCTGGGCCGGCACGATGCGCGACTCCATGGAGCCGGGCGCGCCCAGCCAGCGCACGTTCCAGCCGCGCTCGCGCAGGGCCTGGGCCACGGCCAGGCCCGGGAAGATATGTCCGCCCGTGCCGCCGGCCATGATCAGGGCCGTGCGCTGGCGTTGCGTGCCTTGGGAGGTGGGCTGCTGTGTCATGCATGCCCTCCCTTCATCAGCAACTTGTTCTCGTAGTCCACCCTTAACACCACCGCTATCGCTATCAGATTCATCAAAATGGCCGAGCCGCCGAAACTCATCAGGGGCAGCGTCAGCCCCTTGGTCGGCAGCGCACCCAGGTTCACGCCCATGTTGATGAAGGCCTGGAAACCCATCCAGATCGCAATGCCCTCGGCCACCAGGCCGGAGAACACCCGGTCCAGCGCAATGGCCTGCCGCCCTATGAGCATGATGCGGCGCGTCAGCCACAGGAAGGTGACGGCGATCAAGAGCACGCCGACCAGGCCGAATTCCTCGCCGATCACGGCCAGCAGGAAGTCGGTGTGCGCCTCGGGCAGCCAGTGCAGCTTCTCGACGCTGCGGCCCAGGCCCACGCCGAAGATCTCGCCGCGACCGATGGCGATCAGCGCATGCGACAGCTGGTAGCCCTTGCCCAGGGCGTGCTTTTCGTCCCAGGGATTGAGGTAGGCAAAGATGCGCTCGCGCCGCCATTCGGAGGTGGCGATGATCAGCACGAAGGCCAGCACCACCAGGGCCGCGATCAGGAAGAACATGCGCGCGTTCACGCCGCCCAGGAACAGGATGCCCATGGCGATCACCACGATCACCATGAAGGCGCCCATGTCGGGCTCGGCCAGCAGCAGCACGCCGACCAGCACCACGGCCAGCCCCATGGGCAGCACGGCGCGGAAGAAGCGCTCCTTGACCTCCATCTTGCGCACCATGTAGTCGGCCGCATAGATGAGCACGGCGAACTTGGCCAGTTCGGACGGCTGGAAATTCATGATGCCCAGCGACAGCCAGCGCCGCGCGCCGTTGACCACGGTGCCCACGTGCGGGATCAGCACGGCCACCAGCAGGACCAGGGACACCAGGAACAGCTTGCGCGCCATGCGCTCCCAGGTGGCCATGGACACTTGGAAGGCCAGCAGCGCGCCGACGAAGGCCATGCCGATGGACATGGCATGGCGCATCAGGAAATGGGTGGGCGCGATCTTGCCGAATCGCGGATTGTCCGGCATGGCGATCGACGCCGAATACACCATGATCAGGCTCCAGGCCAGCAGGCCTATGACCACCCAGATCAGGGCCTGGTCCAGGCCGAGCACGCTGGCCGGCGTCTGCGTGGGCCGGTGGTACTGGGGACCGCCCAGGCGCACGGGCAGCACGTCGATGGCCTTCTCCTGCGCGCCTCCGAACCAGGAGCGCATGCGGCCCAGGACCTGCGATACGGCGGTCATGCAGCACCTCCGAGTTCATGCCCGGCATCCAGCGCCAAGGCGCGCACGGCATCGACGAACTGGTGGGCCCGGTCCTCGTAGTTGCGGAACATGTCCAGGCTGGCACAGGCGGGCGACAGCAGCACGGCATCGCCCTCATGGGCGCGCGAGGCGGCCAGCTCCACGGCGTCGGCCATGGTGGTGGCATCGACCAGGGGCACGCCGCAGTCCTGCAGGGCGGCGCGGATGCGGCCGGCGTCGCGGCCGATCAGCACGGCCGTGCGCACATGGCGCGACACGGGCGCGACCAGCGGAGAGAAATCCTGGCCCTTGCCGTCGCCACCCAGGATGACCACGATGCGGTGGTCAGGTCCCAGGCCTGACAGCGCGGCCACGGTGGCGCCCACGTTCGTGCCCTTGCTGTCGTCGTAGTACTCCACGCCGTTGACGCGGCCAATGGGCTGGACGCGGTGCGGCTCGCCCCGGTATTCACGCAGTCCATAGAGCAGCGGCGCCAGCGTGCAGCCGCCCGCGCTGGCCAGGGCCAGGGCGGACAGGGCGTTGATGGCGTTGTGCCTGCCGCGGATGCGCAGTGCGTCGGCAGGCATGAGGCGCTGGATGTACAGGTCTTCGGCGTTCTTGCCCTTGGCGGTTTCGTCGGCCTCATGGGCGCGCACCAGCCACGTCATGCCGCTGACCACTTCCAGGCCGAAGTCGCCGGGGCGGCGCGGCATGTCGCCGCCGAAGGTGATGTGGGCGCGCTGCTGGGGCTTTTGGCGCTTGCCCGGCGGCACCACGGGCGCCGGCAGCATGCGCATGACCTCGGGATCTTCGCGGTTGAGCACCATGGTGCCGCTGCTGCCGAAGATGCAGGCCTTGGCATCGGCATAGGCGCGCAGGCTGCCGTGCCAGTCCAGATGGTCCTGGGTGATGTTGAGCACGGCGGCGGCCGTGGGCTCGAACATCTGCACGCCATCGAGCTGGAAGCTGGACAGCTCCAGCACCCAGGCCTGGGGCAGCGTTTCGGCATCGATGGCCTGGGTCAGCGTGTCCAGCAGCGTGGGGCCGATATTGCCGGCCACGGCCACGCGCAGGCCCGCATGCTCCAGCAGTTGGCCGGTCAGCGAGGTGACCGTGGTCTTGCCATTGGTCCCGGTGATGCCCAGCACCGTGGGACGGTAGCCATGGGCCGCGGCCAGGGCCTTGAGCGCCATGGCGAAGAGATCGAGTTCGCCGCCCACGGGCAGGCCCTGGGCGCGCGCGGTATCGACCACGGGCGCCACGGCGGCCGGGCTCAGGCCGGGCGAGCGGTAGACCAGGCCCAGGCTCTGGCCGTCCACCAGCTGCGCCGTGAACTCGCCGGGCACGAAGCGCACCTGGGGCAATTCGGTGGACAGTTGCTGCAGCTGGGGCGGTGCCTGGCGCGTATCGGCCACGATGACTTCGGCGCCGCAGCGCACGCACCAGCGTGCCATGGCCAGGCCCGAGGCGCCCAGACCCAGCACGAGCACGCGCTGGCCCTGCAGGTGCTGGACCTGCTCACCGGGCCAGCCGGCAGCCACGGGCGGCAGCACCTGTTCGGATTCAACAGCCTCTTCGGCGGCAAGGGGCGTGACCTCGGCATCGGACGAGTCGGAGATGCTGGGGTCCGCAAAGATCTGGGCCACGAAGGCCGCAGCATCCTTGGCTGCCGTCAGCGTGGCGATGTCGGGCACGGGCTCGGTCAGGGCCACAGGCACCTGCGGCACCGGCGGCACCTCGGCGGCCGGAAGCTCCGCCTCGCCGTCGCCGGCTGGCACGGGAGCCGGTGAATCGTCCAGGACCGGATCCGCAACCACCTGCCCCTCGGGAGCGAGGCCGGGCATTCCGGCCGGCTCCGCCAGCTCGACAAGCTCGGCCGGGGACGCCGGCACAGCGGGCTCGGTGGCCGGCAGTGCGTGGAGGTCGGTCTTGAAGTCTTCGGTGTTCATGCACTCACCTCAGCTTCAGCGTGGACAGGCCCAGCAGGCACAGCAGCATGGTGATGATCCAGAAGCGGATCACGACCTGGGTCTCCTTCCAGCCACTCTTTTCGAAGTGGTGGTGCAGCGGCGCCATCTTGAGCAGGCGGCGTCCCTGGCCGTAGCGTTTCTTGGTGAACTTGAACCAGGTGACCTGCAGCATCACCGACAGCGCCTCCACCACGAAGATGCCGCCCATGATGGCCAGCACGATTTCCTGGCGCACGATGACGGCAATGGTGCCCAGCGAGGCGCCCAGCGCCAGCGCACCCACGTCGCCCATGAACACCTGGGCCGGGTGGGCGTTGAACCAGAGGAAGGCCAGGCCCGCGCCGGCCATGGCCGCGCAGTACACCAGCAGCTCGCCCGAACCCGGGATGTGCGGGAACAGCAGGTACTTGGCGTAGCCGGCATTGCCGGTGACGTAGGCGAAGATGCCCAGGGCCGAGCCCACCATGATCACGGGCATGATGGCCAGGCCGTCCAGCCCGTCGGTCAGGTTCACGGCATTGCTGGCGCCCACGATGACCAGGTAGGTCATGATCACGAAGCCCAGCACGCCCAGCGGGTAGCTGACTTCCTTGAAGAAAGGCACGAGCAGGCCCGCCTTGGGCGGCAGGTCCAGCGCAAAGCCGGACTGCACCCAGGTGACGAACAGCTCGAAGACCTGGGCATTGGAGTTCTCGGAAATGCAGAACACCAGGTACAGCGCGGCCAGCAGGCCGATGACGGACTGCCAGAAATACTTCTCGCCCGAGCGCATGCCTTCGGGGTCCTTGTTGACCACCTTGCGCCAGTCGTCCACCCAGCCGATGGTGCCAAAGCCCAGCGTGACCAGCAGCACGATCCAGACGAAGCGGTTGGACAGGTCGAACCACAGCAGCGTGGAAACGGCAATGGACAGCAGGATCAGCGCCCCGCCCATGGTGGGTGTGCCGCTCTTGGCCAGATGGGTCTCCATGCCGTAGCCGCGCACGGGCTGGCCGATCTTGAGCGAGGTCAGCATGCGGATCAGGCGCGGCCCGGCCAGCAGTCCGATGACCAGGGCCGTGAGCGCGGCCATCACGGCGCGCATCGTGAGGTACTGGAAGACGCGCAGAAAGCCGAACTCGGGGGACAGGCCCTGCAGCCATTGGGACAGCATCAGCAGCATGCGGCCTCCTTCTTGCAACCGTCATCCTTGCCGGCCGCCTCGACCGCCTGAACCACCTGCTCCATCTTCATGAACCTCGAACCCTTGACCAGAATGCTGCCCACCTCGGGCAGTGCGGCACAGGCTGCCTGCTGCAGCGAGGCCATGTCTTCGAAATGCCGCGCACCTGCACCGAATGCGGTGGCGGCGGATGTGCTTTGCGCGCCCAGCGTGAACAGCCGGGCAATGCCCAGGCTGCGCGCCAGCGCGCCAGCCTCGGCATGGAATTGCGGCCCCTGGTCGCCGACCTCGCCCATGTCGCCCAGCACCAGCAGCTGGGGCGCGGGCAGTTCGCGCAGCACCTCGATGGCCGCGGCCACCGAGTCGGGATTGGCGTTGTAGCTGTCGTCGATCACGGTGACCGTGCGGCCCTGCACCGAAACGCCCAGTGCGCGCGAACGGCCCTGCACGGGCTCGAACACGCTCAGGCCGCGTGCAATGTCGGCCAGCGGCACACCGGCTGCCTGGGCGCAGGCCGCAGCGGCCAGTGCATTGCGTACGTTGTGGCGGCCGGCAATGTGCAGGCGCACCGGGGCCTCGCCCTCGGGCGTGACCAGGGTGAACTGCCAGGCATCGCCCAGCCACAGCGCATCGCGCGCATGGACCTGGGCGCCATCGGCAGACTCGCCGAACAGCAGACACTGGCGCGCAGCGGCCAGCTCGCGCCACAGCGGCGTGTAGGTGTCGCCGGCCGGGAACACGGCCACGCCGTCGGCGGGCAGGGACAGCAGCACGCTGCCGTTCTCGCGCGCCACGGCCTCGACCGTGTGCATGAATTCCTGGTGCTCGCGCTGCGCGTTGTTGACCAGGGCCACCGTGGGCTGGCCGATGGCGGCCAGCTCGGCAATCTCGCCGGGATGGTTCATGCCCATCTCCAGCACGGCCACGCGGTGCTGGGCGGTCATGCGCATCAGGCTCAGCGGCAGGCCGATGGAGTTGTTGAAGTTGCCGCGCGTGGCCAGGGCCGCCTCGCCCGCGTGGGCACGCAGGATGGAGGCCACCATCTGCGTGACCGTGGTCTTGCCGTTGCTGCCGGTGACGGCAATCAGCGGCAGCGCAAAGCGCGCGCGCCAGGCCGTGGCCAGCGCACCCAGGGCGGCCAGCGAATCGGGCACCTCGATGCCGGACAGGCCTGCGGCCTCCAGGCCGCCATGGGCCAGGGCTGCGGCAGCGCCGGCCTCGCGGGCCTGGGCCAGGAACTGGTTGGCATCGAAACGCTCGCCCTTCAAGGCGACGAACAGATCCCCGGCCTGCAGCGTGCGGGTGTCGGTGTGCACGCGCGTGAGCACGGTCTGGCCGTTGCCGACCAGCCGTGCCTGGGGGATATGCGACTGGATCAGCTCCAGCGCTTGTTGCAAGGTCATCATGACCGCTTCTTTCCTTCGCGGGCCGCCAGCGCCTTGTGCGCCTCGGCCATGTCGGAGAACGGATGGCGCTGGCCCGCCGTCTCCTGGTAGTCCTCATGTCCCTTGCCGGCGATCAGCACCACGTCGCGTTCGCTGGCGTGCGCAATCGCCTGGGCGATGGCCGCTGCGCGATCGGCCTGGGACTGCAGGTTCTCGCCCGGCTGCATGCCGGCCAGGATCTGGTCGATGATGCGGTCGGGCACTTCGCTGCGCGGGTTGTCGCTGGTGACCAGCACACAGTCGGCATTCTTCTGGGCGGCCTGCCCCATGAGCGGCCGCTTGGTGGCATCGCGGTCGCCGCCGCAGCCGAACACGCACCACAGCCGGCCACGGCGCTGCTCGGCGGCCGGGCGCAGGGCACGCAGGGCCTTGTCCAGCGCATCGGGCGTGTGGGCGTAGTCCACGGCCACCAGCGGCTGGCCGGGCTGGACGATCTGCTGCATGCGGCCGGGCACGGGCTCCAGGTGGGCGCAGGCCGCAACGGCCTGGTCCAGGGTCAGGCCCAGGCAGCGCAGCGCGGCCAGCACGCCCAGCAGGTTGGATACGTTGTACTGGCCCACCATGCGCGTGTGCATGCGCAGGCTGTGGCCGGCCTCGATCACGGTGAAGCTCAGGCCTTCGGCACCCAGCGCAATGTCCTTGGCCTGCAGGCGCGCCGCGCCTTCGATGGAAATGCTCCAGACGTCGAGCGCGGCAGGCTGCTGGCGCGACTGCAGCGTGGCCCACAGGCGTGCGCCATGCGCGTCGTCCACATTGACGACGGCGGCCTGCAGGCCGGGCCAGTCGAACAGCGCGGCCTTGGCATCCCAGTAGGCCTGCATGCTGCCGTGGTAGTCGAGGTGGTCCTGCGTGAAATTGGTGAACAGCGCCACGCGGATGCGCGTGCCGTCCAGCCGGTGCTCGACGATGCCGATGGACGAGGCCTCGATGGCGCAGGCTGCCAGGCCCGCATCGGCGTACTCGCGGAACGCGCGCTGCAGCCGCACCGGGTCGGGCGTGGTCATGCCCGTGGATTCCATGGCGGGCGGGATTCCCACGCCCAGCGTGCCCACCAGGGCGCAGCCGCTGCGTTCCTGCAGCTTCACCTGGGCCAGCGCGTGCGCCAGCCACCAGGCGGTGGTGGTCTTGCCATTGGTGCCGGTCACGGCCAGCACGTCGATCTGGGCGCTGGGATGCTGGAACCACTGGTCGGCGATCAGGCCCGTGGCGGCCTTGAGGCCGGGCAGCGCCGTGATGTGCTCGCCGGAAAAACCGAAGGCTTCGACACCCTGCGCTTCGACCAGGCAGGCCATGGCACCGCGCTCCAGGGCCGAGGCCACATGGGCGCGGCCATCGGTGGCCGCGCCGGGCCAGGCGATGAAGGCGTCGCCGGGCCGGACCTTGCGGCTGTCGGTCTGCAGCGTGCCGCTGCCTTGCAGGCGGGCGGCCAGCCATTGGACAGCCTCGGTGGCCGTGGACAGCACCCGCAGGGCTTGGGAGGAACTCATAGCGAGGGCTCCTCCACGGGGTTGGCGACGATCAAGGGCTTGACTTCCATATCGGGCTGCACGCCCATCAGGCGCAGCGTCTGCTGCACCACTTCGCTGAACACGGGTGCCGCCACGGTGCCGCCGTAGATGGTGCCTGCACTGGGCTCGTCCACCATCACGGCGACGATGATGCGCGGGTTCTCGATGGGCGCCATGCCCGTGAACCAGGCGCGGTACTTGCCGGCGGCATAGCCCTTGCCCTGCTGCTTGCGGGCCGTGCCCGACTTGCCGCCCACCGAGTAGCCGATGGTCTGGGCGCGCTGGCCCGTGCCGCCGGGGCCGGCCGCCAGGGCCAGCATCTTGCGCACCTCGTTGGCCGTGCGCGGAGAGAACACGGGCACGCCCACGGGCGGCTCGTCGGTCTTGACCATGGTGGCCGGGATCACGCGCCCGCCGTTGGCAAAGACGGTGTAGCTGCGCGTCATCTGCAGCAGGCTCGCGGACAGGCCGTAGCCATAGCCCATGGTGGCCTGCTCCACCGGCCTCCAGGTCTTGTAGGGACGCAGGCGACCGCTGGCGGCGCCAGGGAAGGAGATCTGCGGCTTCTGGCCGAAGCCCACGGCCGAAAAGGTTTCCCACATTTCCTTGGCCGGCATCTGCAGCGCGATCTTGGTCGTGCCCACGTTGCTGGACTTCTGGATCACGCCGGCCACGGTGAGCAGGCCGTAGTTGTGGGTGTCGGAAATCGTCGAGCCCGTGACGTTGACACGGCCCGGCGTGGTGTCGATGGGCGTTTCCGGCTTGAAGCGGCCCGACTCCAGCGCCAGGCCGATGGTGATGGGCTTCATGGTCGAGCCGGGCTCGAAGGTGTCGGTGATGGCGCGGTTGCGCAGCTGCTCGCCCGTCAGGTTCTTGCGCTTGTCGGGCACGTAGCTGGGGTAGTTGGCCAGGGCCAGCAATTCGCCGGTGTGCGCATCCATGACCACCACGCTGCCCGCCTTGGCCTTGTGCGCGATGACCTGCTCCTTGAGCTTCTGGTAGGCGAAGTACTGGACCTTGCTGTCCACGGACAGCTGGATGTCGCGGCCGTCCTGAGGCGGCACTTCCTCGCCCACGCCCTCGACCACGCGGCCCAGGCGGTCCTTGATCACGCGGCGCGAGCCGGGCTTGCCGCCGAGCTCCTTGTCGAAGGCCAGCTCCATGCCTTCCTGGCCATGGTCTTCCACATTGGTGAAGCCCACGATGTGGGCGGCCGATTCGCCTTCCGGGTACTGGCGCTTGTATTCCTTGCGCTGGTAGATGCCCTTGATGTTGAGGGCATGGATCTGCTGGCCCACGTCCCAGTCGAGCTGGCGCTTGATCCAGACGAAGGTCTTGTCCTCGTCGGCCAGCTTTTCCATCAGCGCGGGCAGCGGCATCTCCATGAGCGCGGCCAGCTGCTTGAGCTTGGCCTTGACCTCGGGGTCGTCCTGCTCGACATCTTCGGGAATGGCCCAGATGCTGGCGGCCGGCACGCTGGAGGCCAGGATCAGTCCATTGCGGTCCAGCAGGCGGCCACGGTTGGCCGGCAGCTCCAGCGTGCGCGCAAAGCGCACCTGGCCCTGGCGCTGGAAGAAGTCGTTGCCGAACACCTGCACGTAGGCTGCGCGCGCGCCCAGGCCGACAAAGCCCAGGCCCAGCATGGCCACGATCATCTTGCTGCGCCACAGGGGTGTCTTGGACGCCAGCAGGGGGCTGGAGGTGTAGAGCACGCTGCGCGTCATGGAGCCACTCCGGTGCGCGCATCGTCATTGACGTACTGGGCGATGGCCGGCGTGGCCGGCTTCATCTGCAGGCGCTCGCGCGCCATGACCTCGATGCGCTGTGGCGTGGCCTGGGCGCGCTTTTCCACCTGCAGGCGCTGCTGCTCGGTGGCCAGGCGGCGCGATTCGGCCACGGCGCGGTCCAGTTCGGTGAACAGGCGGCGCGATTCGTACTGGTTGTGCACCAGGAAGATGGCGCTGGCCATCACCGCCAGCAGCAGCACGAGGTTCAGGCGCAGCATGCCACGCCCTCCTCTTGCGCCAGACGGTGCATGCGCTTCATGCAGGCACCCCGGTGCGGCGGGCCACGCGCATCACGGCCGAGCGCGAGCGCGCATTGGCGGCGACCTCGGCCTCGCTGGGCTTGATGCGGCCCAGCGCTTCAAGGCGCATGGGCGTGGGCACGGCAAAGGGTGCGCGCCGGTCATAGACTTCCTTGGAGTGCTTGGCGATGAACTGCTTGACGATGCGGTCCTCCAGCGAGTGGAAGCTGATCACCACCAGGCGTCCGCCCGGCGCCAGCACGCGCAGGCTGGCTTCTAGCGCCTGCTCGAGCTCTTCAAGCTCGGCATTGATGAAAATCCGAAGAGCCTGGAATGTGCGTGTAGCTGGGTTCTGCCCAGCCTCGCGGGTCCGGACCGCGCCAGCCACGAGCTCGGCAAGCTCCGCGGTGTTGCGAAGGGGCCCCTGGCTTTCGCGCCGAGCAACAATCGCCTTTGCAATGGGGCCAGCAAACCGTTCTTCGCCGTAGTCACGTATCACCTCCGCAATCTGCTGGGCATCGGCTTCCGCCAGCCAGTCCGCCACGCTCTGGCCGCGCGTGGTGTCCATGCGCATGTCCAGCGGACCCTCGAAGCGGAAGCTGAAGCCACGCTCGGGGTTGTCGATCTGGGGAGAGCTCACGCCCAGGTCCATCAGCACGCCCTGCACGCTGCCGGCCGGCAGCTCGCTGAGGTGGCGAAACCCTTCGTGCCGAATCGAAAAACGCGCATCGGTGATGCGCGCTGCCTCTTCGATCGCGTCCGGGTCCTTGTCGAACGCCAGCAAGGCCCCATCCGGCCCCAGCCGCTGCAGGATGCGCCGGGAATGCCCGCCTCGCCCGAAGGTCGCGTCCACCCATTGCCCGGCAACGGGCTGTGCGGCGCCGTCCAGCAGCGCATCGACGGCCTCGTCGAGCAAAACGGTGATGTGTTGCAACGGCTGATTCAAGAAAACGCCTCTTTCCTAGAAAGCAAAATCCTGGAAGGCCGCAGGCATTTCTTCCTGCATGGCCTTCGCTTCATGTGCCTCATAAGTGGCCTTGTCCCACAGCTCGAAATGGTTACCCATACCCAGCAGCACGACCTCCTTGGTCAGACCCACGGCTTCACGCAGCTCGGGCGACACCAGCACGCGGCCGGTGGCATCCATGTCCACGTCCATGGCGTTACCCAGGAAGATGCGCTTCCACCACTGCGCCGACATGGGCAGCTGCGCGATCCGCTCGCGAAACTGCAGCCACTCCGTGCGCGGGAACAGCATCAGGCAACCGTGGGGATGTTTGGTGAGGGTGACCTGGCCCTGGGCCATGGCCACAAGGGCGTCACGATGCCGGGTCGGCACAGACAGCCGCCCCTTTCCATCGAGATTCAGCGAGGACGCCCCTTGAAACACGGTCAGTCACCCCGGTCGGTTGGAGCCATCGCGTCCCGGAAATCGGGGCACAAAGGCAACTTTCACCACTTAATTGCACTTTTTTGCACTGTAGCAGCAATTTGGTGTTTCACAACCCGGGAATGGACAATTATTTGCAATGAAATCAACAACTTAGAAGCCGAATGCAATGTGAGTGGTGACAAAAATCCCTGGCTTTACAAGTACTTAGAGGACTGACTGCAAGTGATCTCTCAAAGCCTGCACGCAATTGCAACGATTCAATTCGCTGGCGACCGGTTGCAACTCGGGCAACCCTCCTACAAAAAGTGACTGCCCGGCAATGCGGGCAGTCACTTCGGTGGCGGCTGCGCGGCAGCCGGCCCGTTTCAGAGGATGAAGCGCGACAGGTCTTCGTCCTGGCTCAGGGACTGCAGACGCTGGTCCACGTAGGCCGCGTCGATGGAGATGGTCTGGCCGGACAGATTGGCCGCGTCGAAGCTGACCTCGTCCAGCAGGCGCTCGAGCACGGTGGACAGGCGGCGCGCGCCGATGTTCTCGGTGCGCTCATTGACATCGAAGGCGATGCCGGCGAGCCGGGTGATGCCTTCGGGCGTGAATTCCAGCGTGACGCCTTCGGTGGCCAGCAGCGCCTGGTACTGCTTGACCAGGGAGGCATGGGTCTGGGTGAGGATGGCCTCGAAGTCCTGGACCGACAGCGAGTCCAGCTCCACGCGGATCGGGAAGCGCCCCTGCAGCTCGGGGATGAGGTCGCTGGGCTTGGACAGGTGGAAGGCGCCCGAGGCGATGAACAGGATGTGGTCGGTCTTGACCACGCCGTACTTGGTGGAGACGCTGGTGCCTTCGACCAGGGGCAGCAGGTCGCGCTGCACGCCCTGGCGCGAGATGTCGGAGCCGCTGGTTTCCTGGCGCGTGGCCACCTTGTCGATCTCGTCGATGAAGACGATGCCGTTTTGCTCGGCGTTGGCGATGGCGCGGGTGCGCACGTCTTCCTCGTTGACCAGTTTTGCCGCTTCCTCGTCGGTCAGCAGCTTCATGGCCTCGGCAATGCGCAGCTTGCGCGTCTTGCGCTTTTCCTGGCCCATGTGGCTGAACATGCCACGCAGCTGCTCGGCCATCTCTTCCATGCCCTGGGGACCCATGATCTGCACCTGGGGCGGCGCGTCGGCGACATCGATCTCGATTTCCTTGTCGTCGAGCTG
>Ga0207696_1001485_pt1 | contig 12662 bp, 9 predicted proteins | sample KBSS54metaG_FD_184403 | JGI IMG/M metagenome (GOLD analysis project Ga0207696, IMG submission 184403) | Switchgrass rhizosphere microbial communities from Kellogg Biological Station, Michigan, USA - KBS S5-4 metaG (SPAdes) (version 2) | ecosystem: Host-associated > Plants > Roots > Rhizosphere >...
GATGCTGGAACAGATTGTTGCGCCCTTCCGCAAACGGAGCCCAGGCCTCTGGCTGAATGCCACGGCTTTGCATCCACGGCGCGGCATGCAGTTGCTGATGGAACGGGTTCACTTCCACCTGGTTGACGGCGGGAACCACGCTATTAAAAGCGATAAGATCAGCCAGTCGATCAGGCTGGAAGTTACTGACGCCAATGGCGCGGATTTTCCCGGCTTGCTGCAACTCTTCCATCGCACGCCACGCGCCATGCACATCACCGTACGGTTGGTGAATCAGATACAAATCGACGTAATCCATTTGTAGGCGGTTGAGCGAACGTTCGAACTGCGCTTTCGCGCCTTCGTAGTTGGCGTCTTGCAACCATAGTTTGGTGGTGATAAACAACTCTTCACGGGCAATGCCACTGTTTTTTAAAGCATTACCGACTTGCGTTTCGTTCTGATAAGAGGCGGCGGTATCAATCAAACGGTAGCCGGTTTCAATGGCGTCAATAACCGCACGTTCGCATTCTGCGGCCTCTGTCATCTGAAAGACGCCAAAGCCCAGCAGTGGCATTTCGATACCGTTGTTCAATGTGACGGTTTGCATAGCGTTCCCCCTAATCTGTGGTGTGGGAAAAAGCATAACGCAAACAGGTTTATCTGATTAGGCACCCTAATTCGCTAGGGTTTATTAGCAGGATTCATTAATGAATACGAGCGGCGGGATTATTTGCTTTCCGGGACAATCGAGATATGCCCGTTGCGTTCGAGAATGGCGAATTTAATTTCTGCCAGTTGGGTGATTCCGTGATCAACACGGGCTGTTTGTAAAATATCATCACAGGAAATATCGACTTTTTTCATTTTCTCCTGAAACAAATAGCCGCTTTCAACCAAAATGACTGGCGTATTATCAAGAAAATCATCAGCTCCCGGTAAATGTTTCTTTATCAAACCAAACAGCATATCCACCACGATCAAGGTGACAATGGTCAGCATGGCTCCGGTGACGGAAAAGTCATTGCCTAATAACGCTTGTTGCGTGGCCTCGCTAATAATTAATAGCAATATCAAATCAAAGGAGGTCATCTGTAATAGCGTACGGCGGCCAGCAATCTTGAACACCACCATCAATATCAGATAAATGGCCAGCGCCCTTATTACCATATCCATTGTCTGGTTACCTTAGGGATAAATAAATTGTTGGAAAGGGATTTCAGCGCCGTTATCAATCGCGACGGTGCTTTTCATGGCCCCGAATTTCATCGGCGTCAGACTTAACCACAATGTTTGCTTAACGCCAGGTGCTATCGGTTGATATTCCAGAATCATCTCGCCATTCAGGCTGTACATTTTATCCGGCTGCGGCTGCAGCGTATCAATGCGAAAGCCCTCCATAAAATCACCGCCCAGCACAATACGGTTACGTTTCCCAGGCGGGGTAACCGAGGTGATTTTCATGTCCATGTCGCTCATCAGGCGATTGAATTTTTCGTAATCAAGAGTGAGGGAATGGTCGTCGTTCGAACGGGTGGCCTCACTGAGATAGCCGCGTGAAAATAGCCCCGCCAGAGCGGCCGCAACAATCAGCAGCAACAGCACAAAACCGACACGCCGCAGCTGAAATTCAAAGTTCAGCCAGAACGGTTTTTCGGCCACGGGTGAAGATTGTTTGGCGGGCGTTGTTTTCATTTATTGATCCGGCCAATGCAGAGTAAGTGGCTGTTTTGAAGTCTAGTCAACAGCGGCAACACTAGCCAGCCTGGATTATTTACGCAGCGGTACATCCTTCATCAGCAATGACAGGATGAACGCAAACACCACCACTGCCGCAGAAATCAGGTACACCGAATGCAATGCCGAGCCAAAGGCTTGCAGATAATCATTTTGCAGCGCCGCCGGAAGTTCATGCACCGCCTTTGCACCCAGTTGACGGGGCAATTGAGTATCAGGTGGGAGCAATTCGCTCAGTTTGTTTTGCAGCACATTGGTGAAAATTGCGCCGAAGGCCGCCACGCCAATCGAGCCACCAATCTGGCGGAACAGCGTGGTGCTGGAGGTCGCAACACCAATCATTTTTTGCTCCACGCTATTTTGCACCGCCAGCACCAACACCTGCATCACCATGCCCAGACCAAAGCCCAACAACGCGATGTAGAGATAGAGCGTGTGAATAGGTGAGTCGATTTTAAGCGTGCCGAGCAATAACATGGCGATAAACGTCAGCAAGGTGCCAACGATCGGGAAGATGCGATAGCGCCCTATTTTGCTGATGATGCGGCCACTGATAATTGAGGTCAGCATCAGCCCACCCATCAGCGGCAGTAACTGAATCCCGGCTTCGGTCGGCGTGGACGATTTCACCACCTGCAAGTAAAGCGGCAAGAAAGTCATCGAACCAAACAGCGACATGCCGATAATAAAACCAATCAGACAACTCAATAAGAAAGTGCGGTCACGGAACAGGCCGAGGGGAATGATCGGCTCAAATGCCCGCCGCTCCTCATAAATAAAGCCGCCGAGCGTCACCACAAAAAAGGCAAAAATGCACCACAGTTGCGGGTCAGACCACGCCATTACGGTGCCGCCCTGGCTGGTGAACAGGATTAAACAGGTCAGCGAGGCGGCGAGATAACCCGCGCCAAGAAAATCGATTTGGTGGCGAATACGCGCGGTTTGCGGTTTGAGCACCGCGCCAATCACCAGCAGCGCGAAAATACCGAGCGGCAAATTGATGTAGAAAATCCAGCGCCAGGAGAAATGCTCAACCAGGAACCCGCCAATCAGCGGGCCAATTACGGTGGCAAGGCCAAACACCCCGCCAAACAAGCCCTGATATTTGCCGCGATCCGCAGGCGGGATAACATCGCCCACCGCCGCCATAGTGACCACCATCAGCCCGCCGCCACCCAACCCTTGCAAGGCACGCATCAGAATTAACTGCGTCATATTTTGCGCCAGCCCGCATAACGCGGAGCCAAGCAAGAAAATCACGATAGCCGTTTGCAGCACGATCTTGCGCCCCAGCAGATCGCCAAATTTACCGTATAGCGGCACCACAATAGTGGAAGAAAGCAGATAAGCGGTGACCACCCAGGAGAGTTTTTCCAGCCCACCCAGCTCACTGACAATGGTCGGCAAGGCGGTGGAAACGATGGTCTGATCCAGTGCGGCGAGCAGCATGACCAGCATCAGCGCACAGAACAATAAACGAATTGAAGTTGCCTGCTGATGCGTTTCTGCCTGAGGTGTTTCGGTGACTGTCATGTTACCTGTCAGCTTGGGATTAATTAATTTGGTAATTAATGTAGGGTGAATAGTTTCACCCGGTCAATGGATGGCGCACGAAACGCCCCTAAAAACGGCTGTGATAAATCCGAAATCACACCATTGCCCGCCTTGTAGTCTCGGGTCACTGGAGATTCACCGGCCATTTAGCAATTTGTGATCTGGAAATAAATACATTTTCCGCATCAATGATTAAGCTTTTTCCTAATTTACCCATACCAAAAATAATGGATTATGCCAGCGCCAGAAACGGCGTTTCCGCTGCGGCGGCTTCTTCTTAATTTTGGGTTAAACAGCAATGAAAAAAATAATGTTGATGATGGTTGTAGGTATGGCTGGAACATTGGTTGGCTGTAGCACTCCGGCTCAGCGCCAGGCAGAATGCCAGGCTCAGGGAGTCAGCAAAGATGCCTGTTATATGGCCGAGCAAAACAGACAAAACGTAGCCTTAAAGCAGGCGATGGAAAATGCCCACGACGCGGTGAAATAACCCAACGGCTTCGTCATTAATCCAGGCTCGCAGGGGCCTGTTCCTGCTTTCCCCTTCCAAAATACATCCCACATAATTCATTGAATTATGGCGACTTTGTCACAGTCGATTCGCACGAAATGTAAAGTTTAAAAAATGATGCTTTTCTCAGTTTGCTGGCTCTTGTATTCACTCTGAAAGGGAGAGTACATTAGCGCCGGCGAATCGATTCATTAGCCAAAAAAATACAATATGCAGCGGCCATATGGTGAAGTTAATCCCAAAAGTCATGAATGGCGGTTTCATCTTTCTATACTGAATTTTTTAGCAAAATTGCGCGGCAGCACGCGCGGAGCAATGTAACGTGAAATATTTCATGATGGGCTTGTCGTTTATTTTGTTGGTTTGGGTCGGTACGTTTGTGATGATGGTCGAATGATGAAAAACAGGAGCCATTGGCTCCTGTTTTTCATCATTCAACCATTAAACGTTAACCCAATACCCCATCGGCACGGAACATCGCTTTGATGCCACGTACCGCCTGGCGAATACGGTCACGGTTTTCAATCAGCGCAAAGCGCACATGCGTGTCACCGTAATCCCCAAAACCCACGCCTGGCGAAACGCAGACTTTCGCATCCTGAAGCAGTTTTTTGGCAAATTCCAGCGACCCCATTTGTGCATAGTGCTCAGGGATTTTCGCCCACACATACATCGACGCTTTCGGGCATTCCACCATCCAGCCCGCTTCGTGCAAGCCTTTCACTAACACATCACGCCGGCGCTTGTACTGCTCGGCGATATCGCGCACACATTGTTGATCACCTTCTAGTGCCGCAATGGCCGCGACTTGTAGCGGCGTAAATGTGCCGTAGTCGTGGTAACTTTTGATTCTCGCCAGTGCGTTCACCAGCTCTTTATTGCCCACCATAAACCCGATGCGCCATCCCGCCATGTTGTAGCTTTTTGACAGGGTAAAGAATTCAACCGCGACATCGCGAGCGCCAGGGACTTCCATAATTGACGGGGCTTTCCAGCCGTCATAAACGATATCGGCGTAGGCCAAATCATGCACCACCAGCACGTCGTAACGTTTTGCCAATGCCACCACACGTTCGAAAAATTCCAGTTCTACGCACTGCGCGGTTGGGTTCGATGGGAAGCCGAGGATCATCATTTTCGGTTTCGGGTAGCTTTCGCGAATCGCACGTTCCAGTTCGGCGAAGAAATCAACGCCTTCCACCAGCGGCACCGAGCGCACTTGCGCTCCGGCAATGACCGCGCCGTAAATATGAATCGGGTAACTTGGGTTCGGCACCAGCACCGTGTCGCCGTGGTCGAGGGTTGCCAGCATCAGGTGCGCCAGGCCTTCCTTCGAGCCAATGGTGACAATGGCTTCGCTTTCCGGATCAATCTCGACGTCGTAACGATCTTTATACCAGCGCGAAATAGCGCGGCGTAAACGCGGAATACCTCGGGAGGTGGAGTAACCGTGGGTATCTTCACGCTGCGCAACGGTGCAGAGTTTTTCAACGATGTGCGGCGGAGTTGGCCCATCAGGGTTGCCCATGCTGAAATCGATTATATCTTCGCCACGGCGACGCGCCGCCATTTTCAGCTCAGCGGTGATATTAAATACATACGGCGGGAGGCGATCGATACGCGAAAAACGACGTTTTGGACTGGAGTCAGCCATAAATTCCTCAGATTAACGTTAGCGCCCGGACCGTCCGAGCGACGCTGCCACGCGATGTGGCTTGTTTAGAAAATAGCCTGAATAAAAATCATCTGTCGAGAGGGAAAGAGAAATATTTTTATCCCACCAAAAAGAGGATGCTTCATTCGAAGCTTATCCCTATTTTATTTGATGCAAGTGGATTACATTAACCATGTCGCAACAATCCAATAACCTTCTTTAAAAGACGTGGAGTATCACCATGACCCTACAGATTGATGACTTACCGCGTGCAATCCGTGAGATAAAACAAAAACTTCGCCACGAACTGCCAAATTACCAAACCGCTTTTGAGCAACTCGAAGGTGATATGAAGCGCCAGATCGACGAGATCCGCGCTGAGCTGGCGCGTGGGGAAAACCCAGTGCCACAAATTAATGCTGACGATATCGTGAATCATCGCGTTAGCGAGCAGCAAAAAGCACTTATTCGCCAGCGGGGTTGTTGCACCGTGAAAGGGGTATTCCCGCAATATCAGGCGCAAGCCTGGAATGAGGAAGTCGGGAATTATCTGGAGCGCAATAACTTTGTCGAGAAACTGAAGAACGCTGCAGAAGATAACTATTTCGGCACACTTGCCGCCAGTAAGCCGCAAATTTACGGCATCTACTGGTCGAAGCCGCAGGTTGAAGCGCGCCAACATGCCCGCATGAAAGCGGTGCAGGTGTTTCTGAATAATTTATGGGAAACCGAAAGCAACGGTAAGCAGCATTTCGACCCGGACCGTGTGGTGAGCTATGCCGACCGTACCCGCCGCCGCCCGCCGCGTTCCAACTCTTTGGGCCTATCTCCACATGTGGATGGCGGTTCAGTTGAACGCTGGCTGGATGAGAATTTCCGCCATGTTTATCGCCATGTGTTTTCTGGTGAATGGCAGAAATACAGCCCGTTTGCTGCTGAAGGGCGTACCGAAGTGCGTGAATTCCCATCGCCAGCGGTGTGTTCGATGTTCCGTACTTTCCAGGGCTGGACGGCGCTTAGCCCGCAGCGTAAACATGGTGGAACGCTGACCTTGTTGCCGGTAGCGAATGCGATGGCCTACATTTTACTGCGCGCTTTGCAGGATGATGTGCCGGAAGAATCGCTGTGCGAAGCGAAGCCTGGCCGCGCACTTTCTATTAACGAGCAGTGGCATCCCCTTTTATTAACAGGGATTTCCTCAATTCCGGATATGGAAGCGGGCGATACGGTTTTCTGGCACTGCGATGTGATCCATGCTGTTGAAAATGAACACCTTGGTGAATTTGATAGCAACGTGATGTATATCGCCGCCGCACCATGGTGTGAGAAGAACGCCGCTTACCTTGAGCGCCAGTGGTCATCCTTTGTTGAAGGTAAATCGCCACCTGATTTTGCCGCCGATGATTTCGAGGTTGATTTCACCGGACGTGCGATGCCAGCGGATATGACAGCCGCCGGGCGCGAGCAGTTAGGTGGGAAGTAATCCCCTCACCCTACCCCTCTCCCCAGGGGGGTGTCTCTTAGTCACAACTCGCCCTGGCAATTTTGTCAGGGTCAGATCTGTTAGCCTCGCAGGTTTTCCGTTCACCCGTGCGTTCAGTTATCTCTTTAATTCCCGCAAACGGTGAACGTATCAAGGGGTTAACGCCAACCCCTTGATAATCCAGGCGCCCGGCAAATAAATCGCCGCTAAAGCGGTAAACACCGTTTTTCACCCAACATTCGGGGTCGTTCGCGATTCGTTCCCGACGATCGCTCTCTCACGTGGCTCCCGGCCACGTGACCCCGACTGAAGGGTGAAAAACGGTGCGATTGAAGCCGGGAACAAGGTCAAAACCGCTCTGGCCTTTGACTTTGAATTTCGGGTCCGGCTTAAATCGCCTCCATTTTGACTCCAGGTGGCAGGGTCCAGCCGTCGGGAACGGCTGGAGGGCGCGATCGTCGGGAACGAATCGCAACCGACCCTGACACGGAGGCAAAATGGAGGTTTACCGCTTGCGGCGATTTATTTGCCGGGAGTCAGGGTTCTTAGGGTGGCGACGGTGGCCACCCTAAGACGTTCACCGGTTCGGTAGCGACATAAACACGCTGTCGCCTGGTGAACGGAACCGTCTCCGAATCGGCAGGAACCGCCTTTCAAAGATGTGACTAAGAGACAGCCCCAGGGAGAGGGAACTGAACGGTTTTCTTTCCCCTTCTCCTGGGGAAGAAGCCGGGATGAGGGCAACCATGTCCCAAAAATCCACGTTTCTGGTAACCACTCAGTAATTTCCTTATCATTGCCCTTCCATTCCTGGTCACGCGAGTTACCCGTGCACGAAATTTTTAATATGCTGCTGGCGGTGTTTGACCGAGCGGCGCTGATGCTTATTTGCCTGTTCTTTTTAATCCGCATCCGCCTGTTCCGCGAGTTGTTGCATAAGAACGCCCACACGCCGAAAGAGTTACTGGCCGTCACCGCTATTTTCTCGATGTTTGCCCTGTTCAGCACCTGGTCCGGCGTGCATGTTGAAGGTTCGCTGGTTAACGTGCGGATTATCGCCGTGATGGCGGGCGGGATCTTATTTGGGCCGTGGGTCGGTATTATTACCGGTATTATCGCCGGGCTTCATCGTTATCTGATTGATATCGGTGGGATTACCGCCGTTCCTTGCCTGATAACCAGTATTGTCGCCGGTTGTATTGCCGGTTGGATAAACCGCAAAATACCGAAAGCTCAGCATTGGCGGGTGGGGATTATTGCCGGGATGTTGTGCGAAACCATGACCATGGTTTTAGTGGTGCTGTGGGCGCCGTCTGTTTCACTGGGCATCGATATTGTGTCGAAAATCGGTATTCCGATGATTGTCGGCACCGTTTCCATCGGCTTTATTGTGTTGCTGGTGCAAAGTGTTGAAGGTGAGAAAGAGGCCAGTGCCGCGCGTCAGGCCAAGCTGGCGCTGGATATTGCCAATAAAACGCTGCCGTTGTTCCGCAAGGTGAACAGCGAATCACTGCGCCAGGTTTGTAATATTATCCGCGAGGATATTAACGCCGACGCGGTAGCCATTACCGATAAAGAGAAAGTGTTAGCCTACGTGGGTTTTGGGGAAAGCAATTATAAACAGAATGATAACGGGATTAGCCCCCGCACCCAACTGGCGCTGCGCGAAGGAAAAATCATTATCCGTAACGATGATGAGGCTTATCGCACCCCGGAAATTCACTCGCTGATTATTATTCCGTTATGGGAAAAAGGTGTCGTCACCGGCACGCTGAAAATCTATTACCGCCATGCTCATCAAATTACCTCTACTTTGCAGGAGATGGCAGTCGGGCTTTCGCAGATTATTTCCACCCAACTGGAAGTTTCCCGTGCCGAGCAGTTGCGCGAAATGGCAAATAAAGCCGAACTACGCGCGCTGCAAAGCAAAATTAACCCTCATTTTCTGTTCAATGCCCTGAACGCGATATCCTCGTCTATTCGCATGAATCCCGATACCGCACGCCAGTTGATTTATAACTTGTCGCGCTATTTGCGCTACAACATTGAATTAAAAGACGATGAACAGATCGATATTAAAAGAGAGCTGTATCAGATAAAGGATTACATCGCCATTGAGCAGGCACGTTTTGGCGACAAGCTGACGGTGATTTATCACATTGATGAAGAGGTGAATTGCCTGATCCCCAGCCTGCTGATCCAACCGCTGGTTGAGAATGCGATTGTCCACGGGATACAGCCATGTAAAGGCAAAGGCGTGGTGACCATCAGCGTTGAGGAGAGCGGTAATCGCGTGCGAATTGCGGTGCGCGACACCGGTAACGGTATTGATCCGCTGGTGATTGAACGCGTGGAGGCCAACGAAATGCCGGGCAATAAAATCGGCCTGTTGAATGTGCATCACCGCGTAAAATTACTCTACGGTGAAGGCCTGCATATTCGTCGCCTTGAGCCAGGCACTGAGATTGCATTTTATGTGCCTCACGCCGCCAGTACCGTTCCACCTTTATTGCCGCAACAAGGAGGTAATCTATGAAAGTCCTCATCGTAGAAGATGAAGTCCTGGCTCAGCAGGAGCTTAACTGGCTTATCAAAGAGCACAGCCAGATGGAAGTGGTGGGCACCTTTGATGACGGCATGGATGTGCTGCGTTATCTGCAACATCATGAAGTTGATGCTATTTTTCTCGACATCAACATCCCCTCTTTAGATGGCGTGTTGCTGGCGCAAAACATCAGTAAGTTTGCCCATAAGCCGTTTATTGTGTTTATCACCGCCTGGAAAGAACATGCAGTGGAGGCGTTTGAGCTGGAGGCTTTCGACTACATTCTCAAGCCGTATCAAGAGTCGCGCATTATTGGGATGCTGCAAAAACTGGAAGCCGCTTTCCAGCAACAAAACGCCCCTGCCGCTGCTAACACCCCGGGGCGTGAAGCGTTGACGGTTAATTTGGTGAAAGATGAGCGGATTATCGTTACCGATGTTAACGATATTTATTACGCCGAAGCGCACGAGAAAATGACCTTTGTGTACACGCGACGTGAAGCGTATGTCATGTCGATGAACATCACTGAGTTTTGTCATCGCCTGCCGGAAAGCCATTTCTTCCGTTGCCATCGCTCATATTGCGTTAACCTGAGTAAAATCCGTGAGATAGAACCGTGGTTTAACAATACCTATATTTTGCGTTTGCAGGATTTGGAATTTCAGGTGCCGGTGAGTCGTAGCAAAGTGAAAGAGTTTCGCCAGTTGATGCGTTTGTAAAACGGGCGCAAGAATTTGCGCCCGATGGGATTACAGAACCTGCCCCAGCGTTTGGCGCAAATGCGCGCCAGCGCCCAGCAATCCTGGTTGATCGTGAACAATCAAATACACCGGAATGTTGTGCACGTATTCTTTGAAACGCCCTTTGTCTTCAAAACCGCCACGGAAACCGGAAGCTTTAAAGAATTCGAGGAAACGTGGCACGATACCGCCCGCAATGTACACGCCGCCAAACGTCCCAAGGTTTAACGCAAGGTTACCGCCAAAGCGCCCGAGGATGACGCAGAACAGCGACAAGGCACGACGGCAGTCGGTGCACGTGTCTTCAACAGCCTTTTCGGTAATGTCTTTCGGTTTATAGTTTTCTGGTTCACGCCCGTCTGATTTAACAATCGCGCGATACAAATTCACTAAACCGGGGCCAGAAAGCACACGTTCTGCAGAAACGTGGCCGATTTCGGTACGCAGTTCTTCGAGGATAATCCCCTCTTCTTCGCTGTTTGGCGCAAAGTCGACGTGACCGCCTTCACCCGGCAGGCTCACCCAGCGTTTATCGACGTGAACAAGATGTGCGACGCCAAGCCCGGTGCCAGCACCATAAACCGCAATCGGTTTGCCTTCGACTGGCTCATCGCCACCAAACTTGATCAGGTGCTCTTTTTTGAGCGCCGGAATAGCCATGGAAACGGCGGTAAAGTCGTTGATAATCTCCAGATGTTCAAAGCCGAGGTTCTTTTTCATCTCGGCGGTAGAGAATGCCCAGGTATGGTTGGTCATTGCCACCCAATCGCCAGTAATCGGGCATGCAATGGCGATACAACCGTCAGTCACGGCGACATTGTGCTCTTTGAGATAATGCGCCACCACCGCTTCCAGGCTTGGGAAATCGAGGCCCGAATAGGTTTTTGCCTGGGTGATGTCACCATTTTCAACGTTGCACAGTGCCAGACGCGCATTGGTGCCGCCTACATCTCCCACCAAAGCATATTTTGTCATTCTTTCACTGCTCCGCTAAAGTCAAAATAAGATCTGGCATCACTGTAAAATTAGCTAGCCTAAACAACAACGACCAGATGAGAAGTGCCTTGGGATTATCGATCTTCGTCACAGATTAGCTTGAGCGTTTCAGCCCGTATTGCACAGTGGCTTAAAACTAATCAGGCAGAGGGTTTGCCGCGACGATTTGCGCTGAATAAATTTAGAGTAAGGAAAATTTATGCTCCATCCGCGAGCCAGAACCATGCTGGTTCTTTCTGTCCCAGCGTTAATCATTGGGGTTTGTTCCAGTCTGGTATTGATTGTAGTGATGAAAGTCGCTGCGGTTTTGCAAAAATACCTGTGGGTTACCCTGCCCGCCAATTTCGACCTCAATATGAACTCCCCGATGTGGATTCTTTTGATGCTGACCGTCACCGGCATCGCGGTTGGGTTGGTGGTGCGCTATATGCCAGGCCACGCGGGCCCCGATCCGGCAACAGAGCCGTTGATTGGCTCGCCGGTACCGGTGATGGTGCTACCAGGTCTGATTATTGCGCTGCTGCTGGGGCTTGCCGGTGGGGTTAGCCTCGGGCCGGAACACCCTATTATGTCGGTGAATATTGCGCTGGCGGTGGCGATTGGTGCGCGTTTATTGCCTAAAGTCGCCGCGCTCGACTGGACTATTCTCGCCGCAGCAGGAACCATCGGTGCGCTATTTGGTACGCCAGTTGCGGCAGCGTTAGTGTTTTCGCAAACGCTGAACAGCAGCAACGATGTACCGTTGTGGGACCGGCTTTTCGCCCCGCTGATGGCCGCCGCTGCCGGAGCCATGACCACCGATTTGTTCTTCCAGCCTGATTTCTCGATACCGGTGCTGCAATATACGGAATTGCGCGTGGTGGATATCTTCAGTGGAGCCGTGGTAGCGACTATCGCGATTGCATTGGGGATGGTCGCCGTCTGGTGTTTGCCGCGTGCGCATCGCATGATTCACCAGCTCAAACACCCGGTGTTTATTCTTGGCACCGGCGGTTTTCTGTTAGGGGTATTAGGGCTGATTGGCGGCGAAGTCACACTGTTCAAGGGGCTGGATGAAATGCGCCAGCTGACCGCCGGGAGTTTTTCCGTGGCCACCCTGTTCATGTTTGTGGTGGTAAAACTGGCCGCGCTGGTGGTTGCCTCAGCCTGCGGATTCCGTGGCGGACGGATTTTCCCGGTGGTGTTTGTCGGGGTTGCGCTGGGGATGATGCTCCATCAGCATGTCGAAGCGGTTCCGGCAGCAATTACCCTGTCATGTGCCGTCCTTGGCCTGGTGTTGGTGGTCACGCGTGACGGCTGGCTTAGCCTGTTTATGGCAATGGCAATCGTGCCAGATATCAAGTTGCTGCCGCTGCTGTGCATCGTGATGTTACCCGCCTGGCTGCTGCTGGCGGGTAAACCGGTGATGATGGCCGAGAAACCAAAAGTGTAGCTCTGCGTTACCTGTTTTGTCGGATGACGCT
>Ga0207696_1001490_pt1 | contig 12597 bp, 11 predicted proteins | sample KBSS54metaG_FD_184403 | JGI IMG/M metagenome (GOLD analysis project Ga0207696, IMG submission 184403) | Switchgrass rhizosphere microbial communities from Kellogg Biological Station, Michigan, USA - KBS S5-4 metaG (SPAdes) (version 2) | ecosystem: Host-associated > Plants > Roots > Rhizosphere >...
GAGCTTATGAAAAGTATCTTTTATGGAATGATTTGGATTCCATATATGTTAGTTTCTAAAAGAGTAAAAGCAACTTTTGTAGAGAAATAAAGATTTTATAAAACCTACTCTGATTAATATAAAAAAAGCCCGACATCCTGTCGGGCTTTTTCGTATTTGGTTGCTAGATATGACTCCTGTCGTATCTCACACTCCTGGTGTATGAACCTATTATTGTTGTTTTGTGTTCCGGAACATCCTGTTCCTGTATGAACTCATCATAGGAAAAAAGCAGGATGTCGCCAATCCGCAAAATCCCTAAAAGTTTGTAAGATAAATCGTACAAATAACATTTTTTGCATTTATGCCATCATCATCGGGCGAAATGGACAATTGACAATCAGTCTAACTGGGTTATATTCCTGTTTAATATCTATACGATTATAGGAATACAATCATGGTAACAGCTGGCGAAAAACCCGGAACAGGCTTCTATTTCTGCGCTCAATGTGGCCAGAGAGTGTTTCTAGAAATTAATACAGATCGTTTACCGCCGTGCACGAAATGCTATTGCACTGAGTTTAAACGTTAAGAATGAAATAATATTTGCGTTCGCATTTAACAAAAAGCCCTGTCACCCGATGGGGCTTTTTGTTAATTTAAAAATAAGACTTACATAACAAGACCCGTGATGGGCATGAAAAAGGAAACCGTTATGGAAACAATATTGGGTTTATGTATTGGTGTGGGCCTGAGCGCTGCCTGCGGTTTTCGCGTGTTTGTGCCGCTATTGGTCATGAGCATTGCAACCATGATGGGATGGTTTGAGCCATCAAAAGGTTTTGAGTGGTTAGCCATGCCATCGGTTTGTTTGGCTTTAGGTGTGGCAACGATGTGCGAAGTTGCAGCCTACTATATTCCTTGGGTCGATAATGCCTTAGACACAGTCGCGACCCCTGCGGCCATGATCGCGGGTACGTTAGCGACGATGGCGGTGAGTAGTGGAGAAATGTCTCAGTTCGCGGGTTGGGCGGCAGCCATTATTGTGGGCGGTGGCACGGCAGGTGTGGTGCAAATGAGTACCGTTGCTGCACGCGGGGTTTCAACTGCAACCACGGGTGGCTTGGGTAATTTTGTCGTTGCGACAGGAGAGTGGATTGGGGCAATCTTACTTTCGGTTTCAGCTTTGCTAGTTCCCGCGCTTGTTGCAATAGTGGTGCTGATAGCGGTTATTTGGGCAGTCCGTTGGATTCGCCATAAAAAGCAAGAACAGGCGCATAGCCCGCTATAGGTTAGTGTAAATATCATTTTTAAATGACCATAAAAAAAGCCCAACGTCCTGTTGGGCTTTTTCGTATTTGGGTACTAGATATGACTCCTGTCGTATCTCACGCTCCTAGTGCATGAACCTATTATTGTTGTTTTATGTTCTGGAACATCCTGTTCCTGTATGAACTCATCATAGGAAAAAAGCAGGGAGTCGCCAATCCGCAAAATCCCTAAAAGCTTGTAGGCTAAAACGTACAAAACAAAAGTATCGTTATTCTTATATAAAAGGATTTTCAGTTTCCCAAGGCTTGCTGCTAAAAATGATCTGCCCATTTTCAACACAAAGAATCCACGTATAAAAATACTCTTCTCCTAATCCTCGACATTCAAAATTTGCATTTGGAAATAGAGCGGTAATTTTTTCTATTATTATTTCGCAATAAATAGGGTCAATATTAAGGTCAGCCTGTCCATTAGCAAAGGCACTCACTAAGTCATTATAGAGATCCTCATGAGTTGCACCTTCAGCTAACATATTTAATATTTCTAGAATTTTTTGCTTTTCAGTAGATAAATCAATCGTGTCAAAATCTGTATAACGGACTTGTAGTTCTGTATAAAAACTCATTTTTTATTAGCTCTATGATATTAATGATAAAAAATACTACTTAGTAAACATGACTTTATCGTTAAAAACGAGCTGAGTATAGAAATATCTAAACTATAAGAGTTCAAATTTCTTAAAAATATTCTTCTTTAGGCCTCTGTGCCACAACAGGCTTTAATCTTTTGCGCTGATTTAAAGTAAGAAACCATTGCAACACAGAGATAGAGGGGCCAAGCCAAACGCTTAACCCATACTACTTTTGTCACACCGTTGCATCACGCTGAAAAAAGTAGGGGCAAAGTCCCGTGGGAGAACAGGACTTTGCAAACTGACATGTTCTAGGCGCTGCATCAGCTTAGGTGAGTAAGCTTGTTCAAGTCGCTGGTAAATACATTCACAACTGGTTTTGCTGTGTCCACCCGACAGGCAAATTTTTTCAAAATCCTGTTGGGTGTGTAAGTTACAGCCCGAAATACTCAAGCTGCCTAGAACGAAACTTAAAGCCAAAATAGGTTTATAAATTGTCATATTATTCTCATAATGATTTATATCTATGAGTAGAATAAAAATATAATTAATTTTAAAGTTTAAAATAATTTTTAGGTAATAATTAATCCTTCCATAAAATAATTTAAGTTTTAAAATAAAAATAATTTATAAATTTAAAAAATAGGGTGCAGAAAACCCAGATTTTAAATAAATAAAATAGTTAAATTAGAGAGGAAATAAGTTTGAAAAGTATCATGGTCAACTCCTTAAAAAATGGAGTCCTACCACCAGATTACCGCGAATTAATTTATGGTGGTAGAACGAAAGGGGGTTGACAGACTGGACTCGTAGAACCAGCACGCACGGGGCGTCCCCCTCCCGTCCTACCGCAAAGAAAAGGGGACGCAAGGGTCTAACGAATTATAGTAGAACTATAATCCGCTACGAGTTACGGTCTGTCAAAACCGTCTGGCAAATGTAGGCCAGCAACGAGATAATAATCGGTGATTTTAATTACGTCAATTTAATATTTAAAATATTTTTGATTTAATAATAAAACTAAATATACTTTAAAATAAAAATATTATTATTAACTTTTTATTTATATTTGATTAGAAAAAATAATAAATATAGATATATTTTGCCAGTTCTAAAAAAGAACTTGACTGATAAGATTTATTTTCATTATTTTTATCGAGATAAAAATGGAACGTGTTGTAATCACGGGTATGGGAATAAATTCTTGTATCGGAAATACATTAGAAGAAGTCACTAATTCCTTAAAAGCAGGCCGCTCAGGTATTCGCTATAACGATATTTATGCCAACTTAAATTTCCGAAGTCGCGTCAGTGCTACGGCAGAAATGAATTTTGAAAATATCGATCCAGAGTTAAAAAAACACATGGGCGTTTGTGCCATGTATGCCTATAACTCTGCGGTTGATGCCGTACGACATGCCGAGCTCGATATGAGTGATATTGCCAATAACGCTAAATATGGAATTATTGGGGGAACAGGCGGATCTTCGACAGCTTCAATTGTTGAGATGCTTTACACCTTAAAAGACCAAGGGGCAGGCGATGTATCTCCTTATTTAGCTTCACGTTATCTTACAAATACCATTAGTTCTAACCTTTCAAATGCTTTCAATCTAAAAGGTATTTCTCAATCAATTGCCAGTGCATGTGCAACTTCGGCAGATGCAATTGGCTATGCATTTCACCTCATTGCTTCTGGCAAACAAGACCTCATGTTGGCAGGCGGTGGCGAAGAAGACCATTGGTCTCAAACGGCAATATTCGATGCGATGGGCGCCTTATGCTCTAAATATAACGATGCGCCTGAAACAGCTTCCCGCCCATATTCAAAAGATAACGATGGCTTTGTAATCGCTGGCGGCGGTGGCATGGTGGTTTTGGAATCTTTACGCCATGCCCAAAAGCGTGGAGCAAAAATTTTGGCAGAGGTGGTTGCCTATGCTGCCAATAGCGACGGTGCCGATATGGTTGCACCAAGTGGTGAAGGAGCAACACGGTGTATTAAACTGGCATTAGAAGAAGCTAAGCAAAACGGCTCTGAAACTGTCGATTATATAAATACGCATGGTACTTCAACGCCAGCAGGAGACATTCCAGAACTATTAGCCATAGAAAGAGCTTTTGGTAGCGAAAAAGTACCGCCTCTCAGTTCGACCAAGTCTATGACTGGGCATAGTTTAGGGGCAGCAGGCGTACATGAGGCTATTTATTCTATTTTAATGCTACAAAATAACTTTATTGCACCGAGTATTAACATTACCGAACTGCGAGAAGAAGCTAAAAAGTTCGATATCGTTCAAACGAGCAGAGAAACTGAACTAAAAACAGTCATGAGTAATAGCTTTGGTTTTGGTGGCGTAAATACATGTCTCGTTTTTAGAAAATGGGAAGGGTAATTTAAGGTCAGAAATATATGTGGACCTTATAAAAAGAATAAAATAGGTCATACATACACTTTTATAAGTGATAGAAATTTATAGTTAAATTAGTTTATATTTACTTTCTTTAAATAAAAAATTAATAGAATTATGAAAAAGCTTTTGGTTTTAGTCATGGCTGTCTTAAGTTCACAAGTTGGTTGTGCTCAAAAAACTGAGAATAAAACAGAAATGAGTATTCAAAATTCCAACTCTATTATTATTCAACAATTAGAAAAATTTAAAACTCAAGATCATTTTGTTGGAGATGGACAGCTATATACAGGGGTTCAAAATCCTGCATTACGTATGAGTTTGAATCAAAAAGTAGCGGATGCTGCACAAGCTTTTATTGCTCTCTATCAACAAAAGAATGAGCCAACTAAGGCAGAACTTTTACATGTTCTTGCTCATGGAATCAGCCAAATCGATCCTGATAAGCTTGATACAGAAGATCGAGAACAAGTGGCAACTACATTTGAAAGTTTTCTAGATATTGTAGGTCTAGAAAGTTCGGAAGGTATTTTAAATAAATGGGTATACGGTGAAGAAATTAGTGAGTTATTAGAGTTAGATAAACATTAAGTTTTGATTCTTTATTCTAAACTTTTAAGCATTTCTTTCGCATCTGCATCGCCTGTATTGGCAGCTTGCTTAAACCATTTCTTTGCCAGTTGTAGGTTTTTCGGCGTGCCTTCACCATTTAAATACATTTGTGCCAAGTTGTACTGGGCATCGCTTTCGCCATGCTCAGCCGCTTTGGTGTACCACTTAAGCGCTTGCTCATCACTTTGGGTTACGCCGTGACCTTTTTTATATAGATGAGCTAAATTATATTCTGCGGGTGGGTAGCCTTGCTCGGCAGCACGACTAAACCATTCAAACGCCTGCACATAATTTTGCGCAGTTCCTTCACCTCTGTCATATAACACCCCTAAGTTATATTGTGCTTTCGCATGACCCTTGGCCGCAGCCTTAGTGAAATAATCAAAAGCGCGCTTGGCATCTTTTTCAGCACCCGTGCCTGTGTAATACAGCATTCCTAAACTATATTTTGCCCCCACGCTTCCATTTTGGTCAGCCGCAGTTAGCCATTTAAACGCTTGTTCATAATTTTTAACAACGCCTTGTTCGCCACTTAAAAGCATCATCCCCAAATGATATTGAGCAACAGCTTGCCCTTGTTCTGCACGATATTGAATATCAGCCACACTCGGTTCCGCAAATGCTGAAGAATGAAGTGAGAAAATCACGCTAAATATATAAAAAGCAGACTTTTTTATTTTCATATCTCATCCTGAATTTTATTAATTTGAGTATTTATTTTCTTTAATATCTATTTGAATACAAAGAAAAAATATTAAATGCATCTTGGTGATTTATAGCGCTTTAAAATGATCTGATTTTACGGATTAAATACCTATTTAATAACAAATTAACCTAAAACAGCATATTTAGACTAGTTACATTTTGAAAATGAGTATAGATAGACAGATTAGTCTTTTTTTAATTAAAATGCGGGCTAAATATAAGTTTGATTGATAATAAAAATGCAGATGAGTGTGTCGAGTATATTGGAACGTTTAGGCCTTGTTTCACAAAATCGTGCTGTTCATATCCAATTCTCAAATCAGTCTTTAAATCAGCAAGTCTTCTTACAGCGTATTGAAGGCGAACATACGCTCAACCAAGGTAGCGTTGCTGAGTTACTGTGTCTGTCGACGAACGCACATATTGCATTAAAACAATTTATTGGCTGTCAGGTTGCCGTCGATCAGGTGACTGACATGGGCCAGTTCTTTAGAACGACAGGTATTATTACCGAAGCGAGCCAAGGGCAAAGCGACGGCTCACTCACCATTTATAATCTCACCTTAAAAGACCCAACTGCACTTTGGCATAAACGCCGTAATAGCCGCGTGTTTATGAACAAAAGCGTGCGAGATATTAGCGAAATTCTATTTAAGGAATGGCAAAGCAAAAGCCCGTTATTTGCATCAAGCCTAACGCTCGACACAGCAGGCTTAACTAAAGACTACGATGTGCGTCCATTTGTGATGCAGTCAAACGAAAGCGATTATGACTTTTTAACTCGTTTATGGCGCAGTGAAGGCATTAACTGGCTAGTCGATGAATCACAGCTTTTGGTCGCCGACCCGAGTGCGTCCATTCAGCCACAAGTGCTACGCTTAATTGACGATAACCAAAATTATCAGGCCCTTGAACGTCGTAGCCTACGCTACCAGCGTAGCAGTGCCACAGAACAGTTCGATACCATTACCCAAGTCAAAGCTGAGCGCCGCTTACAGCCAACGTCTGTTCATGTGCAACGTTGGCAAGCTGATGCCCTACAACAAGAAGAAGGTAGCGGTAGCGTACAGGGCACCCAGCAGCACAGTGAGCACTATGACAATGCTAGCCTAAACCTTGAAGATGCATGGCATGTTAGCCCCGCGTGGATGCAGGACTTAAATGGTGAAGACCAAGCCACGGCTTCAGGCAATAGCCAGATTGAACAGCTTAACCAGCATATTAATGCTTATCATCACCTGAGTTCTAAACAGTTTACCGTTTCAGGTAATGTCCGTGATGCACAGGTGGGTTACTGGTTTGAACTCAATGACCACCCAGAACTTGAGCGCCATGATAGTGCCGATAAAGGGTTCTTAATCTTAAGCAAACACTACTATAACCAGAATAATTTACCGAAAGAGTTACAACAGCAACTTGAGCGCCTATTACCAAAAGATAAGCTCAAGGCAGCCCAACTCGACACGCAAAACCCTGAGCAACGCCACTTTGCTGAGCTGAATGTCGTCCGACGCAACATTAAAGCTGTGCCTGAATATCACCCGCTAGAGCATCGCCCCGCGGCTTACCCACAGCGCGCTAGAGTGGTGGGACTGGAAGGCGAAAGCATTCATGTTGACCAGTGGGGACGCATTAAAGTCCGTTTCCTGTTTACTCGAACTGACGACCATAGTCATGACGGTGGAGCGGGAAGTAACGACAATGACACCGACTCGGCTTGGGTAGATGTGCTGACCCCGTGGGCAGGTGCAGGTTATGGTGCCCGTTTCTTGCCACGTGTGGGTGAGATTGTTGTCATCGACTTTTTTGACGGCAACATTGACCGACCATTTGTGGTGGGACGAATTCACGAAGCTGAACGTCACCCAACCCAGTTTGACCAGAAAGGTCAGCTCCCAGACACTAAAAAACTGAGCGGCATTCGCTCCGAAGAAGTCGATGGTAAAGGTTTTAACCAGCTACGCTTTGATGACACTACGGGGCAAATCAGTGCCCAGCTACAAAGCAGCCATGCGGCCAGTCAGCTCAACTTAGGTAACTTAAGCCATCCAAAAGATAAGGCAGAGAGCGAAGGCCGTGGTGAAGGTTTCGAACTCAGAACAGACCAGTGGGGAGCGGTAAGAGCTGGCAGTGGCTTACTCGTTAGTACCCATAAACAGGACCAAGCTCAAGGCGTACATCTAGAGGCAGCTGAGGCCAAACAACAAATAGAAAGCGGCCTTAACAATACCAAGGCACTCAGTGAAGTAGCTAAAAATCAGCAAACTGACCCTTTAGAAAATTTAGAAAACCTAAAATCTTTTATTGAAAAACTTGAACAACAAGACAACGCAAAAGCCAAAACCTTTAAAGAGGCGATTATGTTGTTGGCGAGCCCAAATAGCATCGCGCTGAGCAGTAACGAAGACATTCACCTAAGTGCAGATGGGCAGATAAACCAAACTGCTGGAGATAGCATTAATCTGTCTACACAAAAGAATTTAATCGCGCATGCCCAAAATAAAATCAGTCTTTTTGCAGCGCAAGAAGGGGCAAGGTTGTATGCAGGTAAAGGCAAAGTTGAGATACAAGCACAAGGCGATGGAGCAGATTTAATTGCCCGTAAAGCTGTTCAGATTATTTCAGCAGAAGACAAAATTGAGGCGACAGCAGCCAAAGAAATTGTGCTCACCGCAGGTGGGTCTCAAGTCAAAATTACTGGGTCGGGTATTTTTATGACCACAGGCGGTAAGTTTGAGGTGAAAGCTGGCCAGCATTTGTTTATGGGGGGCGGGAGTGCGAATAGTTCATTACCGTATTTACCTGAACAAGGAAAACAAAAATATGGTGTATGGTTTGATGTAATGGATAAACAAGGAAATAAACTGAAACCAGGCACGGAATATATTATTTTTGATGAACATGATAAAGAAATTGAGCGCGGTAAGTTAGATAGAACAGGCTTGGTTAAGTTGGAAACTGAAGAGCCGAATAAGCAATATAAAATACATGTGGTGATAAACGATGGGCACTGAAGTACAGGCTTATGCTAATTTGGTTAAGACAACAATGGGAACGGTTAATCCTGTGCCAGCAGTTGTACCAGTTCAACTTAAAGTTTATACCCAAAGTTTTACAGCCTTTGTTGGCGGGGCTGCTGATAAATATCCTTTTATATATGGAGATGTTAAACCACCAGGCGTGGGAGATTCTTTAGGGCCTACAGAAATTGTTGGAAATTATGCAAAGAACTTTAATACGGGGAATGCAAAAAATTTAAAACAATATTATGGCTATGAAGAGGCTTATAATAATAGAAAAGTAGCTGCTCCTGCAGCCTCAGGTAAAAGAAATGCTTTTAAAGATATTCTTGATGTTTATACAAAGAATCCACAAACTCAAATTAATATTATAGGTCATAGTCTAGGTGGTTGGAATTCATCAGGTTTAGCTGCAGAACTACACAAAGCAGGGGTACCAGTCAATTTATTAATTACTATTGACCCTGTTGGAGTTTTATTATCAAAAGCAACTCCAAATATATTAGCTACTCCAGCAGTAAGAGCACAAATTTATTTATTAGCGCCACGACCTGTTGCAGATAATTGGATAAATATTTTTTGTAAACCAAATAATAATGTTGTCACCGATCTAAAGAATACGGTGGAATGGGAAGGCTATAAACCCAAATGGAAAGGGTATCATCCTAGCCCTACTAGTTATACAACAGATGATGTAATTGCTGATGCTGGAGGGCAATGGGATAGTTATCCAAAAGAACACAGCAATACATTTCATGAAACTAAATTTAGTCATGCTTGGTTTAGCAAAATGATGCGTGAAACAATACCTAGTATATCTAAATCACCAGAGCAAATATTGCAAGCCGAATTAAAAAAGGTTCAAATAAAATGAAGTTTTTATCATGTGTATGGATATTTTTATTATTTGGTTGTACTTCTAAAAACATAGATTCTCAATCTACCGATATTAATTTTGGAAAATTTAAATATTTCCAATCTATGTATAGTGGAGAAAAAACATACCAAGGTTCTGTTACAAGCTCTTCTTCTTTAAAAGAAATTTCTGAAAAAAATGCATTTCCTATTTCTAAGCTAAATTGTTTGGAAAATCAGTTTATGGTAAGAGGTGGAGTAGACTTAGATTCAGAAGAAATTAATAATCAATTATATAAATATATAGCACATGTCGAAATATGTAAAAATGATGATTGTTCAGTCGATATTAAAAAAGCAAAAATTGATACTGAATGCAGAATTGAATTAAGAAAAAATTACTCAAATGATGCTTATCAATCAAATAAAGCAAAGTTGACGAATGCTAATTTTGAATAAAATCAAGTTGTTGGTGCTAAAGTTGATCTATAATTCATTAAGTTGAGAACTAGAAAGGTAATAAACCCGCCAAAGCGGGTTTATTTATATGTTCGGGGTAGTTTGGACCACCGCCGCCTTCAGGTGTTACCCATGTTATGTTTTGAGATGGGGCTTTAACATCACCGGTCTTACAGTGAACACAGTTCGCTGCGTTAATCTGGATGCTCAAGTTCTAATGGCTCACAAATAGCAACTGCATAATTTATTTTGCTATCCATAGTCTTATGCGATCAGTTTCTCGACATCACTCATCACATCTTGCTTTGTTTTCTCATAGTCTGTATTTACTACTGTAGGTGAAATATGGATATTCTCAATATCACTTATACCAATAAACTTTAACCAGTCATTAAGATAAGGCGTTGCAAAGTCAGAACCGAAATTATTAGAAATACCTTGGTAATACACACCACTAGCAATCACGACATATGCTTTTTTATGATTTAACAAGCCTGCGTAACCAGTAGATGGGTCAAAACCAAAAGCCCAACCTGGCTGAGTTACGACATCAATAAACTGTTTTAAGATGTAAGGAATGTTATTGTTCCAAAGAGGTACGTTAAATACATAGATATCGGCAGATGCAAAGCGGTCATACACCTCTTTAATTTTTGTCCATGCTTCTTTTTCTTGAGAGTTTGAATCTTGTCCTGTAAATAATGCCATTTTGGCACCCACAGCATTTTTATTGAATGCAGGTAGATCATCTTCAAAAAGATTAAATTCATCAATAACTAAATCAGCGTGCTTTATTTTAAGCTGAGTAATTACTTGTTCAGCAATAAGTAAAGACTGACTATTCTCACCACGAGTTGATGAGTTGATATGAAGGACTTTCATAGTTTTCTCTATATTAGAAATGTTTTAATGTATTGTTATTTAATAAATAATTTTAAATTCATTAAATAAATTTTTCATCAGGAATTATTTTAGGCCGCTTGAATTGCTTCACCACAAAGAGAGACAGTTTCTTGTTTATGTTGATGTAAGTACCAGAACTGCTCCGCAATCGTTTCTGGATGTACCGTGTAGCTTTTATCTTGTGCGCCCGGTGTTCCATCAACAAAGCCATTCACAATGACTTGGCTCACGTAAACATTTGAGTCAGCGAGACTATGAGCAAGTAAGTTGGTGGTTTTATATTGAGCGGCGGCTGCAATTGCTAAAGATGAATATTCTTTGGCAACTAAATCTATTCCCACTGCATCGAACGCAAAAATTCCATTGGTTGATAAAATACTACCGTTATTCTTTTCTAAATCACGTAGGCAAGCTTGTACCGTAGCAATATAGCTTGAAACACGAATATGGAAGCTTTGGGTGAGGTCTAGCGGATTGGTTTCTAAGATGTTGCCTTCAATATCATGGAAAGCGTTCCAATGAATATTTTTAATCTCTCCGAATTGGTCTTTAATATGTTTTACGAGATTTGGTATGTCTTCCAGAACTGCTAAATCACATGTAAAAGCATAAGCTTCTATACCTTGTGTTTTCAGTTCTAGAATGGCCTTCTCGAGTTTTTCAGCATTTCTTGCCACTAACCCGATTTTATAGCCTTCTTTACCAAACTTATGTGCTACGGCTTTGGAAATACCTGTTCCATAGCCAAAAATTATAATATTGTTGTTCATTATAAAGTTCCAAAAAAAACCAACTATTTGGTTGGAAATATTTTATAATATGTTTTAATAATATATGCAAGTGAAAAATAATTATGTCGTGGAATACTGAAGGAACAAAACAAAAAATCTTGAAAGCTGCAATTAGTGAGTTTGCTTTGCATGGTCCAGATGGCACCACTGTTGATAAAATTGCAAAAATTGCAGGAGTTAACAAAGAGCGTATTTATAATTATTTTGGGGCTAAAAGAGATTTATTTGCGGTCGTTTTAAGTAATGAATTAATTAAAGTTGCTCAGTCTGTACCTCTTAAATCTTTTGAAGAAGAAGATATTGCTGAATATGCTGGGCGTGTGTATGACTATCATTGTGTACACCCTGAACTGAGTCGTTTATTGCTTTGGGAAGGATTGATTTACTCTTCACAAGAAGTGCCAAATGAAAACATCCGCTGCGAAAATTATAATTGTAAAATTGAAGCAATTAAAAAAGAACAAGATGAAGGCAGGGTAACCGATAAAATTGAAGCAAGCTATTTAATCTTCCTGATTTTAGCGCTTGCAAATAGCTGGTTTATGTTGCCTCAAGTTGCCAGAATGTTTACCCCGATCGAGGATATTGATAATCCTCATGAAAAGCGTAGAGCTATGATTATAGAGTCGGCTAAACGGTTGCTAGCTAGATGATTTCTAATTTAACCATGCAATTTATTTAGATTGGTAAAATAAACCGTAAAAAACAAATAAAGTGGAATTTAAAATTAACTAATTATTATGAAATGGGAATATATTCTTTTTAATTTGAATTTTTGCGTAAAAATTACCAAAAATATTTAAAATTAGCTGTTCTTAGAAAAACAATCCCACAGGGTGCTGGCTAAACTATATCTCAAGGGTGTGATAGGGATCGAAAAGAGTAGCATGCACCAAAACGTATAACGTTAGTGTGTACTCACCCAAAAGGTCTCGATTCGGCTTAGGACGCTATAGATC
>Ga0207696_1001491_pt1 | contig 12591 bp, 14 predicted proteins | sample KBSS54metaG_FD_184403 | JGI IMG/M metagenome (GOLD analysis project Ga0207696, IMG submission 184403) | Switchgrass rhizosphere microbial communities from Kellogg Biological Station, Michigan, USA - KBS S5-4 metaG (SPAdes) (version 2) | ecosystem: Host-associated > Plants > Roots > Rhizosphere >...
ACGACATGATTTCGCGGCCCGAATCGTAATCGCGAAACAGTGAGCGACCGCTGAGGGCGGAAGGCACCGGAAAGTCGAAGTAATCCAGAATCGACGCACTCAGGTCGACGTGACCGTAGACCCCGGCGTTCAGGCGCGGCAGTTGCGCCTGTTCCGGCGCGAGGGTCAGGTTGAAGCCCCAGGACGACGCGAGACGGACGCCGTCGATGCCGTGGGACTCGTCCGAGGTGATGACCACCAGCGTGTCTTTCAGCACGCCCTGGCGTTCGAGGCCACTGAGAAACTGTTCCAGTGCATCGTCCAGATAACCGACGGCGGCTTGCTTGGGTGTGTCGTAGCGTTGCAGGTATTCCTCCGGCGCGGAGTAGGGCTGGTGGGTGCCGACGGTCAGCAGCGTGAGCATCCACGGTTGTTTCTGCTTTTTCAGGTCGCCGACGTATTTCAGCGCGCCTTCGAAGAACGCCTTGTCATCCTTGCCCCACGGGAATTCCAGGTAGTTGGCGTTGGTGAACCACTCCAGGCCATGGGTCGCGTCGAACCCGATGTGCGGCATGATCTTGTCTTTGGCCATGAACCGCAGCCCTGCGCCTTGCAGGTAGTGAGTGGCAAAACCGTGCTGACGCAACTGAGCCGGCAGACAGGCTTGATTGCGCTCGTGCTGGGTCAGCATTTCCACGCCTTTGGGCGTGCCGTTGTCGAGTTTGTCGTAATCGCCGCAGAGCATGGCGTACAGACCGCGAATGGTCTGGTGGGTGTGCAGCACGTAATCCGGGGTGTTCATGCCGCGCTCGGCCCAGCGGCTGAGGTTGGGCATCAGGTCTTCCTGATAATGGCTGCCGATGGCTTGGCGATTGGCGCCGATGTAGGCACCGGGAATGCCTTCGAGGGCAACGATCAGCACATTGCGCGCCTGGCCCTTGGCCGCCAGCAACGGGTGACCGTTCAGATCGACATCGGTGAGCCCGGCCATGGGCGGGGGAGCGAATTGAGTGTCGCCGTCCAGCCATTCTTCAGCCTGCATCTGCACGTCGGCGACCTGCGCGGCCAGCAACTGGTGAGGCAGGTTGTACAGACGCCACGGGTCGGCATCGCTCGGGGCCAGATGCTGAGCGCCCCAGTACGCGGAGAACAGCAGCACCGGCGTCGCCCAGGCTGCGCGGGGCAGAGCGGGGGCGGTTGTCGCGCGTCGAGTCCAATGACTCAGCAACCACAAGACCAGAGCCACCAGCAGCGCAACCGCCACGCCGGGGTGGGCGAAGCCGCCGCCGGTGGAGTTCTCCACGAACTGCGGGTCGATCAGGTAATGCAGGTCCGCCACGGTCGGCAGGCGGCCGACCGCGCTGACCAGTTCAGCGGTCGCCACCGCCAGCAGTCCCCAGAACAGCAGCACCGGCAGCGCCAGCCACCAGGGACGACGATGCAACAGCACCACCAGCAGACTGCCGATGGCCAGATCCGACAGGTAACCGAACAGGCTCGACCAGCCAAGTGCCGCCCGCAGGCACACCGGTACAATCAGTACCAGGAAAACCAGAGAAAGAACACGGGCATCCAGACGCCGCAACCGTTGAAAAAGAGCGCTCACAAAAAGACCTTCCAGCCATCAAATCGTCATAAAAGTGTGGGCGATGATACCAAGGGTGGGCTGTCTGATCGCCTTTTTAAACGGCTGGGTGAACCGGTCCCGGAAGGCGCGGTTAGCAACCCGGATGAGCTGGGGCCTTGCTCGGCGACCGTCCTGGCGGTTTTCCGTCCCGAGCGCGGTGACGGTTTTATTGTTTCAGGCTGTTTAACCGGCCTTTGATCCGTTCGTGCTGCATTTGCGAACCAGTGCGATTTACAATGCGCGACCTCTGATGGAGATCAAGCTCCGTGGATGTCCTCACGCAACTCTTTGCGCAGCTCAGCCGCTGGGTGATCGATCCGGTCACCGAGCAGTTCCTTGGCCTGTTCGATTTGAACGGTCGCCTTGGCGTGGTGTTCCTGCTCACGTCCTACGGCGTGGCTTACGGCCTTTATCGCCACCGAAAATCCCGACACCTGACGCAGGCCCGATCCTTCTGGCAATTTGTCGGCGGCGGTCGCGTTCACGGGCATCGTTCGGCCTGGCTGGATTACCGTTATTACTTCATCAAGGCGATTCTTCGGGTGACGCTGGTGTTGCCCGTGGTCGGCCTTGTCGATCCGCACATTCTGCGTTCAGGTGATTACGCGCAGTTTTTCACTCAGCTGTGGGGCGCGCGCGAGCAAGTGCCGGATCACCCGATGATCGCGCTGTTCTACGGACTGGGTGTGTTCCTGTTCAGGGATTTTCTGCATTACTGGATTCACCGCGCCTTCCACTCCCGCTATCTGTGGGAATTTCACAAGGTTCACCATTCGGCGCCGGTTCTGGTGCCGGCCACCGCCAGCCGGATTCACATTGTCGAATCGATTGTTGAACGAACCGTCATCACCGCTGGCCTCGGCGCGTTTGCCGGTGTGGTCTGGTACGCCTGCGGCGGCGAAGTCAGCCGCTATACGCTGTTCGGCGTGACGTGGCTGGTGCTGATCATCAACAGCCTGGGTTCCAATCTGCGCCACAGCCATGTCTGGCTGTCGTTCGGGCCGGCGGTCGAGCATGTGCTCAACAGCCCGGCCCAGCACCAGATTCACCACAGCGACGCACCGCGACATTTCAACAAGAACTTCGCGATCAATCTGTCACTGTGGGACTGGCTGTTCGGCACGCTGTACGTCACCACTTCAAAGCCCGAAGTGCTGCGCTTCGGCACGGGCGAGCAGGACCGCACGCGTTATCTGACGTTGTACAGCCTGATCGTCACCCCGTTTGTGGACACCGCGAAGCGTTTGTCGTCGAACGCCGACGGGCTCAGAACCCGGTTCAACCAGCGTACGCCATGAGGGCTTCGCCGAAGGCTTGCGGGGTCGGGCTTTGCGGCCAGCTCGGCAGCCCCTCGGGCAGCGTCAGCCAGGGTTGTTTGTGACTCACCCAGATGTGCGCCATCGGTTGCAGTGAGCGACTTTCATCGAGCGTGCCGGCGCGCAGCACTTTCATCCCCGGCGCGGCCGTTGTGGTGTTGAACAATCGCGTGTGGCAGACGCTGCACAGCTGATGTTCGGCGTGCTGCCCATTGAGATCGTAGGCATAAGTGGTCAGCGGTCCGCTCAGCGTCAGGGCATCGGCGGGCAGCAGCGCATGCAGGGCAAAGGCGCTGCCGCTCCAGGTCTGGCAATCCGTGCAATGGCAGGCGTAGATCGCCAGCGGCACGTCGGTGTTCAACTGATAGCGGACGGCACTGCAGCGACATTGGCCGGTGAGTGTCATGGGCAAGGCTCCTTCAACTGCGGGTTCGATGCCGGGCGCAAGGCCCGTGCGGTATGCTCGCGCAGCATGCCGCAGACCCCGGTGAATGAACATCGGCCAAAACTGCCCAACCGCTCACAGGAAATGTATGAACGCTCCACAACTTCAATGGGAAACCCAGCGCGCCTTTCTCGCGGTACTGCGCACCGGCAGTCTGTCGGGCGCCGCGCGCTTGCTGGGCATCGCCCAGGCCACGGCGCGACGGCGGATCGAGGCGCTGGAGCAGAGCGTCGGTGTCAGTCTGTTCATTCGCTCGCCGTCGGGACTGTTGCCGACCGAGACCGCCAGGGAGTTGATCGGCCACGTCGAAGCCATGGCCCTGGCCGCCAACGCCTTCAACCGCGCCGCTTCCGCCGACGTGGCGCAAACCGGCGGCACCGTGCGCCTGACGGCCGGCAAGCTATTGGGCGTCGAGATCCTGCCGCCGATGTTGCGCCGTTTACGTCAACAGCAACCGCAATTGGCGCTGGAACTGAACGTGTCGAATCGTCTGCAAACCCTCTCACGGCAAGAGGCCGACGTCGCCGTGCGCATCCGCCGCCCGACCGAAGCGTCGGTGGTGGCGCGCAAGGTCGGCGACCTGCACGTCGGCCTGTACGCCACGCCGGAATTGCTGGCGGAGCAGGGCGTGCCTGAAACGCCTGAGGACTTGCGCCGTTTTTCGCTGATCGGCCCGGATCGCAATGCGGGCGAGATCGAATTCCTGCGCGAGCGCGGCTTCGATTGTTCAGCCGAGCACACGGCCATTCGCACCGATGATCATCTGGCGCAGTGGGCGGCGTTGCGTGCCGGGCTGGGGATTGGCGTATGTTCCCGGCAACTGGCCGAGCGCCATGGACTGGTGCGAGTTCTGCCTGGAGACCTGGATTTTACGGTGGATGTCTGGATCGGCATGCATCAGGACATGCGCCGGGTGCAGCGGGTTTCAGCGGTGTTCGATGGCTTGGGGTCGGAATTGCACGCGTTTCTGGAAGGCTGACGTTCAGGTGATATCAATATGCGATAACGGTATTTAAATTTCGTTTTTTATAGCGATAGAGTCCGGCCTCACAGATTTCCCGGTAAATCACTGCGAGGTTGTCATGGCCCTACCGTTCAAACGTTCTGCACTGACGCTGCTGGCGGCTTCGCTGGCTGGTGCGCTGCTCGGAAACACTGCTCAAGCCGAAGGCAAGATCAGCATCGCCCAGCAATTCGGCATCGGTTATCTGATTCTGGATGTGGTGCGCGATCAGCAATTGATCGAGAAACACGGCAAGGCCCAGGGCCTGGACATCAAGGTCGACTGGAACAGTATTTCCGGCGCTACCGCCATGAACGAAGCGCTGCTCACCGGATCGCTGGACGTGGTCTCGGCCGGCGTGCCGCCGATGCTCACCGTGTGGGATCGCACCAAGGGCAAGCAGAACGTCAAGGCCATCGCCTCCCTGGGTTCCATGCCCAACTACCTGCTGACCAACAACCCGAACGTCAAAACCCTCAAGGACTTCAGCGACAAGGATCGCATCGCGGTGCCGGCGGCGGGTGTGGGCTTCCAGTCACGCACGCTGCAGATCGAAACGGCCAAGGAATTCGGCAATGACCAATACAAGAAATTCGACGACATCTCCGTCAGCCTGCCGCACCCGGATGCCACGGCCGCATTGATCGCCGGCGGCTCGGAAATCAACGCGCATTTCTCCAGCCCACCGTTCCAGTACCAGGCGCTGCAGAATCCCAACGTGCATAAAGTGCTGAGTTCCTACGACGTACTCGGCGGCCAGGCCACGTTCAACGTGCTCTACACCACGGAAAAATTCCACGACGAAAACCCGAAAACCTACAAGGCGTTCTACGACGCCCTGGCCGAGGCCCAGAAGATCATCAAGGCCGACAAACCTGCGGCGGCTCAAGCTTACATTCGGGTTGAACAGTCGAAACTGCCGCTGGCGCTTGTGGAGAAAATCGTCACCGACCCGGAAATTGATTTCACCGTGGTGCCGCAACGCACCTTTATCTATGCAGAGAAATTGCAGGAGCTGGGTGTGCTGAAAAACAAGGCGGACAGCTGGAAGGATTATTTCTTTGAAGAGGCGCATGGTGGGGCGGGGAGTTGAACACTCGTCTTTTCTGAACAGTCCGCCCGGCAGCCTGTGCTGGCGGGCGAAGTTTTCGAATCAACTCACTGTGTCATCGAAGATGCTCTCGATCGGCATCTCGAACGCCCGGGCAATCTGGAACGCCAGAGGCAGGCTCGGGTCGTAACGTTCGTTTTCAATCGCATTGATGGTCTGGCGCGAAACGTTCAAGCGTTCGGCCAGATCCACCTGCGACCACTTGCGCTCGGCGCGCAGTTCCTTGAGCCGGTTCTTCATTGGTAGCGGCGCCGCGCGATGCGCAGGCCGATCATCCACATCGCGCCCATCACCGGCCAGACCCAGAACCACGGGATATGGGGGGCGCCGACGTTCTCCAGAAAACCGTAGCTGAAGGTCAGCAAGGCCGAGGCAGCGAAGGCGAAGCCGAGGGCTTCGAACTGGATGCGCAGATACATTTCGTCCAGACGCCTCATGTCGCGTACCACGCTCCAGCACACCAGTCCGGCCGGAATCATCGGCGTCAGAACAATGAGCGTGCGTAGGTAAATGTTGGCGTCCTCCAACGACTGCAGCGCAACCGTCGAGGCAATCAGCACGACGGCATACAGCACCAGCGCGCCGCCCATTTCGAGATGGAATCGATTCATGCTTCACTTCCTGTGTAAAAGACCCTTTACATAGTTACTGAAGCCACTAGTTATGTAAAGCACGCTTTCCATCAGGACTCGATCAACCCTCGGCATTCATCGACCGGATCAGGTTGTTGCGCAACGTGACGATCGATTTCTGCATCTGCGTGAATTCTTCCGTGGTCAGCCCCGTCGCCTCGAACAGACTCGTGCCCGAGGACACGTTACGCAAGTCACGGCCGCTCTGGGTCAGGCTGATTCGCACCTGACGTTCATCCGCCGGGTCACGCTGGCGTTGCACGTAGCCCATGGCCTGAAGTTTTTTCAGGATTGGCGTGAGGGTGTTGGATTCCAGGAACAGCTTCTCGCCCAGGCCGCCGACGGTCTGGTTGTCCTGCTCCCACAGGGAAACGATGGTGATGTATTGGGTGTATGTCAGACCGAGCCGTTCGAGGATCGGTTTGTAGGCCTTGCCGAACGCCAGGTTGGTGGAGTAGACGGCAAAGCACAGGAAATCGCTGAGTTTGAGATCGGTTGGTGCGGTATTGGCGGTGGAATTCATGTTCATCCTCGTGGGTCGGGTGACCGGTGAAACGTATGGGGCGAACTATACGTCGGATGCGATTCTATCGGGAGTGTTGATCATGTTGCCTGAAGTAACCGGTTCGCCATTCTCAGCGCGAACCGGTTAGTTATTCCTTATGCGACTAAATCGCATGCGATGAGTTTTGTACCAAAAAATTACTCGGTGATGACGTTCAGTGCCACCTCGATGTTGCCGCGAGTCGCCTTGGAGTACGGGCAGATCTGGTCAGCGGTGTGGGCCAGGTTTTTCGCGATGTCCTCAGCGATGCCCGGGACGCGCAGGGTCAGGCGAGCCTGAAGGAAATAGGCGGGGCCGGTCTGGCCCAGATCCACTTCGATGTCTACCGACATGTCGGCCGGCAGCACCACGCCCAGGTCATTGGCCACCAGGCCGACGGCGGCGGTGTAGCAGGACGACCAGGCACCGGCGAACAGTTGCTCGGCGGTCGGGTGGGGCAGGACGTTGGCAAACACGTGCGCCGGTTTGGCACTGCCGGGCGTCGAGAGCTGAATGTCCAGATTGCCGTTGTGACCACGGGAGGTGAGACCGGCGCTGCTGGCGGTGGTGTGGGTTTTGCCGGTGGCCAGGACTTTTTCGATTTTGCTCATGGGGGAATCCTCAAGGTGTTGTGATTGGTTGTGATCGTATACGGTTAGATCGTATGCGATGTAATAATAATCCTCTCGCCCTCTGGTTCTGTCAACCCGCTTGGCGGTGCCAATACGACCGGCGGTTATCCGCACGTCCGCCGGCCGGGTGAGCGGCAAACCCGCGTCTATAGTGAGAGGGCTGTGTGAAACGGGTGGCGCACCTCAAGGCTGCGACGGGAGGCGCCGAGTGAACAATCTGCTGTTTTTCATTCAGGAGATCGCCATGAGTCAGATCGAAAAAGTCCTCTACACCGCGAAAACCCACACCACCGGCGGACGTGACGGCGCATCGCGCAGTTCCGACGGGATCCTCGATGTAAAACTGTCGTCGCCCGGTTCCAGTGGCGGCGGGACCAATCCGGAACAATTGTTCGCCGCAGGCTGGTCGGCGTGTTTCATTGGCGCGATGAAAGCGGTGGCGGGGCAGCAGAAAATCAGCCTGCCGGCAGACCTGGCGGTGGATGCCGAAGTGGACCTGGGCACTAATTCGGGAGGGTATCTCCTGCAGGCGCGACTGAATGTAAGCCTGCCGGGAATGGAGCGTGGCGCGGCGCAGCAGCTGGTGGATGCGGCGCATCAGGTGTGCCCGTACTCCAAGGCTACGCGCAACAATATCGAGGTCGAATTGAAACTGGTCTGATATCCAGATGCAAAAGGGGCGGCATGATCATCGATCATGCCGCCCCTTTTGTTTTTTGAAACCGTAGATCTGTCAGTCAGCGATCAATGCATCTTGCTGTGATCGTGGCCTTCCATGGTCAGCGCCTTGACCGGTGCTTTGACTTCAACGGTTTCTTTTTCGCCCTTGGCGTTTTCCACGGTCAGGGTCAGCGGCACGCTGTCGCCTTCCTTCAGCTGAGCGGTCAGGCCCATCAGCATCACGTGGTAGCCATTCGGGTCGAAGTTGACGGCCTTGCCCGCTGGCAGGTCGACCGATTTCACCGGGCCCATGCTCATCACGTCGTTCTTCATGGTCATCTCATGGATCTGCACGTCCTTGGCCGCAGGCGAGGCAACGCTGAGCAGTTTGCTGTCGCTGTCGGCGGTGACGGTCATGAACGCGCCGCTGGCCGACTGGTTCGGCACGGTCGCGCGCACCCAGGCATCGTCGACTTTGGTCTGCGCCGATACCTGGAAAGCCAGGCCCAGCAGGGACAGGCCCAGTGCGGCACGTTTGATGTTGTTCAGAAAAGGGTTCATCAGCAGACCTCCATGACGGTAAGCAAATCTTCCGTGCACTCTTGTGCAGAAAGCGATTGAGACAGGCCCACACGCAAGTTGCCCCGGGTGTCGTAGACATAGCTGGTGGCGGTGTGGGAGAGGGTATAGGTGTCGCCGGCCGGGACTTTTTCGTAGAACACGTCGAATTCCTTGGCGGTGGCCTTGGTTTCTTCGAGGGTGCCGTACAGCGCGACGAAGCTTGGATCGAAGGTCTTGACGTAGGCGTCGAGGATTTCCGGGGTGTCGCGTTCCGGGTCGAGGGTGATGAACACCACTTGCAGGATGTCGCCGTCCTTGCCCATCAGCTTCTTGATTTTCGCGGCGCGGGCCAGTGTCGTCGGGCAGATCGCCGGGCACTGGGTGAAGCCGAAGAAGATCATCGGCATCAGGCCGCGAAAGCTCGACAGCGACACGGTGTTGCCTTCGGTGTCCTTGAGCTTGAAGGTGCGTCCGAGGATCTTGTCGCTCAGATCCTTGCCGTACTTGTACGACAGTTCGCCGCGGGTGTCGCAGCCGGCGAGCAGGCCGAGACCGAGTACGCCCATTCCCGCAAGCACCTTGCGGCGAGTCAACAAAGCCGTCATTTCATACCGCCCTTTGGAGCCCGCCAGTCGGCAGGACAGGCGGGCGGGTTAACCGTAAAAGCGGCGCATGATACCAAAATGATCCGCTGCGCCGGTTTTCGATCGCCGGGCAATGTGGGATCTGGCGACAAAAGGTGTAAGAAAAAATGACGCAGGGTAAGGAGTGCGATCTCTCTGGTTGTATCAAGGGACGATTTTCATATCGTCAGCGATTACAACTCCGCTGGGCGATGATCGGAACAGGCAGTTGACGACAGCGCCCAGGTTGTTCATCAAAAACCATATGGGAAGTGTGCATTCCATCATCGGAGTACTCAGGAAATTCGTCATGTGCAGATCTACCGAACTGTTGGCTCCCGTAAAGATAAGTCTCTCTATGTTTGAGTCGGCCGGGGCTTGAATCTTCGCTCCGGGCGGGCTAATCCGTGCCACTGAGAGAGTCTTTGTCACAGCATCGAAACCTTCGATGTTGTAGGGCAGGAATTTCGTGATTTTATCCGCCATCGAATGTGCTCCCTTCGTTGATCTCGGCAAATTCCGAGTAAAGGGAGCATATGATTCCACCCTATTTACCTTCTACTGTCATTTCTGACAGTTGCTCAGACTGATAGGAAATGGTGGGCAACTCAATTTATTGGCTTCGAATATATAGCGTTACTGATGATTTGATCCCTCACCAGCACTCCAGCCACCGCCCAGCGCGGTGTACAGGTTCACTTGCGCCACCAGTTGCGCCAACCGGTCGGTAATCAGTCCTTGCTGGGAACTGAACAGCGAACGCTGGGCATCGAGGAACGTCAGGCTGCTGTCGACGCCGCTTCGATAGCGGTGCTGCGCCATGTCGTAGTAGTCCTGGGTCGCCTGCACCAGATCGCGTTGGGCCTGGAGCTGCTGTTCGTAGGTCTGGCGCGCCGCGAGGCCGTCGGACACTTCCTGGAATGCCGTCTGAATGGTCTTTTCGTACTCGGCGACGGTGATGTCTTTTTGCAGCTTCGCGTAATCAAGGCTCGCACGCAGACTGCCGGCGTTGAAGATCGGCAGGTTGATCTGCGGCTGGAACGTCCAGGCCCCGGAGCCGCCCTTGAACAGCCCGGACAGATCGCGGCTGGACGTCCCGGCATTGGCCGTCAGGCTGACACTCGGGAAAAACGCCGCCCGCGCCGCGCCGATGTTGGCATTGGCGGCGCGCAGTTTGTATTCGGCCTGGAGAATGTCCGGCCGACGTTGCAGCAGATCCGACGGCAAACCGGCCGGCACGGTGGCCACCAGATCACTGTCCAGCGGACGCGCCGGCAGGTGCTCGGGCACCGGTGCGCCCACCAGCAGCGTCAGGCTGTTCAAGTCCTGGGCGACCTGACGCTGATAACGGGCCAGGCTCGCGCGGGTGCTGTCGACACTGGTCTGCGCCTGAATCTGATCCAGCGCCGAGGACTTGCCGGCCTCGCGATTGCGGGTGGTCAGGTGCAGGCTTCGTTCGTCGGCGGCCAGCGTTTCCCGGGCCAGCGCCAGCAACTCCTGATCGGCGCGCCACGTCAGGTAGGCGTTGGCGACGTTGGCCACCAGGCTCAATTGCGCACTGCGCCGGGCCTCTTCGGTGGACAGCCAAGTCAGCAGCGCCTGCTCGCTGAGGCTGCGCACCCGGCCAAAGAAGTCCAGTTCATAGGCGCTGATGCCCAGGTTCACCGAGTAGGTCGAGGTGATCGCCGCTTTGGTGCGAGTCACGCTGGACGGCACCCGCTGACGCAGTTCGTTGGCGTTGGCCGACACCGCCGGCAGCAGATCGGCGCGCTGGATGCGGTACTGCGCCTGAAACGCCTCGACGTTCAGCGCGGCCACTCGCAGATCACGATTGTTGACCAGCGCGCTTTCAATCAATTGCTGCAACGCCGGATCATTGAACAGCGCGCGCCAGTCTTCGACGCGGGGTGTGGCCGGGGATTGCGCGGCATACGCCGGACCTTGCGGATACTGCGCCGCGCTCGGCGAGGCCGGTCGCTGGTAATCGGGAATCAACGAGCAACCGCCCAGCAGCAGCGCGGCGGACAGCAGGGAAATCGGCAACCTGGACATCAAACAGCCTCGTTCACGAATGAGAGCGGACGCCGGGCGCCCGTGATGAGAAAAACGCCGGATCAGGCCCCGGCCATCCATTTCGCCAGACCATGACGGCCGCTGACCCCAAGCTTGGCGGCTGCGCGCTTGAGGTAGGTCTCGATCGAGCTGTTCTTGACCCGCAGCTTTTCTGCCATTTGCGGCACGGTGCCGCCGGTCAGCAGGCCCAGGCAGACCTCTTTTTCGCGCACCGACAGGGTGATGTCGCCCAACGCCAGGCGTTCGTCGAACACCTGTTGCAACGGCGTCTGGGGTTGATCGGCTTGTGGCGCGCGGGGTTGGCGGGCGATGGTTTGTCGACTGATGTGCGCGTGGCGCTCGATCAGGGGCAACAGGGTGTCGGACAGGCGCTTGAGGAACGACAGCTCCGGCAGGGAAAACACCCGATGCGTGTGGGGGCGGTAGAACGAGATGACGCAACGGCGGTTGGACGTGCGGGACACCAGATTGCATTGGTGGACGCTGTGGTGCGGGTGTCGATGCTGGAGCGAGGCTTTCAGTTGAATCAGTAGCGAGTCGTTCATCTCGATCATCTGTTGCAGCAGCGGATGGTCATCCGGGTGCTGCAACGGATCCGGGGGCGGGAAAGTGTCCGGCAAACCGGCACTGCCCAACGCCTTGATCTCGACCACGCTGGCCTCCCGTTCATCCAGAGTCCATTCACTGAGATGGACGCGATTGACGGGTACGAGGTTGTCGACCAACTGGAACATGTTCGTGGCAAAACGCTCGTTGCCGGTGCTGGCGATCAGTTCACCCAGTTGCCAGTAGAAGTGCGGATTTTCCATGTTGCGAAGACTGCCGGTCAGATTCATATCCTTGTCATCCCTGATTTAGAGCCATTGCCGAATCGTCTGCCGTACATGCACCCGTGAAACGCCCACCCAGTCTTTTCTCCTTGAAATCGTCTGGAGCGGGATTTAAGCCTATGCATTTGTCCTACGTCTGTAGGGGAAAACAGGGACACAAAGTGCCACCATTTCCGAAAAAATGGCGTCACGTTTCTGTCAGATCAATGTGTAAGGACTCGTAGTCTGTGACTGTACGATCTAGTACGAACCCCGGATTCCGGGGCTCTGACCGCGGTGCCGCGCCATTGCGGGGCACTAACGGGTAGTCGAGTGTGGCGATTGTCCTACAGGATTTTCAGTCATTTCTTTCCGAACTTTTAGGGGATTAGCTGACTTCTCAGGCCCTGTTGGTTCGCACAACTGTACAAAGTGGGGAGTGTTGTCCGGGTTTCACGTGTCACGCCGATTTCGGGGCCGATGCTTGAATACGCGCCAAATCACGTGAGATGGATCTTATGAACCAATTTGCTGCCGACGCGGCGGACGGTCTGTCCGCGATTTCCGAGGCTTTCC